>ERZ808046.93-NODE-93-length-121162-cov-10.339662_pt1 | contig 121162 bp, 118 predicted proteins | sample MGYA00380196_ERZ808046 | MGnify/ENA primary metagenome ERZ808046 (study PRJEB31490, sample SAMN06133421) | mouse gut metagenome | isolation source: Z6_2 | host: mice | place: China: Chengdu | collected 2015-05 ...
TAGTCTAAATATCTATTGACTACAATTATAAGACAAACTTGAGGATCAGGAAATCCGCAGGAATATTTGGCGCTTACCTATAAAAGACTAAGTGACACTGATACTTATAAAGAAGAAAATTTTTTTGCTGATGCACAAGGACAAAAACCTACTGGAAAATTATGTATAATTAGGAGTGCTGATTATAGTGGTTACAATTCATTTAGATTATTTATTTATGAATAAGTTTATTTATTATTAAAAATATCAGAAATCTCCATACGGTAAAAACGGCTTCTGAAAGCACTCTAGTAGATATAGTGCAGTGTAAAATTTGAGAAATATTCAACAGTAAAATGTTGGCGCGGCACGAAAGAGATTGGCGGAAGTCCACGATGCCGCATTTTCCAGATATTGCCCGTTTACAAACATACGTTCTATATGTTATGATAAAGCACACCAAATAGAGAAGAGGGGTGCTGAGAGTGGAAAGCATACTGTGCGTTAATATTCCGGTACAGATGATTTCCTGTACGGATACAAATGGAAAAATTACGCCAATGAGATTCCGGTTTCGTGACAAAACAGGAGAGCTCATTACGGTTACCATAGATAAAGTGTTGTCCGAAGATCAGGACAGAAACAGGGTCGGAGTGAATTTCTCATGTGCAGCCATGGTTTATGGCGTCAGGAAGACATTCAATCTCTGGTACAATTATTTTGCCCATGAGTGGCATCTTTCCCGCCTGCACGTTTAGTACAGCGAATATTCTGCATTTTGAAACAGTTCTCCCCGGATAGAAAAAATATGCTTGATGGGGAGAGCGGTTCCGTCTGTAAAAATAATTTGATGAGAATATCCATCAATCTTTTTTATTCTTCCGCGGGCAGTCACATAGGTCCCTCCGGTCTTTTTGGAATCCGGCTGAAAGTATACGATCTCACATTCTGGCTTTTGTCCCAGATTTTCCCAGATTAACTGAAGCTGCTCATCCAATTGCTCTTTCTTGTCTTCACCCAGTTGAATAAAGGAGTCCGTCAGACGGGCGGCTTCCTGGGTGGCATCCTCATGTCCGGTAAGGGCGGCAAAAGGCGAAAACTGTGCTGCACGGTTTAAAAGAGACATTTGAGGATGCTTTTTTGATACATGGTGTGGAAGATTGATAATGTCATCATATTTGTGTTCATCCGTATATTTCATTCTTTATGCCCTCCAATCTGCCGGTTTCGTTCTATAGTAGTCGCTCCCTCCTGGAGATTCATCCCCTTTAAGATCGCATTTTTTCCGAATTTTTTTTTCACGGACAACATTGCTTCCTGGAGTTTCTTTTCTTTGGACAATCTTTCTTCCTCATCTTTCCGTTCCCTCTCCAAAGCGGCGTAATCCGTAAACAGATCCAACTGCTCAAACTGTTTTTCTTCCCTCGCTTGTGCTTCATCAATCAGATGGTTGGCCGCAACCGTTACACGGCGGATTAAGAGATTAGGATTTATAATCCGGTCATATAGATTGAGAACTGCATCCGTGATGATTTGCGTGGATGAGGTTTGACGGTTTAAATTGACGGTTCCGTGGGCCGGCTTGGGGACTCTTCTCCCATAATGGTCCGTTGCGATTTCGCCTTTATATTGATTCTTGATTTTACTATCGGTAAGGTTGTCAATATCGTAACCGATTGTGAGAACCATCTGATCCGTAACGGATTTCTTTTCCACCAAATCAAGAACCAACAGATCGGTCATTTCTTTTACGATTAATTTCGCTTTTTCTGAATCATAGGGACATTGCAGGACCTGACCGGAACAGATGCTGTTGGTTTCCGGCTTGTAGGATTTGATAAGATCCATGGTTACCGGTTCCCACCCCCAGGCATGGTCGATGAGAAGTTCTGCGTTAACCCCGAACATATTATATAAAAGGTCTTCATTATGGTATTCATGAGGACCGCCTAATGAGCAGCGCGCAATGTCACCCATAGTAAAGAGGCCGGCAGATTCCAATTTTTTCTGGTATCCGCGCCCGATTCTCCAAAAATCAGTAAGGGGACGATGGTTCCATAAAAGTCTCCGATAGCTTATCTCATCCAGTTCCGCAATGCGAACCCCATGCTGGTCCGGCGCGGTATGCTTTGCCACAATGTCCATCGCTACCTTGCATAGATACAAATTGGTTCCAATACCGGCAGTTGCCGTGATCCCTGAACTGTCAAGCACATCCCGTATAATCTTGGATGCCAGTTCTTTTGGCGTCATTCCATAAGTTTTCAGATAATGAGTCACATCCATAAATACTTCATCAATGGAATAGACATGAATGTCTTCCGGAGCGATATATTTCAAATAAGTCTTATAGATAATTGTGCTGTATTCCAGGTAAAATGCCATTCTGGGCGGCGCAATGATATAGGAAAGCTCCAGCTCAGGATGCTCTGCCAGTTCTGGCGCAGAGTATGAAGAACCGGTAAACTGCCTGCCAGGAGCTTTGTTCCTCCGCCAGGCGTTCACTTCCTTTACTCGCTGGACTACTTCAAATAATCTTGCCCTTCCAGAGATGCCGTATGATTTCAGAGAGGGGGAGACGGCAAGGCAGATGGTTTTCTCTGTGCGTGAGGCGTCTGCAACCACAAGATTGGTAGTTAAAGGATCTAACTGCCTTTCCATACATTCTACAGATGCGTAAAATGATTTCAAATCTATGGCAATGTAAACATGATTACTTTGCATGTGTATTCCCCCTTCCGCACAGAAATCGCGGTTCTACTCCTGCCCCGCTGAAAATTTACAAAAATATTATAACAGAATATCTGTTCGATTTCATCACTTTTTTATAATCCTGAATTATTTTTCCACGTGATCGAATTTTTAAGCACGGAAAAAATCTGTTTTTAAAATTGTGCTGTAAATGTAAAAAATACGGAGAATGACTTTTCGGGTGTTTCATGGTAGAATATAACGAGTTGTTGGGGTAAAAAGTATTTTACCGCTGACATCATCATGAAATGATACCAGAAAGGAACTTTTAACAATTATGAACACTGGAAAAAATAAACGGGGATTACTGAAGCAGTTTTTTCACTTCACAATTCCGTCTATCCTTTCCATGCTGGCATTTTCCCTTTATACAATGGTAGACGGCATGTTTGTGGCCAAAGGAGTAGGAGAAAAAGCTCTGGCGGCTGTAAACCTGTCGTCTCCTTACAATGCGGCCATGTTTGCCTGCGGCCTTCTGATTGCTGTCGGAATGGCCACAATTATTGCAATCCGTCTGGGAAAGGGAGAAAAAGATACGGCAGGGCAGCTGTTTACTCAAAATTTACTGGTCTCCTCAATGGCGGCTCTGGCAATCAGCATTTTTACCCTTTTTAATCTGGAATCCGTGGCGGTGTTTCTTGGGGCGACCCAGGATACCTTTCTTTATGTGAAAGATTATGTGGGGATCATCGCGCCCTTTGCCATATTTTTTATCTGCGCCTACAATATGGAAATATTAGTAAAAACCGATGGGACGCCTCAGCTGGCGGCTATTGGCGTAACTGCCGCCGGAGTGACCAATGTGGTTTTGGACTGGCTGTTTGTCATGAAGCTGGGCTGGGGAGTAAAGGGGGCGGCCTTTGCTACAGGAATATCCCAGGCAGTGTCTACGTGCATGTATGTCGTATATTTTTTCCGGTATTCTAAATGCCTGCGTTTTCAAAAATTCAAGTGGGATTTTAAGATTTACCGGCACAGCCTGCCTCTGGGACTGGCAGACGGCATAACGGAGTTTTCTAATGGAATTGTCCTGTTTTTGTTTAACCAAACCATTCTGCGGCTTTTAGGGGAAGACGGGGTGGTTAGCTATACAGTAGTAGGCTATGTGAATACCTTTGCCCTGATGATGATGTCCGGAACCGCCCAGGGAATCCAGCCCATCTGCAGCTTTTATTACGGAAAAAATGAGAGGAGCAGTTATGAATTTCTGCTGAAAATGGGTTTGGGGATGGCAGTAATATTCGGCCTTGGCGGCTGGCTTGCCAGTACGTTGACAGGGGAAATGATAGTCAGTCTGTTTATTCATCCGGAGAGTAATCTTTTTGAACCCAGCGTAAAAGCGCTTGGAAAGTATTCATGGGGCTTTTTATTTATGGGTTATAACGTGGTTTCCGCCGCATTTTTTACTTCCATAGCAAAAGCATCCTGGGCTTTTCCGGTTTCCCTTGGCAGAGGGCTTGTATTTCCGGCAGTGTCAGTAGTGCTCCTTCCGGTCTGGCTTGGGGCAGACAAAATTTGGTATGCCGGTCCGGCTGCGGAAGGGCTGTGCTTTATTCTGACCGGAATTTTTATGGCAAGATATATCCGGAGCGGCAGGACGCGGGAGAAAGCACAGCCGGGGAAAACAAAGTGAAAAGTATTTGCCAATCCTTCCTTCCAATGGTATATTAGGAGTTGCATATTATTTGGAAGGAGGCCTTTTAAGACATGCTTTCTCAACGACTAACCGGGATTTTGATTGATTCCTTCTGGAAAATTTTGGCGCCGGGATTTACCATGACCATTCCGCTTACGATTATTTCCTTTAGCCTGGCTCTGGTGATTGCGGTGGCTACGGCGCTGGTACAGTTCGGAAATGTGAAAATACTAAAGCACATAGCCAGGTTTTATGTCTGGGTAGTCCGGGGGACTCCCGTTCTGGTACAGCTGTACATCATATTTTTTGGACTGCCGGGACTGGGGATTGTACTGGATCCGTTTCCCTCAGCAGTGATTGTATTTTCTATCAACGAGGGCGCTTATGCAGCCGAGACCATCCGGGCAGCCCTGGAGGCAGTTCCGGCAGGACAGATAGAAGCCGGATACTGTGTGGGGATGAATTACCTGCAGATTATGAGAAGAATTGTCCTTCCCCAGGCCATGCGGACCGCTTTTCCACCTCTGTCCAATTCCCTCATCGGGCTGGTAAAAGAAACCTCTCTGGCCGCAAACATTACGGTTACGGAAATGTTTATGGCAACTCAACGGATTGTGGCCCGAACCTATGAACCTTTGGCGCTGTACTGTGAGGTGGGGTTGATCTATCTGTTTTTCTGCACAGTTCTGACCAGACTGCAGAGTATGGGAGAGAAAAAGCTTAATTCGTATGAATTTTAGGCAGGGGGGACGGCTATGCTGGAAGTAAAAAATATAAAAAAGAAATTTGGCTCCCAGGAGGTTTTAAAGGGAGTGGATTTAACCGTAAATAAAGGGGATGTGGTGGCAATTTTAGGCCCCAGCGGTTCGGGGAAAACCACTTTGCTAAGGTGCATGAATTTTTTGGAATCTGCTGATAGCGGGATCATGACCTTTGATGGGGAGACCTACGATCTTGGCCGGATTTCTAAAAAGGATATGGGAAAGATTCGGAGAAAAACTGCCTTTGTATTCCAGAGCTATAACCTGTTCCGCAACAAAACGGCTTTGCAGAATGTAACAGAAGGGCTGATTGTGGCAAGGAAAATACCGAAAGCCCAGGCGGAGGAGACAGGAAAAAGGGCTTTGGACAAGGTAGGAATGTCGGATCGTTATGATTATTACCCCAGCCAGCTTTCCGGCGGACAGCAGCAGCGGGTGGCCATCGCCAGAGCGCTGGCGGCGGATCCGGAGATTATTTATTTTGACGAGCCTACCTCAGCCCTGGATCCGGAACTTACCGGCGAGGTACTGGCGGTTATGCGCCAGCTTGCCAGAGAGGGAAGAACCATGCTGGTGGTGACTCATGAGATGAATTTTGCAGAAAATGTGTCCTCCAAAGTGATTTTTATGGAGAACGGAATGGTAGTGGAAGCAGCGGAATCCAGGGAGTTTTTTAAAGCCCCCAAGGAAGAACGGACAAAGGCCTTTCTTAAGATTATCAGAGGAGAGGATTATGAGTAAAGACGGGAAAAAAGCTCTCCTTTCCACCATGCTGACCCTGGCCATCCCCACTATTATTGAGGAAATTCTGGCAACTCTGCTTCAGTATGTGGATACTGCCATGGTAGGGCATTTGGGAGAACAGGCCACGGCATCGGTAAGCATTACCACTACCATTACCTGGCTGGTAAACAGCATTGCGGGGGCAGTGGGGATTGCCTCTCTGGCTCTGATTTCCAAAGCTGTAGGAGGAGGAGAGAAAGAGAAAATTCAGGATTATTCCAGACAGGTTATCTGGCTGGCAGTGGTCTGCGGCCTTATAACCGGAGGAATTTCCATTCTGTTAAGCCCTTATATCCCTATATGGATGGGGGCGGAGGAAGCGATTTGGGATCAGGCGTCTCTTTATTTTACCATTGTCAGCCTTCCCATGGTATTTCGGGCCTTTACCAGTATTTTGGGGGCGTCTATCCGGGCGACTCAGGATACCCGGACGCCTATGCTGATTAATATGACAGCCAACTGCATAAACGGCGTGTTAAACTATGTGCTTATTTATGGGCTGAATCTGGGAGTTACGGGGGCAGCCATGGCTTCGGCGCTGGCTTACACTTTTTCCGGCCTGATGATGTTTCGGGCTTACCGGAGAAACAAAACCCTTTACTGGCCCTGGTCCAGCTTTCAGGTAAAGCTGCCCCTCATAAAGGACTTTGCCAAAATCGGCATACCGGTTTTGGGCACCAGCCTTACTTCCTGCCTGGGCTATGTGGTATTTGCCGGGCTGGTTTCCGATATGGGGACCACTATTTTTGCGGCCCACTCCATTGCGGTGACAGCGGAGACCATTTTTTACATACCCGGATACGGCCTTCGGACAGCTATTTCCGCCATGGTGGGTTCGGCTCTGGGGGAGAAAAATCAGAAGAAAATCGAGGAAGTGGGATTTTTAAGCGTGGCCCTGACCATGGGGATGATGTGTGTCAGCGGAATCTTCCTGTATCTGATTTCCTATCCTCTTATGCGCCTGTTTACCAGCAGCGCTCAGGTGGCCGGGCTGGGAGCAGAGATGCTAAAGCTGGTGGCTTTTTCCGAGCCGTTTTTTGGTCTGATGATTGTAATGGAAGGGATTTTCTACGGCCTGGGGCGGACCCGTTATGCCTTTGCGGTGGAGACCTGCAGCATGTGGGGAATCCGGATCTTTTTTACTTTCTTGTGCGTTAAAATTTGGGGGCTTGATCTGCGGGCGGTATGGTACTGCATGATCGGGGACAATGTGTTTAAGGCCGTTTTTTTGGCCCTTCCGGCTATGACGCGAAAGGGACGAAAACGGATATTTTCATAAACAAATTTATAGCAGCAAAAATTTGTAACAGTTGAGACTGTTACAAAAATTGGGCCGGATGAGATCACTCCAGGCCCAATTCTTTTTTCAATAAGGCAAAGCGGGCGGCCTCATGGGGAGCAGGCGCTTCCAGAGGACTGTACAGGCAGTGGTGCAGCACGTCCGCGTCCTTTAAGATTTCATCAAGAGGAGCGTGAATCCTGTCTTTGTCACTGTGGTGGGCAATGGCGGAAGCGATCAGATCTATTTCGCCCTCTGTAAAAACAGTAAGGGTTTTTAAAACGCCTTTTGCCATAAGCGCACCTTTTTCCGCGTGGCTTTTGGCGTCTCCAGTGGTACAGGTGGAGATGTCATGGAGCAGCCCGGCAATGGCGGAAAGCTCCGGATTCTCCCCCCGCTTTAAGGCAAGAAGGGCGCAGTTTTGGGAGACTGCATATAAATGACAGTATCCGTGCCGCCTGAGCAGAGGGTGAGGCGCCCGTTCCAGGGCAGTATCCAAATATTCTTGTACCAATTCAACTCGATCCATAAACTACCTTTCTATTGTCAGATGCCTACACTTTGTCACATCCCCATCTTACCACAAGGATATTTTTTGGTCAATTCTTCTTTGATTCTATCGTTTTTGTTAAGAATTATAGGAAAATTGCAAGGGAACCGTCAGATTTTTTTAATATATAAAAGGAAAAAATGTGCTACACTATTTATGGAAACAAAAACAAGCTTAACAGATTAGAGGTGAAAGCATATGATGAATCAGATTAGGAAAGGATATTGTAAATTTCTGTATACCATAGGCAGCTATCGTTTAGCAGAATGGAATTTGGAGCGGCAGTTGAGGCGGGAGGTTCAACGTATGCTTCAGGAGTCTGTAAAGACTGCTTAATTGATACTTGTAAAGACCAGGCGCTGGAACCGGAGAGTGGGAACGGGGACAGCGCCTGTTTTATATGGGAAACTTGCATGCGCCCAGTGTTGGACGCATCACCGCACAGAAAGTCAGACGGGCGCATGGGGCATACCTGAATGCACGCCGCCTAACCGGCGTCGGACTTTTATAGTAACCGCAACCGCTCAGACGGCGGGGAATTTGCTTGCCGGAAGACGGGGAATGGACTATAATACCTTCAGCAGACAAAAATGGAGGATCCTTTTTATGAACATAGGAATTGTAGGAAATGGCATGATCATTGAAAATGCAGGGGCGGCAATCACAAACCAGCCGGATTTTACCTGCGCTGCCATTGTGTGCCGCCCGGGGAGCCGGGATAAAGCGGCTGCATATGCAGAAAAGTTTTGTATTCCCCGCATCTGTACCAACTACCAGGAGTTTTTGCAGGATGACACAATAGAAGCGGTTTATATTGGAATTATTAACAGTGAACACTATCCCTATGCCAGACAGGCGTTACTGGCAGGAAAGCATGTGATTTTAGAAAAGCCCTTTACCCTGACCTTACAAGAGGCAGAGGAGCTGGCGCAGATTTCACGCAATACAGGAAAGTACCTGTTGGAAGCCATTCACCTGCGCTACCACCCCTGGATGGAAGCGGTAAGGCGAAGTTCGGGACAAATCGGCAGGATTAAGATGATCCAGGCCAGCTATTCCAAGGTTTCCGGCCGCTATGACCAGTATCAAAAAGGCAATGTGCTTCCGGCTTTTTCCCCGGCCCTTGGGGGAGGCGCGCTGATGGATCTGGGAGTTTACGGCATCCATTTTGTAGATGAAGTAATGGGACAACAGGAGCCGGAAGAGGTCTCTTATATGGCAAACCGGGGCTTTAACGGGATAGACACCTCCGGAGTTCTGACAGTCCGGTATCCGGAAGCCATTGCTGTCTGCACTTGCGGAAAGGACTCAGACGGAGTAAGAGAGGCTGTGATACAGGGGGAAGAGGGGTGTTTACAGCTTGAAAACTTCCCCAGAACCACCCGGGTGCTGCTGCGCCGCCGGGGAGAGGAAAAGGCTGAGATTATATGGGAGGCCCGGGAACAAAAAGAGAATCCTCTGGAAAATGAGTTCTGTGAGTTTGCCCGGATTTTAAAAGAGCGGGACAGGAAGGCGGCGGAAAAAGCACTGGAGGGCAGCCTGCGGGTTATGAAGATCCTGGATTCTGCCCTGGAGCACGTTTAAAAATAAAATTGATAGGAGCATAAACATGTTAGAAAGAGAAGACTGGGAAGAGCAGTGCTGTTGCTTAAGAAAGCCCGGGCCTGCCCTGCATATTGATGAGGACTGTGTTCCCATCCCTGCCAGACAGGTGGTGGAAGATTTGGATAAGTTTTTGGAGACTAACGACGTAGAGGGGGCAGAGCTCCATTTGACAGAATGGCTGAAAAAAGCCAGAGAGGGAAAGGACAAGGCCGGGGAGTTGACAGTCCTCAACGAGATGATGGGATTCTTCCGTAGCATTGGTAAGGAAAAGGAAGGTCTGGACTCTGTAAAGGAAGGTCTGTCCCTTTTAGAGTCCATGGACTTAAAGGAAAGTGTAACTGCCGGAACCACCTGGATCAATGCTGCCACTACATTAAAAGCATTCGGCCGGGCCGGGGAGGCCATGCCCCTTTATGAGAAAGCATGGCGGGCCTATAACGGAAACCTGGATCCGGGGGACTACCGGTTTGCCGGATTGTCCAACAATATGGCTTTAACCTGTGTGGATATGGGGGACTACGTCTGCGCCGGAAAATATTACCAGACAGCCATGAATATTATGAAAAATCTGCCCAGGGGATCTATGGAGATGGCGGTTACTTATGTAAACCTTGCCTGTATGTATGATGCATGGGGACACCGATCTGATCTGGAAGGGGACGAAGCTGCGCCAACAGACTGGGACAGCCGGATCTGGAGCTGTCTGGACACCGCTATGGAGTACCTGAATGATCCGGAAGCAGTGCGGGACGGCTACTATGCTTTTACCTGCTCGAAATGTGCCGGAACCTTTGGCTATTTTGGCCAGTTCCGCAGAAAGAAAGAGCTGGAAACCCGGGCAAAGGAGATTTATGGCAGATGACAGGGCTTGAGCTGGCAAGGCAGTATTATGAGACTTACGGCCGGCCTATGATTGCAGAACAATTTCCCCAATATGAGGAGCGCATCGCCGCAGGTCTTGCAGGACCTGGTTCCGAGTGTTTTGGGTTTGACGATGAAATCTCCAGAGACCATGATTTTGAAGCTGGATTTTGTCTGTGGATTACCAGAGAAGACGAAGAGGCCATAGGCTTTCGCCTGTCCCGGGCTTACAAAAAGCTTCCTGCTGAATTTATGGGGGTAAAAAAGCAGGCCCAGAGCTTTTTTGGAGGCAACCGGAGAGGGGTGCTGGAGATAGGAGAGTTTTACAGCCGCTTTACCGGAAGTCCCGGAATCCCAAAGGATTGGCAGCAGTGGCTGACGATTCCCGAAGCTTCTCTGGCAGAGGCGGTAAATGGCCAGGTATTCCGGGATGATCTGGGGGAATTTACCAAAATTCGAAAAGAGCTGGAAAAGGGGTATCCAGAGGATGTACGGCTGAAAAAACTGGCTGCCCGGGCGGCCCTTGCAGCTCAGGCAGGACAGTATAATTATAACCGTTGCTTAAAGCGGGGAGAATATGGAGCCGCCGGTCTGGCGGCCGGAGAGTTTGTGAAAAATGCGGCATCCATGATTTACCTTTTAAACCGCCGCTACCCCCCTTACTATAAATGGATACTTCGGGGAATAGAAAATTTACCTCATTTAAGTTATCTGGCAGAATCTTTAAATAAGCTGGCGTCCAATCCGCTGGTTCAAGAAGGAAAATATAACGGATCCGCTCTCATTGAGATTATCTGCCAGGAACTGATAAAAGAACTAAAACGTCAGAACCTGACTGCCGGAAACTGGGACTACTTAGAACCCCATGCCCTGGAAATTATGGAACACATCAAGGATGGTCAGATCCGCAACCTTCACGTCATGGAAGGTTGAGAAGGCGATCACAGTAACAGTTTACAGGGCCGGGAAGACCGGACGAAAAGTAACTAATTATGCAAATTTCAACATAATAATACATAAAAATTCCTATGTCCCATTTACGCTGTAAGAGAACTGTGGTATAATGTACACGAAAGCAATGAGCAGTGCGAAAAAATTCCAGTAAGAAACTGCGTTGTGCTTGCACATAAGCAATTTCTTATTGGAATTTTTTCATAGGGCGAAAGCCCGTGAGCGAGATGGAGCAAAGCGGAATCGAGCTGCGCTGCGGAGTAAAACAGGGAAAGCGTAGAGAAAGCCCGTGAGCGAGCGAGACAGCGTGCCCCGTTTATCGGGTATGGAGCAAAGCGGAATCAAGCTGCACTGCATAGCCCAGCGTGCCAAAGCAGTGCGAACCAAGCTCCCCACAAGCAGACCTAAAGAAAGGACAACACAACTATGGAACATTACTACCAGCCAGAAATCGAGTGTGCATCCCGGGAACAGATTCGGGAATGGCAGAGCGAGCGCCTGGCCAAAACAGTGAAACACGTTTACGAAAATGTAGAATACTATCGAAAGAGAATGGACGAGCAAGGGGTCAAGCCAGAAGACATCAAGTCCGTAGATGATCTTCACAAGCTGCCCTTTATTACCAAAGACGATCTGAGAGATGCATATCCCTATGGCCTGCTGGCAAAACCTTTAGCCGACTGCGTGCGTATCCAGTCCACCAGCGGTACTACCGGACGCCGGGTAGTTGCATTTTATACCCAGCACGATATTGATCTGTGGGATGACTGCTGTGCCAGAGCCATCGCCGCAGCAGGAGGAACCAAGGAAGATGTCGTTCACGTATCCTACGGCTACGGCCTGTTTACCGGCGGCCCGGGCCTAAACGGCGGCTCCCACAAGATTGGTTCTCTGACTCTGCCCATGTCCTCCGGAAACACAGACCGCCAGATCCAGTTTATGACAGATTTAGGTTCCACCATTCTGTGCTGTACCCCTTCTTATGCCGCATACCTGGCAGAGACCATTTGCGAGAGAGGCCTTCGGGATAAAATTAAACTGAAAGCCGGTATCTTCGGCGCAGAAGCCTGGACAGAAGAAATGCGCCGGGACATTGAAGATAAGCTGGGGATCAAGGCCTACGACATTTACGGCCTTACCGAGATTTCCGGTCCTGGCGTTTCCTTTGAATGTAGCGCCCAGACCGGTATGCATGTCAACGAGGATCATTTTATCGCCGAGGTAATTAACCCCAAAACCGGCGAGGTACTTCCTGACGGCGAGAAAGGCGAGCTGGTATTTACCAGCATTACCAAAGAGGCATTCCCCTTAATCCGCTACCGCACCAGAGACATCTGCATCTTAAGCCATGAGAAATGTTCCTGCGGCCGCACTCACGTAAAGATGACCAAGCCTTTGGGCCGCAGCGATGATATGCTGATTGTAAAGGGCGTTAACGTATTCCCGTCTCAGATTGAGACTGTTCTGTTAAATCAGGGCTACCCGGCTAACTACCAGATTCTGGTAGATCGTGTCGATCACAGCGATACCCTTGAGGTACAGGTTGAGATGACTCCGGAGATGTTCTCCGATAATGTAGGTATTGTGGCAGTAAGAGAGAAAGAGCTGGTTGACGCATTGAAATCCATGCTTGGAATCTATGTCAAGGTTCGTCTGGTGAACCCCAAGAGCATTACAAGAAGCGAGGGCAAGGCAGTCCGCGTTATTGACAAGAGAAACTTATATAAAGGTTAATAAAGGAGGGGGATTATGACAGTAAAACAGATTTCCGTATTTGTAGAAAATAAGCCTGGAAAGCTGGCGGAACTTACGGATTATTTACATCAGCATGACATTGACATGAGAGCCTTGTCCATTGCAGAAACCCAGGACTTTGGTATTGTCCGCATGATTGTAGATGATGCCTACAAGGCTTCCCAGGTATTAAAGGAATCCGGTTATGTGGTTTCCATTACCCCGGTTCTGGCCGTGGAGATGAGTGATGAGCCAGGCAGCCTTTATAAAATTTTAAAGGTGCTGGGGGATGGCGGCGTGAACCTGGATTATACTTACGCTTTCCTAAGTCAAAAGGCGGCTACCGCCTACATGGTGCTCCGGGTGGAGAACAATGAGAAAGCGATTGAGGTATTAGAAAAGAGCGGTATCCGTCCGGTTTGCCAGGATATCATAGCGGCGCTGTAAATCCTACATACAGAGCCGAAAAAGAATTGGGGTTGCTTTCTGCACCCCAAAATAAGGACAGAAAAAGAAAGAGAGAATTTCGCGGAACATCGAAGGCCTGTAAAAGCCTGAATTTCACGAAGTTCTCTCTTTCTTAGGCATCAGGGGCTAAAATTTGGTATTTCCCGACAGACAGCCCCTTTACTTGCTCTTGTTTACGAAAGGTATGCGGACAGGCTGTAAGTCAGACAGCAGGTTTTCTCTTTAGCAGCATCAGCGCGCCCACCGTCACCACTGCGCCAAAGAGAAGGGAAATCCAGGCATTCTGGGTAAAACCTGCTACAATATAGGTAAAGAAGGAAATTGCCGCAACCGTCAAAGCATAAGGAAGCTGAGTGGAAACGTGATTTACATGATCGCACTGAGCTCCGGCTGACGCCATAATGGTGGTATCAGAAATAGGAGAACAGTGATCGCCGCAAACCGCTCCGGCCATACATGCGGAGATGGAGATAGTCATCAGGGTCGGGTTGGTATTGGCAAATACGGCAACCACAATGGGGATCAGGATACCGAAGGTGCCCCAGGAGGTGCCGGTTGCAAATGCCAGACCGCAGCCAACCAGAAAGATAAATGCCGGAAGCAGATTCATCAGACTGTCGGCACAGGAAGTCATTACAGCTGCCACATACTCGGCAGCCCCCAGACTGTCAGTCATGGCCTTTAAGGTCCAGGCGCAGGTCAGGATCAGAATTGCGGGAACCATGGCTTTAAAACCTTCCGGAACACAGGACATACATTCTTCAAACCGCATAACCCGACGGACCATATAAAACAGAATCGTAAGCAGAAGCCCGAAAAAGCTGCCCATAGCCAGGCCTCTGGAAGCGTCGCTGCCGGAAAAGGCGGTAACAAAATCCGCGCCGTCAAAGAAACCGCCGGTGTAAATCATACCGATGACACAGCAGAAGATGAGACATACAATGGGAAGAACCAGGTCTATCACAGTCCCTCTTCCAATGTTGTCAATCCCGGCTGCGTTGGCGTAGGGACGTCCAGGGGTGGTAAAGAGATCCCCCTTGTCTCTAGCATTTTTCTCATGAACAGCCATGGAGCCGTAATCAATACCCGTTACAGCCAGGACAATCATCATCAGAATGGTCAATAATGCATAAAAATTGTAAGGGATTGCCCGGATAAACAGGGCCAGGCCATCCTCTCCTTCCACAAACCCGGTAACTGCGGCAGCCCAGGAGGAGATAGGAGCAATGATGCAGACAGGAGCAGCGGTAGCGTCGATTAGGTAGGCAAGCTTTGCCCGGGAAATCTTGTGTTTATCCGTAACCGGCCGCATAACGCTTCCCACTGTAAGACAGTTAAAATAGTCGTCAATAAAAATCAGTACGCCCAGAGCGATGGTAGCCAGCTGAGCACCGGCCCGGCCCTTAATTTTTTCACCGGCCCAGCGCCCGAAAGCAGCAGATCCTCCGGCCTTATTCATAAGGGAAACAATAATGCCCAGGATAACCAGGAAAATCAAAATTCCAACATTATAAGAGTCGGACAGCACGCTTAGAAAACCGTCGTCAAATACGTGAGTAATGGTTCCTTCAAAGGAAAAGCCGGAGTAGAACAGGCCTCCTACTAAAATCCCTACGAATAGGGAACTGTATACCTCTTTGGTAAGCAGGGCCAGAGCAATGGCTACCAACGGGGGAACCAGAGCCCAAAAAGTGGCGTACATAAAGGGTTCCGGCCCCTGGCCTTCCTCGGCGGCCAGAACCAACATGGGGAACAGGGTGAGAAGCAGCAGGACCGCGGCGCTCACATACAAAATTCGTTGTTTGCTTTTCATACAGAAATCTCCCTTCACTTGGAGGAAACTCCGACAGACTGGGGCTAGTGTCTTGTCTGCATTATATTCAGGCAAACCTCCTTGTCTATTCGCCCATCTACCGCGTTGGATTTTCTAGCCGCAGCCACCGCTACGCCGTCGAAAATCCGCCTTGCAGATGAACGAATATCCTGCGGAGTTTCACCAGATATAATGCAGACAAGACGCTAGATTGCTGCCATGGCATTTAAGCCGGGTTTCCAAAAATAAAACAGCCATGAGCCGGTTCCAAATAAAGGATGCGGTTCATGGCGGAATTTTATCCAGTAAAAGTATTCTGTAAGATTTTCCGGCATGGTAGCGCTCCACTTCATTCGTGACAGTCCGCCACATATTCTGTGACGGCCCAGGATCTTGTCCTCAGGGCAGGAAAAAATCCTTCGGCGGCATCCCCTTTTTCACACCCGGCGCCCTGCCAAAATGGTGTGATACTCTTGAAAACCGCGCCTCTACCAGTTCAATGTTCTCGTTTTATCATAGATTTAGCTGTATGTCAAGAGCTTTGACGATATTTGGGATTGTTGAGTGTATTTGGGAAGAATACAGACAGAAGAATATGCGGCCGGACAGTAATCTAGATAGGGATACAAGCGAGGATATGAAGATGGTGAAACGTGAGGAAATCAAGAGAATAGGAACTTAGACAGCTATTTACGTGATGTGTAGAGACCCCGAAACTGATGAATGAAATGTTGCATTATGGAGCGCCTGTTCTGTAATAAGATTGGCAGAGGGGCCGCCCTGTTTCTTTTCCGAAAATGGAAAAAGGCTTTACGGAGCCGTAAGAAATAAAGCCAGCTGCCAAGGAAAAGGGCCCTGGGAATAATCCCAGCGGCCCCGTAGGAGAGGCTCATAATTCCAGCTCAGCAAAATTAATCCATAAATCGTCGTAGATGTTAACCTTGATTTTGTCCTGAAAAGTGTAAGAGTTGGCCTTAAAGTCTGCTTCCTTCAGAAGATACACAAAGATTTGTTGGCTGAGGGGATCTACGATCCAGTACTCTTTCACTCCGGCATCCGTGTATAGGTTCAGCTTACGTACATAGTCATGGCTGGAGGTACCAGGAGAAACAATCTCTGTTATCCAGTCCGGCGCTCCGGTGCAGCCCCGATCCGTCAATTTGTTCGGGTCGCATATCACGCTGATATCTGGCTCTACTACGGTTTTATTATCATCTTCAAACAGCTTAACGGCGAATGGAGCCGGATAGACCCTGCAGGGACCTTTTTTAGAGCGGAGATAAATGTTTATTTCCGTATTCATAAAGTTTAATATTTCCTGGTGTACTCTGCTGGGCGCCGACATGTAATAGATTTGGCCGTCTATTAATTCCGCTCTGGCATTCTCTGGTAGATTGTAATAATCCTCTTCTGTGTAAATGTTTGCGTGGGCTAATGCTTCAGACATAATAACATTTCCTTTCGTATGTGGTTGCTTGGACGCAGGGTTTCAACTTTTTAGAATACTCATACAAACGCAGTGCAAGACCCTATATTTTGTTGTTTTATCCTCTGTCATTATGACCTGTCTTTCCTCTATGCATTCCAATGGAGCGGCGAATTATAGACGCACCTTTTCCACCATACATAAATCATAGCATACTTTTCAGTGTACGACCATATACTAAACTGGAAGTTAGCTATCCAATTTCATGTATAAAAGTGGATATGGATTGCCTTGTTCATCACAATCGGTTCTTTTATAAACCTTAAAGCCCATGTGTTCATAGAATCCTTTTGCAAGAGGATTTTGTTCATTAACTGCCAAATCATTAATCGAATATTTTTCTATTCCGTATTTAAGCAATTCCTTGCCTAATCCTTTTCCTCTTTCTTCGTGGGAAATAAAGAGCATTTCAAGATGTTGCCCTACAATCCCCATAAAGCCAACGGGAACTTGATTTTCCTTTTCTACTATCGTTAAAGAAGGTATTTCCTTTAATGCTTGCGGTACATATTCCTTAATGCTTTCTATCTCGTCCTCTGATAGAAAAAGGTGCGTTGCTCTGACAGAGCTTTCCCACACTGCCAGTAGTTGTTGTATTAACGAAGAGGACCTGTCTGTTATCTCTATAATTTTCAAATCTTTATCCTTCATAAATTTGTTATTGCATCATTAATGATAGTTCTATTTCATCTAAAACGCTCTTGTTCAGGCGCAAGCTTTTGATTAAATGCGTCATTAAAGTTTTCTTCTGTAATTTTTCTAAGATTAATCATGAAGTCCTCCATAACTTGTTCTGAAAAAAACTATTATAATGCATCCGAGATCCCCAAAAGATATTCAGATTTTATATTAGCTCTGTTATTTTCATTCTACCACAATTGCGAGAGCGCGGAAAGAGTGAATTTTCCAGGCAGATTTCTATGATTTCCAACTTTATGGATAGTTATTGTGATATTTTCGCCAGTAACTACAACGAAGCTGATAAGGCTATTCTGAGAAAGTTTTACCGTACATTATCCAATGTGTTTCCTCCGGACAGTAACCCAGATAGGGATACAAGCGAGGATATGAAGATGCTGAACCGTCTAAAAAAGTGATTGGGGAGTATAAGTTTTTTTGTAACGGTTCTCCCGGTGGAAGTTATATACATAGCGTGTAAAATTCCTATAAAGCCAGCTGCCCAGGAAAAGGGCCCTGGGAATAATCCCAGCTGCCCTGTAGGATAGGCTCATAATTCCAGCCCAGCAAAATTAATCCATAAATCGTCGTAGATGTTAACCTTGATTTTGTCCTGAAAAGTGTAAGAGTTGGCCTTAAAGTCTGCTTCCTTCAGAAGATACACAAAGATTTGTTGGCTGAGGGGATCTACGATCCAGTACTCTTTCACTCCGGCATCCGTGTATAGGTTCAGCTTACGTACATAGTCATGGCTGGAGGTACCAGGAGAAACAATCTCTGTTATCCAGTCCGGCGCTCCGGTGCAGCCCCGATCCGTCAGCTTATTCGGGTCACAGATAACACTGATATCTGGCGCTACTACCTATCCTGCATCCAGTTTTTACTCTTTTAAAAATGTAAATAGCGTATTATAAAAGGCCCTGCTGTTAGAAATACAGTCAGGGCCTTTGTGAAATACAGTTGAATTGAGGTAAAGCTGAGGTAAAACCTCCAGTATGACGACAGGATGCCTGAAAAGTATTACGTATTTTCGGGCCTTCTCCTTATTTTTTCAAAAACTGCTTATCAAATTCCGGGTTAAAATAGTAGAAATTTTTGGAATCCAGCCGGGCTTTTATATGCTCCAGGGCTTCCCCGAACCGCTGATAATGAACAACTTCCCGTTCACGAAGGAAGCGCAAAGGCTCCTTTACTTCCGGGTTATCAATAACCCGCAGCAGGTTTTCGTAGGTGGTGCGGGCTTTTTGCTCTGCAGCCAGATCTTCGTGGAGATCGGTAATAGCATCGCCCTTGGACTGAAATTCGCAGGCATTAAAAGGGATGCCTCCTGCCGCCTGGGGCCAGAGAGCGGTGGTATGGTCGATATAATAAGCGTCAAAGCCTGCGGTTTTGGCCTGTTCCGGGGTGAGGTTTTTGGTAAGCTGGAAGATCATAGCGCAGATCATTTCCAGGTGGGCCAGCTCCTCGGTTCCGATATCGGTTAAAAGCCCGCCGATTTCTTTACATGGCATAGAATATCTTTGAGAAAGATAGCGCATAGAAGCCGCCAGCTCGCCGTCGGGCCCGCCAAACTGACTGATAATTAATTGAGCTGTTTTGGGGCAGGGAGTTTTAATGTTAACAGGGAACTGAAGCCGTTTTTCATAAGTCCACATTACAGTACACCTCCCCTATTATCCCAGGGAATGGGGCCATCCACCCAGGTAAAATGCTTTTTGGCCGGATAAGAAGTATGGCTGCCGGTCTGGTTGTTGGTATCGGGACAGACACAATTCATGGTGAGGGGTTCAAACTCTTTGGCATAAGCCTCTAAAAGATTTTTTCGCTCATTTGCCGCCTGGGAAAAGGCAGAGAGAGCATTTTCGTCGGTGGGATGAGTGTCCAGATAGAGAGTCAGGTCGTTGACGGTAAAGCTGATTTCATTGATTTTCTGAAGCATTTCTCCACGCTTATCCATGAATTTCACCTCCTGCAAAAAAAGGCATTGCAAGGACCGGGAAAACGGTGCCCTGTTTTAATCCCTCTTCCGGGGAAAAGGGTTCTTCCCACTCCTGAAGGGGTATGGTGGCGATACCAGGAAACAGGTAGCCGCCGGGCTTTGCCAAAGGCTGTCCAGGTTCACTGCATTTACAAAAATTCATAAAAACCACTCCTTTCAGACAATATTTTTAGAATCCTTTTTAGTATCTGTAAAAGAGATGGAATTACGTGACTAAAATAATGCCAGTTCCGAAAGTTGATGGAATGATTGCCATTTGTTTTTATGAAAAATGTGTGGAAAAATCTAAAACACCATGGTATGATAATGGTCAGAAACAAAAGGCAGGAAGAGAAAGCAGCCTATGGACAGGATAAGAAGCGCTATAAGAGCCGTCTTAAAAACCATATATCCGCTGATGATTTATTACATGTCGGTTTTTGCTTTTACTGAAATATACCGGACCGCCGGGATTTTTCCTGAGAGCACGGTGACTGCAATCCTTCCGGGGGCAGTGCTGACGGCGGGGATTTTATGGTTTCCTTATAAGAGGGATTGGATTTTGCGGCAGGGCCTGGTAAAAGACTTCCGGCTGAAAGTGCCGGACCAGTGGGATCATCTGGTGATTCTGGGGATTTCATCCAGCATTGCGGGAAATCTTCTCTTAGGCTTTACTCCTTTGGCCAGCTGGTTTCCGGCAGTAGAGGAAGCTGTGAGGGAGATAGCAGACGCTGGTTTCTGGCTGCAGCTTATAGGGGTTTGTCTGATTATCCCGGTGGCGGAGGAGCTGGTATTTAGAGGGATCGGGTACTTGAGTCTCCGGGACGAGATGAAGGCAGTTCCCGCTGCCATTTTTTCTGCCACATTCTTCGGCCTGTTTCACGGTAATGTAGTTCAGGGAATTTATGCTGCCGGATTAGGCCTGCTTCTGGCTTTTGTGATGGAGAAATACCGGAGCCTTACCGCCGTCTGGCTGGTTCATGCTGCTATGAATATAGGTTCTGTCTATGTGCTGAACGGTATTTTAATGCCAGCTATAGCAAATAGGCCTGCCCTTTCTGGCCTTATAGCCGTCCTTACCCTGGGAATTGCCGCCGCAGAGGTCCGGAGATTACAAAGAACAGACTTTTACTGATAGCTTAGAGGAGGAACGAAAGTGAAACTATTGTCAATAGCAATTCCTTGCTATAATTCAGCAGCATATATGAGACACTGCATTGATACACTGCTTACCGGTGGGGAAGAGGTAGAAATATTGATTGTAAATGATGGTTCTACCAAAGATAATACTGCCCAGATTGCAGATGAATATGCAGAGAAATACCCCGGTATCTGCCGTGCCATTCATCAGGAAAATGGAGGTCATGGGGAGGCGGTAAATGCCGGACTTCGAAATGCTTCTGGCATTTACTATAAAGTAGTGGACAGCGACGATTGGGTAAATGAGGAAGCCTATCAGAAGATTTTAAAGACCTTGCGCCAGTTCGTCTATGGGGAAGAGACTCTGGATATGCTTGTCAGCAATTTTGTATATGAAAAACAGGGAGCCAAGAACAAAAAGGTAATGAACTACCGCACTGCTCTTCCTGTAGATAAGCTGATTACCTGGGATGAGGTAAAAGGCTTTATGATTGGTCAGTACATTCTCATGCATTCGGTTATTTATCGGACCGAGCTTTTGCGTCAGTGCGGGTTGGAGCTTCCTAAACATACATTTTATGTAGATAATATTTTTGTTTACCAGCCCCTTCCTCATGTAAAGACCCTGTATTATCTGGATGTTAATTTCTACCGGTATTTTATCGGCCGGGAGGATCAGTCTGTCAACGAGCAGGTGATGATCGGCCGGATTGATCAGCAGATTCTGGTAACCAAGCTGATGATCGGATATTACGACGTTACCAAAATTTCCTGCCGCAAACTGCGCCATTATATGGTGAATTATCTGGAAATTATGATGACGATTTCTTCGATTTTGGCTATCCGTTCCGAGTCTGGGGAAAATCTTCAGAAGAAAAAAGAACTGTGGAAATTTCTAAAGCAGAACAATCTTGCCCTTTACCTGCGGCTGCGCTGGGGATTTTTAGGCCAGGGAGTAAATCTGCCGGGAAAGAGCGGAAGAAAGGTATCGGTTGCGGGATACAAGATAACTCAGAAGTTTTATGGATTTAATTAGTTGGAGATGTAAGGATAAAAAGGGACACAGGCTCCTGCGCTGTTTATTTGCACAGGAGCCTGTGTCCTTCTTTTATCCTAAAATTTTTGGGGAAGCTTTCTTTCGCTCAAATCCATAACCATAGCCGTATACTACATAATATAGAATGTAAGCCATGATACATCCGCCCAGCACATCCACAACAGAGTGCTGCTTTAAAAATACGGTGGCCATACAGATCAACACCATCAGCACAAAAGAGGACCACTGAATAACCGGATATTTTTTTAATCCATCGCTCCGGGATACCGCCACGTGAGTACAGATAGAATTGTACACATGGATGCTGGGAAATACATTGGTAGGGGTATCTGCAACATACAGCCGGCTCACCAGCCGGGTAAAAATATTCTGCTCCGGATCCAGAACAGGCCGGAAATCCGTTCCATTGTGATAAAAGGTACAAATAATTAAACTGATGGTCATGCCGCTGAACAGATAGATACACAGCCGGTAATACTCTTCCTTGTTGGTGAAAAACAAATACAGAACTGCGGCCGCCACATAAGCAAACCACAGCAAATAAGGGATAATAAAAATCTCCTCAAAAGGAATATAATCATCTAATCGAACATGGATCACATGGTATCCTTTGGTAACCGTGCGCTCCAGATAAAAAAACCAGGTCAGATATACCAGACCATAAGATAAAATCCAAGCATGCTTATATTTCCCGAAAAACTCTTTCATAAAACCTTCCTCTTTTAACCTGAATAGTCATAGTCGTGGATGAATTGATGGTGATTATAGCATAATTATATGCCTGTAACAAGGTGGTTAATGAAATGTTAATAAAAATTGGCGATATTTCATTTTTCTGTAATAACCACCGGGGAAATTGTGCAATTTTCCCAGATGAAATATTAAAATGTTTAGAAATCAATACAATATAAAAAGCTTCGCTGCCAGGTATAAAACCTGTGTGCGAAGCTTTTTATCATCCATGGGGAAGTCTGACTGCCAGCGCAGTTACGAATGAGTGTGAGGACTAATTTTCATCGGCAAGTTCATAATCATACTTGCGTGCAGGCTCGATCTCGCAGCAGACATAGGTCAGGGTGCCTTTGCCAATGTTCTTAATGCCGTGGGAGCCACCGGGACGAATTACAGCAATGGTGTAGGGCTCTGCTTCAAACTTATCGCCGCACAAAGTGATTTCCGCTTTGCCTCCTATGACCAGATAGAACTGCTCGTTGTCGCGATGGTAATGCTCGCCGACGCAGGCGCCTTCCGGGAGATAGGTAATATGAACATAGTGGAAATTGCGGGAATCGTTGGGATCTCCGTCAAAGGGCTGAGCCGGTTCATTTCCAAGAATGGTTGCCAGTTCATAAGAGCCGCACTCACCGGGACGATATACCTCGTGGACATTGGGACAGGTATAGGTGGGCGCATCACCATCAGCACAGGAACGAATGAGATATTTTTCTTTGGTGCAGAACATAATGAACACTCCTTTTCTTTGCATATTTGTTTAATTCTTTACTGCTCTAACCGCATGATAACACGAATGAAAACAGATGTCAACAAAAACTTATTAAAAACGAAAAAAACAAAGGTTTTTACTAAAGTATTTTGAGAAATATAAGAGAAAAAGTAGGAAAGAAAAACGAAGAAAAATTGTTTGAATAACAAAATTTAAGGCCATGGAACGGAGAAAAAGGCTGGGATAATTATCAAAAATTGGAATATATATCAGCTAAATTTATTAAAAATAGATAAGAATGTTTTGAAGCAACGAAAAAAGAAGAAATTTCAATAAAAATTAAAGCAAGTATAAAATACATAGGTAAATAGTTAATAAAATATAGGCAAATTCGTATTTTACAAATGCCTGACGCTCTGGGTATAATAGGGATAACAATACGAACCGGAAACAGATAAATTAAGAATTTATGACTTATTTAAGGGGGGATTTTTATGAAAAAACCTCGTTTTGCCACACCGATTTTTCTGGTTCGCCATCAGGCAGAAAAAGATTTGTTTGGGGTAATACGAGAGTTGGGAAAACTTGGTTTTGATGCTTTTGAGATGGGCGGACTCTATGGCAATGATCCTGAGGCAGTGCGGCGGGCAGCAGAGGAAGCACATCTTGAGATCCTGATGGATCATGTTCCTTATACAGAATTTGAGACAAAGCCCCAGGAGGTGATTGCTACAAGAAAGGCGCTTGGAAGCAAGTATATTTCAATTTGTAAAATTCCGGAGGACAAGTATCCGGGCGGAGCCAACTTTTCGGAGGGAATTCGTTTTATTTATCATGTTGCAGAAGAAGTAAAAAAAGCAGGTATGACCCTGCAATACCACAACCACGGATTTGATTTTATGACGCGGATAGATGGTAAGTATCCTATTGAACATATTTTAGACCAGGTTCCGGCAGAGCTTCTGCAGCATATTCCCGATATCGGATGGTGTATGCTTGGGGGCGGAGATCCTGTCTATATGCTGGAAAAATATGCGGATCGCTGTAAAGTCATTCATATGAAGGATTATTACGCAGAGGGGCCGGTCCGGCTGAGGACTGCTCATGAATTGGGAGGCAGGCGCGGCGGCGCAGAGTATTACCAATTTGAATTTCGTCCCACAGGATACGGAATCGTCAATTTTCCGTCTATGATGAACCAGATTATGGCATGTGAGCCGGAATGGATTACAACTGACCATGATGGATCTTACTGCGGCAGGGATTATCAGGAATTAAAGATGAGCTGCCAATATTTGGAGGGGTTGGTGTCATTGCACTACCTCCCAAAGTAGACTATAATTTTTTCTAACAGTTCAGACCCACGGCGTCTGAACTGAACCGCTACTAAATTTTAGATAATACAAAGGAGGCAATACGTTATGAGGAAGATGTTATCACTTTTAACAATCGCTGCATTGACAGCTACAATGTTGGCAGGCTGTTCTGGCCCTGCTCCAGCTCCGGAGGAGGCAGCGGCGCCTGCGGTCACGGAGAAAGCGGCGGGAGAGACGAAAGCAGAAGAAGAGACAACAGCGGAAGTGGAAGTAAGCACAGAAGCTGAGGCGGTAAAAACCATCGATGAGATGATTGCAGAGATTGATCATGACATTACAGTGGGTATCAGCCTTTTTAATTACTCAAACAACTGGTGCAGCTGGCAGAGAAATGCTATGTTAAACTGGTTTGACCAATGTGAAAATGAACATATCCAGTATTATATGTCAGATGCCCAGAACGATCAGGCAAAGCAGAACGACGCTGTGGACACGATGCTGGCCCGCGGCGTGGATGTACTGATCTGTTATGTGGTTCAGTCTTCCGGCGCCAGCGCAATTGCACAAAAATGTGAGGCGGCAGGAGTTCCGGTTATTTTCCTGAATACCAAAGTAGACGGCCCTTCTCTCAGTGATTTTGAACGGACATGGTTCATCGGTGCGGACAACGAAAGTAAGGCTCATATGCAGATGGATATGATCTTTGAACTATTGGATGAAAACTTTGATGCTGTGGATAAAAACGGGGACGGCAAGATTAACATGTTCTATATTCAGGGCCCGCCAAACGAGGATATGTCAATCTGTTATGAGACAGTCAAGGCGCGTATTGCAGAATCTGAATATAAGGACACCCTGCTTTTGTTGGAGCAGCAGAACAGTAACAACTCTACTGCCAACTGTAAGGAGATTGCAGATGCGTGGGTTGGCAAGTATGGAGATGATATCGAACTGACACTGGCCCATACGGATGCCCAGGCAGCGGGCGCTATTGCATCTTATATGTCAGCAGGCCTGCTGAGTGAAGATGGCGGCGTGTATGTTCTGGCCTCCAACTGTCTTCCCGATGCCCAGGTTTATATCCGGGATGGCGTTCAGTATGCCTCTGTTCTGACGGATCCGTGGTGGCAGGGAACCACCTGTATTAAGATGGCGTTGTCTGCAGCAATGGGCAATGACCAGACTTATGGAGACCTGCTGTACGGCTTCGACGAGGATGTAAAGTTTAGCGAGAAGAATCCCAAGATTGTATATATCGTTCTGACAGGTATCACACAGGATAATGTAGAGATTGCAAAAGGTGCTTACGATAGAGCAACCCGTGAAGACTGATAATTGGAAATCAGAAGAGTGTGGCGAGGTGCGTTTATCGCATCCCGCCTCTTTTGATTCTCTTTTTGTAAATGCTTAAAACAGGAGGCTTTTATGGGTATAGAATATTTGCTGGAAATGAAAGATATATGCAAATCCTTCCCTGGTGTTAAGGCGCTTGACCATGTACATCTGAATGTCCGTCCCGGCGAGGTCCATGCGCTGATGGGAGAAAACGGGGCAGGAAAATCTACGTTAATGAAATGCCTATTTGGGATTTATCACAAGGATGCCGGGGAAATAACGCTGAATGGGAAGGAAATAAATTTTAAAAGCCCTTATGACGCATTGAATCACGGAGTTTCCATGATTCATCAGGAGCTGGAGCAGGTGCAGATGCGGAATGTGGCAGATAATATCTGGCTGGGCAGATACCCTACCCGGTTTGGGCAGATTGATGACGGGAAGATGCTGGAGGACACGGAAGCGCTGATGAAAGATTTTGGAATTGATATTGATCCCAGGACAAAGATCAGCGACCTTTCCGTTTCCATGCGGCAGATGGTGGAGATTGTAAAGGCGGCATCGTGGAATGCCAAAGTGATCGTGATGGATGAGCCCACCTCTTCCCTGACAGAAAAAGAAACAGAAAAACTCTTTGAAATTATTGCGCGCCTGAAAAAGAACGGGTGCGGCATTATCTTTATTTCCCACAAGATTGATGAAGTGCTGTCCATCTCGGATTCCGTGACAGTCATGCGGGACGGGCAGTATGTCTGCACAGAGCCTGTGGAGAATTTAAATGCAGATAAGCTGGTTCACTATATGGTAAACCGGGATCTGGCAGACCGTTTCCCGAAAAATGACGCCAGGATAGGGGATGTAATCCTGAAAGTAGAACATCTGACTACCTATTATGAACCTAAGGTTCAGGATGTATCATTTGAGGTCCATGCAGGAGAGATTCTGGGAATCGGAGGTCTGGTAGGAGCGCGTCGCACGGAGCTGATGGAAGCGCTGTTTGGGCTGCGCCGCATTGATACCGGAACCATTACGTTTCGGGATCAGCGGTTTGTGCCTAAAAACTCGGTCAATGCTATGAAACATGGGCTGGCTCTGGTCTCGGAAGAACGCCGCGCCACGGGAATTATTCCCATGCTGAGTGTGGAAGATAATGCCAATATCTCCAGCTTAAGCCGCTCTACAAACCGTTTTGGGTTTATCTCCCCCGCTAAAATGCGTGAAAATGCACAGTGGGTCATTGATTCCATGGCGGTGAAAACGCCTTCTCCTCAGACGCCTATCAGCAACCTGTCAGGCGGTAACCAGCAGAAGGTGATTATCGGAAGGTGCCTGCTTACCGAACCGGAGATCCTGCTGATGGATGAGCCCACCAGGGGAATTGATGTGGGAGCGAAATATGAGATTTATCAGTTGATGATCAACATTGCAAAGGAAGGGAAGGCGGTAATTTTCATTTCTTCTGAGATGCCGGAGCTGCTGGGAGTAGCCAACCGGATTCTGGTTATGAGTAATGGCCGGGTTGCAGGGATTGAACCGGCATCCCAACTGGATCAGGAAAAGATCTTCAAACTGTCTGCCAAATATCTGTGATAAAGAAGAGAGGTGCTCATTTTGAACAAGGAATTAAATGTCAGGGCTGTCAAGCAAAAGCTTTTGAATTCTACAATTTATATTGTTCTGGTGGTGCTGTTATTAGTCATCATTGCCATCGAACCGAAATTTTTATCTATAAGGAACTTTACTTTTATTTTACAGCAGGCGGCTCCCCGTATCGTTCTGGCGCTGGCAAGCGCAAGTATCTGTATTATCGGCGGCCGGGATATGTCTACCGGAAGGCAGATTGGCCTGTCAGCGATTATCTGCTCCGTGCTTCTTCAGGCGTCGGACTACAGTATTAAACTGTATCCGAATATTCCCTGCCTGCCTCTTTTACTGCCGCTGCTGATTTCTATGGTATTCTGTGCAGTGTGTTCCATGATCAACTCCCTGCTGGTATCGAAGCTGCGAATGATTCCCATGATTGCGTCTCTTGGTATGCAGATGGCAATCTATGGAGCCATGTCTGTTTACTATGATGATCTGACAGGAGGAACCCCAATCTCCGGTCTTGACAAGTCCTATACCAAATTCTGTCAGGGAGAGTTTTATCTGGGGGGAGTCCGCGTTCCCTATATTGTCATCTATGCGGTTTTGGTGGCGCTGTTTTACTGGTTTGTCTGGAACCGTACCAAGTTAGGCCGCAATATGTTTGCCTGCGGCGGCAATCCGGAAGCTGCTACAGTTTCCGGCGTCAGCGTGGTTAAGACCTCTCTGATGGTTTATCTCATGGCAGGCTGTACCTATGCATTTGCAGGATTTTTGGAGGCAGGCCGGATCGCTTCTATTACAAACGAGATGGGAAATGGTTATGAACTGGATGCAATTGCAGGATGCGTGATCGGAGGAGTTTCCCTTCGGGGAGGTATCGGCACAATCCGGGGGGTTTTAGTGGGCGTCATGCTTTTGCAGGTCATCAACTATGGATTGGTTTATCTGGGGGTAAATATCTACTATACCAATCTGGCCCGCGGTTTGATTATGCTCTTTGCAGTTGCAATTGATATCCAGAAGAACATTAAGAAAAAATAGGAAAAATGGAAGGGAAATAGCAGTGGAAGAAAACAGACAAAAAATAGAAAAAAAGACCATGAAAGCAGTGGTTTTAAAAGAGTTTCATCAGCCTTTTACGGTGGAAGAACTGCCGGTTCCGGAGCCGGGACCGGGAGAGGTTCTTATAAAGGTTATGGCAAGCGGGCTGTGCCTGACGGATGTACATATTCAGGACGGAGTGTTAAAAACGGTAAAGACGCCCTACACACCGGGGCATGAAATGGCAGGGATTGTGGTGAAGCTGGGGGAAGGCGTGGAAAATATTCCCATTGGCCAGCATATGTGCGGATGGATCGATGTAGTATGCCATAAGTGCGCCCTGTGCAGGATGGGACGGGAAAATTTATGTCTGAACCGGGTTCGAATCGGATTTGAGCGCAATGGATCCCATGCAGAGTATGCAGTGATACCGGCGGAAAATGTAATGCCCATCTCAGAACATATTCCGTGGACCAGCGCTGCGGTGATTCCGGATGCTGTTGCCTGCATGTACAATGGAATTAAGGTACAGGGCAAAGTGAAGGCAGGGGACAGGGTGCTGTTAGCAGGTATGGGAGCGCTGGGAGTCCAGGGAATCCAGATTGCAAAGTATTTAGGCGCTCAGGTATATGCATCCGGACGGACAGAAGCGAAACTGGAATTGGCCAGGAAATTTGGCGCAGACGGAACCATCAATGTCCGTGAAAAAAATCTCCAGGAAGAGATTGCACGATTGACAGGCGGGGAAATGTGTGATGTGGTTGTGGATCTTATCGGAACAGACAGCAGCATTGATGAGGAACTGCGCTGCCTGCGCCCGGGAGGAAAGGTAATTGCCGCTGCTTATGCAACCGATACCTTTACCGTAAATTTCCAGGAAGTCGTCATAAAAGAAAAGGAGATTATCGGACTTCGGGGATCTTCCCCCCAGGCTTTAAAAGAGGCCATTGCACTGGTTGAGAAAGGGATCATTGACCCTTACGTGTGCAAGACGTGGAAGCTGGAGGAAGTAAATGAAGCCATTGCAGCCCTTCGCGGCTTCCAGAATCTGGCAAGGACGGCCTTTACCTTTGAGGAATCATAACAGGACATCAGCTTTCGGAGAGATTTTCGTAATTCTTTGCCAACTCAATGAAATCGTTCATGTAATCGGTTAAATACTTGTCTTTATGATATAGAAGGTTGAAGGTCCGATCCATGTTGGCGTCCAGAACTTCCAGAGGCCACAGAAGTCCCTGCTCCACCTCGTCGCGAATAAGCCTTTGTGAGATAGTAGAGATACCGTGGCCGCTGCATACTGCTTTTTTGCTGGCGAGAGTATCCGCGCATACCCAGGAAACATTGTACGGAATTCCCCGCTCGCTGAGAAGCTGCTCCAGCCGGGTGGAGGCGTTGTTAGTGTTGTCACGCACAATCAGATTCTCTCCGGCCAGATCTTTCAGCATGATGTTTTTGCGTCCGCACAGTGGATGGCTGCGGCTGCAGATGAGAACCAGAGTGTCCCGCATAATGGGAGAGCAGATCAGGTCGCTGCTGCTGGGCTGTACATCATTCAGGCAGATATCCAGATCGTTATCCAGAAGCTTTTCCTCAATAATAGAGTTTCGGGCCACCACGATCTGGTTCTTTACGTCAGGGTGCTTCTGCTCCATAAGGGTAATCAAATCGCTTAAGATAGAAGCGCCGGTGGAGAGGGAAGCGCCCACCCGCAGAATCCGTCCCCTGGTGGATTGCAGCAGAAAATCGTCCACCATCTTATTATAAGCCAGAAGCTGCCGGCCATACTCCAGAAGCTGTTTTCCGCTGGGGGTCAGGTACAGCTTTTTAGATAAACGCTCAAACAGGCGGATATTATATTCTTTTTCAATCTCGGATATGCATTGGCTCACCGACGCCTGGGTGATATAAAGCTTGCGGGCAGTGTCGCTGATTTTGCCGCTCTCTGCAACCTCCACAAAGATTCTTAAACTGCGTATTGTCATGAAATACCTCGCTTTCTGAGCCTGGTCAAGTGTTCACGCTATACTCGAAAGTATACCTGAAGTGGGGGAGAAAATCAATGTTTTTGTTAGGTAAAAACCAATAGTTATATAGATTTTGATAATGTACAAGTTAAAATAACTGTTCAGGAGGAAGTGTTCATGGAAGATTTTATAATTCCCAAAACAATGAAGGCAATGACCTTGACTGCATATGACCATCTGGAGCTTGCCAGGGTTCCTGTGCCGGAGCCGAGACCGGGAGAAGTCCTGTGCCGGATTAAGTCTGTGGCGATCTGCGGATCTGACCCGAAAATGATCCATGGAGGATACCGGTTCGCTAACTGGCCGCCTTATTACCCGTTTATTATGGGCCATGAGTGGGCCGGACAGATTGTGAAACTGGGAGAAGGAGTGGATGGATTTCAGGTGGGCGACCGGGTAGCGGGGGAAGCCCACGTGGGATGCGGGAAATGTGATAATTGCAAGAGAGGGCATTATACAGTGTGCCTGAATTATGGAAGGGATGGCCATGACGGACGTCTTGATATGGGCCATCGCCATTATGGTTTTTACTGGCAGGGGGCAAATGCAGAATTTAATGTCTATAAAACCAGCGCTCTCCACAAGATTCCTGACGGCGTCAGCTATGATGTGGCTTCTATGTGCGACTGTGCAGGGGTGGCCATGCATGGCGTGGAGCTGGCAGGGGTGACGCCGGGCGGAACCAGCGTCATCATCGGCCCCGGCCCCATAGGCCTTTGCGCTATGATGGAATGTAAAGCCATGGGATCCGGCCAGGTGATCGTCATAGGCCGCGGGGCCAAGCTGGAGAAAGCCAGGGAACTGGGAGCCGATGTCTGCATCAATTTTGAACAGGAAGATCCGGTACAGCGGGTGCTGGAACTGACAGGCGGGATTGGCGCAGATGAAGTGATGGAGTGCTCCGGCGCGCCGGATTCTCCTGATAAAGCATGCCGCATGGTACGGAAGGCAGGAGCTGTGGCAATTATTGCCACTTATAAGCACCCGGAAGTTGTGCTTCCCATGAATACCATTAATTTTAATGAGATCCGTGTAATTGGCGCTAAGGCGAATCCCAATGTTTCCGACAAGGTTCTGCACTTCTTTGCCACTGGCGCTATCCAGGGGGAAAAACTGGTGACTCATACATTTCCGCTGGAAGAATATGAACAGGCAATTGATGTATTTGAACACAAAAAGGATGGCTCCATTAAGGTGGTCATTCATCCATAAAGTGAAGAAGGAGGTTTCGGAGAATGAGAGACCGGGTAATGGTAGTAGGGGCAGGAATGATGGGAAGCGGGATCGGCGCAATGGCAGCTCTGGCGGGCCATCCTGTGACGCTGGTGGATTTGTCCGAAGAACAGGCTGTCAAAGGAATAGAAAAAGCAATGGAATGTATCCGCCTGAGAGAGGAACAGGAGCTTGCATCCCATGAAGAAGCAGAAGCTGCGGCAAAGCTTATTAAGGCAGGTACGGATATGGAAGGTGAGGCGGACCAGGCCTTTATGGTAATTGAAGCGATTGTGGAAAAGCTGGAGGTAAAACAGGAGCTGTTTCAAAAGCTGGATCAGATTCTGCCCAGGGAAGTGCCCATCTGCTCCAATACCAGCGGCCTTCGGATCACGGAGATTAGTGAACGCTGCACATGCTATCCGGAGCGGACAATGACCACCCATTTCTGGCTTCCGGCCCATCTGGTTCCTCTGGTGGAAGTGGTGATGGGAGACAAGACAGAGGAAGCGATGGCGATAATGGTCCGCGATGAATTATTGAAATGGAAAAAGTCTCCGGTACTGGTTCGCCGGGATCTTCCGGGACAGCTTGCAAACCGTGTATTTCAGGCAATTATCCGCGAAGCCATTGACATTGTGGCCAGCGGCCTTGCAACGGCGGAGGATGTGGATACCGCCATTGCGGCAGGGATGGCAATGCGTTTCCCGGTATGGGGGCCATTAAAACATCTGGACGCCATTGGGACAGATTTGGGCCTGTCTGTGCAGGAGACGGTTTTGCCGGACATCTGCGCCGGGCAGCATGCTGGTGAGTATATCCGGCAGATGGTTGCAGATGGCCATCTGGGAGTGAAAACCGGAAAGGGCTTTTATGACTGGACAAAACGCAGCATTGAGGACGATATGAAAAAGAGAGATCAGTTTATCATTGAGGCCTGTAAGATTACCGGCAAACTCAATGATACATATGGCAAATAGCAGCAGTTCAGATGGACAAGAAGGAGAAGAGCAGATGAAACAGTATTTTTGCATTGGAACCTATACAGAGCCTATTTTATTTGGAACCGGCCAGATTTTTCAGGGGAAGGGAAAGGGACTCTATTTTTGTTCGTTTGAGGACGGGAAAATTGAAGTTCTGCAGTGCCTGGATCTGGCAAATCCTTCTTACTTCTGCGTAGATCCGGGATATAAAAAAATATATACCGTAAACGAGACCAAGGAATACCAGGGACAATTTGGGGGAGGCGTGACTCAGGTCAGCTTTGAGGGCGGAGTTTTGCGAAAAGAATTCAGCGTAAACAGCGGGGGAACCGATCCCTGCCATATTGAGATAAGCCCTGACAGAAGTTTTTTGTCAGCAGCGAATTTTGCAAGCGGTTCCGTATCAATTTTTCCTCTGGATGGAGAAGGAAATCTGACAGGAGAGCGCCGGACTTTCCAGCATGAAGGAAGCGGCATACACCCGGTAAGGCAGAAAGGGCCTCATGCCCATGGAACTATTTTTCAGGATGGGAGAAACCGTATGCTGGTTCCGGATCTGGGGATAGATAAAATAAAGGTTTATGCAATAGGAGAAGATTGCGTAATGCCTGCGCCGGAAGAAGACATCGTGACAGAACCGGGAAGCGGGCCGCGTTTTGGAACGTTTTCCGGGGATGGCAAACATTTTTACCTGATCCATGAGCTGGCAAGCAGTGTGGCCCATTATCGCTGTGAAGAGGGGAAGCTTGTTTTCTGGCAGAAGGTTTCCACATTGCCGGAAGGATTCCCGGCAGAAGACAATATCTGCTCGGATCTGCATCTGACGCCGGATGGGCGGTATCTGTATGCTTCCAACCGGGGACATGACAGTATCTGCTGTTTTCGCATACAGGAAACCGGGGATTTGGAGCTGATAGAAAGAATTGGCTGCGGCGGGAAAACTCCCAGGAATTTCTGTGTGGATCCGTCGGGACAATATATGCTGGTGGGAAATCAGGACAGCGATACCATTGTGGTATTTTCTGTTGGACAGGATGGAAGGCTGACAGAGAGACAGCGCCTGTACTTTCCTTCTCCTGTTTGCATTCGATTTTTCAGGCTTTCATAAAATAAAACAGAGGCCGTCGGGAAATTTCCCGACAGCCTCTATTTTAGTAAAATTATGTAAAAATCTTATGATTCCGGCTTCTGGGGAGCATCTACAAATACCATATTTGCCGGAACAGGGATCCTCAGAGTGATTGCCTTCACGGGGCAGTCAAATACACAGGCATTGCAGTGCCAGCATTCTTCCGGATACTGGATCACAGGAACAGATTTTTTTTCCTTCTGGATTCCGTAGCAGTCCACCGGACAGATGTCAACGCAGGTATGACAGCCGATGCATTTCTTTTTATCAATGATTGGTGGCATAATATATCCTCCTGTTATTTGTGTTTGTCGCGCCAGCCGACAGCGGGCGCCCCATCTTTTTTCTCAATGGTGACAAATTTGTTATTGAGAAGAGGATTGGTAAATGGATAGTCTACGCGGTTGTGCTTTCCGCGGGTCTCTTTTCTTTCCAGAGCGCTGAGGAAGGCAAGCTCTCCCATAAGAGCGAGATCTTCTGCTTCCAGACAGCGCATGAATTCGTGGCCGTCAGCGCAGTGGACAGTTTCAGCCTTCTTCTGGATCCGTCTCAGGTGCTGAAGACCGGTGATGAGGATGTGTTCACTTCTCACCTGAGGGCCGCAGTAATCGGACATAACCTGCTGGACAGCCACGTTGATTTCTTTCCAGGTAGGAGTGGCGGTATCCACATCCCGTTCCAGAATGGAACTGTAGTGGGCAGCGCGCTGAGCTACCAGCGGCAGCTCTTCGGCGGCTGTCAGTTCTGCCTGTTTTGAGTAAGAGGCAGCGCTTACGCCGGCGATATGGCCGTAGGTAGCTGCCCCACCCATATCCGCACGGAAATTTCCAGTCTCATCTCCGGCTGCATACAGTCCCGGTATGGTGCAGGAAGCGTCCTCGGCAATGTCAATGCCGCCGCCGATTCCTCCTCCGTCCTTACAGTCGAATTCTACCATGTGTCTGCGGAAGTCAAATCCTTCGGATTTCAGGTGATCCAGGGTTCCTACATTCCCCTCATTGCTCAGACCCCAGAGCATAAAATCCAGCTGGTCGTCTGTGCACTCGGAGCAGTTCATAAACACCGGTTCCCCCTGCTTCCATTTGATGGAAAACATTTCATGCCAGATATCTCCGGCCAGATCCCCGTACTCCTTGGAGGGCTTTGTGACAAACGGTCCCAAAGGCTTTCCGTTGATGTCACTGTACACGCCCAGCCAGGTAGCTTTTCCGCCCCGGTTGAAATATTTGCACCCGGCTCCCGTACCGGAACGGTCCAGATTGACCAGACGGGCGCCAGCGCGGTAAGCAGCTGCCCTTCCGGTACACACATTGGAGGGACAGCCGGCGTTGTTGAACATCCAGCCCATAGTCCGGGAACCGAACAGACGGTTGGCATTTCCGGTGGCCAGAACCACGCTTTTGGCCCGGATTACCTGCAGCTTTGGTTCCGGGGCGGAGAGATCAATGCAGATTCCGCCCACCGCCCGGCCGGTTTCATCGGTAATCACGTCGGAGAAGGGATGGTGATTCAGAATAGTAACCCCTCTTTTCAGGGCTTCTCTTGTGAGGATAGGTTTCTGCTCTTTTCCGGCATATTTCAGCCAGACTCTCAGATGTCCCGGTTTTGCGTGACCGTTAAATTCCCAGTCTCCATGTTCTCTCATACCGATTCCCCAGCTGTCCCAGTCCTTTACCCGGTCAAAGCACTCGCTGACATATCTTCTTACCAGATCCATGTCATTGGATCCGCCGATCTGGGACGCATCCATTTCCTGGATGAATTCAGAGGGATCTTCTCCATGCACGGAAGGGATATAGCAGAGAAAATGGTCATTTCCTGTGGCGCCGCTCCCACTTCGTCTGGAATTTGCTTTTTCTGCCACTATGACGCTTGCGCCAGCGCCGGCCGCGGCGATGGCCGCCATCAGGCCGGCTACTCCGCCGCCGGCCACAAGAACATCACAGGACAAGGGTTTATTGAATTTTATCATATTTCTTAAGTAACCCTCCTTATAGTTTGATAAACTCATCATAGAAAAACCCTTACAGAAAGTCCAATACCTAAAAATAATCTACATATAAAATCAAAATTATATTTACTGGAAGTTTGGCAGGAAGTGTGATATGATCAGACTGTTACGGCGCACATACCGATAGGAGGAAGATTATGGAACTGCTGCAGTTATATTATTTTGAGAGGATTGCAAAATATCAGAGTGTTACGCGGGCATCGGAGGAACTTCATGTCTCTCAGCCGTCCCTGAGCAGCTGTATTATCCGGCTGGAAAAAGAGCTGGGGGCCCCTCTGTTTGACAGAAGCGGGAGAAACATCGTTCTGAACAGTTATGGGAGATATTTCCTGAACATGACAAGACAGATCCTGAATTTGGTGAATGAGTGCAAAGTGCCGAAAAGCGAAAAGACACTGATGGAGCGGATCAGCATCGGATTTATGAACTATAATGAAAAGATGTTTTCCTTCATGGCCGATTTTGTGAGGGAAAATCCCAGTATCAGCCTGAATGTGTACGGAAGTACCATGAGCGCGCCGTTTGCCTATGAGTCCTATGACTTTATTGTTGGCAGGGTGAATGAAAATATCCCATTTTTCAAACATAATATGGAAATCCAGGCCATCTCCTCCTATGTGATCGTGCCAAAAGGCCATCCGCTGGCGGAAAAAAAAGAACTCACCTATATGGAGCTGAAAAATGAGTCTTTCTGCTTCCTGAAAGATAATGAGGGAGGATATGAGGATGAGTATCGGGCGTGTATCCTCAGCGGATACATACCAAGATGCGAGTTCGTAACCAACGATGCCTTTTACAAGTTCCGGTATATCATGCAGAATCCCGTCTTCGGTTTCATCCCGGTGACATGGAAAGAAGTTTATGAGCGATGCGATAATATTGTGCTGGTCCCTCTGTCCGAGAAACGGATAGAGAGCATGGGAAAGCTGTGCTGGTCAGACGCCACTCTTGCTCTGGACGTCAACCAGAAGTTTCTCAGCTATGTGAAAGACCGGCTGGATCAGGCGCCAGGCTCCATGTGATGGGAAAGGGATTTGACATTACGATACAGGAAAAATGAGATTCCGGCACAGAATAGATATCCAAAAGCCACTCTCAGCTCGATGAGAAAAAGTTCGCTGCGCTCCGCTTCCGCCAGTAGAAAGGAAAACAGGGAGGCGAGAAAAATCAGAACGGAATGTGACAGAAATCCATACTGCAGTTTCAGCGTCAACCAGTGAAAGTCATATTCCGGAAGTCTTCCCTGCTTCCATGAAAAAGAACAGACTCCAAGGAAAGCAAAGAGCAGAGCCGCCATGGACAGCAGGGAAAAAACGGCAACAGGAGGATGGAGGTTGGAGTGGCATCGGGCAGTTCCGGAAACCAGAAACAAAATCATAGTTGCGGCCATACCGAAGATACAGCGGTTTTTCACCGACTTTCGCCTGGAGACAGAGCAGTCCCAGACGATCCAGTTGCCCTGATAGATATATTCGGTATGGTTTCCTGTGGACTCTTCCCGGGACGGACTGGGAACATAGTCATCTAAAGATCTTTTTTCAAAAAACATTTCTTATTATTCCCCCTTTGTCTGAAATAGTTATATCATATCCGGAGCGGAAGATTTCGTCAATAATGAACGGATAAAAAGAATATTTTATATGAATTCGGAGTTTTCATAAATTTCATTTTATATATTAATTGAGATTACATATTGGACGCCTTAAAAAAATTTTTTTATAATGAGGAAAAATAAACAATAAATGCTATTATTTTTTCAAAAAAGAACAGAAATGCACAATTAACAGAAAGCGGAGGGTCGGAAGATATGGGAATTATTCACAAAGCAGCAGAATCAGGCGGAAAGCTCTAATCTGGAATGAGGAGGAAAGAAGTAATGATAAGATACATTGGAAAACGGATTGCCATGATGATACCTGTGTTATTTGGAGTTACACTGCTGATATTCACTCTTCTGTATTTTGCCAATGGAGATCCGGCCAGAAATCTTCTGGGAGCAGATGCAACGGAGGCGGAAGTTCAGGAGTTGAGGGACGAGTGGGGGCTGGATGATCCGTATCTGGTGCGGTACGGCAATTATCTGAAGCAGCTCTTAGTGGATCACAGCCTGGGAACTTCCTATGTGAACAAAAAAGAAGTTTCCGCGGAGATTGTTGAGCGGTTCCGGGTATCGTTTGCGGTCGCTGTGGAGAGTACCATTCTGGCGGTGGTGTTCGGCACTGTGATGGGAGTGATCGCAGCGGTTCATCAGAACACGTGGATTGACAATGCGTCCATGGTGGTGGCGCTGATCGGAGCGTCCATGCCGGGATTCTGGATCGGACTGGTGTTGTCTATCATATTTGCCCTGAACCTGGGCTGGCTGCCTTCCGGAGGCTGGGGAACTTTCAAAGAATCCCTTCTTCCCTGCATATCTCTGGCCATCGGGGCGGCGGGGGGACTGGCCCGTCAGACAAGGTCCAGCATGCTGGAAGTGATCCGGCAGGACTATATTGTGACAGCCAAGGCCAAAGGAGTTTCCAGATTTAAAGTGATCTATGTTCACGCGCTTAGAAATGCCCTGATTCCTGTAGTGACGGCGGCGGGAGCTACCTTAAGCTGGCTGATGGGCGGAGTTGTGGTGACGGAAACGGTGTTCTCCATTCCCGGACTGGGAATGTATATGGTATCTGCCATCAACCAGAGAGACTATCCGGTCATCCAGGGAAGCGTACTGTATATAGCTCTCACATTCAGCGTGGTCATGCTGGCAGTGGACATTTTATATGCTTACATTGACCCCAGAATCAAAGCCCGTTATAAAACAGTAAAGGCAGTGAAGTAAGGAGAAGGATATGGAACAGCACATAAAAAAGAAGGAAAGTATGTTTCTGGATACCTGGAAACGATTGATGAAAAACCGTCTTGCCATCGCAGGACTTGTGATACTGATCATAGTGGTGCTGCTTGCCGTGTTTGCCCCGCTGGTGGCTCCATACGGTTATGAGGAGCAGGATCTGTTCTCCACGCTGGCCGGTCCGTCCAGGGAACACTGGCTGGGGACAGATAACCTTGGAAGGGATATTTTAAGCAGGCTGATTTATGGAGGAAGGAATTCCCTCACCCTGGGACTGATCTCAGTAGCGCTGGCGGCAGCCGCAGGGGTGGTGCTGGGGGCGGTGGCCGGTTACTACGGAGGAAAAGTGGATATGGTGATCATGCGTCTGCTGGATGTGCTCCAGGCAGTGCCGGCCATTCTTCTGGCTATTGCCATTTCCGCTACCCTGGGACCTGGATATATCAACTGCATTCTGGCGCTTACTATATCCCAGATTCCTGCATTTACCAGGATGACCAGAGCCTCCTGCCTGAATGTTCAGGGCATGGAGTATATCGAAGCTGCCAGATCCATCAATGCAAGAGAGCGGAGAATTATATTCAAGCATGTACTGCCAAATGCCATTTCGCCTATTATCGTGCAGGCTACCATGAGTGTTGCCACGGCGATCCTGACTTCCGCAAGCTTAAGCTTTATCGGCCTGGGAGTGCAGCCGCCGCAGGCGGAATGGGGGGCAATGCTTTCTGCAGGAAGAAGCTATATACGCAGTGACCCTCATGTGATCCTGTATCCTGGAATTACCATAATGGTTGTCGTTCTTTCCCTGAATCTGCTGGGAGACGGACTCAGAGATGCACTGGACCCGAGATTAAAAAATTAACGGAGGCATAGTTATGACAGACGGACAGGATAAGCAGGAAATTTTAAGTATCAGAGATCTTGTGGTTCAATATACCTCAGGGGGAGATGTAGTGGAAGCAGTCAACGGGATTTCTTTTTCCATCAGAGAAGGCGAGACATTGGGACTGGTGGGAGAGACCGGGGCGGGAAAGACGACGGTTGCAAAGTCTATTATGCGGGTGCTTCCGGATCCTCCGGCCAAACTGAAAAACGGAGAGATCCTGTTTCGCGGTGAGAATATTCTGGAGATCAAAGAGTATGCCATGAGAAAGATAAGGGGGAAAAAGATCTCCATGATTTTCCAGGATCCCATGACCGCTTTGAATCCGGTATTTCCTATAGGAGACCAGATTGCGGAAGTAATACAGATCCATGAACATATCTCTCCCCGCGAGGCTTCCAGGAAAGCTATAGAAATGTTGGAAATGGTAGGAATCCCCGGGGAACGCTACGGGGAATACCCCCATCAGTTTTCCGGAGGAATGAAGCAGAGAGTGGTGATTGCCATGGCGCTGGCCTGCAGCCCCCAGCTTCTGATCGCAGATGAACCTACCACAGCGTTGGATGTGACGATTCAGGCCCAGGTACTGGAGATGATGCTGGAATTAAAGAAGAAATTTAATACGGCTATGATCCTGATCACCCATGACCTGGGGATTGTGGCCCAGATGTGTGAAAAGGTGGCGATCATATATGCGGGAGAGATCGTGGAGATGGGAACGGCGGAGGATATTTTTGACCGCCCGCTTCATCCGTATACCACAGGGCTTTTTGACGCCCTGCCCAGTATGGTACAGGAGCAGGAAAGGCTGAGGCCCATCCACGGGCTGGTGCCGGATCCCACGAATCTGCCCCAGGGCTGTAAATTCCATACCAGGTGTCCCTACGCAACGGAGCAGTGTAAAACAGGGATTCCGCCTTTGACGGAGGTTACGCCAGGCCATTTTACCCGCTGTAGCTGCGGAGGGGAAAGGAAGAAACCATGATGGAGCATATTATAGAGATCGAACATTTGAAAAAATATTTTAAAACACCCAGAGGGATGCTTCATGCTGTGGATGATGTGTCATTTTCTATTGAAAAGGGGAAAACAGTGGGAATCGTTGGGGAATCCGGCTGCGGGAAGTCCACGCTGGGAAGAACGATGATCCATTTGCTGGAAAGTACATCGGGGACCATCCGTTTTCAGGGGGAGGATGTGACCAGAGTCAACGCCAAAAAACTGAGAGAATTGCGGGAGCATATGCAGATCATTTTTCAGGATCCCTTTTCCTCTCTCAATCCCAGAATGACAGCGGTGGAGACCATCAGGGAACCGCTTCTGCTGGCAGGGAGATTTTCCTCCCCGCAGATCAATGACAGGGCGGAAAAGATTATGGAAACAGTGGGAATTGATCACCGGCTCAGGAATTCCTATCCCCATGAGCTGGACGGAGGAAGAAGGCAGAGAATTGGAATCGCCAGGGCTCTGGCTCTGGATCCGGAATTTGTGGTGTGTGATGAACCGGTATCCGCTCTGGATGTGTCCATACAGGCTCAGATCCTGAATCTGATGCAGGATCTGCAGGAACAGAAAGGGCTTACCTATGTTTTTATCACCCACGACCTGTCGGTGGTGCGGTATATATCTGATGAAATCTGCGTGATGTATTTGGGGCAGCTGGTGGAAAAAGCGCCTGCCAGGGAGTTGTTTGCCCATCCTATGCACCCCTATACAAAAGCGCTGCTGTCAGCTATTCCCATACCGGATATTCATGCAGAGAGAAATTTTGTTCAGCTGAAGGGAGAAGTAACATCTCCTATTGAGCCGAAACCAGGCTGCCGTTTTATGGCGAGATGTCCCTATGCCACACCGGAGTGTGGACAGCCTCAGAAAACGGAAGAGCTGGAGTCCAAGCATTTTGTTTCCTGTCACAGGGCAAAAGAAATAAATTCATAAGGAGGAGAGCAACGTGAAAAAACAGAAGGCCATGGCATTGTTACTGACTGCTGCAGTTATGGTAATAGGAGCAACCGGCTGCAAAGGAGGAGCCAAAGCAGAGACAGAAGGAGAGGTTACCCAGGCGCAGGGAGCGCCGGAAGGGGGAGTTTCAACCATTGTAATGGAATTGATGAATGACCCGTCCAGCCTTCAGCCGTCCACCATCAATCAGCAGGTGGTTATGGAGATGAGAATGAATTACTATGAGAGGCTGTTTGAATGGGATTACAGCGGAGAGGTGTCGCCCCTTCTGGCAGAGAGCTTTGAGTGGGTAGATGATCTTCATCTGAAAATCCGGATCCATGATAATATTACTACCCACAGCGGAAAATCCCTGAAGGCATCCGATGTGAAATTCAGCCTGGAACTGGCAAGGGATTCCGCAGAGTTTGCCCGCCATACCACAAATATTGATTATGACAATATTGAGATTGTAGATGATTATACCATTATCCTGCCGCTGAAAGAGCAGAATGTTCTGACTTGGAATGACCTTACCAGAATTGATATCGTGTCCCAGGCAGATTTTGAGGAGAGCAGCGATCAGATGATCACCACTCCGGTGGGAACCGGTCCTTACCGTGTAGTCAGCTATACAGAAGGAGTAGAACTGGTGATGGAGAAAAATGAAGACTACTGGAACAAGGACCAGACAGAAGTGCAGCAGCAGAATGTGGACAGAATCGTCTATAAATTTGTTCCGGAAGAAGCCCAGAGGACCATTGCCCTGGAGAGCGGAGATGTGGATTTCGTATACGATCCGCCTATGACGGAACTGGAGGGGCTGAAGGCCAATGGGGCTTATGAAGTGATGGAAGTTCCCACCAGCAGTACTCCTGCCATCTATTTCAACAGTTCTGAGGACAGTATATTCAACAATAAGGAACTGAGACAGGCGGTGGCTTATGCCGTGGATAATGAGGCCATCGTTGCGGCAGTGGTGAACGGATACGCCCATCCGGCATGTTCCGTAGTGACTCCCAACAACCCTGAGTGGAGCGCTGAACTGGAGGAAACGGAAGTATATAAATTTGATCAGGAAAAGGCCAAAGAATGTCTGGCTGCTGCGGGATACGCTCCGGGAGAGCTGACACTGCGTCTGGCAACAGACGATGTGAGCACCCACAAGGCAGCGGCTGAGATCATTCAGGCTTATCTGCAGCAGATCGGAATTACTGTAAAAATCAGTACATATGATGCCGGCTCCTACAATTCCCTGCTGACACAGACAGATACCTGGGATTTCCAGATCAATGAGTATACTACCAAAGGCTCTATCCTGTTCTTCTTCGGAAACCAGCTGAACCGCAATAAGAATATCAGAGGATTCTGGGATGAGGATGAGTTCCAGACCGTGCTGGCAGAGGCGCTGAAAGACGGAAGCGAGGAGAAGGTAGCTCAGCTGATCGATCTTTTCACAGAAAATGTGCCGGTATATCCGCTGTACAACAAGACAAATTACTATGTATACAGAAAAGGAATGACAGGCGTAAAGACAAAAGATGACTATGTGGTATTCCCTGGAGATGTGACATATTCTTCGGAAGCAGAAGCATGGCTGTATGATTAATGACAGAAAAGGCGGGCAGGCTTCTGCCTGCCTTTTTGACAGAAAGGAATAAAGAAAATGGAGTATTTTGCTGTTGACGCAGGAGGAACCTTTGTAAAATGGGCGGTGGTGACGGACGATTATGAGATAAAGGAGAAAGGACAGTTCCCTACCCCCTATGAGGATGTAGAAAAACTTGTGGAACGGATCTGGGAGGAGGCCCGGAAACAGACAAAGATGCAGAGCGGAAAGGGATTTCTGGGAATTGGTCTCAGCGTTCCGGGGACTGTGCTGGATGATGAGGACGGGACTGTAAAAGGGGGAGGGATTCTCCGATATCTTCACGGCGCTCCTCTGGGAAAAATGATGAGGGAAAAGAGCGGGCTCCCTTCATATGTGGAAAATGACGGAAAAAGCTGTGCTCTGGGGGAATATTCCGCCGGGGCGCTGAAAGGCTGCAAGGTGGGAGTGGTTATATCTCTGGGCACGGGAGTGGGCGGAGGAATCATTATAGACGGGAAGATATTCAAAGGCGCTCACAGTTTTGCAGGAGAATTGAGCTTTATCCAGCTTTCCCCCATGGCGTCCGGAGATATGGACAGCAGGTTTGGAGTGGCAGGAGGATGGAGATCCGGTCTGCTGAGACATGTGCTGGAAGAAAAAGGGCTTCCGATGGATACAAATATGGACGGAAAGCAGATCTTTGAGCTGGTCTGCCAGGGAGACCGGCAGGCTATGAGAGGCCTGGAACAGTATGCAGCGGATGTGGCTCAGCAGATTTGGAATATTCAGGCTGTGCTGGATCCGGATGTGATCGCCATAGGCGGAGGGATCAGCGGTCAGCCGGTGCTGACGGAGAAGATCCGGGAGGCAGTGGAGCGCATGACAGAAGAGAATCCTTTGAAACAGTTTCCGGCGCCAAATGTAGTTACCTGCCTTTACAGAAATGATGCGAATCTTCTGGGGGCGGTCTGCAACTGCAGGCAGAAAATGAAAAGACTGGAGGAAAAAGGAAATGGATACATTGAGATTTGACCACAGCGTTTATACGGTAAAGGAAGCGGAATTCCAGGGAAGAAAGATCCGCTACCGGGCATTTGAAGATCTGGTATATGTGAGAAAGCCGGTGGATCCGGAATATCAGAGGATGAATCTTTATGTACCGGAGATCTATTATGAGGAGCCGGAGAAGGCAAGATTTACACTGAAAACAGCTCCTATCTTTTTCCCCAACAGTGTGGGAGGCTATATGCCCGGATTACCTCAGGAACCGGGAGCTACGTTCACCGGTATTATGAACGGCGCTTTTTATGCTCTGGAGCAAGGATTTGTTGTGGCGGCTCCGGGAGCCAGAGGGCGGGGACTGACTGATGCGGACGGAAGATTTACAGGAATGGCTCCTGCCTGTCTGGTGGATCTGAAAGCAGCTGTCCGCTATCTGAGATATAACAGGGACAGGATCCCGGGGGATACGGAGAAAATCATATCCAACGGAACCAGCGCCGGAGGGGCTCTTTCCGCTCTGCTGGGAACTACGGGAAACCATAAGGATTATGAACCTTATCTGGAACAGCTGGGAGCAGCCAGGGAGAGGGATGATATTTTTGCCGCTTCCTGCTATTGCCCCATCACCAATCTGGAACATGGGGATATGGCTTATGAATGGGAATTTTGCGGACTGGATGCATATTACTTCCGGGATCAGCCGGAGGGAAGGCTGACAGATAGGCAGAAGGAGCTGTCTGTGATGGAGAAGGAGCTGTTCCCGGGGTATCTGAACAGCCTGGGACTTTGTGACGGAACCGGCAAGGCTCTGAGCCTAAATGAGGACGGAACCGGAAGCTTCCGGGATTACATTACGTCTCTGGTGGAGAGAGCAGCAGAAAAAGAGATGGAAAAGGGAAATGAGATCGGGGAACACTCATGGCTGAATGCAGAAGGAGAAGAAGTCAGGCTGACGGACTGGGACGGTTATGTCCGGTTCCGCACCAGAATGAAGCCGGCGCCGGCCTTTGACGATGTGGAGATGAAAACTCCCGAAAATGAATTATTCGGAACAGAAACTACCTCCCGCCGTCATTTTACAGAATTCAGTTTCCGCCACAGCGAGGCAGAGGGGGAGATGGCGGAATCCGATCAGATCCGCATGATGAATCCCATGAACTATATCGGAGACGGGAGCAGCGATATGTGCAGATACTTCAGGATCCGCCACGGCACAGTAGACAGAGATACTTCTCTGGCGATCTCTGCTATCCTGGCGCTTTCCCTGAAAGAGGCGGGGGCAAAGGTGGACTACGCGCTTCCCTGGGGAAAGCCACATTCCGGAGATTATGATCTGGAAGAACTGTTCGGCTGGATCGGGAATCTGGCTGAATAGGTTTGAGCCGCCGGCCTTCTGGTTGATGAAAAAAGGAGCAGCAGCAAAGGAACCGCAGAGTTTTTGAAGTATATAGAAAATCCAGGCAAAATCCATAATAAATGGAATCTGCCTGGATTTATAGGTATATCGATAACTAAATCCCTGTTTCTATAAAATGCACAGTAGAATTGTTCCAATATTTCTTGAAAACACTGCGGTCCTTTTCATCAAAATTTAGCTGATACATTCTAAAAGTAACGAAAAAACCTTTCGGCTGCCATTGTTCTTCATAAGAATACTGATATTTCATTCCTACTTGTTTCATAACTCCGCCGCTGCGGGGATTGTTAATGTCGTGTGTCGCTGTGATATAGGGAAGCCCATCTTTTTTTACTTGCTCTATCACCGCTTTCCCGGCTTCTGTGACAATCCCCTGATGCCAAAATTCTTTCCGAAGACCGTAGCCGAAATCGTGGCTTTCATCCATATCAACCTTTATGTAGCCGATGGGATAGTTGTCTTCTTTCAAACAGATAGCATAAGCGTAGGCTTGCGGCTTTTCGTAATTGGCCGCATACTTTGTTTGGAAAAAAGACCGTGCTTCGTCAATACTTTTCAAAGGGAACCACGGTAAAAAAGTATTGACATCTTTATCTGCCAATATCAAGTATAACGCTTCTATATCATTCTCTGTAAATTTTCTTAATAGTAATCTTTCTGTTTCAAGCTGCGGTGTATTCATAGATTCCTCCTGATGTTTGGGGGCTTGATTTCTGACGTTCCATCATTCCCGATGATTTTGTAAGAAGCTTGGCCACTGAGACTAAGCGTTCACATTATACCAAGGACACGAAGCTGGCGCAAGACCAGTTGCTGCGATTGATTCTGAAGAAAAGAAATAGTATAATGCTACATACAAGAAAGGAAACAGAAGAAATGTTGTATGATAAAGATATCCGGGAGCCCTTATTTGACTTCCTGGAGGAGCGCTATGGGAAAGTACGGATTATAGAAGAAAAGCAGATGGGAAGATCCAGGGCGGATGTGATCATGGTGCGTCCTGGAAGTCTTACGGGAATCGAGATTAAAAGCGATGCAGACAGCTATACACGGCTGGCAAGGCAGGTGAAGGACTATGATCGCTACTTTGATTATAACTTTGTGGCAGTGGGTTCCAGCCATGGCAAACATATCAAGGAGCATGTGCCGGAATGGTGGGGGATTGTTACGGTAGAGCAGATAGATAATGGAATAGATTTTTATGTGCTGCGGGAAGCCGTAAAGAATCCGGGCCGGGTTCTTCGGGCAAAATTAGGGCTTTTGTGGCGGCCGGAGCTGGCGCATATTCAGGAGATGAATCAGATGCCTAAGTATAGGGAAAAGAGCAAAACCTTTGTGATAGATAAAGTTCTTATGAAGGTTTCAGAAGAGATGCTTGATGAGCAAATCAGCCAGGAGCTGTTTGAGCGGGACTATACGATGATTGCTGAGATGATTGAGGGGTATAAACGGGAACAGAAGAAACGGCGGCGGTTGCCGATGAGAGGAAAAGAAAATTTATAAAGACGAATTTCGACAAAGAGATCCTTTTACTATTTGTGGCAAAATCCATTATAATAAAAGAGTCAGATGCAGATGAGCAAGCACTCCTTATTTGGAAGCTGCACACCTGTGGCACAGGCTTATAAAACTTAAGCTTGCGCCACAGGTGTGTAAACACCGGAGAAAGGAGGATGAGGTCATGATATTCCTTGAAATCCTGAGCCGTATGGTGAGTATCTTGGTAGGCATGGTAGCATTAGCCAAAGAGTGTAAAGCTTACATACAGCGCCATAAGGGACGGACAGAAAAAGACCCATCAGCTTGCTTCCCGGCGTCTGATGGGTCGAAAGACGATTGCGAAAGCAACCGTTAATCGTCCAGGGTGGCGGCAACACCGCCACCCTTTTTACGAATTCATCATAGCATGGTAAAAAACGAAAGTCAATCAGAACTTAAAATAAGATGATTTTTTAATTGTTCGATAAAAATTCTTCCTGCTAATGTCATTTCACAGTTATAGGTAATTCCTATTTCTATGGTCTGTTCCGGAATAAGCGGAAGAACTTTGACATTGCCGGCTCTATCTTTACTGTTCATGTAATTATTCATGCCGATTCCAAGACCGGCTTCTACCATTTGCCAGGAAGCGTGACTGTCCATGGATTGGATCTGTATATTAGGCAAAATTCCGTTTTTTTCTAAAATAAGCGCATTATCTGTTACATATTCTGGATTAGAATCAATGTAATTTTCTCTGGCAAATTCCTCAATCGGAAATCCCCTTTCCCCTGCAAGACGGTGATCCATAGGAAGCCATGCCATGACAGGATCTTTGCACAAGGGAATCCATTCCGTTATCTCCTTTCTTCGACTGACAATAGCAATATCCAGCTTATGGCTCAATACTTTATCTACCAGTTCAGAACTGTATCCTGATGATAGTTCGATGCGGATACCAGGATATTTTTCGTGAAAATTTTTAATACATGCTGATAAGCACTGATAATATTCACTGTAGGCGCTTCCAATCGTTACTGTGCCTACTTCCATGCCGCGTATTTTTGCAGCCATCTGAAGACATTCATCGTCACTTCTTATGTAATCCAGAATGACCGGCAGCATTTGCTTGCAGTCTGCAGTGGCAGATACTCCTTCTTTTTTGCGGTTCAATAGCTGAAAGCCAAGTTCTTCTTCCAAAGCTGCCATCATACGGCTGATGCCAGAAGGCGTGTATCCCATCTTATTTGCTGCCGCAGAGATGCTTTTTTCTTCAATTACGCAGATCAATGCTCTTGCTTTCTCAATGTCCAAATTTTTGCCCTCTGTAGTTTGACTTTTTGTCAAAGATGCCTTGCTATATTTTCGCTTTTCAAAAACAAGATATCAGATTATGATAAAAATGTCAAATATAAAATGAATCGGCGCCGAAAACAAAACAATTTTTACAAAAATCAAGAATTAATCAATGGAGGATAATGAGATGAACAAGGAACAGTTTGTAAACTACTACGCTGTGGAAAGAAAAAATTCGGTATCTCTGAAATGGGATCTTCTTGGACAACGCTTTGGTGATGCGGATTTGATTCCCATGTGGGTTGCGGATATGGATTTTCGTACGCCGGAATGTATCACCGATGCTCTGCACCGCAGAGTAGCTCATGGCGCTTATGGATACGCATATATTCCTGAAAGTTATTATGAGGCATGTTTTCAGTGGATGGAAAATCGCTATGGATTTCGTCCGAAAAAAGAAATGCTTCGCCTGACGAATGGTATTGTGGCGGCTATGTACTATTTTGTCAATGCATATACAAAACCCGGCGATAGTATTATCATCAATACCCCGGTATACTATCCCTTTGCCGGTGCTATACGGGATTGCGGACGTAAGGTGGTATCCTGTGATATGAATTACGAACACGGTCATTTTTCTATTGACTTCGATAAATTTGAAAAGGCTATTATTGAAAATGAAGTAAAAATGTATTTCCTCTGTTCCCCACACAATCCCTGTGGGCGTGTATGGACAGAAGAGGAACTGGATCAGGTGCTTTCTATCTGCCATAAACATCATGTTATCGTATTTTCGGATGAAATTCATCAGGATTTTGTGTACGATGGACATAAACAGATTTGTGCCGCAGCAGTTTCCGGCGGAAAATATGCCGAGGACTTAATCATTGCTTCTGCTGCTTCCAAAACCTTTAATATTGCAGCATTAGTACATGCAAATATTATTATTCCCGGCAGTGAACTTCGCGCTAAATATGATGCTTATGCAGCGCAAAATGTCCAGGCGGATTGGAACATTATGGGAATTACAGCTACAGAAGCAGGTTACAGGAACGGTGAAACCTATCTAGAGGAATTAAAGGAAGTTATTTACAGCAACTATGCATATATAAAAACAGAATTGGCAAAAAAGGCACCGGAGATTATTGTCTGTGACATGGAAGGAACCTATTTGCCGATGCTGGATTTGAGAAATGTGATTGATGTGGAGCATCCCGTTAAAGCCCCTGTTGTCTTAAATGGCAAAGCGCCGGTAAATTATGATGTATATGATTTTGTCCAAGTAAAATGCCGGCTGGCTGTCGATTATGGCGAGTGGTTTGGTGAAAAATACAGCGGATTTTTCCGGCTGAATCTAGCCACCACACCAGAAACAATCAGGGCCGTTGTCGAAAACATTGTCAATGCCTATCGTCAGGTTATGAATCGATGATTACAGAACCCAGGTTTTGGAGAAAGGATAAATGGATGAAGATATTAAAAAATTATAAAGAATCTCTGCTGCTGTTGGGCGGTATGCTGATTGGCGGCATTGCTGGCTGGATTGCAGGTCCGGCAATTCAAGTGGTAAAACCTCTTGCGGATATGTTCCTGCATCTGATGTTTTGCATAGCGGTTCCTATGGTATTTGTATCGATAGTCTGCTCTATTGCAAACTTAAAAGATGGGAAGGAAGCAGGAAAGCTTCTTTCATGGACAGCATTTTTCTTTGTGGTAACCATCGCCATTGCAGCCGTGGTGTTCACCTTTGTCTATGGCTTTCTTGATGCGGCAAAAGGCGCGGCGCTGGCAGGAGATATCGTGGCAGAGGAAATGCAGGAGATTCAGATTGATATTCTTGGCCAATTGACAGTATCAGATTTTAAGGATCTCTGGAGTGTGAAACAGTTGCTTGCCGTTGTTGTTTTTGCGCTGCTTACAGGCTTTTCCATGCGTTCCTTGGGGCAGGCAGCAGAACCGGTGCTGAAGGTGTTCAACAGTTTAAATGCTGTTATCTCAAAATTTATCAATATGATTATGAAGTTTGCACCGATTGGTCTTGGATGTTACTTTGCTGTTTTTATCGGTACGAATGGTTCGGATACTGCCGGTCCTATGATGAAGATTGCCATGGTTACCTGGATAGGAGCTTTTGTCTATCTTGCCATTGCTCATACAATCTATGCATTTATCGCAAATGGCACTGCCGGGATTAAAACTTTCTGGACATCTATGATTGGCCCGTTTTTAACTGCTCTTGGAACTTGTTCCGGCGCAGCCTCTGTACCTGCAAATGTGGAAGCGGCCAAAAAAGCCGGCATTGATGATAATGTTTCCAGTATTGTTATGCCTCTTGGCTGTAATCTTCATAAAGAGGGTACAGCAATCATGGTAGCCATGACAGTATCTTTTGAATGTGCACTTTTGGGTTTAAACTACTTTGACCCGCAAATTTTGTTAACTTGCATATTGATGAGTATTATTTATCCCTTTGTAGCCGGTGCAATTCCTAATGGCGGACCGTTCCTTTTGTTTTCTGTATTTGGATGGCCTATGGAAACCTTTGCCGCTGTAATGGCGCTCCACACCATCACAGATGCTCCTACTACCACGATTAATGTTGTGGGAGATTTGGCCGCTGGTATGCTGATTGAAAAACAACTCAAGCGTTCAGCCGCAAAAGAATGATTTATGATTGTACAAGCAATCGTTAGTCCTCCGAAAAAGGGGTGGCAGGAGTATCGCCACCCTTTTACATGTTCATCATAGCGTGATAGAAAAACGAAAGTCAATTAAAACCATTTTTACTGCATGTTCTAACGCATTTTACACAAAAAAAGAGTATCCATTTCTCTATGAAAGGGCAAAGCCTAGAATTGCAAGCAGAAGTAATGAAAACTGAAGCGAAAGTATAGGTGTTTTGAAGCAGAACTTTTTGAAATGAAGCAGAACTTTCTGAAACTAAATTTCCAGAAAGTTAAATTTGATAAAATTTCTCTTCCTATTTATGACAAAATCCGCTATAATTAGGAGAGTCAGGAGCAGACAAGTGAGCACTCCTTATTTGGAAGCTGCACACCTCTGGGACAGGCTTAATAAACTTAAGTCTGTGCCACAGGTGTGTAAACACCAGAGAAAGGAGGATGAGGTCATGATTTTCCTCGAAATCCTCAGCCGTATCGTGAGTATCTTGGTAGGCATTGCTACTTTAGCCAAAGAGTGTAAATCTTACATACAGCGCCGTAAGGGACAGACAGTAAAAGACCCATCAGCAAGCTTGCAGGCACCTGATGGGTCAGAAGATGATTGCCTAAGCAATCATTAGACGTCCCGGGGTGGCAGCAACACCGCCACCCTTTTTACAATTTCATCATAGCATGGTAAAAACCTAAAGTCAAGAAAAAGTTAAACTGCCTTTTCCGTGTTTTCCAATTTTTTATGAAGCTTTTTTATTCAAGTGGCAAACTCGGGTAGCGCAATGTGCAAATCATGAAATCAAGGATAGCCCTGTCCATTTGAACTGTTGAACTGTAATATTTCGACTGCAAACTACCAAACCCGTTGAAGAAATCTGTACTCTATGATAGAATAAAGAAACATTCATGGGGGGTGATTTTCTTGGCATATTCTTTTGACGAAATTATGGCATATCATCCTGATAATGTAGATGTATATCGGGAAATCAAGCGATTCTTGCCCAAGCTGGTTCCGTTTGTTGGGGCAGGTCTCACAAAGTTTGCCTACTGCTCTTGGCCCAAAGCACTCGAGATGCTTTCCAACAAACTGACAAACGGTGCAAATGCACAGATGGTTGCCGATCTTATCAACTCTAAACACTATCTGGAAGCAGCTCAGCTACTGGAAGATTTTCGCGCACCTGTAAATCTTGCCCGTGACCTCGCTGGTATCTTTACAGCGGACAAGCTGGAACAAAAGCGGGAACAATTGCCCAAAGAGCCAATTTCTTTACTGCCGTACCTGTTCCCCGAACTTGTACTAACCACAAACTTTGACGAGACCTTGGAAACCATATACAGGGAGGGTGGCCATCCATTTCAGACCGTCTTTCTCCCAGGACATCCGGAATTGCTCAAGCAGCTTACGCGGCAGGGAGGCGTCCGCAGCTTGTTTAAGCTGCATGGCACTGTGACCGGAGGACTGATTGAGTACGAAAAAATTGTGTTTACCCAAGTCCAGTATGACCGGCACTATGGGAAGGGTAGCCCATTGACCTTCGAATTGAAGGATTGTTTTAAAAACCGCATGATGCTCTTTTTAGGGTGCAGTCTCGAAAGTGACCGTACAATGGAACTTTTGCAGGAAGTAATCCAACCCGGTGACAGCTATTATACCGTCATCAGTTGTGAACCCTTAGAACGTGATGAAAAGGTCAAGCAGCTTGGGGAGAAGAATATCCGCGCAATCTTGTACGAAAAGGACCGCCATGAGGCTGTCCGTGTGATATTAGAACACCTTTTGGAGGAAACGAATCCGCAATCTTACAAGGGCGTGGATGCCTACGATATGCCCCAGTTGCGGGTGAAGGTGCAGCAACAAGCAAAGGTAGACAATACTGTACAACTTGGAACTATGGTGCTCAATTCCGGCGAATTACAAAAAGCAGCACAATACTATGAAGAAGTTATTAAAATAGACTCTAATCATATTGGCGCATATTTGGGATTAGTACGAGCACTTGATATTGAAAAAAGCAAACCTTTTTGGAATAAGTTGGAGGAATATAAATTAGAGTCAGTTTCGGAATTTCTAAAACATAATCCAGAAATGTTACTTAGCCAACCCGTTTCTTTACTTGACAGGGCTGTTTCAAATTCGCAGTCAATAGAGTTAATCAAGGTAATGTTAGACGCTGGCTCAAAACCTGACGATAATTACATTTTATATCATGCCATAGTTTCAAAAAGTACAAATAAATTTCAGCTAATGAAATTGCTATTAGATTTCGGAGCAAATCCAAATCAAGAATATAAGCTAAAATTTGACAGTGTAACCGAAATGTGTACGCCATTAAGGGATGCTATTTGGCAGAGTAAAGACTGCGAACTGGCTAAACTTCTAATTGATTATGGAGCAGATGTCAATTACATATCTAAAAGTAATAATGACGAAAGTTGGTCCTTACTAGACATGGCGGTTCGTAGTGGAAATGAACAGATGGTTCAGCTCCTGTTAGAAAATGGCGCAGATGCCAATAGCGGAAGATGGGCACATCGTCGTTATTGGTTGAGCTATGTAGGGGAATGGGCCTATGAGAAAGTATTTTTTTATGCCTTATCAGATGCGATTTGGAGTGTAAAAAATGCTAATATTGTAAAATTATTGTTGGCGAATGGAGCTAACCCCAACTATCAGTATTTAGATATTCATCAGGATGCCATGAGAATTCATGGTAGCTATTATACAGATCATTGTTCAGGTTTATACGATGTAATTTGTTTTACTGACAGTACAGAGATACTAAAGTTAATGTTAGATTTTGGCGCTGACCCGATGACTAAGTATGAATGCACTTGGACTGATATAGAGTTGGATGATCAAAAGAGGACTTTGACTATGCTGGAATTAGCGAATAACAAAAACAAAGTAGAACTGGCTAAAATATTAAACTGTGTCTTGCAGAAGCGGGAGGAGGAAAAACAACAAAAGCGAGAAATAGAGTTGTTAGAGATAGAACAAGCAACTCTTCAAGCTAATATCCTACAAGTAAAGGGGCTCTTTGCAGACAAGCGTCGAAAAAAATGCACAGAGAGGTTGAATCAAGTTGAGGAAAGACTAAAAAAGTTAAAGGGAGAGTAAGCCATGCTTGCCATAGCGTCAGGTTTTAATTCTTGCAATAATGTCAAAGAATCCTAATTTTGCCATATATTTTGGTTTAGGATAATTTGTCCTTTAAGTGCAGCCCTTGGTCATTACCCCCTCCCGTAGCCCCCATTTCAAGGCCGTTTTTTAGTGGAAAAAGAATAAGGACAAGCCGCCAACTCCTTGCACCACAAGGGTTTTCCGGTATGCCCTTATTATGCCATAAGGGCATACATTCTGCACCAACTTAGCCAACGTGGGCATAAACCCGAAAGCGTTACAGTATATCATGGGACATTCCAACATCACCATGACGCTGAACTATTAAGCACACGCAACATTCGCTTCCGCAAAGGCTGAAATGGAAAGGCTGATTGCCGCATAGGTGCGGGTAGAATTTACTACCTTTTTACTACTGCCCAGAGGGAAAACCTAAAGGTTTATGAGGATATATGCGAACTTCTCCCTATATCTAAACTGCCGGAAAAGCCCGGAAATACAAGCTATTCTGACATATAAGAATTTCTAAAGAGATAATCTAATTGTACCAATAATTTTGACACAAAAAGTTAGCCCTGCCTTGACCGGAACGCTCCATAGTCCTTGACCTTAGGGTTGCCCTGTCTGATAATTGGTATTTTTTAGACATTTACCAATCGCCTTCAGGTAATCCTCAACAGCCACCCCTATCTTATTTTCAAGGGAGAGATTGTTAAGAGCATCATTCCTATGATACTCCTGCAACCTTGCCATAATTCTGCCGCCCTTTAAAGAGTGATACTAACCAGAAATCACCTTGTAGGATTAGGGCATTCGCTATATCTTAAAATTTTAGAAAATCCCCCAGAAACCCAGCCATCCCTAAACCCCGATTCTAAAATAAAAATGGCCCTGTGGATTTTTATCCCATAAAGCCATGTAAACAATTTTAAAATCTTATTGCATGAAAAGAAACAGCAGTAGCCCCCAAATTCCCTAAAAAATAAGAGAGTACCCTCAAAATTGAAAGCAAGCAGCAAAATAGCAGAGCAAAATATAAAAGCCCCATTTCATAAAAAACAAAAACAACAAAATCAGGGATAAAGAGAGGTATATAGAAATCACACAATTCAATCAGAAAAAAGAATATATTTCAAATTAAACCAAAAAGTCACGCACAACGCACAAAAAAAGAGCAGCCATCTTTCAATGAATGCTCTTTTAGTAGCGGAAGGGAGATTTGAACTCTCGACACCACGGGTATGAGGCGTATAAGCCAGAACCATGAAAGCGCCCATTTTACCTATATAAAACCCTGTTTTCCCATATACGCCATTTTCATTTGAAAGCGCAAAGCTAGAAACTGCAAGCAGAAGTAATGGAAATTGAAGCGACAGTATATAGTTTTTGAAGCAGAACTTTAAAATCTGAAGCAGAACTTTCTTAAACTGAATTTTCTTTTCGTCAATTCTGATAAACTTTCCCCTTTTCAATTTCTACAAAATCCGCTATAATAAGAAAGTCAGGAGCAGACGAGCGAGCACTCCCTATTTGGAGAATGCACACCTCTGGGACAGGCTTAACCAGTTTAAGCTTGTGCCACAGGTGTGTAAACACCAGAGAAAGGAGGATGAGGTCATGATTTTCCTTGAAATCCTTAGCCGTATTGTGAGTATCTTGGTAGGCATTGCTACATTAGCCGAAAAGTGTAAATCTTACATACAGCACAAAAAGGGACGGACAGAAAAAGACCCATCAGCTAGCTTGGCGGCGTCTGATGGGTCAGAAGATGATTGCATAAGCAATCATTAAATGTCCCAAGGGGTGGCAGCAACACCGCCGCCCCTTTTATAAATCAATCATAGCACGATAAAAAATGAAAGTCAACCGAAAATTAAACTGCATTTTCTAATATGGTTCCCAACTGGTCAATATAAGGAAGTAACCGTTTAAGATACTGCTCATTGACTTTATAGTGCTTTTCCGCTACGGTTTCAATGACATGTCCCACAGCTTTTTCCACGTCATTGACATTCGCCCCTAAAATGTCAAGCTGGTCTTGGTAGAAATGTCGTGGCATCCTCAGAGTAAACCTTTTACAATCTCCATTTCTTTGGAGATAGCGGACCATGTTTACTTCGAAAGCATGCTCATCTATAAGATTTCCATTTCTGTCCACGATTATCATGTTCTCATTTCCTGCAGGGATTGATTTTTTTCTACTTCCATCCGCTACTAAGAACTTTTCTAATTCATTAATGTAATGGAATACCCTTTCCGTTGCGGGGACTTTTCGACGTGAACCTCTATTTTTGGTTGTGCCAACGTCAAAAGTTCTTTCGGCTCCCTTTGCTTTATCCTGCTTGACAAGGGCTTGCCTAATGTTGATATAGCCTTCATCCTGTACCAGCTCCTTTTTCTCCAGAGCGAAAAACTCTTGGGGTCTCATACCTGTTAAAAATAATATCCTTGCCACCAGATAATAGCGCCTGTTTGATTTCAAGGCCTCTAAAACTTCTCTGGCTTCTGTGCATGTCAGGGACTTTTTCTCCTTAACCTTTTCTTCATGTCCACCATCAGTAACGTAAGTGGGAATTTTTACGTCACTGGTGATTAGCTCATAATCGTCAGCCGATATCCACCTTTTCTTTTGACAGCACATCATTACCTTTTTAAACGTAATGATGTGGTTTCGCGCCGTCTTTGGTGCCGCTGGATTCCCTCCTTTTCCTTTGGATATCACATTGACAAAATTTTTGAAATCATCAAATGTGACATCTGTAACCAACATATCACCCATGATACGGGAGATATTGTTGGTGTTGGTTTTCTCCCCCAGAAAAGTCTGATGGGAAACAGTGAGCTCATATTGTTTAAGAAATGCTTCAACTGCATCCTTTACTGTCACTGTACAGACTGGTGCCAGTGGAGTAGTGGTTACAACTGGGTTCTGCATTTGATGGCAAAGTTCTGTTAAAAAATCTATCCTTTTTTGCTCCAAATCTTCTTTTTTTCCAGTGATAACTTTTCTTTTTCCCATTCCTGTCATCATATGAAAATGCGATTCCATAAACGTCCTGTCCATTTTTATTTATTCTTCCTGTAGGATATACAGAACTTCCATGTTTTTCTAATTGCTCTTTTACTGTGATTGCCATACTTTTTTTCTCCTTTTCTCTTAAAATTTGGTGGAGGATAACGCTGAAATTATGAAAAGTCAAGCGAATTTTCACCCCAGAATATAGATTGAAAAAATACATTATATATATATAAATGCTTGTTTAAAAGCAAATGAATAGCAAAAAAATTATCGCTAAAATTGGTATTTTGGTATCTGATTCAGAGACAGCCCCAAACCAGATACCAAACAATATTTTATTCTTTAATATCCACCTCCTTCAGCCCAGGAAATATGTAATTTGTCCAGACATACTCTGTACGTTTGGGCCCTGGCTCCCCTGGGTCTGTCTGGACGGAATGTGCATGAGTGTCCATTATTTTATAACAATGGAATCCTGCATTAGCCAGGTGGCGGTCGTAGAGGTAAGAGAACTTTCCCCTATATCCGCACAACATGACAGGCCCTTTATACTGGCTCAAACTTTTCGCCAGCCTCTCATGCTGGTTGTTGGATAACATGCCCTTGTAATACACGTTGTCCTTTATAGTGTCATTCATATTTAAAATCGTCCTGGACTACCCCCAAGACCCAAACCCTGACTCCAATCCCCAAAATAAAAATAGCCCTATGGAATTCTTATCCCATAAAGCCATGTAAACAATTTTAAAATCTTACTTGTAGGAAAAGAAACAGTATCAGTCCCAAAACTCCCCTCAAACTCCTAAAAAATGAGAGCGTACCCAAAAAAATGAAAGCGGAGTGTAAGCAAATGAAAGCAAGCAGCAAAATAGCAGAGCAAAATATAAAAGCCCCATTTCATAAAAAACAAAAACAACAAAATCAGGAATAAAGAGATGTATATAGAAATCACACAATTCAATCAGAAAAAAGAATATATCTCAAATTAAACCCAAAAGCCACGCACAACGCACAAAAAAAGAGCAACCATCTTTCAATGAATGCTCTTTCAGTAGCGGAAGGGAGATTTGAACTCTCGACACCACGGGTATGAACCGTGTGCTCTGGCCAACTGAGCTATTCCGCCATAATGATGGGGCCTACAGGGCTCGAACCTGTGACCCTCTGCTTGTAAGGCAGATGCTCTCCCAGCTGAGCTAAGACCCCATACAAAGTCGCTTTTTTACGACTGCTTGGATAGTATAATCTATATTGTCTGGGTTGTCAATACTTTTTCTACAAATTTTTTAGCCGTAATTAGAATTTTTAAGAATCCCTTTCGAATTTATGAATCTTTTATTATCACCTCAGAAGGATTTTGTGGTATAATGTTCACGAAAGCAAAGAGCAGTGCGAAAAAGAACAGGCAAGAATCTGCGCTGTGCCACCCACAAAACCCACAAATGACAGGAGGTTTTCCATGCACTATTTTATTGTAAACCCCCATTCCAAAAGCGGGAAGGGAGAAAAAATATGGGAAAAAGTGGAAAAGCTACTGAATACCTGGCAGATCGATTACCAATGTTTCCGGACAGAGAAACCAGGTGATGCCAAACTATTTGCCAGGCAGCTGACAGAAGGGATAAAAGAACCGAGGATTATTACGGCCGTAGGCGGTGATGGAACGGTCAATGAGATCCTGGATGGCCTGTCTTTCTGCGGCCCTATAACTTTCGGATACATTCCAGCAGGATCCGGAAATGACTTGGCCAGGAGCCTGCGGCTTCCCAAAAGTCCTAAAAAATGCCTGAAAAAGATTCTATATCCCAAATACCATAAGCAAATGGATTACGGGGTTATTTCTTACGGAGAAAATGAGGTAGAGCACAGGAGATTCTGTGTAAGCTCCGGGATAGGTATGGATGCGGCAGTCTGTCATAACCTGCTTTATTCCAGGTTTAAACCTGTCTTAAACAAGTTTCATGCCGGAAGGATGGCATATATCCTCATTGGGGCAAAGCAGCTTTTTTTAGCAAGGCCAACCAAAGGATATATTTTATTAGACGGTATAAAAAAGGTAGAGTTTAACCACATTTACTTTATAGCAGCCCATATCCATCCCTATGAGGGCGGCGGCTTTAAATTTGCACCCAAGGCAGATCCGTCTGACGGCCGCCTGTCCGTCAGCGTTGCCAGCCATGCAGACAAGAAAAAGCTTCTGCTAATTCTTGTATCCGCCTATCTGGGAAAGAGAAAACGGGGAAAGGGCCTTAAAACCTACGAATGTAAGGAGGTCAGGATTCATCTGGAACGCCCCATGGCAGTCCATGCTGACGGGGAGAGCTGTTTCTGCCAGGATGACCTGCAGATCCAATGCATTGAAAAGAAGCTGCGGGTTATTGTTTAACCCGCTCTATTATATAGAAAAAGGAGAAACACATGAGAATCGGACAGGGATATGACGTACACAAGCTGACAGAGGGCCGCGATTTGATTTTAGGAGGCGTGAAAGTTCCTTATGAAAAGGGACTTTTGGGCCATTCTGATGCGGATGTGCTGGTTCACGCCGTTATGGATGCCTTATTAGGGGCGGCGGCGTTGGGAGATATCGGCCAGCACTTTCCGGACACAGATCCTAAGTATAAAGGAATTTCCAGCATTGAACTGTTAAAACACGTAGGAGGCCTTTTAGATGAACATCATTATGTAATAGAAAATATTGACGCTACCATCATCTGCCAGCGCCCTAAGCTGGCCCCTTACCGTGAACAGATGGCGGCCAATATCGCTGACGCACTGGGTTTGCAGATAAACCAGGTAAGTATCAAAGCCACTACGGAAGAAGGGCTGGGATTTACCGGAAGCGGGGAAGGAATTTCTTCTCAGGCTATTACCTTATTGACGGAAGTGGCAAATTACTGCTATGATGATACAATAATGCCCCAGGGAAATAGCTGCGGCGGCTGTCCGGGCTGTCAGGCTTGACAGACCACAGCAGATTCATCATAAAATGGGAGGACAGGAATCAGTATGAAAATTTTCAATACACTTAGCAGGCAAAAAGAAGAATTTGTTCCGTTGGAAGCAGGCAAGGTAAAGATGTATGTCTGCGGGCCCACGGTTTACAACTTTATCCATATCGGAAATGCGCGCCCAATGATTGTTTTCGATACGGTGCGCCGCTATTTTGAGTATAAAGGATACGATGTAAACTTTGTTTCTAATTTTACAGATGTAGACGACAAAATTATTAAGAAAGCCATTGAAGAGGGCGTGGATTCCCGGGTTATTTCAGAACGCTATATTGAAGAATGTAAAAAGGATATGGCGGCAATGAATGTAAAACCTGCCACCACCCACCCGCTGGCTACCCGGGAGATCGGCGGAATGCTGGAAATGATTCAGACCCTGATAGACAAAGGCCATGCTTATGCGGCAAAAGACGGCACAGTGTACTTTCGCACCAAGTCTTTTAAAGACTATGGCAAGCTGTCCCACAAGAATCTGGAAGATCTTCAGTCAGGATTCCGGGAAATTAAGGTTACCGGAGAGGAGGGCAAAGAGGATCCTGCGGATTTTGTACTTTGGAAACCGAAAAAAGAAGGAGAGCCCTTCTGGGAGTCCCCCTGGTGCAATGGCCGTCCCGGCTGGCATATTGAGTGCTCCGTTATGTCTAAGAAATATTTGGGGGAGCAGATCGACATCCACGCAGGCGGTGAGGATTTGATATTCCCGCACCATGAGAATGAGATTGCCCAGAGCGAGGCTGCCAATGGAAAGCAATTTGCGACTTATTGGATGCACAATGCATTTTTAAACATTGACAATAGAAAGATGTCTAAATCCCTGGGCAATTTCTTTACTGTCAGGGAAATCAGCGAGAAGTATGATCTTCAGGTGCTGCGCTTCTTCATGCTGAGCGCCCATTACAGAAGTCCTTTAAACTTCAGCGCAGACTTAATGGAAGCATCCAAAAACGGCCTGGAGAGAATCTTAACCTGTATGGAGAAGCTGAGAGGTTTGGAGGCCAGGGCCGGGGAGAAAGAGAAGACTCAGGCGGAGAAGGAAGCGCTGGAAGCCATGAAGGGCCTTACTGCCAAGTATGAAGCTGCCATGGAGGATGACTTTAACACTGCAGATGCCATTTCTGCGCTTTTCGAGATGGTAAAGCTTGCCAATACCAGCGCGGGGGAGGAAAGCTCAAAGGCATTTGTTACTGCTGTGAGAGAAGAGCTGGATGGCCTTTGCCAGGTGCTGGGTATCCTTACCGAGAAAAAGGAAGAGGCGCTGGACAGCCAGATTGAGGAAATGATTGCCGCCCGCCAGCAGGCCAGAAAAGATAAAAACTTTGCCCTGGCGGATGAGATTCGCGGAAAGCTTCTTGAGATGGGAATTATATTAGAGGATACCAGAGAGGGAGTAAAATGGAAGAGAGCATAAATTTTCTTACATTTTATAAAGAGAAATTTGGATTTAAGAGGGCGGATGCGGCGACGTATTCGCCCCTGGTGCTTGCATATATAGGCGATGCTGTTTACGAGCTGATGATCCGCGCCAAGATTGTCAATGATGGAAATATGCAGGTTAATAAGCTGCATAAAAAGAGCGCAGGCCTTGTGAAGGCAGAGACCCAGGCAAACCTGATAAAGGCCCTGACCCCCTATTTGAATGAGGAAGAGCTGACGGTTTACAAGCGGGGACGCAACGCCAAGTCCGCCACAGTGGCAAAGCACGCCACTGTGGCGGATTACCGCATGGCAACTGGCTTTGAGGCGCTGATTGGCTGGCTGTTTTTGTCGGAACAGTTTGAGCGGCTGACAGAACTTACCGCCTTAGCCTTAAGAGAGATTGGAGAACTTACATGAGATACGAAGAACTAACCATAGAAGGCCGAAATGCGGTGATGGAGGCTTTTCGGTCCGGCAAGACCATTGACCGGCTGTTTGTTCTGGACGGGTGCCAGGACGGCCCGATAAGATCCATTACCAGAGAGGCCAGAAAACATGATACCATTATTACCTATGTTGCCAAAGAACGTCTGGATCAGATGTCGGATACCGGCAAACATCAGGGGGTAATCGCCTATGCGGCGGCCTATGAATATGCCCGGGTGGAGGATATGCTGAAACTGGCAGAAGAGAAAGGAGAACCGCCTTTTTTATTCCTTTTGGATGGCATTGAGGATCCACACAATCTGGGGGCAATTATTCGTACTGCCAATCTGGCAGGGGCCCATGGAGTGATTATTCCCAAAAGGAGGGCGGCAGGACTTACGGCAACAGTAGCCAGGACCTCTGCCGGGGCGATAAATTACACTCCTGTGGCCAAGGTTACCAATCTGGCTGCCACCATGGAAGATTTGAAGAAAAAGGGCTTATGGTTTGTCTGTGCAGACATGGAAGGAGAGGCCATGTACCGGCTGAATCTAAAAGGGCCCATTGGACTGGTTATTGGAAATGAAGGGGAAGGCGTGGGAAAACTGGTAAAGGAGACCTGTGACATGGTGGCATCTATTCCCATGAAGGGGGATATTGACTCCCTCAACGCATCAGTGGCGGCCGGGGTGCTGGCCTATGAGATTGTGCGCCAGCGGATTTTTCAGTGACCTTTCCCAGGCTTGGCGGCGCTCTTTTATAGGAAACCTTCATGGACCCGGCGGCCTTTCCCAGTGACGAAAAAACGCATGAATAGGGCAGTGAGAATTCTGACATACTGAAAACAGCAGAAATGCTGTTTATCCGAAAGAAATATTTCATTGCGAAAGGAGTGCGCCTATGAGAGCAGATAAGAGAAAGGTTGTGTTGGTGGGAACCGGAATGGTAGGCATGAGCTATGCATACTGCCTGTTAAACCAGACTGCCTGTGACGAGCTGGTTTTAATTGACGTAGATAAGAGGAAAGCAGAAGGCGAGGCTATGGACTTAAACCATGGCCTGGCCTTTTCTGCTTCCAATATGAAAATATATGCAGGAGAATACGGGGACTGTAAGGATGCGGATATTGTAGTGATCTGCGCCGGTGTTGCCCAGAAACCGGGAGAGACCCGGCTGGATTTATTAAAGCGCAATGCCCAGGTTTTTAAATCCATTGTGGATCCGGTGGCAGAGTCCGGGTTTAACGGAATTTTTCTGGTGGCTACCAATCCGGTGGATATTATGACCCAGATTACCTGTGAACTGTCCGGGTTTAACCCAAGAAGAGTTTTGGGAACCGGAACCGCTTTAGACACAGCCAGACTGCGCTACCTTCTGGGAGAGTATCTGGAGGTAGATCCCAGGAATGTCCATGCCTACGTAATCGGCGAACATGGGGACAGTGAATTTGTTCCCTGGAGTCAGGCCATGATTGCTACAAAACCTGTTTTGGATCTTTGCAGAGAAAGCGGCCAGGGACAGCCGGAACTGTGCTGCAGCCGCCTGGAAGAGATGGAAAAGGAGGTCCGGGGAGCTGCTTACCGGATTATTGAGGCCAAAAAAGCTACCTATTACGGGATTGGTATGGCCATGACCCGGATTACCAAAGCAATTTTTGGGGATGAACACAGCGTGCTTACGGTTTCGGCTATGCTTCGGGGAGAGTATGGGCAGCGAGATGTCTTTATCGGAGTTCCCTGCATTATTAATCAAAACGGAGTTCAAAAGGTACTAACCCTGTCTCTGACAGATGAAGAAACGGAAAAGCTTGCCAGGTCCTGCGATACTCTCAGGGAGAGCTTTCAGGGGGTTTTGTAGGGCTCAAAACATTCAGGCTCCCCGGCCGCCAGGACGTTTTAAGTGATAAAAGCCTGACGGGCCCATTTCACAGCTCATTTGATTAATCTTCAACAGTCAGGGCCTGAAGGCGGAAGGCAGACCAGGTATTTCCAATCAGATAAGTGGTATAAGTCTTCCCGGCTTCAACACGAACTGATATGGAAGCCAGGGAGCTGGGGGGTGTGAAGGAGCCGGTGAGGAAAGTCTGGAGCAGGATGGGAAGCTCCCTTACCGGTTGGAAACCTGACGGTTCTGTGACAAAGAACCGATAAAAGCCGGCAGAGGTCTGTCTGTAAGGGGAGGCCTGACCGAAGGAGATATTGCGGAATACCCTGTCTCCGGTAGGAGTTTGAATATCAAAAGAGGACCCGGGGAATGTCATATTGGCGACCCGGTAGCAGCCGCAGCGGTTGGGGCAGGAAAAACAGCCGGTGTCCGAGAGCTGGAAAACAGTAATTGCTCCGGAAGGAGAGTCAGCGATGGACAGGGTGGTTTTCTGGCCGGACACAAAAGGGAATACTCCCTGAAATACGGTAGTCCGGATATTGGAGCTTCTCCGCACGGTGACCGTGTGGAAGCCGTCGGATATGGGGCTGTACTGGGATACAGAGCCAAAAGAGCTGCCGCGTAAGTATACGTTGCCGTCCACCAGGACATCCACAGAAAAAGGATTGGTAGAGGCGTTTAAAAAGCGAACCTGGACCATTCGGAAAATAGGCGGTACAGGCCGGTTAAAGCCGGGGAAGGCCTGTGACTGAGGGTCTGCCTCGTATGTGTGAAGGGTGTCATCGGAGATAAAGGTGGAAAGCTGATCTGCCTCCTGCTCGGCTGTCTGGGTAGTAGAGGGCTCTGCGGCCAGGGTTTCCGGTGAGCTGGCAGGAAGAGGGAGCGGCGAGTCTGCCGCCGGGATTTCGGATGAGCTTGCAGCCATGGGGACTGATGAGTTTACAGCTGGAATTTCCAACGAATCTGCTGCTTCAGCTTCCGGAACCGGCATGCCGGCAGCTGTTAAATGGACTTTTGGAGATGTTGGCGAATCTGGTGTCAATACTTCCTGCGTACCCACTGCGGGATTAACTTCCATGGCGCAGACCGAAGCGGTAAGCTGATCTGGATTCCTTTCCAGTTGGAATGATGCAATACCGAAAGATAGAAAAGAGGGGTAATCTGCCATAAAAACCTCAATAATGCTTTTTATCTAAAATATGAAAGAAGCAGGCGAAAGTTCCCTAAAAGCTGTCTAAAAATTTTTATAAATTTTGTTGACAAAAGAAAAAATACATGATATTATAACTGAGGCTTGAGAGTGCTAAGCATAAAACAAGCCCAAAATAGAAGATGCTGCTGTGGCTCAGTCGGTAGAGCGTCGCATTGGTAGTGCGGAGGTCACGGGTCCGATTCCCGTCAGCAGCTTTGTGTGAAAGCCTTGAATATTCAAGGCTTTTGTTATTTTTGTGTAATAGTTAATTCCTACTTTGTTAAAAGAAACGCATCCCCCGGCGGACAAGGGCAGAACCGGACGCCTGCTTTACCTGCTGGGAATAAGAAAGGACTAATGAAGAATGGATCAACACCAGAGTTTTACAGAAGGAAAGATTTTAACGCCCCTTATCCGCTTTGCGCTGCCTGTATTGCTGGCGCTGTTTCTTCAGGCAATGTACGGCGCAGTGGATTTATTGATAGTAGGGCAGTTCGGGGCGTCTACCGACGTGTCGGCAGTTTCCACGGGAAGCCAGATTATGCATACCGTAACCGTGGTCATTGTAGGCTTATCCATGGGAATCACCATTTTGGCAGGCCAGCGGATCGGGGAAGAGAGGCCGGAGGAAGCGGGAAGGGTTATCGGCAGCGGTATCTGCCTGTTTGCAGTGGTAGCCGCAGCTGTGACAGCGCTTATGATGCTTTTGGCAAGTCCCATGGCCTGGGTAATGCATGCTCCCGAAGAAGCCTTTGAGCAGACGGTTTCCTATGTGCAGATCTGTTCTGCCGGGACGGTTTTTATTGTGGCTTACAATGTTCTGGGAAGTATTTTCCGGGGAATCGGGGATTCTAAAATGCCTCTTATCACTGTTGCTATTGCCTGCGTGCTCAACATCGGCGGGGATCTTTTGCTGGTGGGAGGCTTTCATATGGGAGTGGCAGGGGCCGCATATGCTACGGTATTTGCCCAGGCTTTCAGTGTGATGCTGTCCGTTTTGATTATCCGCAGGCGCCGTCTTCCTTTTACATTTACCAGACGCTCTCTGCGGTTTGACAGGGCGGTGATCCGGCGGATTGTAGTGCTGGGGCTTCCCATTGCCCTTCAGGATCTGCTGGTAAGCATTTCCTTCCTTGTCATTATTGCCATAGTAAATTCCCTGGGAGTGGTGGCGTCTGCTGGGATCGGCGTAGCGGAGAAGCTGTGTGCATTTATTATGCTTGTGCCTTCCGCCTTTATGCAGGCTATGTCTGCCTTTGTAGCCCAGAATGTGGGGGCGAGAAAGCCGGAACGGGCAAAGAAAGCATTGCTTTACGGCATCATTTCCTCTGTGGCGGCAGGTCTGATTATGGCTTACATATCCTTTTTCCACGGGAGTATTCTGGCAGGCCTGTTTTCCAGAGACCAGGCGGTAATTGCGGCTGCGGCGGACTACCTGCGAGCTTACGCCATAGACTGTATTTTCACTGCATTTTCCTTCTGCTTTGCCGGGTATTTTAACGGCTGCGGCAGGACTGTATTTGTTATGATCCAGGGCCTGGCCGGATCCTTTGCCGCCAGAATCCCGGTTTCCTATCTGATGAGCCGGATCCCGGGAGTTTCCCTGTTTGGCATCGGTCTGGCCGTGCCTGTGTCCACCGTACTCCAGATTGTGCTCTGCGCGGGGTATCTGATACATATGGAAAAAGACGGAAAAAAGGGTGGAAACCCCGCCTGAACAGCTGGGATCCTGCGGTTTCCGGCTCTGTTTGGGGAAAAGGTTCTTGCCGTTTTTTCGACGGTGTGCTATACTGGAAAACAATTCAGATGTAATAGTTGAGAGCATGGAGGAACCAGGAATGGAAGAAAAAAATCTTGCGCCGGAAGCAGAAGAAAAAGAAGTGGTTTCCAAACATTTTATTGAGCAGGAAATTGATAAGGATTTAGCAGAAGGCGTTTACAATCACGTACAGACCCGTTTTCCGCCGGAGCCCAACGGCTACCTGCATATCGGACATGCCAAGTCTATTTTATTAAATTATGGTTTGGCTAAGCAGTACGGCGGTAAGTTTAACCTTCGTTTTGACGATACCAATCCCACCAAGGAAAAAACCGAATTTGTGGAGTCCATTACCGCAGATGTAAAGTGGCTGGGAGCGGATTTTGAGGACCGCTTATTCTTTGCGTCCAATTACTTTGAACAGATGTATGAGTGCGCGGTAAAGCTAATTAAAAAGGGAAAGGCCTATGTCTGCGATTTAAGCGCAGAAGAAATCCGGGAATACCGGGGAGATTTTACCAATCCCGGCAAGGAGAGTCCCTATCGGAACCGTTCTGTTGAGGAGAATTTAACTCTTTTTGAGGAAATGCGTGCCGGAAAATATCAGGACGGAGAAAAGGTGCTCCGTGCTAAGATTGACATGGCCTCCCCCAACATTAATATGCGGGATCCGGTTATCTACCGGGTGGCCCGGATGGAACATCACAACACCGGCAACACCTGGTGCATTTACCCCATGTACGATTTCGCCCACCCAATAGAGGATGCCATTGAGCACATTACCCATTCTATCTGCACCCTGGAATTTGAGGATCACAGGCCCTTATACGACTGGGTGGTAAGAGAATGTGAATTTGAGAATCCGCCCAGACAGATAGAGTTTGCCAAGCTTTATCTGACCAATGTGGTGACCGGCAAACGTTATATTAAAAAACTGGTTGAGGACGGCATTGTAGACGGCTGGGATGATCCCCGCCTGGTTACCATCGCCGCGCTAAGAAGAAGAGGCTACACCCCTGAATCTCTCAGAATGTTTGTGGATTTAGTAGGGGTTGCCAAGGCCAACAGCTCGGTTGATTACGCGATGCTGGAATACTGCATTCGCGAAGACTTAAAGCTTAAGAAAGCCAGGATGATGGCAGTGCTGGATCCGGTCAAACTGGTTATCGACAACTATCCGGAAGACCAGACGGAAGAACTGTCTATCCCCAATAATCTGGAAAATGAAGCTCTTGGGGAGCGGCTGGTTCCCTTTGGCAGAGAGCTTTATATTGAGCGGGAAGACTTTATGGAAGAACCGCCCAAGAAATATTTCCGCCTCTTCCCCGGCAATGAAGTCCGCCTGATGGGCGCTTATTTTGTCACCTGTACCGGATGCGAGAAGGACGAGAACGGCAACATTACCGTAGTTCACTGTACCTATGATCCGGAGACTAAAAGCGGCTCCGGCTTTACCGGGCGGAAGGTAAAGGGAACGATCCATTGGGTAGCAGCCCATAGCGCCGAAAAGGTAGAGTGCCGTTTGTATGAAAATATTGTGGATGAGGAAAAGGGCAAGCTAAATGAAGACGGAACCTTAAATTTAAATCCCAACTCCTTAACCATTGTAAAGGATTGCTATGTAGAGCCGGCTTTAAAGGAAGCCCGGGCCTACGACAGCTTCCAGTTTATGAGAAACGGATATTTCTGTGTGGACTGCAAGGACAGCACGCCGGAAAAGCCGGTATTTAACCGGATTGTTTCTTTAAAGAGTTCTTTTAAGATCAACAAATAGTAACAAAAAGGCCGTTACGAAAGAAGCAGGAAAAATTCCCTTCCCGTGCGGCCTTTTGCATTAGGGAGAGCATTATGGAACTTTTAGTACCCTTGGATCCCCAGTCCCGGATGCCTTTATATGAACAAATATACCGTTTTATCCGGGAGGAAATCCGGCGGGGAAACTTAAGAGCCGGAGAGCGGCTTCCCTCCAGCCGGATTCTTTCTGAGAATCTGAAGGTGAGCCGCAGCACAGTTCAGATGGCTTATGATCAAATGCTGGCAGAAGGATATATGGAAACGGTTCCGTATAAAGGGTGCTTTGTAGCGGATACCCAGAGCCTGACAGGGTTTGGAGAAGCCCGCAATCATATGAGAGAAGGAAGCGCTTCTTCCGGGGAGAAAGATGCCGGGGAACCGGCTTTTGACGGAAAGGTGGATTTCTCCCCAAGAGGAATTGATTTGGAAAACTTTCCTTTTGGAATCTGGAGAAAAGTAAACCGGGATATACTGGTGGATGATAACCGGGAATTATTTGGCCCGGGGGATCCCAAGGGGGAGATGGATTTGCGGGAGGCTATCCGATCTTATCTCCACTCAGCCCGGGGAGTGAGCTGCAGTGCGGATCAGATTATTGTAGGAGCGGGAAGCCAATATTTGCTGATGCTGTTGTCCAGAGTCCTGGGAGATAATCACAAGATTGCCATGGAAAATCCAACCTACAAGCAGGCCTACAGGGTATTAAAGGGACAGGGATATCCGGTATGCCCGGTGGATATGGATAAATTCGGGATGCAGCCGGATTTGCTGGAGGAATGTGGAGCAGATATTGCCTACATTATGCCTTCCCATCAATACCCCACAGGTATTGTCATGCCGGTAAAACGAAGGCAGGAGCTGCTGGGCTGGGCCTTAAAAAAGGAAGGACGCTATCTGATTGAGGATGACTATGACAGCGAATTCCGGTATAAAGGAATGCCGGTTCCTGCCCTTCAGGGAATGGACAAGGCTGGCAGGGTAATTTATATGGGTACTTTTTCTAAATCCATTGCCCCGGCTATTCGAATCGGATTTCTGGTACTTCCGGACACACTTTTGAAAGTCTATGAAGAAAAAGCGTCTTTTTATGCATCCACAGTGTCCCGAATCGATCAGAAGGCGCTGTATCAGTTTCTGGAAAAAGGCTATTATGAGCGGCATCTCAACCGGATGCGGGCGATTTATAAAGGAAAGCATGACGCCCTTTTAGGGGCTTTAAAAAGCCTGGAGGATCGGTTTTGGATACAGGGGGAATATGCGGGCCTTCATATTCTGCTGACCCCCAAAAAAGGTATGGAAGAAGAAAAACTTGTGTCTCTTGCCGCCAAAGAAGGGGTGAAGGTTTACGGCCTTTCCTCCTGTTTTATCCATAATGAACACAACCAATATCCGCCTACCCTGGTATTAGGGTATGCAACGCTTACAAAGGAGGAAATCGAAGAGGGAATCAGCCTGCTGAATAAAGCGTGGAAGGATGTGTAAATGTGCTGACAAAAAATCAACTTACAGGGATCTGGGCGGCTTTGCTTTTCTTATCTCTGTGCAGTCTGGCCGGGGAAAGGGACAGAGGCAGGGAAAACGGAAACCTGCCAAAGCACGATTGGATGATTTGTGAGGAAAGCAGGGGGACTTTTCTTTCAGACAGCCAGATAACTTTGCTGGAAGGACTTTTGACAGACCTGGACAGGGGAGATTTGGAGGCGGCTGGCAGAAAGATGAACCAATCCCGGGAAGAGCTGGCAGAAGTTTTTTACAGGGTATCTGGAGGAAGAGCCTGCCGGTTTGTGCCCCGGACGAAACAAAAGCCGGCCCGGCTGGAATGGGAACTTTCCGGAAAGGGCCTGGTGCTAAAAGGCCCGGGGTTGATTTTTTACGGAGACATTACAGAGGAAGGGCTAAGGGGACAGGGGATTTCTCTCCGGTTTTCAGGGGTGGATCGCCCGCGCTACGATTATGCTGTGGGCTTCTGGAAAAATGGCCGGCTGAACGGGCCGGGAACCATTGGCTATCACTGTTATGAGGGGACAAAAGGGGAGGAAGTGGCAAAGGTTGAGAAAAAAGGAACGTTTCAAAATGATCTGCTGGATGGCTCCTTTACCTACAAAAGCACCAATGGAAATGGCCGGGAATCTGTATGGACTATGGAGGCAAAGAATGGGGTCCTGGTTCTGGATGAAAATTGGGAATATTTGGAGGATAAAATGGAATACCGGCTAGAGTCAGACAAAAACCAACGCCATGTCTATGTGGTTCCGGAAAATGTCAGGTCCCATGCGTCATGGAGAAATTTGTTGATCTGGGATGCGGAATAAACAGGAAGGACAATAGGGAGAAAACTATGAATTTGACAACTCTTTGCTACCTGGAACAAGGCGGCAAATACTTGATGCTTCACCGCATCAGAAAGAAACATGATATTAATCAGGATAAATGGATCGGCATTGGCGGCCATTTTGAGGGAATTGAAAGTCCGGAGGAATGTCTTCTGCGGGAGGCCAGGGAGGAAACCGGACTTATCCTGACATCCTACCGGTTTCGGGGAATCGTAACCTTTATACCGGATGAGAAAACTTCCGAATACATGTGTCTTTACACTGCAGATGGCTGGGAAGGGGAGATGACAGACTGCAGCGAAGGGAAACTGGAATGGGTGAAAAAAGAAGAGCTGGGTCTTCTGAACCTGTGGGAGGGAGATAAGATTTTTCTTAAGCTTTTGAAGGAGGAAAAGCCCTTTTTCTCCCTGAAGTTACGGTATGAGGGGGACAGGCTGAAGGAAGCGGTTCTGGATGGAAAAGAAATTTCTTTGCCTTTGGGGGCAGAATGGGAGTGAGAAAAAATAAGGAGCTGCGGGAGCAGCTCCTTTTGGAGGGGTAGTGTGAGTTAAGTGAATAGGTATCATAATGTATATGTAATGGCCGTATGGGATTGAAAATCCATAGGGCTCTTATTTTTTGTCGAGCCCGGCAACGGTTGCGCGCTGGGTGCCGCCGGTCTCTGGTTTGTCGCGGAAAGGCCTCACCCGGCCGTCCGCTGGCAGTGATTGGATGCATCGCGCTGTTGGCCATCAATCAACTGCTTTATAGTTAATACTATACCGGATAATTGTGTGCAGAATATGGATATTTTCTAAAATTCAAATAAACATTTCGAAGGAAAATCTAACGAAAAACGAAAGAAAAAAATGTTTATTCTGGGTTTTCCTGGAAATACTTCCATATATACAGTAGCAGTTCGAATTCCACAGCGGAGGTCCATCCAAACTGTTACAATATACATGGAACACGGAAAAGGAGAGATTATGATAGAAGTATCCATTGGCTTTAAACAGGCCAAAGACATAGTTGATTTTGTACAGAAAATGAATCGGTTTACATGCAATGCAGATTTGGTCAGCGGAAACCGGGCAGTAGATGCCAAGTCTCTTATGGGCGCCCTGGCTATCAGCCAGGCAGCCGATTTAAAATTGGTAATTTATGAGAACTCCCAGAGCGAGACTGCGGAACTGTTGGCCGGGCTGAAAGAATTTGCTCCCGGGGAAAAGAAAAAAGATGAGATAAAGATTATGTAAATGTAAAAGAGTCCTCTTGTCTACTGAGGAAGAAATATGAAAAGGGCCGTCCTGATTTGTTTGGGCCGGCCCTTGGTTTTTAAGAGGACAGTTTACTTAAATAGCGGTAAATGCTGGATTGGGAACAGTCAAAATACTTTGCCACAGTGTTGACGGATCCGCGGATATTAAAAAACCCCTTTTCCTTTAAGGAGCTGAGAAGCTTCAGCTTTTCGTTTACGCTAAGCTTATCCAGGGTAACCGTATAATTTTGAGTAATCTGCTGCATGAACTCCTCGATGGAAGACGGCTGGCTGCTTTCCTCCTGCTTGTCGGGAATGTCGGAGGGCAGGAGAGAAGGGGCGGGGGAAGGATTGCTGTTGGTAATAAAGGAGAAATTGGACGCAAAAAAATAATCCGGATGGCAAAGGCGCAGGATCCGGGTGCTGATTTCCATGTAACGACTATCATCAAAATTGATACACAGGATTCCGATAAGCTCTTGATCACGGTTTTTTAAATAAAGGATAGAAGAACGGAGACTTCTTTTTCCCGGAGCGCTGCCGCTGTAGTGGAGATAAGACCGCTCTTTTTGGTAATGCTTTTCCGCGATTAACTGCAGCATAATATTGGTTAAAGGGGCGCCGATCTCTCTGCCGGTTATGTGTCCGTTGGCGATGGCCACAATAGAATGGATGGGATTGGAGGTATCGTACAGCGCAATTTCATAATCCGGCCCCAGAGTCTGGCCAAGAAAATCCACCAGGTGGATATAAGACTGAAGTATGGTTTGATTCATAAAAAATATTCTCCTCCTTAAGGTTCTGATTAAAGAATATCATACTATGGAAAAGAAAGCAAGGAAGGCAAAAAAATATTCCTAAATTAGTAATAAATTTTTATTTTATTCAGTATATTGACAAAAAGTAATTATCGATTTATCATGAAATTAGTTGAAATAATAACAAAATTTAAAATTATTACTATAAATTAGTTAATATTATGCTAAAATAGGGGGAATATATAAGAAATCAGGAAATGGAGGGATAATAAATTATTACTATGATAATATTTTGCTATTTTGATATGATGATGGTAACGTGATAGATTGATGCCAGGGTCAAAATGCTTTTTGACCCCAACATCATAGATTAAGATGAGTATGAAAGGAGAGATTGAATTTGGAGCGTGAATCAAAACTTCAATTCCGTTTAGGGGATTTCGGTAAATTTGTACCGATTATTGTGGCAGTAGCATTTCTGGTCTATGCTGGGATTCACCAGTCAAATGCAAACGGTTATATTATTGCGTTTTTTATGGCGATAATTGTCGGGGCAGTATTTACAAAGACTCCGGATGCCTACGGAGAGGCCTGTGTAAAAGGGCTGACCAAACCGATTTTTACGATTATCACGATGGCAATCATGCTTGCGGCAGTTTGCGGGAAAATGGTATCCGGAAGCGGGCTGATTCAGACCCTGGCCTATTACGTGATAGAGGCCAAATTTACCGGTGGAATGTTTGCAGTGTGCGCCTTTGTTATCTGCTGTATTTTGTCGTTTTCCACGGGGACTTCTGTAGGAACCAATATGATCACATTCCCCATATTATTTCCGGTAGGAGTGCTGGCAGGGGTACATCCGGCTTTTATGGCCGGGGCATTGGTATCCGGAGCCATATTCGGAGATAACCTGGCGCCGATTTCGGATACCACCATTGCTTCCGCAGGCACACAGAACGCCGAGATGGGAAATGTGGTCCGTACCAGGATGTGGTATTCCCTGCCGGTGGCCGGTATTACCATTATTATCTTATTTCTGTTTGCCGGAATTGCGGGGAGGGGAGGCGAGATAACGGCTGACATGGTTCCGGACAATCGCTCCCTGATTATGCTGCTTGTACCAGTGAGTATTATTATTTTATGCTTCCGTCAGATTCACCTGGTAGTGTCTCTGTCGGTGGGGGCATTGGTCTCCATTATCGCAGGGCTGGTTTCCGGGATTTACAAGCTGTCAGATATTTTTACTTTCCCCGGAGGATTTAAAGTAGAAGGGATTTTTGTTACCTCTATTAACGGTACGGTCAGCACGATTTTTATGCTTTTTGGTATTTTCTGTGTAATTGGAATCATGGAAGAGGCAGGGGTTATCCGGCTGGCAGGAGAAAAAATGAGCCGGTTTGCCAGGAACGTACAGATGACAGAGGTTACCATAGTGGGCTCTATCGCCGTGCTGTCCTGGCTGACAGGCGTGGTAACGGTTGCGATTGTATCCCTGGGAGAGATTGTGGCAGAAATGGGAGAGGCTGCCGGAATCAACAAATACAGACGCGCCAATCTGATGGACTGCGGCGGCCTGGCCCTTGGTTCCATTGTCCCCTGGTCTGTACATGCTATAATTCCCATGCAGTTGGCTACTGCTAACGTAGACGGGCTGCAGCTTACCCTGATAGATGTGGTGACCCACAATTTTTATGCTTTGGTAATGCTTGCCATGCTGCTGGTGATGATTATCACCGGATTCGGGAGAAATATGAATCCGGATGAGAAAAAAGAAAATATTTAGAAAGGACGACAGGTGAAAGAAATGGGAGTAAAGTATATTCCGGAGCCGTTTCGCATCAAAATGGTGGAAACGATTAAAATGACAACAAGAGAGGAACGGGAAGAAAGCTTAAAGCTGGCAAATTACAATATGTTTAATCTGAAAGGGGAGGACGTATACATTGATTTGCTTACGGACTCCGGAACCAATGCCATGAGTTCCATCCAGTGGGCCGGCATTATGCAGGGTGACGAGGCTTACGCGGGAGCAAAAAGTTACTACCGTCTGGTGGAAACCGCCCGGGAAATTTTCGGATTTGAATATATTCAGCCGGTTCACCAGGGGCGTGCTTCCGAAAAGGTAATGTTTCCCCTGCTTTTAGGTAAAGGAAAAGTGGCAATTTCCAACATGTTTTTTGATACTACCAGAGCCCACGTAGAGCTTGCAGGGGCCCGGGCCATCGACTGTGTGGTAGAGGAGGCAAAGGTTCCCTCCTTACGCAGCAAATTTAAAGGCAACATGGATGTGAAAAAACTGGAAGCTCTTATTGCAGAGTACGGGGCAGAAAATGTAGGCATGGTCGTGATGACCATTACCAACAACTCCGCAGGGGGCCAGCCTGTATCCGTGCAGAACATGAAGGAAGTCGCCGGAATCTGTAAGAAATACGGTATCCTGTTAAATATTGACGCAGCCCGCTATGCGGAGAACGCATATTTCGTAAAGAGGGACGAAGAAGGCTACCAGGATAAATCGATTATGGAGATCACCAGGGAAATGTTTTCCTATGCAGATACCTTTACCATGTCGGCAAAGAAGGATACCATTGTAAATATCGGCGGTCTTTTGGGGGTAAAAGATGCAAAGAAAAACGCGGATTTGGTGATGGGCATTAAGGGACAGTGTATCAGCTTTGAAGGCTTTGTTACATACGGCGGTCTGGCTGGCCGGGATTTGGAAGCTTTGGCAATCGGCTTAAAAGAAGGCCTGGAAGAAGATTATCTGGCATACCGGATCGGCCAGATGGAATATCTTGCCGGACGTCTGGATGATGCAGGAATCGCCTATCAATCCCCGGTAGGCGGCCACGGCGTATTTGTGGATGCTGCTGCATTGTTCCCCAATATCCCCTATTATGAATTTCCGGCCCAGGTTTTGGCGGTAGAACTGTACCGTGAGGCAGGAATCCGGGCATGTGAGATTGGATCTTTCCTGTTAGGCAATGATCCGGACACCAAGGAGCAGTTAAAGGCTGATTTTGAGTTTACCCGTCTGGCAATTCCGCGCAGAGTTTATACCCAGGCCCACCTGGACGTGATTGCTGATGCCCTGATTGCTGTAAAGGAGAGGGCGAAAGAGATTAAGAGAGGCTACCGGATCACCTGGGAGCCGCCGGTGCTGCGTCATTTCCAGGCTCATTTGGAACCCATTGAAGAGTGAGGGAGACTTTAGGAGGAATGTTTATGACAGATAAAATTTGGGATGTAATTATTATTGGAGGCGGCATTGCCGGGTGTTTCGCGGCTGTGAAGGCAAAGGAAACAGGGGCAAAGGACGTGCTTCTTATTGATAAAGGCTATGTAGGAAAAAGCGGATGCGCTACCTTTGGCGCAGGATCTTTTAAGGGATATATTCCGGATGTGGACGATTACGATCTCTGGTACAGCAAGGCAGTGGAAGAGGGCTGCTATATGAACGATCAGGAGTGGCTGAAGGTTCACCTGGCAGAAGTATTTGAGCGGGTAAAGGATTTGGAAAGCTGGGGCGTGCGCTTTATGAAGGAAGAAGACGGCTCCTACAGAAGAATTGAGGGACAGGGATCCTCCGACAGGCGTCCCATTCCCACATTAATGTTTTACGGACCGGAGTTAATGGACAAGGCGCGGAAAGCCGTATTAAAGGCCGGGGTTGTGATTCAGGACAAAACCATGGTATGCAAGCTGCTTCACAGTAAAGAGGATCCCAAGGCTATCAGCGGCGCATTGGGATTCCATCTGGAGACCGGAGAGTTTACTGCCTACACAGGGCGGGCTGTGGTGGCATCCGCAGGAGCACAGTGCTATAAGTCCAATTATGGCTTCCACAAGATGGTTACCGGAGATACCCATGTGATGGCTCTGGAAGCCGGAGCAGAGCTTTCGAATATGGAATTTGCCTGCCATCACCTGTCCTATGCAGGTTTTGACACTACCGGAATGAATATTATCCAGGGCTGCCGGGGCGGCTTTGTCAACAAAGACGGCGACGCATTTACCGAGTGGTATGATCCGGAGTACAAGGACAGAGGCTGCCTCAACCGCCTTTCTACTGCCTTCGGGCTGGAAGCAGACCAGGGGCGGGCTCCCATTTACCTGGACGTATCCTATTATGGGGAAAGGGAGATGAATCTGTTCCATGACGGCCTTCCCATTCTTTATAAGGCATTTGAGCGGGCAGGTATTATCAAGGACAATGAATTTGTTCAGAAGAGGCTGGAATGGACTTCCGCATTTTCCGGCACTTTAGGTTTTGGCGGCGGAATCCGGATCGGGCTTGACGGCGGCACTAATTTAAAGGGACTTTATGCGGCGGGAGACGCTTCCAACGGCCCGGCTTCCGGCGTAGAAGGTTTTACCGCTTATGGAATCCCCCACGCTACCACCAACGGAGCCAGGGCAGGAATCGGCGCGGCAGAATATGCCAAAACCGCGGGAGAAGTAAGTGTTGACCCGGCAGAGATAGACGCTCTTATCGAAGAGCTTCGCAAACCTCTCAATGTAAAAGAAGGCGTGGAGCCGGATCATATTGTTACGGCTGTTCAGGAAGCCATTATCCCCAAGGATGTTTATCTGCTGAGAACAGAAGAAAACCTGCAGAAGGCCCTGGATCAAATCCTGTATATTAAGAAATACGAGATGCCTTATATCAAGGCTTATGATTCTCACTATCTGAGAATGGCCATTGAAGCAAAGAATATGGTGCTCTGTGCAGAATTATTCCTGCGGGCGGCTCTTATGAGAAAGGAAACCAGAGGTTCTCATATGAGAATGGACTATCCGGAAACCGACAATAAGGAATGGTTAAAGTGGATTCTGATTTCTCAGGAGAATGGAGAGCTGAAATTCCGCCTGGAAGACATCCCCATTGACAAATATCCTATGAAACCCAGGGAGGAACGGTACCGTCATCCGGCAATCATAAACATGGAAAAGAACAGGAGGTAACATATGGGAATTCGGCGCATTAATTATGAAAAATGTGTAAAGTGCGGCAACTGTGTCAAAATTTGTCCGGAAGATGTCCTGCGTATAGACGAAGACACCAAAAGACCGTATATTAAATATCTGCATGACTGCCAGTCTTGCTTTATCTGCGAATTAAACTGCCCTAAGGAAGCGATTTTTGTATCGCCTTTCAGAGAGAGGCGGCAGGTTCTTCCGTGGTAATGGTTTGACATTACCCTCAGTGGACAAGGGGCGTGTGCGCTCTTGTCTGCTGGGGGTATTAAAGAGCTGGATGTACAGATATTGCTGGCCAGCAGTGTGAAAGACCGGCGCGCCCACAGATACGTCACGAAGCACATCACTGTAATTTCTCAAATCAGAGATTGTAAAGATAAAATCCCAGGTATTGATTATGATTAGTAGTAATTTGGCCACGCTTATGCTATACTTGGGTCAATAAGCTAACCAACAAATTAGCGTTGCAAATATAAAGGGGAATACATCAAGTAATGAGCTTATGGAAGCCCACAGCATTTTGTTGCATTTTTTGCGGTCATTAATTAATCTCTGCAAGATTGACAACGGAAAGAGACAGGAGGGATAAAGATGTGGACGTGTCCGAAGTGCGGGCGTACTTTTAAGAGGCGGGAGCAGAGCCATTACTGTGGGAAAGCGCCGGAAACAGTGGATGAATATATTGCGGCACAGCCGGAAGAGGCGCAGGAATATCTGAAAGAAATAAGGAAAGCGCTTTGCTTGGCGCTGCCGGAGGCGGAGGAACGGATTTCATGGAGTATGCCGACCTTTTGGAAAGGGCATAATATCATCCAGTTTGCCGGGTTTAAAAACCATGCGGGTCTGTATCCGGGTCCGGAAGCTGTTCGGGAATTTTCCAAACGTCTGAAAGATTACAAGACCAGCAAAGGGACAATACAGCTTCCATACAGCAGGCCGGTTCCGGCCGAACTGGTCTCCGATATTGCCAGGTGGTGTTATGAGACGGGGAACCGTCCGTAAATTTGGAAAGTATTTGAAGGGTGCAGAAAGCGAGCGTTATTTACAAACCATATACTTTTTTATGGTATCTTATAACCAAAAAGCGGGAGGAGTTTGCATGCTGATATTCCAAAAATTAGAAGTTATGGCAAGGGACTACAAGGATGCCCGCGCTGTGGTTGGAGCCTTTATGCTGGAACAGAGGGCCAATCTCCAAAATCTTTCTATGCAGCAAATTGCAGACGCTACTTATACATCCCGGCCTACACTGGTGCGAATTGCGAAAAAGCTGGGCTACAGCGGTTGGAATGAGCTGGTCAAAAAATACGTGGAGGAGTGCCATTATTATGAAAGCCATTTTGCCCATGTCAGTCCCAACCATCCCTTTGAAAAGGGGGACGGTCCATCGGCCATTGCCCACAAGGTAGGTAATGTGATGGTTGAGAGTGTATTGGACACAATGGATATGCTGGATGCAGGCGAGCTGTCCCGCGCGGCGGCGCTTTTGGCCCGCTCTGACCGGATTGCCATGCTGTGTATCTCTCCTAATTCTATTTTGGCAGAGTTGTTCCGGAGAAAAATGATGCAAATCGGAACCTATATAGAAGTCTTCCAACAATCAGAACAGTCTTTTCACGCTCAATCTTTAGGGGAACGGGATTGTGTTATTATAATTTCTTATTCCGGAAACAATCCTAACCGGGCCCCCATGCGTTATCTGCCTTGTCTGAAAGAGCGAAAAGTCCCCATCATCGCCATTACCAGCGCGGGGGATAATCTGCTGCGGAATCAGGCAGACTATGTATTGACCATGTCCAGTCGGGAAAAGCTCTACAGTAAAATTGCCACATTTGCTACGGAGGATTCCATTTCTTTTCTCTTAAACGCACTGTATTCTTGTTATTTTGCGTTGGATTATGACAAGAATTTGCAATATAAGGTGAATGCTTCCCGTGAAATTGAGCGCCAGCGGTATACCTTTGTGAAAGATGCTATGGAAGAAGAAAGCTTTCCGCTTAATCAATAATATCCTCAGTGGACAAGGCGTGTGCGCCCTTGCTCACTGAGGGCAGTAATAAAAGATAAAACAGCGTTTCGCATTTTAGGCTCTGATTCCCTCTTAGAGGCCCAAAAGACGAAACGCTGTTTTATTTCTCTGTGCTACAATACTATCAACGGAACAAACGGGGCCCCGTTCCAATGAAAGTAGGAGGAGAAATTCATGAATAAATATGACGGTTTGGCCAGGATTATCCTGACGAATGTTGGCGGAAAAGACAATGTAGCAAGCCTTACCCACTGTATTACCCGGCTTCGCTTCACACTGAAGGACGAGGGCAAAGCCAATAGTGAGATTCTTGAAAATACAGACGGCATTATGAAGATCATACGCTCCGGCGGACAGTACCAGATTGTAATCGGACAGACTGTAGGTGATGTATATAATGCAGTTGTGGACATTGGTCACCTCGCTGATAAGGCTGAGATGGAAACCAGCGCCGAAGGCGGGAAGAAAAGCATTTTCTCCCAGTTTGTCAGCATTGTAACCGCTGTGTTCACGCCTATGATGGGAATGCTGTGCGCCTGCGGTATGCTTAAAGGCTTTATGGCGTTGGCGGTTTCTATGGGCTGGCTGACCAGAACCAGCGGCGCGTATCTGCTCTGGTATAATGCCGGCGACGCACTGTTTTATTTCCTGCCGGTTATTATTGCCTACACATCTGCCAAAAAATTTGGCCTCAGTGAGATTAGCGGCCTGATGATTGGGTTGACCATGTGTTATCCGGCCCTGACCAATCTGGCGGGAGACACACCTTTAGGGAATCTGCTGGGACAGAACTTTTTCCAGACTTTCTTCGGCCTGCCAATTGTTCTGCCGCCTAATAATAAGTATACATCAACGGTTATTCCGGCAATTTTGGCGATTTGGGCAGCATCAAAACTGGAAAAATGGCTGAAAAGAGTAATCCCCGCAGTAGTCCGTAATTTTATGGTTCCATTTTTTACGATGGTGATCATGATCCCAGTTACGTTTGTGGTTGTGGGGCCCATCAGCAGTTTGCTGGCATCGTTCCTGTCCTCTATTACTCTGACCATTTATGGTTTTGCTCCCTGGCTGGAAGGAATGGTGTTGGGAGGCATTCATCAGCTGCTGGTTATCTTCGGCCTGCATTGGTGTTATTCTCCCCTGCGCTATAACAATTTTGCCACATTGGGCTATGATACGCTTATTACCCCTAACTTCTGCGCTCCCTTCTGCCAGATGGCCGCTGTATTGGCCGTTATGGTGAAAACAAAGGAGAAAAATACAAAATCTCTGTGCGCTCCGGCTGCGATTTCCGCACTATTTGGCGTTTCGGAACCCTGTATTTATGCAATCAATCTTCCGCGTAAGCTTCCCTTCATCTGTGCTTCCATAGGCGCGGCTGTTGCCGGAACCTGCGTAGGACTGATGCAGATCAAAATTTTCTCCGGCGGCACAGGCATTTTTGCCCTGGCAAATTTTATTGATACCGAAACCGGCAGCATGACCGGGATGTTCCAAATGGCAGGCTGTATTGTTCTGGGCGTGGTGGTCAGCTTTATTTTGACAATGCTTTTCTATAAAGACAAGGTGAAAACCGTAGCAGCAAAGGATCAGGCGGCTTTGGCTGCAGATATGGAGGCAAACGCATGAGAGAGGACTTTCTATGGGGCGGCGCTACTGCCGCCAACCAATACGAGGGCGCATATAACACGGACGGGAAAGGCTTAAGTATTGCTGATGTGGAGCGCGGCTCTGTAAAAGGGGTTCCCCGTATCATTGACGGCCATGTGGTGGAAGGGGTACATTATCCCAGCCATGAGGCAACCGGTTTTTATCACCACTATAAAGAGGATATTGCTCTGTTTGCTGAGATGGGCTTTAAGGCATACCGGATGTCCATTGCATGGACACGCATTTTTCCCAATGGCGACGATGCAAAGCCCAACGAAGCGGGACTGAAATTTTATGATGATGTATTTGACGAACTGCACAAGTACGGCATTGAACCGGTTGTAACACTGCATCACTACGAGATGCCGCTGAATCTGGTTACAAAATATGGCGCATGGCGGAACCGTGCTCTGGTAGACCTGGCGGTAAGGTATGCGAAGACAGTGTTTGAACGCTATAAGAACAAGGTCAAATACTGGATGACCTTTAATGAAATCAATGCTCTGCTGATTTCACCGCGCCCCTGGCACCAGGCTGGTATTGTCTACCGCCAGGATGAGAATGAAGCGGATGTCAAATTGCAAGCGGCGCATCATCAACTTTTGGCCAGCGCCCTGACCGTAAGGGAGGGACACAAGATCAACCCGGACTTTCAGATCGGCTGTATGCAGATTTATCCCCTTACTTATGCCTATACCTGTAAACCCATTGATCAGGTGCTGACCCGCAATAAGATGCTGCGTACCTATTATATGAGCGATGTACAGGCGCGCGGTTATTACACCAACACCTGCAAGACGTTTCAAAATACCATTAGCGGCAAGGTTGCAATGGAGCCAGGAGACGAGGATATCCTTAAAAACGGCACAGTGGATTTTATCGGTTTCAGCTATTATTTCTCCCAGGTAGAAAGCGATGAGCCGCTGATGGAATTGGTTGGAAATGTGGCCAAGGGCGGCAGGAATCCTTATCTGGAAATTACGGAATGGGGCTGGCAGATCGATCCGATGGGCCTGCGTACTGCACTGAACAACCTCTATGACCGCTACCAGAAACCGCTGTTTATCGCAGAGAACGGTATGGGGGCAATCGATCAACTGACTGAGGACGGAAAGGTACACGATGATTACCGCATTTACTACCTGCAGCAGCATTTAAGCGCAATGAAGGACGCGGTTGACATTGATGGCGTAGATTTGATGGGATATACCATGTGGGGTTGTACAGATCTGGTTTCCGCCGGTACCGGAGAACTCCGCAAACGTTATGGTTTTATCTATGTGGACATGGACGACGAGGGGAAAGGCACTGGTAAACGTCTGAAAAAGGACAGCTTTGAATGGTACAAAAAAGTCATCGCAACCAACGGCGAGGATTTGAGCTGTTGATTTGGCAGGTTCTGCGTTTTCATGAAAAGTACCCACAGTAGTCAAGGAAACAATTTAATATTAATAAAACAGCGTAAAGGCGTATGGAAAATTATTACAAACCATGCGCCTTTTCTGTGCCCAAAAGGGAAACCATGGGGCATCCCCGCACTTATGCCGCCTAACCAGCGGCGGGACTTTCAAAGTAACGGAATATGGTAAGTTTACACCAGAATAGTTCAAGAAATCACCCCTCTTTTTGTGATAATATTTGTGCATAAGTTAATTCGTTTCTGTGCACGGAACGGTAACATGAATGAAGCCGGCTGAAATAAACCTGCATGCGCCCGGCAATGGACGCACTACCGCACATGAAAGTCTGGCGGGCGCATGGGGCATCCCTGAACTTATGCCGCCTGTCGGCGGCGGGACTTTTATAGTAAAAAGAGGAGAAGTCAAATATGAAATCAATTGATGTTTTTTGTCATCTTATGCCAAAGAAATATGCAGAACTGGCGATGAATGAGTCGCCGAACCGGTCTCATATGTTTGAGAGGGCCTTGAAAACACAGGCCATGTCTGATATGGATTACCGGGCAGAGGTGCTTAAGAAGTTTCCGGGTTATAAGCAGATTCCCAATATCGTATCTCCGCCGGTAGAAACCCTGGCAGGTCCGGATAAGTCTCCGAAGATTGCTGCCATTGGCAATGATGAGATTAAGGAGATTACGGAAAAGTATCCGGAATACTATGAGGGATTTATCGCCGGAATTCCCTTTAACAATGTTTCTGCATCTGTAGACGAGATCAGGCGCTGTAAAGAGATGGGAGCCAAAGGCGTTCAGATTTATACCAATATGAACGGGGAAGCAATTGATCAGGAAAAATTCTGGCCTATTTACGAGATTTGTGAGAAACTGGAATTACCGATCCTGATCCATCCGGTAGACGGACAGATGATTCCCGAGTATCCAACAGAAGAGCGGTCTAAATATGAGCTATGGTTCTTAATCGGCTGGCCGTACCAGACAACAGTTGCCATGTGCAGGCTGGCGTATGCAGGAATTTATGAGGATTTTCCCAATTTGAAAATTGTGACCCATCATGTAGGCGCTATGATTCCCATGCTGGAGGGACGGATTGGAAATGGCCTGAAGATGTATGGGGGAAGGACTGCTCCGGAATTGAGAGAAACCCTGACAAAGACAAAGATGAAGGGAGATCCGCTGGATACCTTTAAGAAATTTTATGCGGATACCGCGTCCTTTGGTTCTGCCTCTGCCATCCGGGCAGGTATTGACTTTTTTGGAAAAGACCATATTTTGTTTGCATCGGATATGCCTTTTGACCCGGAAAAAGGGCCGGGATATATTGACCGCACATTAAAATGCATTGATCAACTGCAGCTTTCAGGAGAGGATCAGGCAGCAATTCTTTATGGCAATGCTCAGCGGATTTTCCACGTTTAGCAGCTTTTACTGGGGAGGATATTCAATATGATGAAATTAGTGGTTTCCACATTAACAAATCAGTTTTTCTTAATGTTCCTTGCTATCGCAACCGGACTTTTAGTGGGAAAAGTTAAAATAAAAAGTTTTTCCCTAGGAGTTTCCGGCGGTATCTTTACCGGGATTGTCATCGGTTATATTGCTACCAACTGGGCCCACGGCGTGGAAGAGGGAGGACTTGGGTTCTCAGATGCCAAACGGATTCTTTCTACCGGCGTAGTGGCACAGGCATTTTTCACCTTTTTCCTGCTGTTATTTCTGGTTTCTATCGGTCTGAAAGTGGGAAGCAGTATCGGTTCGATTTTTAAGCGGTATGGAATGAAATTTGTAATTATCGGCGCTTCGATTCCTGTGATGTCCATGATTGTTGCATGCGTTATGTATACAACCGTATTGTCTTCTAATAAATCCATTACCCCCAATGAGACTATTGGCATGTTTGCAGGGGCAATGACCTCTACACCGGGATATGGGACGGCATTAGATGCATCGAATCACGTGGACTATGGAAAAATCTATGAGGAAGCACCGGCAGAAAAGAAAAATGAGATGCTCTTAAAGATAGACCCCACCGGCGCGCTGACGGCAGATCATACAGCAAAGCTTAGCGAGGAGCAGATTGGGGCATATAAGGAAGCAGCTTCTTCCGCTATCAGCCTGGGATACACGGTTGCATTTCCCATCGGAGTATTGGTTATTGTGGTGATGATTTCCCTTCTTCCAAAAGTATTCGGCATTGATATGGAAAAGGAGAAAGAAAAGTACCGGCTTGAGCTTAATGCAATGGGGGATTCCGGAAAGAAGGGGAAGGAACAGCCAATTAACTTTATGGTAATCGCGTTTGTCACAGTAATTGGCATTATTATCGGAAACATTACAATTCCTTTGGGAAGCTTTGGAAACTTTTCTCTGGGAGCGGCAGGCGGCGTTTTATTGGCGGCGCTGATACTCAGCTATATTGGACAGATTGGGCCGGTTAATTTCCGGATGGATTCCAAATCACTTGGAATCATGTATCAGATGGGCCTTATATTTTTTATGGCAGTTGTTGGCCTCCGGTATGGATATGATGTGGTTACTTCTCTGATGGGATCCGGCCTGGCCCTTGCAGTGGCAGCAATTTTTGTAGAGGGAATTGCAGTTTTCGTAAGCTTTATTATTGGCCATAAAGTCTTTAAATTAAACTGGCTGATTTTAAGCGGCGCAATTGCCGGGGGATGCACGTCAGCCCCGGGATTGGGAGCCGCAATCAGCTCGACTGATTCGGAAGAACCTACGGCAGGTTATGGAGCAGCACAGCCTTTTGCCATTCTTGCCAATGTGCTGCTTGCAACAATATTTTTCAGTTTTATGTTATAAGTCAATGCCGGTATGGCGGCGGTTATGTTAGAATCATAATAAGAAAGCACAGAGAGGGGAGCAATTTTATGAATGATTTCTGGATTGAACATCGCTATACAGCCAGTAACTATAAGCTGCCATACCATTATGAGAATACCTATCAGATCGTGTTTTTGCTTGCCGGGAAAATACTGTACCAGGTAGGAGAAAAGGAGTATGAGGTTTCCAAAGGCGGGATGATTGTGCTGAATACGCTGGAGGAACACACATTAAAGGTTCTGGAATATCCCTATGAACGGTATGTTATCCAGATCCGGCCGGATTTCTTTCAGCATGAGGTGAAGTATCCGGAGGTCATTGCAGTATTTATCAAGCGTCCTGCAAATTTTTCTCATTTGCTTACCGTGACGGAGCCGGTCTGGGATTATCTGTATGATGTAATCCGGGAGATGGAAAAGGAATATCTAAACAGAAAGAAGTATTGGGAAATGTATGTGGGGGCTGACCTGCGGAGAATGTTTATCACAATCTTCAGGGAATGTGCAGACGCCCTTTCCATGATGAAAATCGGCAACGGAGTTACATTGGCATACAATGTAATGAATTATTTAAACCATCATTTTGCAGAGGATATTAATGTCAACAGCATTGCGGCGGCTCTGTTTCTCAATCGGGATTATATCTCCCATGTGTTCAAGGATGAAACGGGATACAGCGTGATGGCATACGTGATTTCCCTGCGTATGAACCGGGCAAAACTGCTTCTTGCGGAGACGGATGGGAGTATTACAGATATTGCAACAGAGTGTGGATACGCAGATTTTACATATTTTTCCAAGCAGTTTAAAAAACACACTAATTTGTCGCCCAGCAAGTTCCGAAAAGATGTTTTGCAGAAAAAGAGAGATGCTTTAGCTTAAGGAGTCAGAGATATATGGCACATGAGAAGTTTCATTATAAAAGTTTGGAAGAAGTGATGGCGGCGGCAGGAGAGCTGAACCTGCATCTGCCCTTTGCAAAGGATACAAAGGTTTTAGCAGAGCCGCTGAAGGTGAGAAATTTATGTCTGCCCAACCGCCTGGGAATTGCTCCTATGGAAGGAGCAGATTCCCAGGCGGTTGGCTCGCCGTCCGGCTATACCACCCGCCGCTATGTGAGGGAAGCGATAGGCGGCAGCGCAGTAATCTGGTTTGAAGCGATTTCGATTGTAGAGGAAGGCCGCTCTTCCAAGACACAGCTGCTTCTTACAAAGGACAATTTGGAGAATTATAAGCAGCTTACAAAAGAGATTAAAGAAGCAGGGATAAAGGCTAACGGATTTGCCCCGTATTTGATCATGCAGGCAAACCACAGCGGCCGCTATTCTAACCCGGACAACCAACCGGCCCCAATGATTGCCTGTCGCCATCCGGAGCTGGAGAAGTACCGCAAGGCGGATGATTCCTGCATTGTGACCGATGACTATTTGAAAGGACTGGAAGAAAAATTTGGCGAGGCGGCAAAGCTGGCCAGGGAAGCAGGATTCGATGCCATTGATATTAAGTCCTGTCATGGATACCTGCTGGCAGAGCTTTTATCTGCCTATACCCGCCCCGGAATATATGGAGGAAGCTATGAGAACCGTACCAGGCTGCTGAAAAATGGAATTCAGGCGGCCAAGGTATATGAAGATGACCAGTTTATGGTAACATCCCGGTTAGGAATTTATGATGGATATCCTTATCCATACGGGTTCGGCGCCAGTGAAACGAGCGGGATGACGCCGGATCTGGCAGAACCAATCCGCCTGGTAAAAGAGCTGCATCAGCAGTATGGTATGGACATGATTGATCTGACAATGGGAAATCCATATGCAACCACCCATGTGACCCGGCCATTTGACGCGGGTAAGTATGTACCGGATGAACATCCTTTCACAGGCCTTGACCGGATGATTAACGGCATCGGCGCAGTAAAAAAGACTGTGCCTGGGATGGTAGTTTACGGCTCTGCGCCCTCCTATTTGAGGCAATATGCCGATCTGTTTACAGCCGGAGCGGTAGAAAAGGGGCTGTGCGACGGTATGTTATTTGGAAGAATGGCTTTCGCAGATCCGGATTTTGCCAATGAGATTGTAAAGGAAGGGAGAATAAATCCCAAAAGAGTGTGCATGACCTGCGGAAAGTGCGGAGACCTGATCCGGGCCCATAAGCCTACGGGATGTGTGATTCGTGATCCGGAAACATTTATGCCTTTTTATAAAGAGTTTGCAGAGACAAAAAGCTTGCTTCCGGCAAATTTCAGAGGATAGTAAAAATTTTTGATTGGAGAATAATATTATGAAGAAAACAGCAATTATTACAGGTGGAAGCCGTGGAATTGGATATGCAGTGGCAAAGCAGCTGGGATTGGACGGGTGTCAGGTGGTAATCTTTTCCTTGGAGAATCCGGCAGATTGCCAGGAGGCATTTGACAAACTGACAGAGCTTGGGATTGACTGGCATTACATCCAGGGATCCATCGATTCCCAGGAAGGAAGAGAACGCCTGGTAAAAGAAACGGTAGAGCATTTTGGAAGAATTGATATTCTGGTAAATAATGCGGGAGTAGCGCCAAAAGAGAGAAACGATCTTCTGGAAATGACTCAGGAAAGCTTTGACCGTGTGGTAGGCATCAATACAAAAGGAACCTTGTTCCTGACCAAGGCAGTGGCAAAGCAGATGATAAGCCAGGAGCAGGTATTTGCAAATAAAGGGCACATTGTCAATATTGGTTCCTGCTCTGCTGAGGTGTCCTCCATTTCCAGAGGGGAGTATTGTATTTCCAAAGCAGCAGTATCTATGGTGACCACCCTTTTTGCAGACCGCCTGGCGCCGGAGGGGATAACCGTCAATGAAGTGCGTCCCGGTGTAATTGCTACCGATATGACCAGTGTTGTAACAGAAAAGTATGACAAGATGATAGCAGACGGCGTTTTCCCCATTGCGCGCTGGGGGAAACCGGAGGATGTCGCCGGGGTTGTAAGCCTGTTCTGTTCAGATCGGGTATTATATACAACCGGCAACTATGTAGATGTTGACGGAGGTTTTCACATTAAGCGGCTGTAAGGAGAGATGATGAAGATGCGGGAACTTAAAATTGAGAACATTGTGATTGGAACAGGAGCAGCAGGCTTTCAGGCAGCATTGCGGCTGTATCAGAATGGGGAGAGGGAGCTTGCCGTATTGACGGAAAATATAAATGCAGGGACTTCCAGAAATACAGGCTCTGACAAGCAGACGTATTATAAGCTGTCCCTTGCCAGCGGTGATTTGGATTCCGTGCGGACCATGGCGGAGGATCTGTTTGCAGGTCAGTGCGTAGACGGGGATCAGGCGCTCTGTGAGGCGGCATTGTCATCCCGAAGCTTTTTCCGGCTGACAGAGCTTGGCGTACCCTTTCCCTGTACAGAATATGGGGAGTTTATGGGATATAAAACCGACCATGACAGGGGAAGGCGCGCAACAAGCGCAGGTCCTTATACTTCAAAAATTATGACCGAATGCCTGGAGAAGAGCGTAAAGGAGAAAAATATCCGGATCCTTGATCAGATGCAGGTAATCCGTCTCCTTGTAAAGAATGGTGAAATTTACGGGGTCTTGTGTCTGGATAAAACGGAAAAGGAAGAGGCCGGTTATCTGTTGATCTGGTGCAGAAATGTGATCCTGGCAACCGGGGGCCCGGCAGGGATGTATCATGACAGCGTTTATCCGGTTTCCCAGCTTGGCGGGAGCGGACTTGCTTTTGAGGCGGGAGCTTCAGGAAAAAACCTGACAGAATGGCAATTTGGCCTGGCTTCCTTACACCCCAGATGGAATGTAAGCGGAACCTACATGCAGGTGCTGCCCCGCTTCGTTTCCACCGATGAAAATGGACAGGATGAGCGGGAATTCCTCATGGATTATTTTGAGACGGAAGAAGAAATGTTATCCATGATATTTTTAAAAGGCTATCAATGGCCCTTTGATGTGAATAAGATTTTTGGCGGCTCTTCTGTGGTGGATCTTTTAGTTTATCAGGAAACGATTCTGAAAGGAAGAAAGGTTTATCTGGATTTCACGAAAAATCCGGGCAGCGGCAACATTCCATTTGAAAAGCTGTCGCAGAAAGCTTATGATTACTTAAAACAAGCAGGCGCTTTATTTGGCGCGCCCATTGAACGGTTGAGACAGATGAACGAACCGGCAATCCGTTTTTATCAGGATCATAAGGTGGATTTATATCAGGAAAAGCTGGAGATTGCCATCTGTGCCCAGCACAATAATGGTGGAATTTCAACCGATGCTTATTGGGAAACAAAAATACACGGTTTGTTTGCAGTAGGGGAGGCGTGCGGAAGCCATGGCGTAACCAGACCGGGAGGAACGGCTTTAAATGCAGGTCAGGTGGGCGCTGTGCGGGCTGCCGGGAAGATTCGTCTGAGAAGGCTCCATGGAGAGAAAGCGATGGTTTCTGATGCGCTTGAGGATCTCCTGAGAGAAGAGGCCCGGGAATTTGCAGAGCTTCCGAAACAGGCGTGCGGCAGCATTACCCCTGGAGAATTGTGGCAAAAGGCAGCCAGGCGAATGAGCGCTTACGGAGGTATGATAAGGAACCAGGAAAACTTGAAAGCTGCATTAGAAGAAACAGAGGCAGAACTGAATGGATACCTTGAACTTGTAAAATGCCCGGCCGTTGATCAGCTTCCCATGTTTTACCGGCTGAGGGATATGCTGATTTCCCAGAAAGTCTATTTGTTTGCAATGCTGGACTATGCAAAGAGCGGCGCTGGAAGCAGAGGTTCCGCTCTTTATACAGACAGAGATGGAAGAAGGCCGGATTTAAAACTGCCGGAGCTTTATCGCTGTAAGCTGGATCAGGGAATGCATGGGGGCATTGTTCAGGAAATCTCATTAAACGGCCTGCAGTGCAGCTCACAATGGCGTTCTGTCCGCCCTATTCCGGAGAGTGATTACTTTTTTGAAAACCAATGGAGAGCATATCGGGACAGGGAAAAGGTTTAAACAGGAGAGTTTTTTGTTTCGGCTTGAAAGAGGAAAATCAGAAAATAGAAAAAGTGTTGGGATCATAAAAGATAGGACTGTTTGGAAATGCGACAGTAACTTTAAGCGCATATAAAACTGCCGCATAGAAATTTCTCCTATGGGGCGGTCGATATGCTATTTGCCGAACAGGTCGCTGTGTGTGCTGGTGCGGGCTAAGGTCAGCACCAGCACATCGTCCTCAATGCGGTAGTAAGGTTTATGCCCAGCTCCCCGTAAAGCGTTTCGCACTGCTTTTTGATGTCGCTGTCCATGCGGACGCTGAAATTTGTTGTGCTTGCCATAGTGTCAACTCCTTTCGCGCTTCAATGCACATATAATATACGCTATTTGCAATGCAAATCAACTCAACAGCCGTAAAAATCACAATTTTTTATCAGTGCTGAAGTGAAAAGGAAAAAGCAGAGGATTGATAAAGAAAAATTGTATTGGCTGTCTTTTTATGATAAGATAGATTGCATTAACAGATGGTACTTGAAACTTTGAGAAAGGAATACGAATATGGAAAATGTTTGAACAGAAAGGTGCCGTTTGAAGCATACAGAGAAATCGCCGGAACATTATTTAAACGGCTGGGCATTGCCGGGAATGAAAATTATAAGGCTCATTTGAACAGGCATGATGTTATTTGAATTGATTTTAGCGAAGTGCCAAGGGATTGTACAAATTACAGACAGTATTATTACCCGTATACAAGATGAAATTAACAATGATCTTGCCCTTATTAAAAGGAAAGATCTATGTGGAACTAGCTTATATGATGGGGGAATGCCGATTGAAAAATATTCCAGGCTTGGAAATGGGGAGTTTGTAAGAAAAGAGAAGCGAAGCATATATGTTTATGATACTGTACAGACATTGCCTATGATGGCGGAGGAGGTGCAGAATACAAAAACAGAAAAAGATTGCGGTAGAAGAACCTGCGTTTGAATGATATAATTATAAACGATACAGCAGGAATAAAATCAGCACGAAGAAGCGGAAGGTACAAGGAGAAAGAAGATTGGGAAAGCAGATTAATATAACCCGTCGGGAATTTCAAAATAGCTATAAAAGTCATTATCGTTTATATAAGGCAGCCAATACAGAGACTTCACCAAAAAGCAGGAGACTTCTTTTGTTTTACTCTGTAGAATGCGGATTAAAAAGTTTGATTATGAAAAATACTGGTAAAAATACATATGAAGAGTTAAGAAAGTATAGTGAAGAACAGGGGAAGCGTATACATGGCCATGATTTGAAAGCAATGACACAAGAAGTTGGAATTGAACACCAATATCCATTGAAGAGGATACGCATTGAGAAAGAAGGACCATGTGGGCCGGAGCGGTATAATGAATTGTGGCGTTATGGAGCCTCCGTAGAAGATGAGGAAGAGGAAATAAAGGCAGAGAAGACTTTAGAAAAGATTGCTGAATGGATTGAACAGAGATTGTAGGAGGGACAAAATGATACGCTTTTTTACATGGTATGATATAGAGACAGAATTTGAAGACAGACGTTTGTCATGGCCGGAATCTTGGAGCGATGTGAAGGTATACAGTGATTGTGTTGTGATTAGCTGCAGACAGAGTACCCAGGAGACAGAAAAAAATCGCCAATATTTAAAAGAGATATTTACCAAGAATTATAACATCCAACAGAATAAAATATTGATTGATTTTAATCAGACATATTTAGATGTATTTTTTGAAGAAACAGAGGAGGAGAACCAGAAAAAAAAGAAGTATGCACCTCTTTTTAAGGATGTTCGTTTTAGCATAGAAAAAATAAAGGCTGGGACAAAAAAATTTACAGGAGCCCGGATTTTGGCTTTTCATTCATATAAGGGAGGCGTGGGAAGAACATTATCCCTTATATCTTTGTTGCGGGAATGCACAGCGAAGTACCCTGAAAAGAAGATACTGGTGATTGATGGGGACCTGGAAGCGCCGGGATTAACATGGATGTTAGAAGAGCGAGGTCAAAGTTCCATCAGTTATATTGATATTCTGTCTGTCATGAATTTTGATAATGACACAGAGGATATGGTAAAGAGACTGGCAGAGCAGATACGGACATCCGTAATACCTGTTGAAACAGATGAAATAGAAGTTGAACAATTTTTTGTTCCTGCATACAGAGATAGAAAACAGGTTATGAGTATTTATTCAAATTCTGAACGTGTTTTAATCTCCAAAGACAATAAATTTTATATAACAGAGACGATTTCCAAACTAGGAGCGGAATTGGGAGCGGATTTAGTTTTGATAGATTTACGGGCGGGAATAACAGAATATTCAGCTCCATTTCTCTTTGATCCAAGAGTAGAAAAATATTATGTAACATCAACATCTCTGCAGTCTGTTAAAGGATTGAATCAGATTTTGAATCAGACTTATATAAAAACAGAATCAGAGCTTTTAAATTCAAAAATATTTTTGACTATGATACCAAGAGAAATGGAGGAAGAAAGAATATTTGAGATTGAGGATGAGATCTTAAAAAATATAGAAGGCTGTTTTGACAGTACATCAGATACGTTTCTTCGTGAGAATTACTTTGTTCCATTTAAATTTGAAGAAGTTTTAGTCTCTTTAGGAGACTTTTTCAGCATATGCAGACTGCTCAAAAATAAAGATATTACAGCAGTAATGGGACAGTTAGTAGAGGATTTATTTGCTTCCGAGAATACAATTTCTTTTGAATTTGGGGAAGATGAGGCAAGAAGAATTTTAAAAAAATTAAATACAATTGCCAAAGGAGAAGTTACGGCAGAGGGAAACAGCAGTGCAAATATTTTGGCAACATCTTCCATTAGAGAAATTACCAGAAATTTTAAAAATACGTTGCCCAGAATTGTTGTTGCAGGTGCTAAAGGTGCAGGAAAAACTTATATTTATAAACAACTTTTAACTGCTAAAACATGGGAAGGATTTAGGAAGATTATTGAACAAACAGAAGATAATACATCAGATAATACATTAATTATTCCATTGATAGCTTCCCTGAATTTGAAAAATATCAATTCCCTTATTTCAGAATGTATTACGAATGTTAATGAAAGCTTAAATGGATTAGCGATAAAAAATCGATTTGTCAATGAGAATTTTAGGACACTGAGAGAATATTTAGAGGGGAAAGAAGGGCTGACTAGAGGACAATGGAGACAAAGATGGGTAGAAGCAATCCTTTCCCCCTTTGAGGGACAGTTTCAGACATTATCAGAGCTGGATGCTTTTTTAGAAACAAAAAGGAAAAAGTTAGTTTTTATTGCTGATGGCCTGGAAGATCTTTGTATGGATATGCAGATTCAAAAACCGGAGGAATGGAAATACGTATTATGTTCCATATGTCAGGATCTTATTAATGAACTGGATAATCTGGACTATGGCAATATAGGAATTATCGTATTTGCCAGAAAAGATATGCTAAGTGAAGCGATTGAGACAAATTATGAGCAATTTAGAAATCTCTATGTAAAATATGAACTGAATTGGAGCCAGACAGAGGCCTTAAGACTGGCCTTATGGCTGGCAGTAAAGGCATATCCGGCTTTGACAGAAAATATAGATATTCTTAATGCTTCAAGAGATATCCTGGTGAAGAAGCTGACACGGCTTTGGGGTGTGAAGCTGGGGAGAGCGAACTCAAATGAGGCATTTTCTGATCGGTGGATTTTGGCAGCATTGTCGGATTTTACAGGCCAGCTTCAAGCCAGAGATATTGTAAGATTTCTTAAATATGCGTCGGATTCCTATGCGGATATGAATATGCTGTATAAGGATCGCTTGCTCATGCCTGCTGATATCAGAAATGCCATTGATCCATGCTCGAAAGATAAAATAAGCGAGATAAAATCTGAAATGAAATATATTTATGATATATTGGAAATATTTATGGAAATAGAGGAAGAGAAAAAAACGCTCCCTATAACATTGAATAAAATACAATTAACAGGGGAACAGATATCCAGGCTGGAAGCCCAGGGCTTTTTGAAGATTTCTGATAAAAAATATTATCTTCCGGAGATTATCAGGAGAGCATTAGGTTTTAGATATGAAAAGGGAGCCAGGCCAAGGGTTTTGTCATTGCTGGTAAAATAGGAAGAGCAGTACGGTTTTGTACCTAATAAGACACGTGAGATGAGCGGTTTTGTAGAGAGAAGGAAGGTAAAAATTGATCTCAATTATTCAAATGACATTAACTGCGAAGTTTGAGACATTAATAAATTCACCATACAAGAGAAGTGATTGTAGATATCATGGATGAAGATAAATAAAGAATTTGATTGAGGAAAAAGGCTTTTTAGTATATAATATTAAAAGAAAATCTTCCGAGATGTCAATTTTATAAAAAAATTTATAGGGAGGATATGATATTATGGTAACAACTGAATCTGTAACAATAAGAGTACCGGTAGGAATGTCAAAATATCTGAAATCTATGAACTCAGAAACAGAACTTATCAGAAATGCACTTTTGCTATATCCGTATATATTAAATCTGACTATATCACATGGTGGTGCAGCAGAAATTTTGGGAATCAGAAAATCTGAGCTGATTGATATTTACGACAAATTGGGATATTCCTATTTGGATATGACGATGGATGAGCTTGATTTAGAACTGGAGACTTTCCGACAGTTAAAAAAGAGAGAGGGTGCAGAATGATAGTTGTATCGGATACAACACCATTGATATCCCTTCTCAAAATAGATCGCATAGACTTACTTGAAAAATTATTTGGACAGGTTCTGATACCACAGGCCGTATTTGATGAATTGACAGCCGATGAACGATTTACAATTGAAGCAGATCAGATTAGACGAAAGCGGTTTATCAAAGTTAAGACCGTGAAAAATCCGGAATCCGTCAGTATACTTAAAAGAGCAACGGGGCTTGATCAAGGGGAGGGTGAGGCTATTATCCTGACAGATGAGCAGAGCGCTGATTTGTTACTGATGGATGAAGCAAAAGGAAGAGCGGTGTCTTTTCAAATGGGTTTTAAGATAATGGGAACAATAGGTATACTTATGGCAGCTTATGAAGAAAATGAGTTGACAGCAGATGAAGTGAGAGGGTGTATTGAAGATTTGCAAAGAACTGGAAGGCATATTGGTCAAAAGCATTATCAGATATTGCTGGATAAGTTGAGTGAATGAATTTACATGACAGGCGAGTTATATGAGCTTCAAAGAAAATGTGGTTAGGAGGAAGGACTATTCTCCAGAAAGTACAATGCCTTCATCCATTAAAGATGCAATAAAACTGACATTAAAACGGCATGCTCAATTTGCTGGTTTTTTACAAAGACAGTAGATTAATGACAAGAAAGTGAATATAGAGTGTGGAAGCAGGCAGAGGATTTTTGGAATACTATTAACTGTAGCAAGTTCAATAGTAATATCTGAAAAATGAAGGTACATTTAAGCAAAATAATAGGACAGTTGCCACTACCACGCAACGGAACATGAAATATCAGTTTTTAAAAATACAGAGCCTGAAAGTGTATTATAAGATATGCTTTCAGGCTCTTTGAAATATTTCAAAGTCAGTTGGAATTGTGCTTTGCCAGATGAAACACACCCAGAAGCCCCCCATAGCACATACACAGAACCCCGATATGGAGAGCGGTAGACACAAAAAGCCCCAGTCTGTCAAACCCATCCCACAGAGAGAAAACCGCATAGTAAACCCCGATGGAGATGATCAGGAAAGCCGCCGGCTTGACGATCATCTCCATTGCATTCCAGGAAAATGAAATCAGCCGTTTGAGAGAGGTGAGGTGAAGGAAAGCCAGCAGAAGTTCACTGGCCAGCATTCCCCACAGATATGCCATGATACCGAACCGGGGAATACCTATGAGTACAAAAGCCAGACGCAGAACCAGGGCTGTAATATTCTGAAGAAACGTAGTGGTGGTTTTCCCAAGGCCGTTTAAGATGCTCCCCATGGTGGTGGCAAGATAGAGAAATGGACACAGCCACGCCAGAATTTGCATGAATGAACCGGCAGAGGAGTCCTTAAAAACACCGACACCCAGCTCCGCGCCGAACAGAGTAAAGACCCCGATGCACAGAATCCCCATATACAGGCTGTAGCGCAGGGACATGGAGATGGACTGGGAGATGCGGGACTCATTGCCGTCGGCCTGTGCCTCTGCCACGGTGGGAAGTAAAAGCACTGCCATGGAATTGGTGATGGCGGAGGGAAATAAAATGAATGGCATAGCCATTCCTGTAAGCACACCGTAGATAGAAAAGGCTTCTTCGCTGCCCAGACCGAAAGCCTGAAGCCTGTTGGGAATCCAGATAGCTTCCGCGCTCCCCAAAAGATTTAACACTAAGCGATTTCCCATGAGAGGCAGCGCAAGGGCCATGAGAGGGACAGACAGGGAAAAGGAGGAGACTGCTTCCGCCTGCTTCCCTTTTTGCGGAGGAAACAGGAACAGAGAGCAGAGAGTAAACCCGGCGGATGCTGCCTCCCCGATTAAATGCCCCAGCACTGCCAGCTCTACCGTGATTTCCCGTCCCTGTTCCAGCCAGATATCCGCAATCAAAAACACCAGCCCCATACGAATTACTTGTTCTGCTACCTGGGAAAAGGCCGGAACCCGGGATCTCTGCATACCATAGTAGTATCCGTTGATACAGGCGTGAAAAGCGGCAAAGGGGACTGACAGGGCAATCAGCGGAAGCAGGGGGGCGCACCTGGGTTCTAAAAGGATCCGGGCGGCAATCCATTCTGAGTAATTGCAGATTCCCAGAGCCATGAAAACAGACAGGATCATAGAGATTGCCAGTCCGAAACGGAATACGGCTTTGCCCTGGCTGGTGTGGGCGGCTATGTATTGAGATAAGGCGGTCTGAATGGAACCGGCGCATACGGAAAAGCAGATACCAAACACCGGGTGTACCATATTATAAAGCCCTAACCCTTCGGCTCCAATGGTTCTTGAGAGGAAAATCCGATAAAAAAAGCCAAGGATCCGGCAGGCAAAGCCTGTTCCGGTAAGCAGGAGAGTACCGGCTAAAAATGCGCGTTTTTGTGGGGAAAGTGCAGACAATCTAGGCATGAAAAACTCCGCAAAAGAAAATCATTATAAGATATGTAGAAGAGGGAAAGAAAATGATAACAGGAATATTTCACACTATTCCTATTGAATTTATAGGAAAATGGTGTATAATAACAGTGTAGGGAGATGCCTGCGGCAGAATACTCCCTGGGAAAGGCGGTAATTACATGAATGAATTGATTTATCTGGACAATGCGGCAACCACCAAAACCAGCCAGCCGGTGGTAGAGGCGATGCTGCCGTATTTTAGTCAATATTATGGAAATCCATCCTCAGTATATTCTTTTTCTGGCTTTGGAAAGGAAGCCATTGCCAAAGCCAGAGGCCAGATCGCCCATGTGCTGGGGGCAAATCCGGAGGAAATCTATTTTACGGCAGGAGGCAGCGAGGCTGACAACTGGGCAATCATTGCCACAGCGGAAGCGTACCAGGATAAAGGGAAGCACATTATTACTTCCAAGATTGAACATCACGCAGTCCTTCACACCTGTCAGTATCTGGAAAAGAGAGGGTTTGAGGTCACATATCTGGATGTGGACGAGAACGGAACCGTGGATCTGGAACAGTTAAAGGAATCTGTCCGGCCGGATACCATCCTGATTACCATTATGTTTGCCAATAATGAAATTGGAACCATCCAGCCGGTAAAGGAAATAGGGGAGATTGCCAGAGAACATGGAGTGCTTTTTCATACAGATGCGGTTCAGGCCTTCTGCCATATCCCCATCCGTGTGGATGAGCTTCCCATTGATATGTTAAGCGCCAGCGGTCACAAATTTAACGGCCCCAAAGGTATTGGATTTTTATATATCCGAAAAGGGATCAAGACCAAATCCTTTATCCACGGCGGAGCCCAGGAGAGGAAACGCCGGGCCGGAACTGAAAATCTGCCGGGTATTGTGGGGATTGGAAAAGCGGCGGAGCTGGCGGAAGAAACTCTGAAAGAGAGGCAGGATAAAGAAACAGGCCTGCGGGATTATCTCATCGACCGCATTATGGAGGAAGTCCCCTATGTAAGACTGAACGGACATCGAACCAACCGGCTGCCTAACAATGTAAATCTGGCTTTCCAGTTTATAGAGGGGGAGTCTCTGCTGATTATGCTGGATATGGCGGGGATTTGCGGATCCAGCGGCTCTGCCTGCACTTCCGGGTCCCTGGATCCGTCCCATGTACTCCTTGCCATAGGGCTGCCCCACGAGATTGCTCACGGATCTCTGCGGTTGACCCTGTCAGAGGAAAATACCAAAGAAGAAATGGATTATGTAGTTGAAAAAATAAAAGGCATTGTAAAACGTCTGCGGGATATGTCCCCGCTATACGAGGACTATTTAAAAAGCCACTAGGAGGAAGCGTATGTATACAGAGAAAGTAATGGACCATTTTGAACATCCCAGGAATGTAGGAGAACTGGAAAACCCCAGCGGTATGGGAACCGTAGGAAACGCCAAATGCGGCGATATTATGCGGATTTATCTGGACATTGATGAGAACCAAATGATCCGGGATGTAAAGTTTAAGACCTTTGGCTGCGGGGCGGCTGTTGCCACCAGCAGTATGGCCACGGAGCTGGTAAAAGGGAAATCCGTCCAGGAGGCTATGGAAGTGACCAACAAAGCCGTGTGCGAAGCTCTTGACGGATTGCCGCCGGTTAAGGTACACTGTTCTTTACTGGCAGAGGAAGCCATCCGCGCCGCCCTTTGGGATTATGCGGAAAAAAGCGGTATTGTTATCGAAGGCCTGAAAAAGCCCAAGAGCGATATCAGCGAGCATGAAGAGGAAGAAGAGTATTAAAGCGATGGAAAGAACAAAAGTAGTGGTAGGACTGTCCGGAGGAGTTGACTCCTCTGTGGCAGCCTTGCTGTTAAAAGAGCAGGGATATCAGGTCATAGGCGTGACCATGAAAACCTGGGATACCCGGGAAGACGAAATCCCTCAGGGCCTTGCCCACGGAGACGGCATTATAGAGGATGCCAGAAGGGTGGCAGATTATCTGTCCATCCCTTTTTACGTTATGGATTTCAGAGAAGAGTTTCGCCGGCATGTGGTGGACTATTTTACGGAAGAATACCTTCAGGGAAGAACCCCCAATCCCTGTGTGGTCTGCAACCGTTATGTAAAGTGGGAGGCATTGTTAAACCGCAGCCGGGAATTTGGAGCGGATCTGGTAGCCACAGGACATTATGCCCGTGTGGAAAAGCTTGACAGCGGCCGGTACACAGTCAGGGCTTCTGTCACTGCCGCTAAGGATCAGACCTATGCCCTCTATAACCTGACCCAGGATCAGCTGGCGAAAACGTTAATGCCTGTAGGCAGTTATCCCAAAGAAGAGATCCGCCGCATTGCTCAGGAGTCAGGCATCCCGGTGGCCCAAAAGCCGGACAGTCAGGAGATTTGTTTTATTCCGGATCAGGACTATGCCGGGTTTATCAGACGGTATACAGGAAAAAATTCAGCTCCCGGCAGCTTTGTAGACAAGGAAGGGCGGATTTTAGGGCAGCACAAGGGGATTATCCATTATACTGTGGGGCAGAGAAAAGGGCTGAACCTGGCTATGGGCCATCCGGTTTTTGTCACCGGAATCCGCCCGGAATCCAACGAGATTGTGATTGGAAACAACGAAGATGTATTTACAAATTCCCTCCTGTGTAGTAAGCTTAACTGGATGGCAATCGACGGCCTTCACGGCGGAGAGCTGAGGCTTTCGGCCAAGATACGTTATGCTCACAAGGGAGCAATGTGCACCATCCGGGAGGCGGGAAAAGATCTGGTAGAATGTATCTTTGATGAGCCGGTGCGGGCGGTAACGCCGGGACAGGCGGTGGTGTTTTACTTAGAGGATCGGATTGCAGGAGGAGGAATTATTTTATGAAGCAAAGAACCGTGAAAACGGCAGCTATTGCAGCGGCAGTCCTTTGGACCGGCCTGGCATTAAATGGCTGTGGCAAAACCTATAAACCGATAGAAATGCCGGCGGCCAGCCAGGAAGCAGAGCCTGCCGTTTCTGCCAGCCCCAGGGAGTCCCTGGTAACCAGGGAGACGGTTGCGGCCAGTCAGACAGCGGCGGCCGATCAGACAGCAGGCGAGACGGTATATGTAACCGGCGACAGGGTAAATCTTCGCAGGGAAGGGGCGTCAGATGCCCCGGTAATCGGCCGTGTCAATAAAGGAACCCCTATGAAACGGATGGAGGCAGGAAATGAGTGGAGCCGGGTTGAGTACCAGGGCCAGATCTGCTATATATCCAACCAGTTCCTTTCCGCTGCCCAGCCAGTTCAGGAGACTGGCGCTGGGAAACTTCCGGAAACCAAGGAAACAGCCGGGGAAACTTCCGGCAAAGATAATACTCAGGGAACCAGGGAAGAAACCCAGGCAGGGGAAGTAAGTCTGAATCCGGAGTGGAAATATGCGGATTTTTCAAAGATTAATTCAGGAAAAGCTGTGCTTTATAAAGCAGAAAGCAACCGTAAAAATATTGTAGTGTGCGTCAATGCCGGACACGGCACCAAGGGCGGAAGCAGCGTGAAAACCATGTGTCATCCGGACGGAACGCCCAAGGTAACCGGCGGAACCACCCAGGCGGGGGCCACCACTGCAGTGGCAGTTTCCGGGGGAATGCAATTTTCAGACGGCACTGCGGAAAGTACCGTGACCCTGGCCATGGCTCTGAAATTAAAGGAAAAGCTGCTGGCCTCCGGTTATGATGTTCTGATGATACGGGAGAGCGATGACATCCAGCTGGATAATATTGCCCGCACGGTTATTGCCAATAATATGGCGGACTGTCATATTGCCCTTCACTGGGACTCTACTGCCAACGACAAAGGCGCATTTTATATGAGTGTTCCCGGCAATTCCTCTTACCGGAATATGGAGCCGGTAAAATCCCACTGGCAGCAGCACAATGCCTTGGGGGAAAGTCTGGTATCCGGCCTGCGCCAGGCTGGAGTTAAGATTTTCTCAAACGGATCCATGGAGATGGATTTAACCCAGACTTCTTTCTCCACAATTCCGTCTATTGATATTGAGCTGGGAGATAAGGCTTCCGATCATTCGGACGCTGCTTTGGATACTCTGGCAGCAGGCCTTTTAGCCGGAATCAACCAGTATTTCGGGCAGCCATAAAAATGAAAGATTCTTCTATGGAACCAGGTCAGAAATATCAAAAAATCAATTGGAAAGCACTTATCATAAGCCTTTTGGCAGCTCTGCTGCTGGAAGGCTTTCTGAGCGTGAGGGCAGTGAATCACGGAAAAGGCGGGGAGCCTGTAGAGCTGTGGCCGTCAGGCTTTTCTCATGCTGTAGGGTATGAGATAGAAACGCAGGCAGGAGATGAAGGAATGGATAACCCGGGGACGGCAGAGACCGGCTGTTTTCGGAGAATCAGCGGGGATCCCCAGATCTATTTTCAGGACTTCCAGATTCCTTACGGACGGCTGCGTATAAAATTTGCCCGACCGGTGGAGGAAGAAATACAGGTCCAGATTTACAGTGTGGATGCGGGGGCCGTTTGTTCTCAGGTTTTCTTCATCCAGAAAGGAAGCGCCCAGGCGGAATTTAACCTAATCCTCCGGGAGTACGGACAGCTCCGGCTGGATCTGGACGGAGACTTTGAACTGGAGAAAGTGGAGGCTTTTCCGGCTGTTCCCTGGGGAGAGATTGACTTTTCCCGCAGCCTGGCCCAGTGGAATTTGATCCGGTTTCTGGCTTTCTGGCTCTTGATTTGGGCCTGCTGCCTGGCCTGTCCTGACGCCTGGTTCAAAGCCGAAGGATCTGCCGTGTCTGCTCCCGCGGGGGCGCTGGCTGTACAGCCTGCCCGCCAGGTATATTTTGATCTGATCCGTACCCTGGCGGCATACTTTGCAGTGGCTTATCACGTGCTGAGCCTGACGCTTTTAGACCTTCCGCCTGGCAGTCTTTCCTGGAAAATCCTTTCAGCCATTACCATTGTGCTGCTGACCTGCAATCCGCTGTTTTTAATGATCAGCGGGGCACTGTTAATAAAAGACAAAAAGGAGACAGCCCTTTGGTTTTTGAGGAAAAGATTGGGCAAGATCGCCGTTCCTCTGGCAGCATTTTACCTGCTCTACATGTTGGTTTTCTGGACAGGAGATTTGACAATAGCCGGATGGACAAAACAGGCATTATCTGTAATCTTAAAAGGTTCCTCCAGGGTTGCTCCTCATTTCTGGCTTGTATATGCCCTGATACTTATCTACTTTTTTGTCCCTCTTTTGCGAAAGTGTGCAGGAAGGCTTGGAGAAAAGGGGGAGAAGCGGCTGTTCTGTATGATAGCTCTTCTATTAACAGCTGCTACTGTTATAAAAAGCCGGGGAATGGGGGGAAGCCTTTGGTTCAATTGGATCTTGTGGCTGGGAATTTTTGTGTCCGGCTATCTGGTAAACCGGCCGTGGATGCGCCGGTATGACCGCTTTCTGGCGGCCTTTGGAATCCTGTGCGGGGCGGTATCCTTATGGGTAATGACGGCAAGAAGCGATTATCAGGGGATTATTTTTAATGGCTCCATTCTAAGTGCAGGGATTTCCTGGGCGTTTTTTGTCCTGGCATTGTCAGTGGAAAAGGCTGTTACATGGGCAGCAGATTTCCTGTCTTTCTTAGGAAGGCACAGCTTTAGCGTGCTTCTGATCCATTGGCTGGTATTGTACCGGATAGTGACGCCGGGGGTGATTCCGGGACTGCTTTCCCATGGTATGAAAGTACGCCTTTTGGGTGGATTTTTCATCACCAGTATTCTGTCTCTGGGGGCGGCGCTGGTATTTGATCTGCTTTTGGAGCCGGGGGTAAAAAAGCTGTTTTCTAAAGTCATATTCCGAAAAAATACGGCATAGAATGATGTTAAGGATGGCAGAATGCTGTCTAAGATAACAGGAAGAGGTGGAACAGGAACATGGCAGAACGGATCAGAAGAACTCAGAAGGAGATTTTGAGAGATAAGCTGATTAAAATTGACGGGGAGATCGACAAAACTTCCGCGGCCTTAAAACGCCTGAAAAATGAGCGGAGCCAGTGCGAAAAAGATTTGAACGACCTGGAGATGGGAGAAATAGCAGAACTGATACGGAGCAGCAGTATTACTGCACAGGAACTTCAGGATTTGGTAGCAGACCATGTGAGGCGAAAAAAATAAAAATTCTACTACCCAAACCGGCCTTTTTCGTGTATAATACAACCGTTGGCATCTGATATGCCGCCATGGAGACGTAGCGAAGAGGCCGTAACGCGGCGCACTCGAAATGCGCTTGCCGGTTTATCCCGGCACGTGGGTTCGAATCCCACCGTCTCCGCTGAAACGCGAAAAGCTTCTTTGCAATAAGAGAGAAAAGTCTTGTAAACAGTGGTTTGCAGGGCTTTTTTATTTTAGAAAGGAGCTTCTTCTAAAAGACTAAAGAAATCAGGCGCTTGTCACAACTTTTTATTTATGCTATAATCCCAATATTATCTACCATGTAACCAGGAGAAAGGCAAGGTTATTATAATGAAAAAAGGTATGAACCAATCCACTTTGACAACGATTTTGAACATTGGCTCTATATGCACGCTGCTGTTTATGCTGGTGCTTTTATTTTTCTACAGCGGCGTAAGCCGCCGGTTGGATAATGCCAATGAAGACCGCTTTGATCTGACCTATAATGCCAACCGGTTCATGAACGGATCCGCTTACCTGACCAATGAGGTCCGGGCCTATGCTGCCACAGGCAACCAGGAGCATTATAACAATTATTGGAACGAAGTCAACAACCTGAAAAACCGCGATCTGGGCGTGGCCGCCATGCAGGAAATCGGCATCACCTCTGGAGAACAGGCTATGATAGATAACATGTACAGTCTCTCCAACCAGCTGGTTCCCCTGGAGGAACAGGCTATGGAGCAGGTTCAGGCAGGGCGGCAGGAAGAGGCCATAGAATATGTCTATGGCACGGAATATAACAGCTCTATTACCAAAATCAATGCTCTGAAAGAGCAATTCCTGGAAACTCTGAATACCAGAACCCTTCAGGAGGTAGAGAACCTTAACCGTTCCAGCGCCATCATCCAGATTTTAATGGTACTGGCCCTGATTATGGTAGGAACGTTTCAGGTCATCAGTATGCGGGTGATCCGCAGGAGGATCCTGCGGCCTGTCATCGCCGTCCGGGATCAGATGGGAGAAATCTCCCAGGGCAACCTTTCGGCAGAGTTTCAGTGGGAAGCTGACACTTCGGAAATCGGCACGCTGGTGGCTTCCATCCATGAGACCAAGAACGAACTGAAAAAGTACATCCACGACATTGACCAGAAGCTGGCGCAAATGGCCCAGGGCAATATGAATCTGGCCATCAGCGACGGCTATCGGGGAGAATTCCTGCCCATCCAGAACGCCTTGCGTCAGATATTGGATTCCTTAAACAATGCCCTTTCCCACATCGGTCAAACCGCGCGGAAGGTTTCTGATGAGTCACAGAGGATGGCTTCCGGCGCACAGATTCTTTCTGATGGCGCTGTCCAGCAGGCATCTGCTGTGGAAGAGCTTTCCGCCGGGATTCAGGACATTTCAGGACAGGTGAATCGTACCTCCAAAGACGCGGATATGGCGCGGAAGTCCGCTCTGGACGCTGAGGCTCAGCTGAAGGTATGCAGCGAAAAAATGGAGTCCTTGTCAACGGCTATTGCCGACATTGCGGAATCCTCCAGCCAGATTAACGGCATTATCAAAACCATTGAGGATATCTCCTTCCAGACCAATATTCTGGCAGTGAACGCCTCCGTTGAGGCGGCCCGGGCCGGAAACGCCGGGAAAGGATTTGCCGTGGTGGCAAATGAGGTCCAGCAGCTTGCAGCAAAGAGCGCGGAGTCTGCTAAGAACATTACCAATCTGATTAAAGAGTCAGGGAAGTTTGTTCAGTACGGGACCACCTTGTCCGAGGAAACCGCAGAGGCGCTTTTAAAGGTAGTTTCCAGCGCCAGGCAGTCGGCAGAGTTGGTAGATCAAATTGCAGAATCCGCGCAGCAGCAAGCCGAAAGCCTGCGTCAGTTGACAGAGGGGATGGAGAATATCTCCGCTGTGGTACAGACCAACGCCGCTACCGCAGAAGAATCGGCCTCTTCCGCTCAGGAACTTAATCAACATGCAGAGAAGCTCCAGGCTGCTATCCGGCATTTCCAGCTTCGGCGATGATTCCGGCCTTATGATAAAGAGGGAATAAAGAAAGCAGAGGCATTTATGCTTACAAGAGAGCATCAAGACTTTAAAGCCGTGCCACAGAGAATACTGATAATTCCAACAAAATAGTAGATGGATTCCAAAGAAACCATTATCATATGCAAAAGCCCTCCTTTCGTAGATTCCCCGAAAGGTGTCTATGTAAACAGCGGCTTGTACTCCACTGGCAGAGGGCGACCGTCCTACCGTATTTAGCAGCGCCTGAAACTTTATAAAGGGAGAAATGTTATCTGTCAACGGATAAGGATTCTCATCTATTCCTCCGTCCTCCCCAACCTCTCCATCACCGCCAATGACGGCTCAAAGAAGATGGTAAAATTCTTCCAGTTGACGGAAGAGCCGTACTTCTCCCGGTAGCAGTCCAGGGCTTCCAGAAGGAATTCCTCGGAGACATCCAGAAACTCGGCCAGGTCATTTAAGTTCTGGCAGTGGTGCTGGTGACCGCGGACGATGCCTGAAAGTCCCACCCGGTTGTTGTAAGCCCACAGCCGGGCCTGGCGCTCCTGCCTGCGGGCGGCGGAGGTGCTTTGATCCAGAATTTCTCCCACAGAAGTAAAATAATGTCCCAATTCTTCCGCCAATACATCGGCCTTCCGCGCCAGAGTAGGAATATCCTGGCGGATGGCAATGCGGGTTCCCTTAATGCGTCCGTCATGTAAAGACAGAGGTTTTTCTTTTACAGTCAAACCGGCTTCATCTGCCGCAATTAGCAATTCTTCGTAATTCAAACAACATCACCTCATTTTAAAAATCAGGAGAATCCATAATATCCTCATCCTGCTGTAAAAGCTCTTTAGTAAAGGCGCTGTCAGGAATGTCCGTGCGGACATGGGCAGCATTCACTTCCAGATAAGACGGGGCAGGAGTCGGAAAGGCTGTGAGTTTGGAAGGTTCCTTTTTCACTGTCTTTCTCTTATGCTCTTCATCTGTCAGGTCGTTTAACCGGAAGCGCACAAAAGAGTCGATCTCCTTTGTAAGAGAATGATATTCCTGGGAAGAGATCTGATAATCGGTCTGATCTGGGGTCAGCAGTGTATAAAACGAGGTTTCTCCCGTTTCTTCCAGGGAATCTGCAAGGCCGGGATTGCCACAGCAGCCCAGCCGGAACCCCTGCCGTTTAAAAAGGTCCTGAAACAGAAGGTATTCCCTGTCTGTCTCCCCGCGGGGATCTGTCCAGCCCATTAACTCCTGGGAAGTAGCTCCCAGCGCCCGGGCAAACAGCTCAATTTTGGATTGCTGTAAATCCACCTGCCCTTTCTCTATCTTTGCAATAGAAGAACGGTCTGTATAACCGGTAAGCTTTGCCAGAGAATCCTGGGACAATCCCTTTTCCTCCCGCATACGTTTAATATTCTTATACAATTCCAGCATATCAGCATCACCTTTCCCGGAAAGATTTATTGGCTTATAGATTCATAAAAGATCATAACATAAATGTGAAAATAAATCAACAATATATGAAGAATAAGTTGACAGAAATTCACTTTCATGATAAAGTGAATTAAAATCACAATAATCCGGAAGATAAGATGATAAAGTGATTTAAATTCATCTAATTGCAAAAGGAAGCAGGAGAAAAGGGAGGAGAAACAAAATGGAAGATATTAAAATCACGAGAAAACTATTAGACAACTACAAGAAATTAAAAAAAGAGATTCCGGTTCTGGAAATGGAGCTGGATCTGATGAAACAGGGGGATGCCGGATTTGGATTCAGCACCATATTGGATTACCGCAGCGGGGAAGGACGCCCACAGAATGTAGTAGGCTTTGACTGGCCGCTCTATGAATGTAGGATGAAAGTTCTGGAAGAGAAGAAGGCCCAGGCAGAGGCCGTGGAGAGATGGATCCAGGAGATTGAGGACGGACAGACCCGGTGTGTGTTCTCTATGTTTTATATTAACGGAATGTCCTGGCTGAAGATTTCCGACAAGGTGAAAGCCACCGGAGATCACCGGGAGGATTATCCCCGAATCTGTATCCGGGACGCTTATCTGAAAAAGATTGGGGTAAAATAAAAGTTTTTCGTTCATTTCGGCCATTTCGCTTTACAATAAAAATCGAAGCAAAGGGATGAAGGACAGAACATCCCGCCGTATATCCTGTCTTTTGGCGCCAAAGGCAGAAAAGAACGGAAGCTTACAAACAATCAAAAAGAAAGGAAGTTTGCGATGTACAACCAGCTTATGGACGCAGTGGTAAGCCGCCTGGAAGAATTGTTCCCCGGCTATACGGTCTATACAGGGAACCCGCCTCAGGAACCGGAACGGCCCTGCCTTATCCTGGAACTGAAGGAAGCATCCGAAAAGACCATGACAGGCAGACGGGCCATCCGAAAGATTGGATTTTCTGTTCGATACCTGTCAGGGGAAACCGGACAGATCCATAAAGAACAGAATCAGGCGGCAGAAGCGCTGATGGATGGTTTGGAGTGGATTCAGATGCCGGACGGCCTTCCCATACGGGGGACGGACCGAAAGCATCAGCTTACAGGCGGCATACTGGATTTTTCCGTAAACTACAGCTTGTCTGTCCACAAAGAAAAAGAACAGGAAGAACCTATGGAAAATTTAGAAATAACGAAAGGATTGGTGAAAACATGTTAGGAGGAGGAACATTTACAAAGCAGGATAAGGTGCTGCCCGGTTCCTATATTAATTTTGTATCTTTGGCAAAGGCGGCTTCCATGCTGTCAGAGAGAGGCTATGCAGCTCTCCCCATGGTACTGGACTGGGGGATTTCCCGGGAGGTATTTGCCGTAGGCGGGGAATACTTAGAAGAGGACTGCAAAAAGATTTTCGGCTATGAGTATAAAGACAGCAAGATGAAGGGAATCCGGGATATTTTCCGGAATGTAAAAACTCTTTACGTCTATCGTCTGAACCAGGGAGAGGCGGCAGAGAACCTTATGGCCAAGGCCCGCTACGGCGGAATCCGGGGCAATGACATCACCCTGACCGTAGTGAAAAACGGGGAATTGTTTGTAGTTACCACCTATTTGGCCGGAAAGGAAATGGACAGCCAGATTGTGGCAGGGGCAGGAGATCTTCTGGATAATGATTACGTTATCTTTAAAAAGGACGGGGAACTGCAGGAAACAGCAGGACTTCCCCTTACAGGAGGAACCAACGGCGACGCGCCGGGAGTGGAAGAGTATCAGAGCTTTCTGGATGCATCCGAGAGCTTGTCCTTTAACGCCTTAGGCTGCCTGTCTGATGACCAGGAGATCAAAGAACTGTTTATCCAGCATACCAGAAGGATGAGGGACGAGATGGGAGCCAAATTCCAGACCGTTTTATATCAGGCATCCCAGGCTGATTATGAGGGAATTGTGTCAGTGGAAAACTCCCTGGCAAAGGAGAAGCCGTTAGAAAAGACCGCAGGCGAACCGGAAGATCCGGTATCAGAAGCCTGGTCTATGGTGTACTGGGTTACCGGAGCTATTGCCGGATGCAGTGTCAATGCATCCAATACCAATAAGACCTATGACGGGGAATTTAACGTAAATACCGCTTATACCCAGCGCCAGTTAAAGGAAGCCCTTCTTTCCGGCAAATTTATGTTCCACAAGGTTGGAGATGAGGTCCGGGTTTTGGAGGATATTAATACCCTGGTAACCTATACGGAGGAGAAAAATCAGGACTTTGCAAGCAACCAGACTGTCCGGGTTCTGGATCAGATCGGAAATGACGTGGCAGTGCTCTTTAACAACAAATATCTGGGCAAAATCCCCAATGATGAGGCCGGAAGAATCAGCTTCTGGAATGATTTGGTAACATATTTTAACGATTTAAGCCGTCTGAGAGCCATTGAAGGCTTTGAGGCAAAGGACGTAGTGGTAACTAAGGGAGAGGGCAAGAAGAGCGTTGTGGTAAATTGTCCCGTCACCCCGGTAAACGCTATGGCCCAGTTGTATATGACAGTGATTGTGCAGTAGGAGGAAGGTATAATGAGCAGAAGACAGACTATGAACGCCCGCGACTCTATCAGCGCGGCAGAAGCAGAGTGCTATGTAACAATTGGAAATGACAGGCTTTATCTGATGCAGGTTATTAACCTGGAAGCATCGGTAGAGAAAACCAAGACTGAAGTTCCCATTATGGGAAGAACCGGAAAAGGCAACAAGGCCACCGGATGGAAAGGAACCGGATCCGCGACGATCCATTACAACACCAGCGTATTCCGCAAAATGCTGTATCAGTATAAGGAGACCGGAGAGGATATTTACTTTGACATCCAGATTACCAACGAGGATCCTACTTCCCACGTAGGCAGGCAGACCATTATTTTAAAGGATTGCAACTTAGACGGCGGTATTATCGCCAAGATGGATGCAGACGCAGAGTATTTGGATGAAGAATTTGACTTTACCTTTGAGGATTGGGAGATGCCGGAAGAATTTGCCATGCTGGAAGGGATGCAGTAGGAAGGAGAAGAAGAATAGATGGGAGATTTAAGTTGTTTTTTCAGTCAGAACGCAGTAAAAGCAGAAAACGAGAGAATTGTAGTATCCAAACGGTTCCTTGGATCCGATAAAAAGCCTATGGCATGGGAGGTGCGCGCCATTACCTCCGAAGAGGATGAAAGCCTGCGCCGGGAATGTACCAAACGGATTCCCGTATCCGGCAGAAAGAGCCAGTATACCCAGGAAACAGATTATAACCTGTACCTTGGAAAACTGGCGGCAAAGTGTACGGTTTTCCCCAACCTTAATGATAAGGGGCTTCAGGATTCTTACCATGTAATGGGGGCCGATATCCTGTTAAAAACCATGCTGACTGCGGGAGAATATGCAGGGTACATTGAAAAAATCCAGAAAGTAAACGGATTTGACACCACTATGGAAGACCTGGCGGAAGAAGCAAAAAACTAATTGAGGGAGGCGATATGGAGGCAAATATAGCCTACTATTGCCTCCATAAGCTTCATAAATGGCCCCACGAATTCCTGGATTTAAGCCGGGAAGAAAAAGCATATGTAATCGCTGCTATTAGAATAAAAATGGAACACGATGAGAAAGAGGCCAAGCGTATGAGACGCGGCCAGGGGAGGAAAAGGCGATAGTTTTTTCGATGGGATGTGGCAAAATGTAATCAGAGGTTTTCTATTATTTCATTTTGCCGCATCCCTTTATATATAGAAAGCAGGTGAAAATTTGCCAACAGCAAGCACAGCATTACAGGTATATAACCAAATGCCTGTAGCAATAAATGGTGTTGCAGATTCGATGAATAGTATAATAGAACCCGCCCGGAATCTGGAAAGATTATCGGGGAATTTATTTAATATTATCCATATAGAGATGACAAAACAAGAACTGAATTATACGCGATCGGAAATTAATCAGATCAATAATGCAGTACAGGTAACAAATCAAGAATTAAATTGTGTGGGGTCAGAGCTTACTCAGATCGATAAAGCAGCAGATAATGCAAAAAAAACAAGTGATCTCTTAATAAAAAGCTTATGTGGAGCAAAAGGGAAAATGGGGGAAGTTTTAACAGAAGCCAATGATTATCAGGCGGCAGGAAATTTGCTCCAAGTCCAGACGGGGATGCAGGGAGATGATCTGGAGACGGCCAAAGGAAGTATCAAATCTCTTTACATTGATAATATGGGGGAAAGTCTGGAAGATGCCGCCAGAAGCTTAGCCACAGTTCATCAGCTTACAAACCAGACAGGAGAGGGATTGGAGCTGATGACAAGAGCTGGTATTCTTATGAGGGACAGCTTTGGATACGACATTTCTGACAGCATCTATACAGCGCAGATGTTAGAAAAACAATTTGGGATATCCGGGGTTCAGGCCATGGATCTGATTATGCAGGCAACACAGGCAGGACTGAATCAAAACGGAAATTTATTAAGTACCATCAATGAAAATGCAGCGGAATTTAAACAATTAGGATTTAACAGTGCAGAGATGTTTACCATGCTGGTAAACGGCGCAGAGGACGGGATAAATTCTGTAGACAAACTGGGGGCTGCGGTAAAAGAATTCTCTGCGCGAACAGCCAGTGGAAGCGAGTCTACGAAAAATGCTTTTCGCGCAATAGGATTAGATCCCAATGAAATGACGGCCCAATTTGCCCAGGGCGGGGATCCTGCAAAACAAGCATTTCTGCAGACAGTCAGTGCAATCGGCAGTACAGAAGATCCCATGCAGCAGAACATGGCCGGGGAAAGTCTCTTTGGAAATATGTGGGGAGAGCTGGGCTATGAGGGAATTATGGCCCTGGCAAACCTGAATGGGGAAGTGGCTCTTACCACACAAAATTTAGAGGCATTAAATAATGTCCGGTACGATAACGCCACCAGCGCTCTGTCCTCACTGGGCCGCACCATAAATATGGGACTGGCGGGAGTGATAGGAGACACCGTTACTACAGTAACAGCCCACATTAACGATTTTACCACTGGTTTACAGGGGGATGCCTCTAACATACGGGGGATTTTCGGAGGAATCGGGCTGGCTATCGGATTTATCAGCAATATTATTTCAGAAGGCTGGTCAGTTATTGCACCTATTCTGATGGGAGTACTGGCCATTATGGGAATCTATTTGCTATTGACAGAGGGAGTCCAAAAGGTACAGCTTATCGGAAAAGCAGTTACGGAAGCTTACAGTGCGGCTCAGACATTTTTATCTATAGGTTTTGGAATATTAAAAGGGAATACTGCGGCTGCCAGTGCGGCAACTCTTAAATATAACTCTGCATTGTTAGCATGTCCGATCACGTGGATAATAATTGCAATTATTGCTTTCATAGCTATCGTTTATGCGGCGGTAGTTGCAATGAACAAATTGTTCGGAACCACTGTCTCTGCAGTAGGAGTCATTGTAGGAGCCTTTTTTGTAATGGGAGCGAATATTATCAATATATTTATAAATGTTTGGAACATATTTGCAATGCTTATTAATTTTATATGTAACCTTTTCACGAATCCCATTGCCGCAGTGCAAATCCTGTTTTTAGATATGGCCGGTAATGTGATAGACTGTGTACTGAACATGGCAAAGGCTGTGGAAAGTATCATTAATAAAATACCTGGCGTTGAGGTAAACATTACGGCAGGCTTAGAGGACTTTAAAGGTAAGATTGAAGCAGCATCAGAAAAGATTAAAACAGAGTCAGAATGGAAAGAAATTGTTAAGAATAAAGAGTTTATCGACTATGGAGACGCTTTCCAAAATGGTTATGACTGGGGAGAAAATTTTGAAAATAGCTTTAATGATCCAAAAAGTATATTTGACGGGATGGAAAATCCGCTGGAAGGCCTGCTGGAGGATCCGCTGGGAGGCGGGCTGGAGAATAATCCGTTTGGCTTAGGAGGCGGCCAGTCGATTCCTCAGGACATTAGCAATAACACCGCCGCCACCGCAGGCAACACCGCCGCCATGGCCGACTCTATGACCATGCTGGACGAAGACCTGGAATACTTGCGGGATCTGGCGGAGCAGGAGGTCATCAACCGGTTTACTACGGCCGAGCTGACGGTCAACATGGGAGGAATCACCAACCAGGTGAACTCCAACATGGATTTAGACGGGATCGGCAATTACTTAGAGGGAATCATTTTTGAACGGCTGGAAACAGCAGCGGAAGGAGTGTACTAATATGCCATACGAAATTTATTTAGGGGGCTTACGCCTCCCTATTCCCCCGTCTAAAATCCAGATGAACAGAAAAGGCCAGAATAAGACCATGAATCTGATAAATGGGGAAGAGATCAATATCCTGAATCCGGCCGGTCTGATGGAGATAACCCTGGATGCGCTGCTTCCTATTCGCAGGTATCCCTTTGCCAGCTATGAAGACGGCTTTGAACCGCCGGAATACTTCTTAGATGCTTTTGAGCAGATGAAAGAGGAAAAAACACCTATACAGTTTATTGTCATACGGGAAGGGCCTGGACGCTCTTCCTTTTTTGATACCAATCAAAAGGTGTCCCTGGAGGATTACGACATTACAGAGGACGCGGAGGAAGGCGGGGATATTACGGTGTCCCTGTCTTTAAAAGTTTATCAGGATTACGGGATTGCGGTGATTCCCCTTCCTCAGGAACCGGGCGGAGATATAGCGGCCGCTTCGTCACAGGAACGATCTGCCGAAACGGCCCCGGCCCCTGGGGTATACACGGTAGTCCGGGGAGACTGTCTGTGGGCCATTGCCAAAAAGATACTGGGAAACGGAAGCCGGTGGAGGGAAATCTACGCATTAAATCAGGACAAGATTGCCAATCCCAATCTGATTTATCCCGGCCAGATACTGGTTTTACCAGGAGGAAGGTAAATGCGAAGCATTTTCAGGATACCTTCCGACGAAATGGCAGGTGACGCCAGGCGTCGCGTGCCGATTCATAATTATACCAGGAGGAAGGTAAATGTGGAGCATTTGATTCATTATTATACCAGGAGGAATGAGGATGTACGAGCTATTTATAAGTGATGATAAGAATCTTTATACCCCTGTCACTACCGGCAGCGTTCAGCTGGACTGGGAGCGGCAGGGCGTGCCGGGAAAGCTGACGTTTTCCTATCTGGCGGATGCCGGACTCCCCGTCCGGGAAGGAAGCCCGGTAGGGCTTAAAGTGGACGGGAAGGATGTGTTTTTTGGATTTCTGTTTGAGCGTCAGCATGGAAAGGACCGGATCGTGTCTGCCACCGCCTACGATCAGCTTCGATATCTGAAAAATAAAGATACCTATGAATACAAAGATAAAACAGCCACTGAAGTGCTCCAAATGGTGGCCGGAGACTTTCAGTTAAAGACAGGAGAATTAGAAGATACCAAGCTAAAAATCAAGGGGAGAAGAGAGCCCAATAAGACCTTGTTTGATGTGATTATAAATGCCCTGTATATTACCCTGCAACAGGCCGGGGAAATGTATGTGCTCTATGATCAGTACGGCTTTCTGACTCTGAAAAATATCCAAAATATGAAGCTGGATCTTCTGATTTGCCACAAAACCGCCGGGGATTACGACTATTCCGTCAGCATTGACGGGGAAACCTGCAACCAGATAAAGCTCTTTCAGGAGGATCAGGAAACGGGAAAGCGCCGGATTTACCTGACAAGGCACAAAGAAAATATCAACCAATGGGGAGTTCTCCAATATTACGAGCAGGTAGAAGAAGGGGAAAACGGACAGGCAAAAGCCGACGCTCTGCTGGCCCTTTATAATCAGAAAACCCGAAAGCTGTCGGTTAAAAATGCTCTGGGGGACATTCGGGCCCGTCCAGGCTGCCTTCTGCCGGTGCAGCTTGATTTGGGGGAGGAGCAGATCAATCATTACATGCTCATAGAAAAAGCCAGCCATAAGTTTGAAAACGGATTTCACACCATGGATCTGACTCTGAGGGGAGGCGGTTTTTTTGCGTGACTGGATGGACGGGATGGTGGCCTTGGCTATCAATGCCCTGGAAGAAAGAGGAATGGCAGACGTCTTTTACGGAACCGTAACCAGCGCCTCTCCTTTACAGATAGCAGTGGAAGAGTTAAAGGGAAGCTTAAGCGCCTCCCAGCTTCGGGTGGCAGGACATTTGACGGATTACCAGGTGGAAATGCTGGTAGAGGGAAAGCGGCAGAAAGTAACCGTGTACAATCACCTGAATGCAGGGGAGAAGGTGCTGCTGTTTCAGCGCCGGGGAGCCCAGCAATACGTGGTGTTAGATCGATACTCTTAAATAAAGAAATTAAAAAAGAGAAAGAACCATTAGAGGACAAGAGAAAGAAGGAGGGAGACAGGATGCTGCCAAACGTAAGAATGGATCTGCGGGACGGATTTACCATAGAATCTATCCCGTCAAAGACATACCGGCTTATCACCGGCGGGGAGAAGCCAGGACGAATACAGGGAAAGACAGACGGCCTTGACGCTTTGCGCCAAACCATTTACTGCATTTTAAATACAGAACGCTACCGGTATCCAATTTATAGCTGGAATTACGGCGTAGAGCTGGAGGGCCTTTTTGGAAGGCCCATTTCTTATGTCAAATCCGAGCTGAAGCGGGTAATTAAGGAGGCGCTTTTGCAGGATGACCGAATTGACAAGGTGGACGGGTTTGTGTTTGAAGAGCAGGGAAAACGGCTGTCTGTTACGTTTCAGGTACATTCCCGCCAGGGGATTTTAGAAATAAAAAAGGAGGTGATGGTGTAAATGTTTGAAAATCGAACCTATGAAACAATTTTAAACCGGATGCTTTCCCGGGTAAAGGCCCAGTACGGTCAGATTGACACCAGGGAAGGCTCTATTATTTATGATGCCCTGGCTCCGGCGGCAGTAGAGCTTCAAAACCTTTATATTGAACTGGACTGGATGCTTGATCAGTCCTTTGCCGATACCCAGGACAGAGAATATCTGATCCGGCGGTGCCGGGAAAGGGGCATTGTTCCCAAGAAGGCGTCCAAAGCAATTTTAAAGGGGGAATTTAATCAGGATATTCCTTTAGGAAGCCGCTTCTCTCTGGACTTATTGAATTATATTGCAATCAAGCGGTTGGGAGAAGGCATCTATCAGATGGAGTGTGAGACAGAGGGAGAACAGGGCAATCAGTCATTTGGAACTCTTCTTCCCATTGACTATATCCGGGGACTTACAAAGGCGGAGCTGACAGAGCTGTTGATTCCGGGGGAGGAGGAAGAAGAGACAGAACATTTAAGGCAGAGGTATTTTAACAGCCTGACTTCCCAGGCCTTTGGAGGAAACATAGCGGATTATAAAGAGAAGGTTAACGGCCTCAGCGGGGTGGGCGGCGTAAAAGTATTTCCTGTCTGGAACGGGGGAGGAACCGTAAAGCTGGTGCTCATAACTCCCCAGCATCGGGCCCCTACGGAAGAATTGTTAAAACAGGTGAAAGAGTCCATTGATCCGGAAGAACACACCGGAGAAGGCTACGGCCTGGCTCCGGTGGGGCACCAGGTAACAGTAGAAGGGGCGGCGGAGGCAAAGGTAGATGTGGAAACCAGGCTGCTTTTTCAAAAGGGCTGGAATCTGGAGAGATGCCTTCCGGGTATCCTTTCCGCCATAGACGGATACTTACAGGAGCTTAACGAAAATTGGGAGGACAGCGAAACCACGGTAGTCCGGGTATCCCAAATCGAAAGCCGGATCCTGGATATAGAAGGAATCCTGGATGTGTCGGATACCAGGCTGTGCGGAGGAAACGGGAATTATCCTCTTCCTCCTGACGCCATTGCAATAAGGGGGGAATTTAATGCCCAGGAAAGTTGATTTACTAAGTTATTTACCGCCGGTGATCCGGGACGCCCTGGAATTTGCCCAGATTGCCCAGGCAGAAGAACTGGAGCTTAACCTTTTGTATGAGGAGGCGGACCAAACACTTTCCGACAACTTTATCCTGACTGCCGGAATAAACGGAATCAAACGGTATGAAAGACTTTTGGGGATTGTGCCGGAGGCAGGGGCCAGCCTGGAAGAACGGCGGACTCAGGTACAAATCGCCTGGAACAGCCAGCTTCCTTATACTTTGAAGAGGCTTATAGAGCAACTTAACGGTTGGGTGGGGGAGACAGGGTATGAACTGGACACTTCCAGGTTCCGGGAGTACATTTTAGGCATCCAGGTGTTTGAGCAGCCCCTGCGGGTTCTCCACTATGTGAAAAATATGGCAGAGCAGATGATACCGGCTAATCTGGAGCTTTTTTATCAAGGGGTTTATAAGGAAGAAGTAAAGGCGGAAATCTTGTATCAAGTAAACATAAACTTGAACACAAGATTCTATCCAAGAAAAAATTTAGAAAGACTGCTTCTGGATAACACATGGAGATTGGATGGCGTTTTGAAGCTTACAGGCTATGGAACCGGGGAATTAGAAGATTTTTACCCTATAAGGCTGGAAGTCAGAACAGAGGTAAACACCGTTCCAAAGTTAGGAACTTTGGAAGTGACAACAATGAATCAGTTAGATGCAATTTGGAAACTTGATGGAAGCCGCAGACTAAACGGCGGCCATGAGATTTTATAAGAAAAGGAGAATGAAATTTATGGCGGAGACAAAAGGAATTATTACAGTAGCAGGCAGAAAGAAGTTATGTAAATCCCACGCAGGGGATATAAGCCTTCCTCCCATCACTCAGATGGCCTGGGGAGACGGGGGAGTCTTAGAGGATGGAACGCCCAAGACAGCTTCGGGAGATGAGAGCAGCCTCTTCAATGAATTGTTAAGAAAAGACATAGAAGGACACAGCTATCCGGTAGAAGAAGAAACCACCTGCCGTTACAACGGCTGCCTGGAAAAGGATGAGCTAACCGGAAAAGAAATATCCGAGATGGGCCTGTATGATGCAGAAGGGGATTTAATTGCGTATCGAACCTTCAGAAGAAAAGGAAAAGACGAGGATATTCCGTTAAGCTTTGATATGGACGAAATTTTTTAAGGATGCAGCAGAAAAACGAGGAACGAAATGGCAGGTGTCGGGAAGCGGCGCGTGCCAGTACATTTGAAAGGAGAATGAATAATGAATAATTGTGAAATAAAAACTCCTCCGGTATTTTCTCAGGAGATTCCCAAATGGGACAGAAATACATATGCAGACGGTAATGCTATGGGAGCAGTAGTAGAACAGCTATTTAATAATACGGTTTACAATAAGGAAGAGCTGAAAGAAAAGGTGGATACGGAAGGAGGTGACATTTCTGAAACCCAGGTGTCTGTAATTGACGAATCTACAGAAACGTTCCCTGTGCCAATGTCCGGAGATAAAGCCAAAGGCTTGTGGGGGAAATTGAAAAAATGGCAGCAGGACTGTCTGGCTAAGTTCGGGAACTATGTATTGACCAGCATGATTACGAACCAGCATGTGAACTCTACAAGTAATATTCCGTCGTCGGCGCTGGTGTATCTGATGCAGAAGGGGATTACTCAATTAAATAGTGATAAGAACCCAAAGATTGAACTGATTGCATCTTATGATAATGATATTGTTGTTTCTCCATCTACATGGGTTGTCGCCTTTAATCACCAGCTTCCAGCGGGGTTATATATTATTAAGCACTCAGCCTTTGCCATATATGGGGCAAATGGCCTTTCGATATCTATGGATGCTGCAGGTTCACATGAGCAACAAACAGATAGATCAATGCCTGATAACAAAGGAGTTCGTGGAGTGATAGGGACAAATATATATTATTTTTCATCTCCTGGAGCTTATATCGGCCAAATATATGTGGATCATTCTACGACCGCTACTATTAAAAATAATTTGAAAATTCTAAAATTACTTTAATGGTAAAATTAAGCTACCGCATAACAAATCGTACCCGCATAAGTACCCGTCCATATATCGCCACTCATACGGCTGCCGTCAATCATAAGTTTACATGCTTTTCCGCTTCCTGTTTGTCCTGTTAGAACCCATTCGTTTGCAACATGATGGACAAATTGAGCAGGTGCAGGCATACCAGTGGCTAGTTCTGCTCCTGCTGATGCCGCCTTTACAGTAAGCACATAATGAAGATGACATATACCATTAACCACTATCCAGGTTACGGTAGAATCAGCTGTAAGCCAGGCATTTGTATTTAAATTGCAGATGCCGCTCCTGGGGGCCTGTACTTTCCATGTCCCCAAATCACTATTTAATTGAGTGAGAGAGACAAAAAGATTCGAGCTGCTGGGAAGACAAAAAGATGTTTAAAATTTGTTTGAGGCGCGTTACAGGGGGTGGGCTTCTGTGGGAATGGGGATAAACATTTTGATTATAAGGCTCTAATGGCCCTAAGACGGTTCAGCTTATCATTGCTGATATTCACTTATTTGATTTATCATTAAAGAATGAAACAAGAATCAGATTGATATTATGGAATAATAATGGTATTATTATTCCATAATTAAATAGACAGACGAGATAAAAACTTTATTCTATTATTTATTTTCAGAAAGGAGGTATGCGAAATGCCACAGATTATACCAATTAAAGATTTGAAAAACACTTCGGAGATTTCCGATATGTGTCACAGATCAGACGAACCTATTTATATTACAAAAAATGGCTATGGCGATATGGTTATTATGGGCATGGAGGTTTATGAAAACATCATGCGTCGGCTTGCAATATATAGGGACGTTGAAGTATCAGAGAAACAAATAGAAAACGGTCATGTAAGGGATGCCCGAACAGCTTTGGCAGAAATGAGGAAAAAGCATGGCTTATAATTTAAGTGTTACAGAACATTCAGAGGAACTGCTTGATAATATTTTACACTACCTGATTTATCAGTTCCAAAATGAACAGGCCGCCAAACATTTGCTGGATGAAATAGAACGTATATATGACCGCCTTGAAGAAAACCCTCTGCAATTTCCTGCTTGCAGGGATATGTATTTGGCAAAAAGAGGTTACCGCGAGGCTGTTACGGGGCAGATGGATTATGTTATTGTATTTAGAGTTAAAAAGAATGTTGTGAATATAGTTGGAATCTTTCATCAAATGGAAAATTATCAGAAGAAATTGTAATGATATAAAGGAGATTGGTGGAAAATTGTATCTTTGTGTGTAACTATTATTCCCAAGTTGACAAGAAATATACATCTATATGCTTTTTAAGAAAATGTTGTTACCCATGCAGATTTCAAAGAGCATGGTTTACCATCAGAATTCAGGGATTGCGGAACAAAAGATAAGCCTTTATTCTAACTGTAGAAGGAGGGCTTATTTTTATGATTGAAAAAATACTTGAAAATGTGATCAATCAGATGTCACCACACCTGGGTCAGGAACAGTTAGAGCACTTAAATAACGTACTCTACATGAACTTTCATGGGAAAGAGGTGAAGGAAGAGAGTACAGAGCTAATACCAAGCGGTCTGGAAGGGGATGAAGTGAAGATTCGAATGTTTATCGCATCCAAAAAGGCGGTAAACCGGCAAAGCAATACATTAAAACAGTATACCAGGGAAATCTACAATATGTTGAATTTCCTGGGGAAACGCCTGGAAGATATCACGGGTATGGATCTACGGTATTATTATGGAATCATGAGGGAACAAAGAGGCATCAAGATGTCTACCATGCAGACCCGGCTCCATTATCTGTCCAGTTTTTGGGACTTTTTGATTACAGAAGAGCTGGTACATAGCAACCCAGTGAAAAAGGTAGGGCTGCTAAAGCTGGAAAAGACCATAAAAAAGCCATACAGTGCCGAAGAAATGGAAGCACTGCGAACTGGGTGCAGCACTATACGAGATCGGGCGCTGGTAGAGTTTTTATATAGTACCGGCGTCCGGGTGTCGGAGCTGGTATCCCTCAATGTAGGGGATAT
>ERZ808046.94-NODE-94-length-121123-cov-9.515333_pt1 | contig 121123 bp, 109 predicted proteins | sample MGYA00380196_ERZ808046 | MGnify/ENA primary metagenome ERZ808046 (study PRJEB31490, sample SAMN06133421) | mouse gut metagenome | isolation source: Z6_2 | host: mice | place: China: Chengdu | collected 2015-05 ...
TGTTCATGGACTGTGCTACGGACAAGGTTCATCTCCCTTGCTATATCTGCATCGCTCATTTCCAGAAAATACGAAAGCAGTATTACATTCCGCTTCCGCTCTGAAAGTGCCTGCAACGCTTCCGCAATCAGGGTGTCTTTTACCTCAACGTCATATCCATGCACTGTAAAATGGCTGTTCTCTACTCCGTATTCATCCATAACAAACAACTGATTCAGCTCCTTTTCAGACAGTTCAGAAAATATAGCTTCATGTTCCCTGCGGTAATCCATGTGCCTGTAATAATTGATTGCTTCGCCTTTCAGCGACATCTGGCACAAGCGGTCAAAGCGATGTCTAATTGTCATTTCATCATGGTGAGAAGGTTTCTTCATGCGAGCTCACCTCCTCTCCCGCTGTGACATAACAAAGGCATACGCCTTTTCCCTTTCCGTTGTATCTGCCAAATGGAGATAGGCCGATGTTCGGGTAGGGAGCAAAAAATGTTGAAAAACTTTTTTGTATATAAAAAACGCCCGGACGGACTTAATGACCGTTGAACGTTATTCATATCTGCTATTTTATTTTCTCCACATACTACGGAAGAGTATGGTTCACTTATTAGATTCTTCCATACCTATGTACCTTTCTTGAAAGGTTAGTTCTTCACTCATACTTTCCAGAGACTTACAATGATAATGATATTTTCGGTCAGAGTTATTTAGCAAACGATCCTCATCTTTTAAAATCATAATCCAATATTCTTCGTTCAATGTCTTGTTCTCCTTTCATCAGTTCTTAGATAAAAAGCTGATGAAAGGAGGACCACGATATTTATCAAAAAAACGTTCTAACAATCGGTAAAAATAAAAATTACCAGGATGCTTACAAAGTATCTTGGCGTTGCATTTAGCAATTCTATTTTGAAAGCATTTTTCTTTTATGTATAAGTTTTGTCTTAACGAATCCAAAAGTCTAGAGTGATAATATATATGAGCTTTTTATAAATCTGTAAAAGTTATAAATGACACATATATCATGATTAAGTAGAGTTATTTGGGAGCAAAGTTTTCATTCCCAATAAAAAACAAGAGAGGTTGCAAATATTTCTTACAACCTCTCCATTACAGCAATATTTATTTTTTCAAAAAATCATTCTTGTTCTATAAAACTTTTTCAAATCTCCGCTCAACACAATATCAACAAATACATACTTCACGAACTGCTTTATGTTAACTAATGTTCTTTCGTTTTGTATTCAAAATAGTACGTAGCATATGGTTTGAAACGTTTACAATGCCATCGCTATAATATAATTTTATTTTTAACTCATTCGGATGGCCATTCAATGAAACAAATTTCTTTTCTATTCTTTCTATTAACTTTTCATCATACCAATTTTGAGTAACAATGACCGACTGATCTATGCGCCGGCCCTCGCCATTTTCAAAAGACATACTTGAGTAAAAGTAAAATTCTGATACCTTATAATATTGATATGTCTTATATAACGTAAATACAATAAAACAAAGGACAAAGAAATACACTACTAGAATTATCTTTCTTTTCATAAAATCACCTCTTAAATCAATAATAGAATTGTGCAATTAATTACACAATATTTTCTACAACTTATAAATTATATTGTGTAAGGTTATACTCTATTTAGGTGATTATATGAAAAACTATGGTAGTATTGAGATCCGATTAGGTGTGCTTTTAAAGGCCAAAGGGTTAAGCAAGAATAAATTTGCTCAGCGTGCAGAAATGCAACGGACACAGTTAAATAAGTATATTAATAATGATGTTGCTTTATTAAGTGTAGATGTTTTAGCTAGAATTTGTACTGTTTTAGAGTGTGATATTTCGGATTTACTGGAATTTAAGCAGAAAGAGTAGTTAAAGGGTTCAACTTCTTATAATCCGGATATCCGTTCTTCAAAATAGCTTTTCAGCTAAAATGAGGATAGGTTCTCTGTCCTCGTCCTGGCTGGATATCTATTTCTGAGAACTCCATTCTGGCCAAAATCTATAAAAATTTTGGTTCTGCATTAATAGTCCAGAAACTCTTTGTAGAGGGCAGACAAAGGCAGAAGGGACTATCCCAAAGTTTGTGTAAACCTCCAGACTGATGTAAGATAAAACTATACAGTCTGGAGGTATTATTATGGCAAGAAGAAAAGAAAGACCACAGAAGGCAGCCATGAGAGAAATGATGCGAGGGTATCTGAAAGAAAACGATATCAGAATCAAAGACGGCACAGATGTCAATGCCGTCATGCGTGACATGATGTCCGTCCTGCTGGAGGGTGTACTGGATGAGGAGCTGGATGAAGAACTTGGCTACTCGAAGTACGACTACAGGAACAAAGATACCGATAACAGCAGGAACGGCCACTCTACAAAGACCATGCACACCAGTTACGGAGACATGGAGATGGCTGTCCCCCGTGACCGTAACGGGGATTATGAGCCACAGCTCATCAAAAAAAGTATCAGAACACCGTGACACAGGACATGGAAGAAAAGATCCTCTCCATGTATGCAAAAGGTATGACCACTGGGGATATGGAGTCCCATATGAAAGAACTCTATGATATCAATATCTCCGACAGCACCATCAGCCGGATCACGGACAAGATCCTTCCCATCGCAAAGGAATGGCAGGAACGGCCTTTAGAGGATATCTATGCTGTGGTATTCATGGATGCCATCCACTACCATGTCCGCAGTGAAGGGCGCATTGTAAAATGTGCCGTCTACATAGCCCTGGGGAGCGACATGAAGGTGAAAAAGGATGTACTGGGTATGTATGTGGGAGAAAATGAGAGCGCCAAGTTCTGGCTCTCCATCATGAACGGCCTTAAGAACCGGGGCGTGGAAGACATCCTGATCGCCTGCATGGACAGGCTTACAGGATTCTCACAGGCCATAGAGGCGGTATATCCACAGACCGAGATCCAGCAGTGTATCATCCATCATATCAGGAACTCAACCAGGTTCGTTTTCTACAAAGACATCAAAAAACTGATGGCAGACCGGAAGCTTGTGTATGCCGCCCCAACAGAAGACACAGCTTTAGAGGAACTGGAACAGTTTCGGGATAAGTGGGATTCCAAATATCCAAAGATCTATAAGTCATAGCATGACAACTGGACTACCCTTTCCAGCTATTTCAAATATCCGGAAGCGGTAAGGCGCCTTATTTATACGACTTATACCGATAAAAAAACTATACCGACATTTTGAGGAAAGCCAGCAGTTACAGCAGCTTCCTGAAAAAATGTCGGTATAGTTTTTATAGACAAGAACGTGTGAAAAAAAGTCTGTAAATACTGATCTTCTATGATAATATTCAGGGCTGGAAGCTCGTTTCAGAGCTCCCGGCCCATATTTTATTTATAACAGCATTGGCGTTCCACGTCAAGAGCAGGCGGCATTTTCCCCCTGCCTTTTAAGCTCTGTGGGAACGGCTATTCCGGCAGTCTCCCCTCGTACATGATGCTCAATTCCCCATACACCTGTCCCCAGTTTCGGATCGGCACGGTCCATTTTTTTGTGGCTTCAAACGTCGAAAGATAAAGGGCCTTTAGCAGGGCGGTGTCGCTGGGAAACACACTCCTCTGACGATTCAGCTTACGGTAGGTGGCGTTTAAGCTCTCAATTGCATTGGTGGTACTATGCCGATTTCGTGATAGTACCACAAATGCCATTGAAGGCTTCAACCGGCAGCTTCGGAAAGTGACCAAATCTAAGACTGTATTTCCAACGGATGACAGCCTGCTAAAAATGCTGTATCTGGCAATGATAGATATCACGAAGAAGTGGACAGGTCACCGGCAGGACTGGGGACAGATTCATTGCCAGTTGGAGATTTATTTTGAGGAACGCCTTACGGGCAGGAATCTGTAACAGGGAAAATCCTACCGGATGATATTGACAGGACAGGAACGGCCTGTATAATACAGGATAAGAGGCGGAGCCCGAAATCCGGCATCCGCCCCTCAGTAACTATTCACTTATCTTATATCAGATTTAGAGTTTACACAAAACTTGAAACTCTCTCGACATGATTTGTGTAAACAGCGACATAAATATTATAATTGCACTAATAAAACACCAACATAAATAATACAATACATACGCTATAGCCTTCTTCTTTCGAGAAGTATTGATATATGCGTAACCGCCAAATGCCAAGGTACTTGCTATTTAGCGGTTACTTTGTATAAGGGTTTTGCCTACGAGTATATACTCTCAGGCAAAACAACCCCGGAACAAAGGTTCGTACTCCCCTCTAATGTAAAAATGCCCTTAAAAGTACACGGAAATAATGTAGCTTTGGAATCTATGTAATGCCAAAAGTGCCGTGTTTATGGGTTTTCTCGGCTTTCCGTGTCCGTATCTGCTGGGGAAGGAGACACCCATATAGATTAAGCCTTATTCGTCCATTTAAAGACGAACATCTTACCTTTACAGCTTTCAAGCAATAAGAATTTCTTACTAATTTTTCAAAGAATAGAAATATTCTTGTACTTTTTCTCCTACTGTTATTTTTTTAGTCCCATTACGTTCTAGCTCGCGTGAAAAATCATCTATAGTTTTAAACAGCGTTTCTATTCTCTTCAAAACCATATTATAATCGTTATCTTTTATTGTATAGTAATTTTTTACAGATTTTAACACCCCTTGTAATAGCGGTGATATTAAATAAATATCGCCAAATAATTTTCTATAATCATCGAATTCATCCCCTGATTTTTCTATATAAAATTTCTCTATATTAAATAATTCTCCAATATAATCTAATATGTAAATAATTTTACTTGTAAATGACATCTCTGCTGAGATTTTATCATTATTAGTTAGATGAGTATCTATATCATCTCTATAAAATTCTAACAAGATAGAACTATTTTCTAAAATAGACAATAGTCTCTGTGCTCTTAGAGATAAATATAGTTCAAACTCTGGATCATATTTTCTTTCTTCTTCCCCTGGAAATTCCGGCTCATAAATGCTATGTAAAAGTAACCCACCTTTATATAGAAAACTGATTGTATACTCCAGCTTCTTTCTTAATTTCTGGTCTTCTAAACTATTGAAACACTTTAAAATACTATATACCGCATCATTTCCTTTTATACTATTCTTACCGTATAAAACAAATTTATCTTTATTAGTTCTAAAATAAAAAGTCAGCAAATATACCCCCAACAATTCTATCCCTTCACACTTTTCATTATGACAATGTAAAATATTGGGCACTATATTATCTTCATAATCATAATATGTATTCCCTTCTCCATAGACCATTGCTTTCAAAACACTCTCTTTATGATAATATTCATAATTATTTGCAGATATCTTTCTCACACCACCAGGATAATTTTCGTTATCTTCTTGTATTGCAAACCACCGACTGTTTGATAAAATTCTTAAAAATATCTTCATTGAACGACTAATATTATTATGAGTAAGACCCGTAATTAATTCTCCAAAATTAAAATCTAATTCGTTAACTACCTTCAACAACTCTGTTTTAGCTGTTTTCCATGTCTTCTGATTACCCATTTCACTAAATTCTTCAATATTTTCCATCATGACATCAAAACGCTTAGAAATTATTTCTTCCAATGGTGGAATAGTTTCTTTAGTGATAACATCCCTGTCAAATTCATCTACTCTATTTGCTGCAGACTGTCTTGCTTGATTATATCTAAATGTATATGCCCGCATTGACAATAATAATTTAACTGTGTATTTTCTATCAATTGTATTAGATAAACAATTCCTTATATTAAATGCCTTATCAATTATTGATATGTGATACTCAGCTTTTTGAGTTTCTATATCATCTATTATTAATATCAAATCATTTATTTTTTTGTCTGTTGTATGGAGATAATACTTCAAAAGGCACATATAATATTCTCTTTTGTGAGATCGCTCCAATTCCTCCAATATATCTTGCTGTGTAAACCTTTTTCCTGGAATTACCGGCAAATCATCTAATAAATCCGAATTAATTGTATCTATAAATGTAAAAAAATCATCTTGATTTCCAACAAAATTTCTATGACCAGTTATGCACCGACATATACCACGAATATATCTAACCAAAACATTTTCCAAACCGCCACTAACATCATCCTCTAGGCTTTTCGAGTAAAACGATAAATATGCTATTAAATTACCATTTTCATCAATAAATGGTTTTCTTTCAGTAATACCAAAAGTATTTCTTATTAAAGCAGTCTTCCCAATCCCTGCAAACCCTACTAAAATTTTTGTATTATTAGTAACCGATTTCCGGAATTCTAATAATTTATCTTCCAATTCTTTTTGAGAAACATATGCTTTGTTTCTCATTTTTTCATCAACTTTATTATAATACCTCCCTCTAACAGTACCTTCATTGTAATCAAATGCTAATAATGTTTCAAACTGTTTTTTAAATCGCTTATACAAATTATTTTCTCCAAACTTATCATCATTAACATTGCTATATCTATTTTTATTCATATTCGGTCTATTCATCTTTATTCTCCCTTTTCGTTTGTTGCTCAATAATCATGACTAGATTTCCATCTAAAAATTTTGCCATGCCATTATAATAATGTTTTATGGAAAACTTATCAAAACTTTGTATTTCAAATTTCAAAAGTAATTCTTCTGTTATTGCCAAATTATTCAGTTGAAGGGTTACATGTTCATTAGGCTTTATTGCCTGATAGCTCCAGCATTTTTCAGTCTCCCATAGTATCTTTTCTAAACTACATAGCTTAAAATTAAAAATCTGTACTCCATATGCAACATTATCTGATATATTATTTATACTAATTTCCAAATTACTATTCCTAGATCCAGAAAACACTTTTTCCGCAATGAATTGCGGTGTATTTTTGTCAATTTCCAATTTTTCTAAATAACGAGTATGTCTATCGCTTTCATCTTTAATTTTTTTATTCTGCCATAGGGCAAGTGAGCTTAATACAATTGTTCCTAAAAAAGAAAGAACATTTCCATAATAGGCCAAAAATTCCCCAGCCGTCCATTCCGCTTCTATCCACTTAATGCCCATGTTTATTTTAAATAAAATATGTATTATTATAGGTATCCCTATTATTGCGAAACATATCCCCACGATTGACAATATTAATTTTTTTTTCATCTTTCATAACCTTTACTTCATTTTCAAAATATCGACTAATAATCTCGAAATAGCTTTTATATATTACATTTTACCATATTTTCCTATTTTTTCCTATCTTAAAAATAACCAAAAATCTACACTATTCTTTCAAACTCCATACTATCACGGAAACTCCCGACTTTTGCGTGATAGTATAATTTTGCCCCAATCGCCATCCTATCAGCGGCATTAAAAACGCAAAAAAGAGAGGTCCATCGTAAACGGAGATAGCGCTCACCTTTTATCCTTTCAACAGTAAGTTTTTATGGCAAATTGGCGGCAATCCAGAAACCACAGCTTTCAATCCGATTCCTGTTTCCTCTCAACTATGAGCACAGCATTTTTCATACTTAGTCCCCACTGACAGGGCAAGGATCATTCTCTCCACTTCTTTATATAGTATTTCCTGGATCTGTATGTTCCTTAAATACATCTCTTTTAGAAAAGCATAAATTCTGTCAGTAAAGGCGCACATAATTCGATTAAGCTCATTCATTGGTTCAATAAGCTCTGTTGCTAACAATGAACTTTTCAAAATAATATATTGTAATCTCCTCACTCATCTTCAAAAAAATCAAGCTACCACGCTAATTTTCCTTTTTCACACTGTGTTATACAGAATTCGGGATAAACTGTGCAAGCAATGGAAAGCGATATTCTTTTAGCCTCAACACTCCGTGTTGTATGGTCTAAAAGCCTATCTCTTTCCTCGCTTGTTGGGGAGTTCCCCAAACCCCCGGCAGAGTGATGGTTCACCTCTGTCCGAACACCACAAAATGTGGTGGCTATGCTTCGCTCGAAAAGCAAAAAGCAGCGCTCTGCGCTAAAAAACGCATGCAATAATTGTTAATGTCAGTTTTTAGTTAAAGCCTTTAATAAAGCAAGCAAATCTTTCATGCCCTGTATGTATGTTAGGGTCTCTTTTCGTGCTGCTGTAAAACTTGTAGCTTCAAAATAGCGTTCCAATTCTTCCGCCTGTTCGTCTGGTAATTCATTGGATAATTTCTGATATATCAAATCCTCCTCCTTTAGTCGTTTTTGATATTCTTCATCTTTTACATAAACCTCTGCTAATCTGTCTACCACAAAAGGTTCTAACAATTCTTCCATAAAATCCAGTTCTTCCATGTTTCCATTCTCCTTTCACACTCAAATATATATACTTTTCAGTATAGATACATATGTAAGTATATGCAAGTGAAATTTTGCCTACCATAATGTATTTAACGGAAAGAGGTGAATACATGGTTAGTTATAAGCCACTCTGGGAAACAATGGAAAGCCAGGGAATTTCAACATATGCACTGATAGAAACGTATGGAATAAATCCACGAACAATAAACAATATGAAACACAATAAAGGAATTACGGTTTACACGTTAGAGCGTTTGTGCAATATCTTAAATTGTAAGCCAAACGATATTCTGGAATTTATATCAGATGAGCAATAAAAAGAAGCTGTTATCCCGCGTCCTTTTTTATGTATTCCCTGTGTTGTCTGTAGCATTTGTGAGCAGAAAACAGAAGTTAAGAGACAGGCAATCATTATCCTTAACTCCTGTTCCAAAATAAGCGGTTTGAATGGACTACGGGCAACTAAGAGGAAATGTAGAAGGGGACTTCCTCTGCTGCCCTCAGAGACCACCATGTGAGATATAACAAAATATATTGTTATATTGAAAAGTTGACATCAATTTATCTGAAAACAAAGAGTGGAAAAGATTCCTTTTTAGCGGTTCTGTTCCCAGTTCTTTTCTTTCTCCTGACGTTCCATATTCTGAATGTTAAGCAGGCTGTCCACATTGGATTTGACTGCCTGCAATTCCTGGCTTTCCTGACGCAGCCGTTTATAATTCTGATAAGCCATTTTCTTTTTGTCCAGCAGGGCGGAATACTCCGCCTGCAATGCTTTTACCGTAGGCAGCTTCTTCACACCCTGGGCGTCAAAGGCACGTTTTGCCGCTTCATGGAGAAGTAAGTCCGTTTCATGAGCCATTCGGAAAGCTGGCTTATCGGCGGCTTTTTTCTTTTGGTAGGCAATGTAAGTGTCCCGCGTTTTGGCATAGTTGATGATATGGGTCTTTAAGGCGGCGATCTGCTCCATACGGTGCTCCGCCTGCTTTATGGAAGTGGAGATTGCTTCAAAATCTACTGTAGCCTTTTCCGCTTTCTCTGCCAGTTGATCGTAGTCTGTTATGCCATGCTCTGTAAGGTAGTTTAAGGTCTTAGCTGCCTCTTTCAGATTGTGGATCTTCATCCACCGCTCTATACCGGGGCCACGTCCCTGTAGGCGGGTCTGAATATCTATAAGGAGATTAATACAATTATCCTTTTCCAGGCGGATGTTTTTCTTGTACTGGGGCTGTTTCATTTTACCTACACGATTGCAGAGGGCTTCCAGGGTATAGTCGGCTCCCAGAGTTTTTGAGCGGGTAAAACGCTCCTGGCCCTGGGCACGGAATTTTAAAAGTTTGCTGCTCTTACTTTGAACAACCTCATAGCCCTCTTTCCGCATACCCTCTAAAAATTCATCAAAAGTGCTGACTGTTGGCAATATCCGGTCTATGGTCTGCCGCAGTAACGTCTTCCAGCTCTGACCCTTCTTTTCCGCTGACCACTCCCTATAGTGCTTTCCTTTTTCCTCCGGATTCTCAATGATTGAAAGGCCAAACTCCTGGCATATCCTGTCATTGGCTTTTCGCAGGGGAATAAAGCTGTTCTTGATGTTATTAAACTTGTGGGAACAGTCCAGGGCAGTGCTGTTAAATTCGATATGATTATGGATATGTTTCTTGTCGATGTGGGTAGCTACAATAAATTGATGTTGGCCACCGGTAAATTCCAAGGTCAGCTTGTAGCCCAGCTTGTTGGCATCCTCTGGCGTTATGGTTCCCGGTTCAAAAGACTGGATAATCAGGTAGGAAATCACATCTTTATCCGGGGCACGCCTGCGCTCGGTAGTGGCAGTATAAATCTGTTTGGAAACGGCAAATTCCTGCCAGGCCGTTTCTGGGGAGCACTGGTAGCCAGTGACCAGCAAGCCGTCATTGGTTTTCTTCGGGTTCCTGCTATAATCAATACGCTCTGCCAGCACAGCGGCAATACTCCGCCCCTCGCTGGCATGGCGAGGTTTTAGTTTTGAGATTGCCATGGGTGGCGGCTCCTTTCTTAAGAAGAAGCCGCAAGTCATGATAAACCTGCGGCTCCCAAAAAGTAAATACTCTTAATTATTCATAAACTACAACTCAATCTGCAAAATATTATTGTAAATTAATTTAGCAAGAAAAACGGTTCTATCTTCTGGATTGAAGGATTTATTTCGATATCGTTTGGCAAATCCCCTGGGAGATGATAACGAAGATTTTTCATATATATCCATTTTTTCACTTAATGATTTATCTGCACATTGTCTATTTAATGTTTCTTCCAAATAAAACAAGTTTCCAATTTGAGCGTTTTCGATTCTTTCACAATCAGGTAATATATGCTCTATAGTAACAGGCATATTTACTTCTCTATTAGAAATATATTTTTCTAATATTTCTAAAATCAATTGACACCTTTCTTTACTTTTAGAATCTTTATAAATCTTCCAATGGTTTGACCATCCCACATTTTTGAAATTATTAATAAAGGAATCCAAAGTTGGTAGCTTTTCATTTAATGATTTAATACATTCTTGTACTTTATCATCAGAATATTCATTTTCAAGTAAATAGGCATACTTGTAAATCGTATCACTTAATTTGTTTGACGTTTCTTCTCCAATTATTTTATAACATATAAAAAATGCATACAGATATTTCAATACTTTTTCATATAAATTGTCATCTATTTTTTCTAACATTTTTTGGTGCATTAAAGTTAATATAAGAGGGTGAAACTGTCTGGCTCTATATTTTTTTAAAAAAGAGAACGTTTCATTTTCAAGAACATTTTCACTTGAAGAATTTAAAATCTTATAGTAGAGTTGAGATTTTAAACGTAAATCATTTAATAAGACATTCACATTTCTTCCTTTTGTTGCCTTCTGTATAGACTTATAGACTGAAATTCCCTGTTTTTTATCAATATTATAATTGTACTTATGTATCGCATAATATCTAAGAAAAATCTTTTGGTTTTTCCCTAAACAGTTTTCAATTTCCTCCCATATTTTCTTTGCGTCATCTCTTTTTTCTACTGGCTGTAGATAACGCATAATATAATTCTTTAATAACTCATGATCTTCCAGATCAAGCCCTCTGGCATTTAATATTTCAAATATTGTATATGAATCTTCTTCCGTAGAAGAAATAATATTAACATAACTTATTCCAATCAGAGCGTCCCGAATTTGCAAAACTTTTTCATTTTCTAATGAAGCTAATTTGCTTCCAAAAAATTTAAAGGCGTCAACTATAATTTTGTCTTTCTCTTCAGAAATTAAACATATATTCCCAAACGCTGAAATGCTAATATCTTCTATTTCTTTTTGTTCTTTCTCTAATACCGTCTGAACCATATTAGGCAGAGTTAAATGATATTCAGGATATACTATTTCTTTAATATTATTTTTTATATCTTGTGCAACTAAATATTTTCTTGTCCCACCAAAGTCGTCCATTAAATTTCTTTTTTTCAAAGTGAACATAATAGCTACTAAGAAAATTGTAAGGCTAAGGATTCTTTGCTGTCCATCAATTACAGTATATTTTGACAAACCTTCTTCTTTACCTTCATCTTTCAAGACAATGCTCCCTATAAAATGCGATTCAGCAACTCTATCGGCAACTAACAGAATATCTTCATATAAATCTTCCCAATTAGAACTTGTCCATACATATCTTCTTTGGTTTCTTGGTATATAATAAATAGCATCATTTAATAACTTGTCTACAGCCTTCTCTTTTGCCTCAAATCCCATTTTATCCCTCCCATTTATGGTATATGATTTATATTATTATACTTCAAATCCATAATTTTGCAATGTAATACCGGGCATGGAAACTAAAAAACTTCCACGCCCGGTAAAGGAAAAAGGTAAGAATGTGTTTAATTTACTCTTTATGGCTATTGTCTTTTTGCTTTAGCCCAAGCGCCACCGCAAATAGCCTGCCAGGGCTAAACGGTTATAAATTCTCCCACTTAGTAAGCAGCGCACCAAACGCCCCCCACAACTCCCCATATCTCCCCTTCAAATCCTCAACATCTTCCTCATACAGATTCCCGGTTCCATTCACTCGTTTTGCGATCTGGTTCAGATTGTTGGCACAGGTACGCAGCAGCATAACCAATTCCTTAACGTCCGTCATATCCACCCGGACAGCATAGCCATCCACAGCCATTTTCCGTAAATATGCCCTCTGATTATGAGTCCCCAGCTGCTCCATTTTCTTATCAATCACCGCCTTCTCCTCCGGTGACACCTTGAAATACAAGGGAATGGTGCGTCCGCTTTTCGGTTTCATTAAATCACCACCTCCACATCTTTTTTAGGAGCGGCGGCACTGGCGGCGGATTCTACTCCCATACGGCGCAGGAGCCGCTTAATGGAAGTCTTGCCATCACGGGCCTGTCGTTCCCTTTTGTCCTTGGGCTTATCCCTATCGCTCATATTCAGCTCTACATTCAGGATGCTTAACCTCTTTGATTTCTCCGCAAGTTCTGCCTCCTGAAGGAAAGGACGCTTCACTTCAACCTTGGCCTCTTCCATCTGCTGAAGCAGATTTTCCAATTCTTCCCTATGCCGTTCCAAGTTTTCCCGGATACCGTCCAGCAGATTGTCCAGACGGGTGATATTGCCGAAAGGATCATTTCTCGGCTCAATTGTGTGAGAGCACTCATGCTTCAAAGTGAGCTGTAACTTCTGGCTAATGCCCGTGTCCGATACCCAGAGGGTTATAGGAAATCCCCGGTACTCGCCCAGTTCCTCCTTGTCACTTAAATCTTTCAGGGTGCCAAAGGCAGCAATCAGCGCCTGCCCCGCCTCCTTTTTCTCTGTATAAACAGTTCCCAGCACAGTCATAGAAAATTTCTCTTTATCTGTTGGTGTATGGGCCTCCAAATGGGCCACATCCTTTTGCAGGTCTGCAATCATTTCTCTCTCCCGCTTAATCGCCAAGGGGAAGAATTTGATTATCTTATCTTCCAGGGCATACCGCTGGCTCTCATGGCTGGCTTTTAACAGCTTCAGCTTTGTCACTTGCCCGTCTAATTCCGTTTTTTCCATAATCCTGGGGTCGCCGGAAGCCAGGGCTTTTACCTCCGCATAAGAGAGAGCGGCCTCATCCACGTCCTCGCAAGAACGGGAAGGGTTCTTGCCGCTCATCAGCTGACCGATAAATTTCTGCTTATTCTCAATCAGCCCCCAGTTATAAGCGTCAAAGGTTCCCTCTGTCACGTATTTAAAAATTTTCACGGTTTTAAACTGGTTTCCCTGGCGCAGAATCCGTCCCTCGCGCTGCTCAATATCAGCAGGCCGCCAGGGACAATCTAAGTGATGAAGGGCCGCCAGCCGGGTCTATAGTGATAGGTAATCCTTTGATGTTATCGCCAGATTTTCCCCCACTTCACACCGGACATGAGAGTTTCCCCTCATCCGGCGTTCCATCATCAGTAACTTCTACTTTTTAACATCGTAACTTACAGTTCCTTATCAAGTACTTTCACGTCGATTACCTCTAGTCCTGCATTTTTTCTTATGGTATTTACTTTCCGTTTTTGATTGCTATCCAACTTATATTTGTTTAGAATACATTTGATTTCTTTGCTGTCCTGACTTTTTATCAGCCTTTCCATATCTTTATGCACAATCATCAGATTACTATATTTATCATCGCCGCCACAAAGTTTTGGTATTTTACGGATACACCGCATATTCTCCAAAGTTAATGACAGCTTGCAAATCGCACATTTTCCTCTTTGTGCCACAAACAGCGAAACGCAGTTATCGTTAAATTCTACAGTTTCTTCACCGATAGGGTTTTCCATAAGTTCATGCACCCTCTCTATATCTACAGTTTCTAATTGTTTGTGTATCTCTTTCCTCCCCTCCACCGTATATTTATTTACGACGGCTTTTTTATGGAGAGGAACCCGGTGTTGCACATATCCTATAGGAACTAACGGCACACCATTTATGAATCGCAATTCTTTACTTTTCCCGTACCTTTCTGCCAAATATGGCGTTAATGTCTCATTCGTTCTGCGTTTCACTCTTGTTTTTAGTCTGATTTTTATGCTTGTTTTAATTTCATAGGCTAATGTCTGCATATCGGGATTCACACACGTTGCCATGCTGTAATAATTCTGTATCCCCATGACAAAACTGTTATAATCCCGGATTGCAAACTCACCAGCTCTGCTTCCATTCGTTTTCTGTATCGCTATAATTCTTTCTTTTGCATTGGCTTTTATTTTCCTCAAAGCCTTTTCTGAAATATGCGATTTTACCACATACTTATCAACTGGCGGTTTGCATTTCGTGTCCTTGCCTTTCTTATGCACTTTTATCCTAAATCCTAAAAATTCCGAATAGCTGTGTTTTAGATTGACAATTTTTGATTTTTCTGGACTAATATCCAGTCCTAATCTTGATTTAAGCCATTGTTTTGTGGCTTCAAACATCACAACCGCATCTTTGTGCTTCCTGCAAAAGATTTTAAAATCATCAGCGTACCTTACGATAAAGCACTCTTTTAATGCACTGTTCCGCAAAGCCCTGTACTTCTTTGATTTCGATTGAGTTCCATTCGCCTTTGTTGCTTCTTTATAGGCGTGTCTTGTAGGCATATATTCCCACTGGCTGGCAATCCACCAGTCAAGTTCATTCAGCACCACATTTGACAGCAATGGTGAGATAATCGACCCTTGAGCTGTACCCTTTTCTGGAAAACCAATTTCTGCAATTTCTCCTTTTAACATGGCTGAAATAATACTGATAAGCTTTTTATCCTGTATTCCTATTGTCCACAACTGTTTTAATAGTTTTCCGTGGCTGACATTATCGAAAAATCCTTTAATATCGATATCCACCACGATATACAGTTTATTGCTCTGTATCAGTTTCTCAGCCTGTGCGAGTGCATTTTCCACACCCCTGTTGGGACGGAATCCATTGCTTCTGTCATGAAATTTTGCTTCACATATCGGCTCTAACACTTGCAGGATACATTGCTGTATCAGCCTGTCCTCAATCGAGGCAATCCCAAGTGGTCTTTTCTTCCCATTGCCTTTATCTATCTCCACACGTCTGATGGCTTTCGGTGTGTACCAGTTCAGTTTGTTACAGACAAGTTCGATGACCTCTTTTTCTGTCATTTTTGCTAAATGCTCTATTGTTTTTCCGTCAATCCCCGGTGTGGTACTCCCGTCATTCTTTTTCATGTTCCGATAGGCGAGTTTGATATTTTCTTCCATCAAAATCAATTCCATCAGGTTTTTAAATTTCCTGTTTTCTAAACTTTTCTGGTATAGTCCGTCAAATACCTCCTGCAATCCATAATACTCAATGTTTCTTAGGGTCTGACGTTTCAGCACTTTCTTTGGCACTGCCAAAGTCGGCTGTCCGCCTTTCTTAGTCTTACTCGAACCTTTGATTCGTTACGAATTAAATTTCGATTCTTACCGATTGACTAGAGCCTATCCCTCCACGGCTTATTATCACCGCTTCATCGGTACTGTGGCTCCACTTTCAGCCAGATAAAAGCAGGTTATACTAATGTCTATCGTTTTCCCTGCTAACACTTCACTGCGTGTAAACGCTCCATGTTCTGACCTTCCCTTGTTCCGATATTCCTATCTATTCATACCGCCCTTAGGTGCAGCCTATAAGCCTGTATGCTTGCCAGTGCCTGTAACACTGCAAGGTATTTCATAACGTCCATTTTTACTTTACCCCACATACCCCGTAGATTTACGGTTATGACATTTCTGCCATATCACGCTTTAGACTCGTACACTCGGCTGTTCGTCTGCTGTTTTACCAGCTATCCTCACCATAGGCAGTTTATAGACCTCCGGCATATAGGACACACCATCCACCTCTGGACAGCTTTCGGCAACTTAATGTTACGGTGTCTCTCTGCCGACTTCAACGAGCTTCGCACATACAGCGTTTTACACCGCCTTTGCACGTCGTAGTATCAAGGGGAGCGTTTCAGGGCGTTACCCCGTCATTCCACTCCTCGGAATATCAGTTAGCTGAATAAATTCAGCCGTCGATTTTAGTTCCAATACAGGAATTAGCCCGCATTGGAGTTTGTACGACAACAAGTCGCACGTACGTTTGTACCGGCCCCCATTTTAGATGTGGAACCCAAGAGGATCCGCACCTGGCCTTTTCTTACCTTTGAGAACAACTCCGCTTTCTGAATGTCTGTCTTTGCATCATGGATAAAGGCCACCTGCTCCGGCGGCACCCCCTGGGCCATAAGCTTTTGCTTGATATCGTCATACACGTTAAAAGAACCGTCTTCGTGGGGCGTGGAAAGGTCGCAAAAAACAAGCTGCGCCCCTTTCTGGGAAGCGGTATCATGCCAAACATTTAGCACGTTTTTTATACAGGCATTAACTTTACTCTCCGGGTCATCCGGCAGTTCCGGATAGGCCAGCCGCTGGTCTAAAGCCAGTTTTCTCCCATCTGAGGTGTCGGGTAGGATACCGGCGAGGTAGCAATAGCCCCTTTTCCGTTATCCCCCCTTGAAACCGGACGTGATACTTTCGCATCATCCGGCTTCCCAGTAATTCCATTTCAAGAACGTTTGGTTATTGAACCATTATGGATAGCTACATGGCACTCCCGACATACCACGAGCGTTTTTCTTTTCCGGGCAGACATTATCTGTGTCCATTTGGGAACTTCTGACTGCCCTTTTCTCTTTAAATCTGCAAGTTTTCTGATATGGTGTACTTCTATATCCTTCGTACTCCCACATAGCTCACATTTATCTGCTAATAATCTCTTAACTAATTCTGTCCGCCCACCATAAACTTTGTACGGTTTATCCTCAATAACCGCTTTCCTCTTATGCACAAGTGAGATTCCACCCCATGTTGCTACTAATGGCTTTTTATCAGGACGTTCTATAACCACCTGCAAACAGGGTACTGTTTTCCCATTTGTGCTTGTCGTAGTAGTTTTATATTTCGCCTTTTGCTTATTGATAGATGACCTGTGTTTACATGCAAGTGTTTTCAGTAAAGATGTTTCCATATACCAGTAAAGTTTCGAGAACCATGATAAATTCTGTGCAAGTACATAATATTGCACCAATCCTCTGTACTCCTGCTGATAGGTCTGTACAATGGAAAAATCATCATCATGCAGGAGATTATTCCTGTGTGTTGCTTTTCCCCGTTTCATATACATCCTGCATCTTTCCTCAATCACATTAGCAGGAACCAATATAGCGATTGCTCCATTAGCGCCTCTGCGTCCTCTTGGGTCTATATAATCATTTACTCTTTGAGCTTTGATTTCATATCCCAGAAATTTAGCCGCCTGGCTTCCTGCATTAGTAATCAATGTCTTTTCTTCAGACATAATGAGATTTAGCTTATCTTTTAAATAGTTTCCTATCATGCTTTTTATTTCCTCGGCATCTGCCTTAGAACCTGTAAAGCCAAGCAAAAAATCATCAGCATATCTCACATACCGCAATCTGCGGTAATTCTTGTCCTGTGTATCAACAGAGGGTATTTTCCTGCGTTCAACTACAAGCTGGTGGGCTGCCTTAGCATCTCCTTCCTTTCTGCATTTGCTGATTTCAGCGGTCAGCCTGTTGTACTCTGGGTTTGATTTTTGTCTTTTCTCTTTTGTATATTGGGGGATTAGCGTTTCCTCAATCCACCAGTCAAATTCATTGAGGTATATATTTGCCAACAATGGACTGATGACGCCCCCTTGTGGGGTTCCGCTGATTGTCTGATTAAATTTCCAATCCTCTATATACCCGGCTTTCAGCATATTGCTCATTAAACGGATAAACCTTCCGTCATGGATATTTTTACCAAGGATTTCAAGCAGGATATTGTGGTCTATTGTATCGAAATATTTTGATATATCACCTTCAATAAACCACCTTGTTCCTTTCCATACCTGTATTTCCTGCAATGCGGTATGGCATCCCCTGTTTGGGCGAAAACCGTGGGAATGTTCACTGAACTGTGGTTCATAATACGCTTCTAAAATCATACTCATTACTTCCTGCAACAGCTTGTCACCCCATGTTGGTATTCCAAGCGGCCTGCGCTTCCCATTCTTTTTCGGGATATATTCCCTTCTTGCAGGCTTCCATTGATATTTCTCCTGCCGTAGCAATTCAATCATCCTGTCAATCCTCTGAATTGACATTCCGTCAACCGTCTCATCTGTACTGCCTTTTGTCATCGCTCCGTCATTCGGGTATAACTTCGCATATGCGGTCAGATACAATTCACGGTTGAATAAGAGTTTGTAAACCCTTTCAATAGGTTTCCTTTGTTTTCCACGTTCTTGAATGACTGTTAAAACAGTTTTGGCTGTACGCATCTCACGCACCTACTCCTTTCTAACTAATCGAAATTACCTGTCACCCTTCGCCATGTACAGGGCTTTCCCCTGCTCGGACTACTATGGTGACTCCGTTACCATGAGGGTCTCCCCTTTTAGGCAATCCTGCCATTCGTCAAAAGTGTACGTTCTAGCATCCCTTAGGTTCCTCACTCATTCTTTTATTCGCACTCACTGTGCGCTCTTTTGCCATGAGAAGTTGCCCGTCCAAAATCAACAACAACGGACACACGGCAACATCGGTATCAGTCACTTTCCGATGGGCGATGCTTTGCACCAAGTCAGAATTGAGGTTCAAGCAGTTTAGCCTTAACCTTAGGTTGCGGAACTTGCGGCACGTCGGTTCCTTGTGACTGGTTCCTTATCCGCTTTACCAACATGCGATTGTCCCCTTTGGGTTTCCCCTCCAGGTAGGTTGGTTGTTCCTACTATTTACTTCCAATAATATCCCCTTGCAGGGGAGATACACTTTTGCGCCTAGCAGCGCACGATTTTGAGCATATTGTCCTCTCTGGGTTCCACCAGGCGGTTCCTTACATCCTCCGCTCGTTCCCCCAGCTCCGCCACTAACTCCTTCTGAAGCTCACTGGGTTTGGTGACAATCGTAAGATTTTCCGATTCCGGCACGGGAAGTTTTAACATATCCGCCGTCTGAATGTCAGCTGATTCCTTCCACATAGCCATTAACTCCGGCAGGTTGAAGAACTTGGCGAACCTTGTTTTTGCACGGAATCCTCCGCCCTCCGGGGCCAGTTCCAGGGCTGTCACCGTTTCCCCAAAGGCCGCCGCCCAACTGTCAAAGTGTTCCAGTCCGGCGCTTTTTAACATGTCATACTGAAGATACCTCATCATAGTGTAAAGTTCCACCATAGAGTTACTTACCGGCGTTCCAGTAGCAAATACCACTCCCTTCCCCCCGGTAATACTGTCCAGATACCGGCACTTGGCAAACATATCGCTGGACTTTTGGGCCTCTGACTGGCCAATCCCCGCCACGTTCCGCATTTTCGTTGTGAGAAAAAGATTCTTAAAGCCATGGGCCTCGTCTACAAACAGCTTGTCAACTCCCAATTCCTCAAAAGTCACTACATCATCTTTATGGCTCTGATCGTTCAACTTTTGTAGCTTAACTTCCAGGCTCTTACGGGATTTTTCCAGCTGTTTAATGGTGTAGCGCTCCCCGTTCTGCTTTTTGGCCTGGTCAATGCCATCCAGCACCTGGTCAATCTGCTCCCGCAAGATTTCCTTCTGGTGCTCTGGGGACAAAGGGATTTTCTCAAACTGGGTGTGGCCGATCACCACGGCATCATAGTCCCCGGTGGCGATACGGGAACAGAACTTCTTCCGGTTCTGGGGTTCAAAATCTTTCTTGGTGGCTACTAACACATTGGCTCCTGGATAAAGGCGCAGGAAGTCAGCTCCCCATTGCTCTGTCAAATGGTTGGGAACCACCACCAGGTTTTTCCGGCAAAGCCCCAGCCGTTTCCCTTCCATGGCTGCCGCTACAATCTCAAAAGTCTTGCCAGCCCCCACACAATGGGCTAAAAGGCTGTTTCCGCCGTAAAGCATACGGGCCACGGCGTTTAGCTGGTGGGGCCGCAAATGGATTTCCGGAGTCATTCCTGTAAGCCGGATATGGCTGCCGTCATAGGCACGTGGTTTAATACTATTGAAGATCTCATTATACTTTTGGCACAGCGTCTCCCGCCTTTTCGGGTCTTTCCAGATCCAGGACTTAAAGGCTTCCCGCACCATTTCCTGCTTTTGCTGGGCCAGCATGGTTTCCTTGGTGTTCAATACCCTCTTTTCTGTGCCGTCCGCCTCACGGATTGTGTCATAAACCCGGCAGTCGCGTAAGTTTAAGCTGTCCTCAATAATGGCATAGGCGTTTTTCCTTTTTGTTCCGTAAGTCACATAGGCCAGAGTGTTGTTAGCGCTGTCGCGGGCTTTGCCACTGATGTTCCACTCGCCAGTGGCGGGGGAATAGCGGACAGCAATAATATCTCTCTTTAAATAGTTGGGGGTCTTTAGCAGCTCATAGGTAAACTGGGTGTAATATTCCGGATTAATCCAGGTAGCCCCCATCCGCACATCAATCTCCGCCGCCGACAAATCCTTTGGCTGGGATTTTTCCAGCATAGCCACATTTCCTTCATAGACCGGATCAATCTCCGCAGCAGCCCTGGCTGCCGCCAGCTTCTTCCGCACGTTTCCGGAAAGGTATTCATCCGCCGTTTCCCAGCCGGACAGGGGGTCATGGTAACTTTTCTCCGGGTTTTTGAAAATCACCCCGGAAAGTTCCCCGGCTATGGTTTCCTCCTCCCCAGGCCGGTCTAACAGTTCTGCCATAAAGGTTAAGTCTACCCCTGCACGCTCCCCGATAGAAACCGCCAGGGCCTCTGTGGGGGTGTCCACATGATCAATGCGTTTCGCCTGGTTAATGGTACGCTTAGAAAACATATCTGCCTTCCGTTCCAGCTTTCTGTCCTCGTCTAAGACTTCCAGAGAGCAGAGCAGACAGTAGGAGCTGTCCTGCTCAAAGGCACGCTTGTTTCCACTGCTGTTTAGCAAGCCGTATTTGGCGGTAAACTGATCATAGGCGGTATTTAGGTTTTGTTGCAGGCTTTTTATTTTCTCCTCTGAGCCGCTGTTTAACTGAGTTTCGATCAAGTTCCGGGTAATATCACGCAATACCATCATTCCCCGGATACGTTCCTCCGTGGCCGTCGGAACCGACACAGGCAAAAGGGCGGCATCTTCCTTATAGTATAATTTTCCGTCTATCTGGGTGAAACTGAAATTGCGGGTTTCAGTGGAGATTTCTGACATTTCTAACCGCTCTGGTATTACAGTTTCCCGCCTGAGCAGGGAGGGATCCGGAGGAGCTAAATGGCTAATCGCCTGATCAAGTTGCTCCTTTAAGTCTGCTCCAGGCAAAGGCTGACAGGTACTTTCTTGTCCGTAGGGGCCGCTCTCTAAAACCATAGTTCCTAAAACCATTTCCGGATGTTGCAGGAAATACTGGTTTATGGAGATTCCATCGTTTGTCTTGGAAACTTCCACCCAGTCCGGCAGATATTCAGGAGGATTCTCCCGTTTCTGTAAAAACAGAATGTCACTAGTGACTTCTGTGCCAGCGTTTTTAAGAAAAGCATTGTTGGGCAGACGGACAGCCCCCAAAAGGTTAGCTCGCTTTGCCAGATATTCCCGGACGGAACTATTTGGTTTATCCAAGGTTCCTTTCGAGGTAACAAAGGCCACAATACCGCCAGGACGTACCTTATCCAAGGTCTTCCCAAAGAAATAGTCATGGATTAAAAAATGTTCCTTATCATATCGCGGATCTGCCACCTGATAATTTCCAAAAGGCACGTTGCCTACCGCCAGGTCAAACTTGTTATCAGAAAAATGCACCCGTTCAAAGCCGTCTATTGTGATATGGGCCTGGGGGTAAAGCTGCCTGGCGATCCTTCCGGTAATGGAATCTAGTTCCACCCCGTAAAGAGAGGTGTCCTTCATGGAATCTGGAAGCATACCCAGAAAGTTCCCCGTTCCCATGGAAGGCTCCAACATGGTTTCAGGCTTCAGTTCCATTTTCTCCACAGCTTTGTAAATCCCCTCAATAATGGCAGGAGCTGTGTAATGGGCATTTAAGGTAGAACTTCTGGCAGCTTCATATTCTTCCTGAGTCAAAAGCTCCTTTAATTCCGAATATTCTTTCATCCATTTTTCGTCGCCGGCGTCAAATACCTGTGGGATTCCTCCCCAGCCCACATACCGGGATAACGTATCCTGTTCTGTTGGGGTAGCACTCTTTCCGGCTGCTTCCAGTTCCTTTAAAAGCCGGATAGCCGTCACATTGGCTTGATACTTGGCTTTCGGCCCGCCAATACCAAGGTTGGAGTCAATGATACGGAAATTTTCTGCCTTGGGAAGTTCTTCCGATTCTGCTTTTGCCGGCTCCAGATTCAGGTGTTTTTCCCCTTCTGGCGCGCCTCCACGGGCTGTATTTTCTGCTTCCTGGGCTGATGGTAGTATCTTGGTTTGACCAGATTCTTTTAATGTCAGGGTACGTCCCAGGGCGGTATAGTCCTTACCATTATTCTGTAAAAGACTGTTTTTTGCTTCAGCACGGATTTCTTGGTGCAGACGATCATGGAATTGAATCATATCAAAATAAGCTTTGGTCAATTCGGTTTTCTCTATGGCAAGGACGGCTCGCCGGATGGCGGCGTCACATTCCAAAAGGATATTCTGCTCATCAGAATTTTGTAAAGCGTTAAAAAAGGCACTGTCCTCAAATACCTTGGACAGCACCAACGGTTGATACTGATGATAAAGATCACGGAGTACCGGACGATCCCCTTCCGGCTTTATGGTAGTTTCTGTAAGCGATTTTTCCTCTGTAGAAATCGGGCCGCTGGAAAAATCAAAACTAAGCTGGTCTGAATTTTCCTGCTTTTCCATTTTCCGGATTTGGTTTTTTAACTGGTTAAGGGTGGTTTTACCTGCCTGTTCCTCCCTTTCTTTTTCAGGAATAGGCTCAGGGTGACGGAGCAGAGAGTATGTGCCATCTTTATAAGCAAGCAGACTGTTGTAGGCGTTCACGCACACCTCATAACCACGCTGCCCAGGAGCTATAGACTGCAAACCGTCCTTCATCACGGAAAGCAAGGTTTCCACTTGGGTTGGATCGTTAATCAACTTACGCACATTTTTCCAGCCATTCCCCAAATCGTCTTCATCATAAGGTCGTTGTTCCTTTGCCCCATAGTAGAAGAAAGCGTTGACATCACGAGAGAGAATAAACTTCTCATATTCCGGAAAACGGTCTTTCTCTATTAGAGTAAGAAAATGCCCGGTTTCCATAAGCTTATGAATACGGCGTTCCACCTGGTTCCAGTTTAAAAAGATTTCTGCGTATGGTTTTTCAAAGGTTCTTTTGAGCCTAACCCCCTTTGCATCATACCAGGTATCCCGAATAGAACTGCCGCTCCCGCCAGTGCCAAAGGATTTCTTTAAATATTCCTGCCGCTCCTTTTGGTCAGTGTGATTCTGGAAAAACACATAAGCCGCCAGTTTACTATCAGAATAGCTGCCTCCTGGGGCAATGGCTTCGTTAATTTCATCCTCGGTAATAAATGTAGGATGTTCTTCCTTAAATCCCTCTGTTAGTGGGAAAACCTTTACAACAGACTGTAACTGTTCCAGCCGTTTTAAAACGGCATGTGGGTTGTGAAAATGGAACCGGAGAATATCCGGATTTTCAGTGTACGTGGCGCAAAGTTTCCGCATTTCTTCCACCAGATCGGCGGTTTTTTCCGGGGATTGCAACATACCTTCTAATTTCTTTACCGTTTCCGGAAAACCGGCTCGTTCCATATAAACCGCATTTACCAGAGGAAGAAATCCTTCTTTTTGTGCCGGTTCATTAAAATCCTGCCGCAGATAACACAGCTTTTCCGATAACTCATGTACTTCGTTATCCCAGGTCTTTGAGGCGTTTTCCGGAGAAAGGTAATTGCCGGTTTCCACCAAGCGACGGATACGCCCCTCAACCTCTGCCCAGGATAAACGCAGGCTTTCCCGATCATACCGGGCGCTCTTTCCACTGTTTATGGCAAGTCCGTTTTCGTCAAACCACAGGGCATAGAAATTCCCTCCTATGGTAAAGCCACGTCCCCCATATCCAAATTCCTGACAAAGAGAAGCTGCCATTTCTCCGGCCTCCACGCCGGCTTGGTACTGTGCATAAATCCGCAATGCGCCAACTGGATCATTGGTTCCGGCGGATAAAATTCTTTCCACCACGTGCTCTGGCACAACACTCATATGGGGAACCGCAGAGGTTAATTCCTCCTTTCCGGCCCGGGTAATGCGTTCTTTCTGTTCTTCTACCGTCGGGAATAGGGAAAGCTGGGTATAAGGTGTATCGGAAAACGGCCCATCCATTTCCACAGACGCAGAAACGGCAGACCCACTGCCTGCCGTTTCTGATTTAACCGTTTCCGGTTCTGTATTTAGCTGTAAATCAATTCTTCCATCACGATCTCCTGGGCTCTCTGGCGAATATTGTTCATCTGTCCTACCCAGGCCATTTGATCCTCTGCTTTTAACTTCTCCGTCACGCCCTCGCTGGCCGCCAGTTCCGTTATCAGGCTGTCCATCTGCTGGTTGGCCGCCTGATCGATCTCTGTCAAGTGGCTCCATAAGGTTCCTTTCAGAAGCAGGCTGGTATAAAGGGCCTTCCGGTGTTCCATCAAGTATTTTTCTCTGGCCCTGCCGAATCTGGTCAGGGTTTCCGGATCCCCTTCCTGGCTGTCCGCCATCAGGTTGGGTATCTGGTATCCATTCCGGTTGGTATATGTTAGATTGTTCATGTTTTTCTCTCCTTTCTCGCTTTAAAGTATTAAAGTCACCATTTTCATTATAGACGCTTTCCAGCGTTTTGGCAAGCTTTTTTTGTGCTTGCCTTGCCTGCTCTAGCTGAGCAAGCCGGATGGCTTCACCCACCTCCATTAAGACAGCACGGCTGGCCTCGGCGGTGACGGTTCCCAGGCAGGCCAGGGTTCCCACATTGTTAAAATTTACTATGCCCCTTAAGTCGTCCGTGTCCAGGTAGTGGGAAGCGTCCAAACCGCATCGGGTTAGAACCCCATACTGGACGCTGGCTTTTAGGGTGTCACGAAAAATCAGGTCAATGTTCTGCTCATCCAGTTCCTCCAAAAAGCTGTCCTTCACCTCATAATGCAGATCACGCAAGTATTCTCCGTAGCTATCCTCCACCACCTGAGCGGCAGCCTCCATAATGGTGTCGCCTAAGCTGCCAGCTCCGGAAATATCAAAAGTTTTCTCTAATTGCCTCACTACACAGGCATGATAAGAGGCTTCCATCTTCCAGAGCCACGGATCTTTCCCGCCTATGCCCCGGTGAGTGTCGGAAACGTCATGGACATTCTGAATATAAGGTCTGCCGCCGGTTCCCTTGCGAATTAAACCGATGGCTCTGGAACCGGCGTTAACCCAACGGCGCATCTTACTGTTCCAGGTCCCCATATCAGCGCAGGCTGTGGCGTCCGGGCGCTGGATATAAATTAAAAGCTGGTCGTCAAAACTGTATCCTTTATAAAATCGGGAAGCTGTGGTTAAAAATTTCTGCCAATGTACTGGCGATCTGGTGATTTCCCGCTGGGCCTGCTTTGCCAATTCAGCAATATATGTAAACCATTTGTCTATCAAGGTTATCCTCCTTTCAATGTACCGGCGCGCGCCGCTGCGCGTCACCTTCCTCTTGTAAAAAAACGGAACCTGCTCCAAGGCAAATTCCGGATAGATTGTGGATATAGAATTATAAGGTAATACGTAATTATAGAGTTCGATTATGAGTTTTTCTGTCCTGCCTGACTGGACAAATAATAGATCAGTTCCTCCGGAGTAGGTATCTCATTCTGGCGAGGAACCTGGTTCTGGCAGGCTTTTGTAATGGGGTTATTGTTTCGTGGAGCGGTGTAAGCCTCCTTGATAGCCGCCTGCATTTCCTGACGGACTTCTTTTGCACTGACTCCATTTTCTTTTGCTATTTTCCTGTATATCTTCCTCATACTCATAAAAAGGCCCTCCTTGATAAAAACTATAATCACTTGCTTATGACTATTATAGGCGATAATTACGCCTGTTACAAGAAAAACAAGCGTTGCAATCGCTCGTTTTCCAATCGTACGGGAATTATGATTATCACACAAGGAGGACAGGACTATGGAAGAGCAATTTATTCGTGACCGTCTTACCAGGCTTCGGGAAGAAAAACAGGTTTCTGAAAGGAAAATGAGCCTGGATTTAGGCCACAGCACCAGCTATATCCGCAGTATCACATCCGGCAGGGCGCTCCCGTCCATGGGAGAATTCCTCTATATCTGCGAATACTTAGGTGTCACGCCAATGGAATTTTTCAATGAGGACAAGGCCACCACGCTGACGCAGCAGAAAGCCATTGACTATATCTACACTATGTCCGACAAAGACGTGGAGCTTTTAATTGGATTTATTGAACGGCTGAAGAACACAGGGCAGTAAGAGGGGGATCTGGAAATGGCTACCCTTCTTTTTGCTTTCGCCGCTCCTGGTTTTTTCGGTTCATATCCTCCAGCACCTTTTTCTGGGCTTCCGACAGCTCCCTAGGCGGGGAAATTTTCACCCACTTTTTGGGCAGTTCAAAGGTCAGCGCCCCGATACCATTATCCCCCATATGCCGCACCTGAGCCGGGTGGCTTTCGCATAAGGAAATCAGCGTGCGCTGTAAGCTGGTATTGTAAGTATAGATTGAGGCGGCGGCCTCCTGCTCATTAAAAAGGATGATGGTTTCCTGTTCATACTTTGTAACATTCATGATCTTACTCCTTTCCCTGCCTGTTTTTTCTTTCGGGCGGCAATTCAATCTTATAATTGACATACTTCCCTCCCGTGTCTGCTATCACCACAAAAGCATCATAGAGGACGCCTTTTTTCTCGCTAAACAGCCCTTTCACCTTGATACGTCCATTCTTTAAAAGAGCCGCCGCCATGGGTTTTGTCAGTTCCTTACACTTTGAGGTGAAAAACCGGTCGTCTTTCCACATGGAAAACTGACATTCTTGGTTGACACAGTAAAAATTCTTTTTCCCCTCCACCACATCACTCCCACAGCGAGGACAGACCCCAATGACTTCTCTTGACCGAAACAAAGAGGTGTCCACGGAATTATCCTGATATCGAATCACCAACTCCGAAACCAGTTCCTCAATCCCTTCCATAAAAGCCTTGGCGGATAGCTCTCCGCGCTCCACATCCTTTAACCCCGATTCCCACTGAGCAGTAAGACTGGCGGATTTCACTGTATCCGGCAGAATAGAAATTAAGTCTGTTCCCTTTTTTGTAGGGAGTAATTGCCTACCCTTGCGTTCCAAGAATCCTCCGCGCACCAGCTTCTCCAAAATCCCCGCACGAGTAGCCGGAGTTCCAAGTCCTGTGCGTTCCAAATCCTCAATCTGAGCAAACTCCTGAGCGCTGGCGTGCTCCATAGCCGAGAGAAGCAAGTCCTCCGTAAAATGCCGGGGCGGGCTTGTAACTCCTTCTTTTGTAGCTGCCTTCACCTTCTCAAAGGCCTGCCCCTGGGAAAGGGGCGGTAAAGCTTTCGTATCTTCTTTAGAGTCATTCTCCGGTTTCTTTTTCAGAGTGGAAAGAAACATCTGCTCCAATCTGGTAAATCCGGAAGAAACGATTACCCGCCCTTTTGCCGTAAACAGATTGCCGCCACAGACAATCTCTGCCTCTGTGTCCTCAAAAAGCTGCCTTTCTCCTACAGCGCATAAAAGCCGCACCGCTACCAAAGTTATCAGGTTTCTCTCCCCGGCAGGCAACGCCAAAAGGTCAGCCCCGGCAATCTGTTTGGTCGGGAGCAGAGCATGGTGATCGTTTACCTTGGAATTATCCACCACACGAGCAGAATCCACGCCGGACAGACTTATGGCGAAAGGCAAGGTAGATGCAACTGTATCACACAATCCGGAAATACCGTCTTTCATATCTTCCGTCAGATAGTTAGAATCGGTACGGGGATAAGTCAGAAGTTTCTTCTCATACAACGCCTGGGCATAATCCAGGACTTGCTGGGCCGTGTAGCCGAAGAGCCGGTTCCCGTCCTTCTGCAGGGAAGTCAAGTCATACAACTTAGGCGGCTGGGTGGATTGCTGCTTTTTTTCCACTTTTCTTACAATAGCAGTCTGACCGGCGCAGGCGGCAGTCAAATGATCGGCGGCTTTGCGGTTCTCACACCGCCCACTGACAGCGGTAAATTTCCCGCAATCCAACGTAACCGTATAAAATTTTTCTTTCTTAAAACCAGAGATAGCTGTCTCCCGTTCCACCACCAGGGCCAGTGTAGGCATCATCACCCGTCCCACATTTAAGGTTTTCCGGTAAAGACAAGAAAACAACCGGGTGCCGCAAATCCCCACCAGCCAATCCGCTTTGGCACGGCAAAAGGCGGCTTCATACAACCCATCATAGTCACTTCCCGGATGCAGGGAAGCAAAACCTTCCCGGATAGAATTGTCCTCCATACTACTGATCCACAATCTTTTAAAAGGCTTTTTACAGCCTGCATGATTATAAACCAGGCGGAAAATCAATTCCCCTTCCCGGCCTGCATCTGTGGCACACACAAGGCTTACCACATCCGGGCGGTTCATCAGGGAAACAAGTACCTCATACTGTTCCTTTTTGTCTGGTGCAATACTGTATTTCCATTCTTTCGGGATAATAGGCAAATCTTCATAGCGCCACTTAGAATACCGGGCATCATAGGCATCTGCCGCCGCAAGTCCGATTAAGTGCCCTACACACCAGGAAACCAGATACCCGCTTCCCTCTAAATAGCCTTGTTTTCGTTCCTTTGCCCCCAATACAGCCGCTAAACTCTGAGCTACACTGGGTTTTTCTGCAATTACTAACTGCAAGTAGATTCCCTCCTTTTATCTGTTATTTTAATATTTTTCCTGTACTGTTCTGAAAATAAAAAGGTAGCCGCTCTTCCGTCAGGATAACAGCTACCAAAGTGAAACAATATTTAGTTTTATCTTATACTTACCCTTTCATAGATGGGCGTATCCCTGCTTCTTTCTTCAAAATATCTCTTCTTTGCCATCAGTTCCTTTTGCTTTTCTTCTGGTAAACACATAAATATTTCTTTGTAATCTAAATTTTCAGTTGGTGTCCCCTGAACTAATGTCAGCAACTGATCGCATAACCATTCATCCCATAAATCATTAAATAGCGATTCACTGTTTCGATAAGTTGCTACGGCATCAAAACCGGCAGGCAATTTATAATACTGCAACTTTACAAAACCATACTTTCCAGCATCAAGAGCAATAACATCCGTTCTTTCATATAGTTCTTTAAAAGCTTCTACCACTTTTCGGCATTTTTTTCGTTCTTCATCTGTAATATACAATTTCGTCCCCATGTCCCTTCCCCCTTCATATGTATAACTTTCTATCTTTATTAAACTACCTATAATATATTATAACTGATTTTTCAGAAATAAAAAAGCTATAATATATCCAATATATCTAAGGAGGCATCTGCATTGGATGAAACACGAGGTACTATCGAAATTCACCTAAAAGAATTACTTGAAGAAGCAGGGTTAAGTAAAAATAAGTTTTGCCAGAGAGCAGAATTACAGCGTGCACAACTAAATGGTTACCTCAACAACACAATTACCAGGTTGGATATTGATGTGCTAATCAGAATATGTGATACTCTGAACTGCTCTATTTCAGATTTACTTGAATACATACCCAAATAAAAGAACAATGCCCTTTAGAAGAAAGAGTATTGTTCTTTTATTTTGCTGCAATTCCCTATCACGGTAACGTATTTTAGGGAGATGAGATTATGTTTTCTCCAAAAGTTTCTTATAGCAGATACCTACGCAGCGCCGCCCCTTTCCATAAGGGCAGACATAACAGGGGGAATCCAAGGGAAGAGGCGAAAGCTTCTCCGGCCCTTTCCTCTTTGCAGGCTTCTGCCTCATCATTTTTTCCAGCTGAGGGTTATCAGAAAATAAGGTCATCTTCAGAACCTTCCTCAATTAGAATATCTTCGTTATCTTCCTCATAAGACCGGCTCTGTTCAGCTTCTCCCTCCTCTTCTTCGTGAATAGTCACATCTTCCGGCCCTTCAAATTCAAAATCGTCAATGTCCTCCGCATCGTCCAGCTCATGTTTCGCCTTATAAATCTTGAAATAATAGCCGGTTCCGCCAACCGCCAGTACAATCACAAACACGATCAGCATCATACCATTATTTCTTTCCGGTTCTGGCTCTTTTTCCATAGGCGGAAGATTTTCCGGTTCTTCGATCTTAGGCGGCTCTGGCTCTTCCGGTTCAGCTGGTGTCAAGGTTTGAACGGCCTCTTCCTTCTGCGCTAATGCTATTAAATCTCTTTCCGTTACAGCATTTAAAAAGTATACGTTGTCGCTGTCACGTTGCTTATCAATCACCAAAAAAAATACGTTCTCATCTGGTGTCACAATGGTATAAAACTCTTTTCCCTGTTCCTCTGTAGCATTATCTACCACAGTAGCACTGCCGTCCGGTGTAAATGGGGCTTCCTTCTCTTTTTCGTCTGCGGTAGGCTTTACAGTCTGTCCGGCAGGAGTCTGGGTTACCCCTCTGGCAAGCGAAGGAATTTCTCCTCCGGCAGCGATTCCGGAAGCCGCCATGGAAATTATTTCCATTTGTTGCATAGATAGCAGGAAAAAGGCAATCATCAGGCATACCATACACATAAAATATGTATTTCTCTTTTTATTCCGATTCATTATTGTTTTCCTTCCTTTCCATAAAAACAGGCATCCCTGCCTTAGAGCCACGGAACGCCTTGATAAATGCCGCCAGTTCTTCCGGGGCTACATCAAGCCCACGAACCATACCAACGATCTCCATATTTTCCAGTTCTGTTTTCTGCTGTTCCAACTCCCGAAGCCGGGTCTGTTGGGCAGCGATTTTTTCTCTTATCCTGGTGATTTCTGTCAGGATTTTCTGTAATTTACTGTTCAAAGCATGGCCTCCTTTTTATTTCAATCTTCCCATGGCATAAAAATGTTTTGACCAATAGCTGCTATCTGTCCGGGCGTACTGAATCGGGGAACCACAATGGATCATCATATTGTTGCCTACATAAATTCCCACATGGCTCACCGGCCCTGGTGAATTATAAGTGCCGGTAAAAAAGATAATATCTCCCGGCCTGGCTTCTGACATGGGGATCCGGGTGCACTGATTGTAAATTCCCTGTGCCGTGGTACGGGGCAAGTTGTGGACGCCGCTGTTGGTAAATACGTAGCAAACAAACCCGCTGCAATCAAAACTTGTAGATGGGCTGGATCCACCCCAGACATAGGGAAATCCCAAATATTTCTCTGCTTCCCTGATAAGTGCTGCGAAATCCGGATTTCCCAGGGCTTCACCTGGAACATCGTAGTTCTCACCCTCACTTTCATTAGCGTAAATATCGTTACCGAACAGATAGGGTTTATTTCCTTTTAAAGACAGTATGGTTCTGTAACGTTCTTTCTGTTCTTCCGTCAATTTTTCAAGTGCTACTGAGTCAACTCCCTTATTTCTCAAGGTTACGTTAAGGATTGTATACTCATATTCTTCTTCCTCCTCTCTGGTTTCCCCAGTTTCCGGGTCAGTATGGGTAACGGTACGGCTTCTGATCTCAACCGTTTCAGAGGTAGTCAGGCTGTACTGCTTTTCAAATATGGTTTTAAGCTCTGGTTTTACTTGAGCCGGCGTGAAAGCATCAAGCTTTGCCGTCAGGTAAGAAATCAGTTGGTTGGGATTATGGCCAATGCTGTCTACATCATACCGATACTCGTCATAGCCAGGATATGTACTTTCAATATTCGCCAGTTCATTCTGCAAATCCGTTTCCAATGCCGTATAATCCGCTTCTGTCTGAAGAATATCAGGATCTTCCGAAGTGTAAGAGGTTCCCAGGATCCCACTCATAGCGCCTTCCATCATTACAGAGCAGGAAGACAGAGAGGATAACATCATAACAAGCAGCGCAGCCATAAGTCCGATAAGGAACAGACTGCCCTTATGGTTTTTAACCGCTGATATAGCTGTCTGCCCAATGGTTCCAGCTGTTTCCTTCGCTTTCTTTGCAGCTGTCATACCCTTACTGCCGCTCTTATGGGCTTTTCGATATTCTTTGGCATACTGCCGTTTTAGCCGCTGTTTCCGGATAAAATTACCCGCCGTATTTTTCTGTAATTCCGGATTATCCCGAATTGCAGCACGGTAGGCAGCGCTTACATTTGCCTTATCCACTTTCTTCTCCAATTTTTTCACCCGCTTATAAGGAGCGTTCAGCTGGTGATGCCGGACGGCAGGGATGCCATAGGTAATTGCACCCTCTGCCGCCTGCTCTGTTCTGTATGCTGCTTCCGTACCTACATTTTCCTCCCGTTCCTGGCGAAATTGGGAATGGACTGCAAAACCAGCACTTTGCATTATGCGTCTGGATACCTTTTTTGAAATCGTCTCCCTTCCACACTTTGCCGCAGTTTCCTCAAAGTAAAGTCTATGTTTGAAACCGTTGATTTCCGGATTAACCTCCTTTTGCAGACGCAGCCTCTTCTTTTTGGGAAGGTCTTTTTTTGCCTTCTCTAGTTTCTTTCCCAAAATCTCCGCTTTGTGCTCCGCACGAGCTGCCCGTTCTTCTGGCGTAAAACTAAGGCGTTTGCTTCTTTCCACATCATCTGTGTCATAAATATTAGATTTCTTTCTCATGTTGTCAGACCTCCTACACTGCCAAATCCGCCGGCTTAGTAGTCATAACCTGATACAGCTTCGTGTTTGTCGGAAATCTGTCAATAAAAGGAATAATCTTATCCCCAAAGAAAAGCAATCCTTCACCGACTCCACTGTTGGTGATATGTTTTAGTTCCTCTGGTGAAATGCCAAGTCGCTGCGCCAGAATATTCCTGTCGCTGGCCGCCTGGTTCAGCATCAAGATGAAATCGCTGTTTTCCAGGATATTTTCGATCTCCGGACTTTCCAGCAAGTCCTTAACGTTTTGTGTCAAAGCAGTAGGTATTCCGGAATATTTTCGGAACCGCTTATACATGGAGGCAGTAAAAGCTGCTGTCTGCGGCTCCTTTAAAAGCAAATGAAACTCATCCAAATAGATTCTTGTGGTTTTCCCGGCATAGCGGTTCAGATTGGTTCTTTGCCAAATATGATTCTGTACTGTCAGCATACCCGGTTTTTTTAGATTCTGTCCCAAGGCGCTGATGTCATAGCAAACTACCCGGTTATTAATGTTTACATTCGTTTGGTGGTTTAAATAGGACAAAGAACCGAATACATATAATTCCAGCGCTGTGGCCAGTTCCTGTGCCTGCTCTACCTGCTGTGACCGCAGACACTCATATAAATCCCCTAAAACAGGCATATTCTCCGCTATGGGATTTTTCAGATAGTTGCGGTAGATCGGAGGGATGCAACGGTCAATCACAGATTTTTCAATAGGCTTTAGCCCTCTCTGAGAAGCGGACAAAATTAACTCACAGAAAGACATGATAAAATCCGCCTTGATAAGCAAAGGATTTTCTCCGGCATTTGTTTTCAGATCAATATCCAGAGGATTGATATAATCTCCACTGTCCGGGGATAACTGGATAATCTGGCCGCCAAGCTGCTGGCAAAGAGAAATATACTCATGTTCCGGATCGAGAAATAGCAAGTCATCATTGGTATGAATATATACGTCTGTCGCCTCACGCTTGCAGCTAAAGGACTTTCCAGAGCCGGAAGTTCCTAACACCACCCCGTTAGGATTTTTAAGTTGTTTACGATCCGCCATGATCATATTCTTACTAAGGGCGTTTAAACCGTAGTAAACTCCTTGAGGCTGAAATACTTCGCAGGCCCGGAACGGCAAAAAAATCGCCGTTCCACTGGTAGTAAGCCCACGTTGGATTTCCACTTGGTTAATTCCAAGCGGAAGCGCTGACATAAAGCCTTGTTCCTGCTGATAATCTAATCGGATCAGGTCACAGCTCTGGGAATTAACAAATCCGGTGGCAGAATAGATTAAGTTTTCCAGCCTCTGCCTGTTGGGCGCTGCATGTGCAATAAGAATCGTAACCATAAACATTTTTTCATCGTTATTTTGCAAGTCCTCCAAAAGTTTCTGGGCTTCCTTTTCAAATGTCACAAGATCCGGTGGCAGAATGTCCATGTCAAATCCGGAACGGACAGCCCGTTTCTGCTCGTCAATTTTTGCCTTGTCCAAATCGCTTAGTTTCCGCTTAACCATTTTTAATGCAGCGTTCTGATCAAGGGCCTTGGCGTGAATACTGACAATCTTACTGCCTTCCAGATTCACAATGCCGTTGAGCAATGAATCATAGAGTTTGGTAGCCCGGATATTCAAAAAAGAAACCGCGCCAAAAGATGTCCCTGTGCGGAAATATCTCCCATCCTTAAAATAAAAGGAACTGGGCGCAATATAGTCTTTACTGGAAAGCCCGGTATTTACAAGGGAATCCCAGTTAAACCGGAACTTCCGATTCTCCTCCAAATGCAGGCAGCGGTGAAGCAGCGAAAGCCGCTCATAACCGTCCATTGGCCTGGCGGATACCATGAGGGAATGAAAATGTCCCACCACGTCAGTGTCAATCTGTTCTAAACGAGAGCGGGCCAACCTGATGTTATCCGCTTCAATGGTGTAAGTTACGCAAATGCAGCGTCCATACTTGTTTTTGGAAACCTGGCCAACCAACATATCACTGTATTCCTTACGAATTTCATCAAAGCTGTCGCCTTGTGGCTTTGATGAAAGAATCCGCCGGTATTCCTCCAGATCCGCCGGATAACAGACCACGGAAAGCTCAAATCCTACAGACGGGCCGAAGTAATTAATCAACTTACAGTAAAGTTCAAATAGCGCCGCCTTCTCGTCATCTGATGCTTCCGCATAATTAATGTCCTCGCACACCACGCTTTTGCTGTAAAGCCGGTTCGTAATGTGGCAGATACCATCCTGATACATTTCCTCATAAGGAATGGTTTGTTGGGCGCTCTTAGCAATCTTTCCCTCTTTTTTCGCTTTCCGGATTGCCTTTTCTACTCTTTTTTTGTCGCCAGGTGTCAATCTTGTATCTGGCCGTATGACCAGATGCTCCCAACCTACAGCTTTCCTCGCCATTGGCGCTTTTCGGAATAGAAACAAATCTTTCAACCTCCTTTTCAAAATTCGCCTGCCGTTCCAAGCCGGCAAAGCGGTTGTTTGTTTGATATGGCCGGACTGCCGGTGTCAGCAGCCGGACGCGAATAATATGTTTCAAGATTTTCTCCAGGGGCTGTCCATTTTTCTCATACATTCCAAACAGCATAAAGGGCGCTGCCAGCACGATTAAAAGAAACAGGGCCAGGTCATTTCCCAGCGTGTTCCTGGATAAGAAATATACTCCAACGCTTATAACTCCGCCGAAGGAAAAGCATATAATCTGACGCTTTGTCAGTCCAAAGGCCATCTTTTCCTTCACTTCGGTTAAGTCCTTGGTAATCGTTACAAAAGCCACTAAAAATCCTCCTTTCGTTCTGCTTAATGAGCGTTTAAAATGCTTTTCGCTACAGATCCGGTCTTAAACAGTCCAAAACACAGTAACACTGTATAGGCGGCACAGCTCCATAGCGAAACATGCAAATCTCCTCCCAGAGACAGAGAATTAACCAATATGGCATAAATTCCGACACAAATCATAATCAGAAATCCCTGCAAACCAAGGGCGGCAAGCCCCCTCACGTAATTCGTGCCGATATTGCCCCATTCTTTATTCATAAATGTGGCAAATGGCAGCGGGCCGACACTGGCATAGGTATAAATCTCAATCATACGGCCATACAGGATAACGGTAATCACAAGTCCCATGGCTTTCATAGCAAAGGACACCACCCAGGTTTCCAACATAAGTGCAAACAGCTCCCCTAATCCCGTAGTTTCAAGCTGGGTGGTAATATCTGCGATTGCGGTTGAAATATCAATCCTGGCGTTGGTGTCAATAACGCCGGCGCTCTGTTGAACCATGGTCTGTGCCACCTCAAATATGGCAATGATGAAATCAAAGGTATGATTGACAATGATAGCTGCAGCCGCTGACTTAAATACCCATTTAAAGAACATGAACGTATCTATATCGTGCATATTGTTCTTTTCAATTACCATAGTGATCAGCTCATAAGTCAGCACAGCAGCAATTACAAGCCCTGCTATAGGTACAACTACATTCCTTGAAAGCGCAAGAATAATAGAAAAAATGTCAGCGTTCCAAGATTCCGGCGTTTTTCCCACTTCCGTTGCGATTGTAGCGACCTTGCTGTTTACATCGTCAAACATTGTAGTTAGATTGCCAGTGATGGCTTCTATGAGGAAGTCTTTTAGCCACTGTTCAATGGCCTCTATGATACTCTGCATAAGCCATCCTCCATATCAATTAGAGTGAAATCAGGCTGGAAAGCAGCGGAACTACCTTAAGCCCCATCAGCATAATACCTCCGCCGGCCATAAGCTGCTTGATGCCTTGATTTTTGGAAGCTGGATTATCCTGTCCATAGCCTTCCATTAAGTTGATTACACCCCATACGCCCATGCCGCCGCCCATTGCTGTAACAAGGGTAGACATTGCAGTAATAGAAGTAGTAAAAAATTCCATAGTGTTCCTCCTTAAATAAAAGTACAAATGTTGTTTAGCAGATTCCAAGCTGTAATCTGCTCTCAGGCTTGGCCCGGATGGGAGGGCGGATATGCTTATGGCGCAGGATACGAATCGGAAAAATATTCATGTTCGGAATCTGTCCCGGTGTTTTCTTTATAAATGCCGCATAAAATGGCGATAGTCCATGTAATGCAAAAACAACAGCCTCAAGCACATCTACCATGTCATCGAAATTTTCCATTGTAACCTCCTGTGTCTTAACTAGCCATAATCCGGCAGGTTTCAGGCAAGCAAAAAGCTCCACCGATTGAAAACCCTCTCATGGGTATCAGTGGAGCCTTTAAAATGTCTGATCCGGATTTTCCAGTTCTCCTATGTCATAGACCTCAAATTTATCATCCGGATTTACCTTTAGCCGGTGTCTCAGATATGTTTTTATATTAAATAGATACTTCTGATTGGCATCTGCCGTGTATTTGTATTGCGGGTGCTTTATCAAATCGTATTTTCTGGAATAAAACGGCCGTACTCCTTGTACCTGAACAATGCAGCGGCTGGAAGGCATAACTGCCAATTCGTCAATACTCATCAATTGCTTTCCTAGCTTCTGGTAGTTCAGTCCATAGGTGCGCTGTGCTCCGCGGGAGTCACTTTCATTCATAGTGTCAATGGTTTCCTTCCCTAAAAGCTCGGAAACCATCTTCAAACTGCTTTCTTCTTTTCCTCCCAAAAACAGCATGGTGGAACAGCAGCCTGCAACCGTTTCAGCATTTTCTTTATACATTCCCTTTAACTGACTATATGTTTGCAGTACAATATGGGCGGAAATATTTCTGGAACGGATAACACTCACAAGATGCTCCCAGTTTGGGATCTTCTGGTTTGCAAATTCATCAAACAAGCAGGTTACATGGATAGGCAGTCTTCCATGATACACCTTCAAGGCCCGGTCGCAAAGCACGTTAAAAGTCTGCGAGTACATCATAGCGGAAATAAAATTGAATGTCGGATCCGTGTCAGAAACCACTGCAAAGAGAGCAGTTTTTTCATCACCCAGCTTTTCTAATTCCAGCTCATCATATGCCATCATTTCCCTTACTGCCGCAATGTCAAAGGGAGCCAGCCTTGCGCCGCAGCTAATTAAGATCGACTTTAAAGTCTTGCCAGCCGCCATCTTAAATTTGCGGTATTGTCTTACTGCAAAGTGGTTTGGATCCCGCTTTTCCAACTGCTCAAAGAGCAAATCAACTGCGGATTTAAAGTTTTCATCATCTTCCCGGCACTCACAGGCATTGAGCATGTCCAGCATAGTATTCATGTTCTTTTCTTCCGCCGGCGCTTCATAATAAATATAGGCAATTAATGCCTGATAAAGCAACGCCTCCGCTTTCTGCCAGAAATCATCCCCTCCTTTGGCTTCCCCCTGGGTATTAGACATAATAACCGTTACCAGAGTCAGAATGTCTGTTTCACTGTGCAGGTATACAAATGGGTTGTAGTGCATGGAACAGGAAAAATCAATGGTATTTAAAAGTTTGATTTTATATCCTCCCCGAACTAATGCATAGCCGACCTCCTCGATAAGTGTACCTTTCGGATCAGAGCAAAGATAGCTGGCATTCATCTGAAGAAGATTCGGCTTGATATGATACCTGGTTTTTCCACTTCCGGATCCGCCAATTACTAATACATTCAAATTAACATTCCGCTTTTCCGGATCCGCAATTTTTCCTAAAGTAAGCCGTTCTGTCTCTGACAACAGAATATTTTCTGAAAAATCAGGATTGAGAAACGGCTCAATATCTTTGGAGCCGCCCCAACGGGCCGATCCATACTCTGCTCCACGGCGATATTTTCTGGCATTTTTTCCTTTTTGATATACTACGAACCAGAACAAAATACCAAACGCCGCGCCTACTGTTAAATCAAAGGGATGCAGGCTGGGCAGCGGATTTTGAAAAGTTTCCTCTACTTTTAGAAATGCCCTCAAAACCTTGTCGATCACATCCCCGTCGGAAACCATACGGTATGCCTGCCCCATTTTGGTTGCCATCAGCCCGATAAAGATATAGGGCAGAGCCAATTTTAGCAGCTTTGTGATACTAATTTTCGGAAATTTCACCGTCCTACCTCCTGTTGTTTATTGTGTGAGAGAGAGGTTGTCATCTCCTTTAGGACATCCTGAAGTTTTACAAGCTGTTTATGGATAGATGGTTTGTTCTTTGCCTGGTTTTTCAATACTTTCCCAGAGTATTCCCGGAACGCCGCCGTTAGTGCGTCAGCATCTTTACTTTTGAAAAACACCAGATACTTAGGTGGTTGGGTAGACATATCCTTCTTTAGTGCAAAGTCAATCCCATATTTCCTTGCCACACGTTCAAAAGACTTGATATTGCCGTCTGTAATTTCAATATTACTTACGCCGGCTCCTTGCTGTACCAGATGTTTAACGCTCTGTTTTCCTTTGTAGACAGCAGGGCTTTTCTGCCGTTTCTCCATCTCTGCAAGGGCTTTTTTGATTGCAGCTTCCAGCATTTTAGAGGTCAGCTTCGTAGCTTTGATACTTAATGCCACAGCTCTGTTTTCAACATCTTCTTGCAAATGTCGCCACGCTCCTTTCTGAAAACATTCTAACCTGCCAATGATAAATCGGAATGTTCTTCTCTGTAGAATCGTTCTTCCAACCGTTCTACAGACCAATTCTTTTTAAACTGGCCCAACGGGCCGACTCCGAACTGGGCAAGCGCCCGTTGATCCAGTTCCTTTAACTGATTCCATAATTCCGGATGATGCTTTCTCAAATTTCTAAGTTCATCAATCCGCTGGAACGGGCAGCACCAGCAGGAAGCCCTGTGGTAATTTTCATACAGCCCGCCAAAGTCAAAGCCATGATCATAACAGATTTTCAGAGCTTCTTCCTCTGTAACTTTCCAGTCAACCAGAGGATACTGTTCCTCTTTGCAGCGTTCCCGCTCATCAAAGGCAATCCCAACATAATGCAAAGCGTTGTATTTTCCCTTTAACTCATTGACTTTCTTTGTTATCAAACGAATTTTAAGTTGTCCAGTGCACCATCTGACCCGGATTCCCGGCCATCCATTCCCATAAAGCGGAATACCGTCACGCCGGCGAAGTTCTATCGCAGATGGACTTTTCTTAGGTTCTTCGAACATCATCCATTCAAAACCTTGAGGGTGCCGTAGTGTGGTAATATGAATCTGCCGTTTTTGATATAGGTATGCGTCCACTTTCTCAAGATGTTTATACATTTCCGGAAACTCCATTCCCGTATCTGCGGTTAGGACAACGTCAATCGGCATCCCTCTTTCAATCATCAAAATAAGCATCGCTGTGCTGTCCTTCCCGCCAGATAGAGAGACCGCATGATAATCTGGTCTTTGACTGATTGCAATATTTTTATTCGTCATCTTTACCACGCCCCTGTTCCCGTATTTTCAAAATACCGTCCAGAGTAGTGGCGGTAATTCCCAGTCGGTGGGCAACGGCGATATCATTCTTCACCGCTTCGTCTATCTCCTCACCGCAGACAATCAGCACATGACTCCGGCGCAGCAGTTTCCGTCCAATGTCAATGCCCTCCTTATGTTCAGCAGGAACAGAATCTCGTAGAAAATATGGAAGATAAAGAACCGGACAAATTGGAGTAAAATTGGCCTCGTATACCTTGCGGCAGTAAACGGTTGCCTGGTCAATAACTGTAAATTTACCGCCTGCCCAGGCAGCGGTAATGTATGCAAATGGTTTTTTCATGATCATATTCCTTTCTTCGGCTGTGCCGACAAAAAGCAGCTACCCACCGCCGTAAAGGCCATGGCTGACCTGACCAATGGCATGTAGTAGCTGCTTATGGTTGTGGCGCATTATAGAGGGATGTAAGCAGATAAGATTTTATGTTCCGGATTTTTGTTGTATTGGCTTTCAGGCTATCTACCAGGTAAAGTTTTTACGGAAGTCAGCCATTCCGGAATGACAGCCCCATACGGTCAAGCATACGCCCATACAAGATTTTAGCATCAGAAGATATTTTCCGGTAATCCGGATCCGTAAATGGCACCTTTGTATCCGGCAAAATGTGTACTGTTCCGCTTCCTCTCCATAAAAATAGTCCAGTATGGGCATGTCTGACATGATTTCCACCTCCTTCCTGCCAAAAAACAAAAATACGCTGCCTTTTATTCTTCTGTTATCAGCAACGCTCCATAAAACCCATTATGTTCTTCATTAAAATAATAACGTTTTCCTTCGATTTCTTTCCATCCGGTTACAACCGCTCCGTAATGTCCATCATGTTCTGTCCGCAGATAGTACCAGCGGCCGTCCACATCCTGAAACCAGCCGGTTTTCATATGGCCCAGTGTGCCATCGCTGATGTTGTGAAGGTAATACCAGTATCCGTCCACATCCTGGAACCAGCCGGTATCCATGATTCCATCCACACTAAAATGATACCAGTCTGTTCTCTGAGTATAGTTGTAATACAGCTCTCTCCACATAGAGCGAGGGCGGCTCCCATCCGTATACTCAAACGTCCAGATATGCTTTTCTCCATCTAATAATTTCCAGTTACCGCTTAAAGCTGTCCCCTTTACAAAGACAGAACCGCTTCCACGGCTGCCGCCAGATCCGCCGCTGGAGGAAGAATTATTGTGGCTGCCACCTTCACTCACACCTGCATCCGCCTTCTGTCCATCGTCCGCTGTTCCGGGGATTCCGTCTGCCCCATTGGTTTTTTCGTCTCCGCCTGAAAGGTTAGTATTTGTTCCGTTCCCGGTATCCTTTCGATCATCCTCTGTGCCAAACTGATTATCATTTCCAGGGTAGACTTCTTTCCCGTCTGTATCTGTATAGTGGTCGTCCTGGGTTCCGTATTCTCCATCCAGGCCGGGATTCACCGGCTTATCATCTGATGTACCGGGGATCTTATCAACCCCATTGGTTTTTACATCTTCTCCTGATAAGTCGGTGTTTGTTCCGTTTCCAACGTCCTTTCGGTCGTCTGAGGTGCCAAACTGGTTATCTCCTCCAGGATAAATCTCCTTCTCATCTGTGTCTGTATAGTGGTCGTCCTGGGTTCCGTATTCTCCATCCAGACCGGGATTTACCGGCTTATCGTCTAATGTACCGGGGATCTTATCAACTCCGTTGGTTTTTACATCTTCTCCTGATAAATTGGTGTTTGTTCCGTTTCCAATATCCTTTCGGTCGTCTGAGGTGCCAAACTGATTATCTCCTCCAGGATAAACTTCTTTCCCATCTGTATCTGTATAGTGGTCGTCTTGGGTTCCGTATTTCCCGTCCAGTCCCAGATTAATTTTTTTGTCGTCCTCCGTTCCCGGAAGCCCATCCGCTCCATTTGTCCAGTATTCTTCATCCCCTGTATTCCACTGCAAATCAGCTCCAGGTCTCTGGTTGCTTCCGTTTTTTAAGTCGATATAATCATCGACACTTCCAAATATCAAATCCAATCCGCAGTGGATTTTCTGACCGTCTATCTCAATGGCATCGTCGCTGGTTCCCATCTTTCCATCTGCTCCTGGGAGAATCTGCTTGTCGTCTGAAGTTCCCGGCTTCCCATCCTGGTAATCGTACCAGACTTCATCATCGCCGGTATCCCATACACAGTCCTTTCCAGGACGGTAATTAGTATGGTTTTCCCCTTCCATAAAGTCATCCTCTGTGGCAAAGGTTTTATCCATCCCCGCGTAAACTTTGGCATTGATATAATCCCGGTAATAGAAGTCGTCTTCCGTACCATACTCCTTGTCCGCTCCGGCATAAACCGTCTTGTCATCGTCTGTCCCTGCGGTTAAGTCAATACCGTTAAAGTAATACTCATCATCCCCAGTCCCATATTCCCCGTCTTCTCCAGGACGGACATTGGTGTTATTCCCCAGATTCCTAAATTCCAAAGTCCACATGGCCGTTAAAGTCACATCACCGGCATCCTGATAAACCGTATTTTCTGTGATCCGGCTTCCGCTAACTCCATGATACCACCCCAAAAAGCGATAGTTGGTTTTCTTTGGCGTCGGCAAAATACCAATCTCTGAATCGTAGGTTACTTCCTTTTCCCTCATGGTACAGGTTCCGCCAGAACTATTGAATACAACTTTATACGTATTCGGTTCCCAGTTCGTATAAAAGAATAGAACATCCTTATTTTTTTGCGTTAAATTTTTTACCTCTTCCTGATCCCCATAATTCTCTCCGGTTCCGTCCTCCTCTGTGCTCCATTTCGTGAAATGGTAGCCTCTTTTACTATAAGCGTTTTCGGCGAGGCTTTCTGCTTTATCATAGGTAATCACCTGATCCGGCATGGAGCCGCCTGTATATCCATTAGCGCCAATAAACCGGATCGTGTAGGTGTTGACCTCCCAAATTGCTTTTAATTGTAATACAGCCCCGTCCTGAGCACTCCAGTTTCTTACAGTGCTGCCATCTGCTTTCTGTACCCCGTTCTCCATCTGCCATCCGGAAAAGGTATATCCCGGTTTCTCAAAGGCATTGCGGCTCAGGGAACTTTCTACGTCATATACATGGCTGGAATCTTTCATGGTTCCGGACTCAGCTCCATTTCCATCATAATGGATGGTGTACCGGACAGGCGTCCAGTGGGCATAGTAAGTTACTGCCGAAGAAGGCACTACGGTATTTTCTGTTATCCGGTTTCCCCCGTTTGCAGATGTGTACCATCCATCAAACACATATCCTGTACGTACAGCTGTTGGCAGGCTCCCTATAAGACTTCCGGAAATATACTCGCCGGATGTGGCGGAGCTGCTTCCGCCATTGGCATCAAATCCAACCGTTACCTTGCCTACTGCGATCCCTGTCCCGGTTCCCATGGGCATTACCGCTGAGTAATACCAGTTATAGTTATTCGGGCTGTAATTTCCGGATGATGACGAGTCCCAGTAATACCATCCATATCCCTCAAACACAGGAAATACGCCAGTAACTTTGTCAGAAATATTTTTTAAGATTACGGTATTCATTCTTCCATTGGCAGACTCCTCCACATCGGTATATACGTCAATAACCTTGGTAGATTCATAATCCGGATTTCCCCCAAGGTAGCTCTCATCCCAACAGCTCGAATATTTGAGTGATGCATTTGACACACGGTTATTTCTGATAACTGGCACGCAGTCAATATTTTGCGGAATGGGTGTGCTTCCCGGCACGGAATGGTAGGTAACCAGTCCTCCATATTTCTTGTTCCAGTTATCATCACCATAACGGTGATCCTCATGTTCCTCGGCGCTAAGCCTCCGGCTTCCCGTTACTTGATTGTTGTTTAACAGCAGGTAAATCTGGAAAGATGCGGAATGTTCCTGCCATTTACTGTGATCACCTGATGTGTAATCCTGATACCAGGTAATTTTCAGATCATTTCCGATTTTCTCCGCTGTGAAGTTTTCCAGTACTGTGCTGGTAAAAGGGTAATCATATACATTAAGCCCCCGGCTGTTGGGATTTTCATAATCCCCTTTCACACTTCCGTTTTCCCTGCACTCAAACCACCTTGCTTCCTGGGAATCCTTCTTATTTTTAATTCTTCCATAGAAAAAGTAACGTGGATCCTCTGAGAAATCATTCAGATCTTCGGCAGCCCACCAGACATCGTAAGAGCTGCCGTCATAGTTCCTTCCCATCTCCGGGTCAATCACCTGATATTGATATTTCTTATCTTCTGCATTTCCTGTGACTTCCCGGTCCGACAGCATGGCTTTTAACTGGTTTAACGCCTCTTCATCCGCCTGACTGGATTCATATAGATAGGGCGCAGATGTATAGTATTCTTCTTCCATATCCACTTGTGTATGGGATGCGGTTCCTGTGGCAAATGAAACGTACCAGCCCGTTGTCTCCTCCCCCCAGCTTCCAAACCTTCTCCAATGCTTCCCTCCATCCCGGTCAATGAAGTAATAGCCTTCCTTTCCGAAAAAGGTTACTTTGGTATACCAAGACGGAATATTTTGCGGCTCTCCGGTTTTAAATTCTTCGTATTTCGTGCTATCTTTGTAAAGGGCTTCAGAGGGAGTTGCCTCTGTTACCGCTTCAGCAGCTGTTTCTTCGAAATCCGCATTGGAAGGAGAAGCCAGCTTCTGCTGTTCTCCATATGCTACAGTCGGCCAGGAAATTCCTCGTACCGGCTCTGAAATTCCAGGCAGAATCAGTCCTGTGGCCAGTGCCCCTATGGCGGCCTGCTTCCATTTCTTTTTCATTGTCCAATCCTCCTAACTAAAAATGTGGTCTTGTCTCATGTGTCCTTCTATTTTTTACTTTTACATTCTCATTTCCAGCCATCTTCCAGTTCTGCTTCCTCATGAAACTCTGTTCGTAGACAAAGCAAAAGGTGCCGCCCGAAAGCAACACCTTTAAAGTGGATAACGCCTGAAAACGGCGTATTTATGCAGTTTTTAATAATAACTCCTATTTATTCATTAGCGGTCTGGCTGTGTGTTTTTGTTAGTTGTTAGAGGGGCCCTATCGCTAGTAAACTTTCTTTAGACTTTCTGTGCTATTTTATTTGTGGTTTTGCAGCCTCACTTTTATTCTAACACAGGAGCTCTTACTTATATCTAAAGATTTTTCTCTTCATGTATAGCAGAGGGTATTTTTACTGTGACACAATAAAATAAAGACCAGGAACCTGTTTTTCGATTCCCGGTCGATTTTATTTATGTTGTCTATTCTGCTAAATTTTTATCAACGCTAAAGATTGTATATGTGTTTGGCAACTTTTTAAATTCCTGACCGAAATGGAGATTCTCTATATCCATTCCGCTTGAAACCATACATTATAATTCAACCCCAAGCCAGCCCTTTACTGTTTCCGCAGCATATCCAACTACTAGAGCAATTTTTTCCATATCAAGCCCCATCTCATATAATTTTTTAGCGCTCTCCTGAGCTTGCATAAGTCTACCTTGCCGTTCTCCGTCACGTTTGATTTCCTGAATCGCCTGGCACACATCAACCACCTCTTCTTCATCATATTTTATGCCTGAATTTGTAATTGCTTCAATCACATCCGCCGCCCTACGCTCCACTTCCCGGAAACGCTTTTCATTGGCTGCCAATACCCTGCTTAAATTTTCCTTGTCTTTCGAATACTTGATAAACAGCATAACTTCCCGCAGACTGGACTGGAATTTCATAATCTCCTCGTCCGTCATCTGCGCCGGTGCAATCAACCGCACATGGTAATTATCCATGCAGGCAAGCACAGCTGGATCCGGCACATCCATCATTTCAAACAGGCTTAACGGCCCATCCCACTCTTCCGAACCAAAAAATATGGTCACGGTGACAGATGGTATCAGTCTGTCCTCTGCCCAGAAACCGCTTAGGAATTCACCCGCATTTGGTATATTCCTGTCTTCTTCAGCAGATGTTTCCCCCTGCTCCTTTTTCCGTTTCTTTTCCTTCCTGTGTGACTTCGCCGCTTCTTCCACCTGCCCTGCATACTCTAACGCATCATAAAGATTGTTCTTCACAGCCATTGCATAATGAATCTCTGCCTGATTCTCCGCGCCATAAAGGACATATTCCATCTTCCCGTCCGTCATTGCTGCATACAGTTTCTGCACATCACGGAATTTCTGGACGGGAACTACAGCGCCATCTGCACCATATGGCAGTGCAATTTTCGTGGAATCTCGCTCCGTAAGCTGCTCTGGCAGGATTACCTGCTGCCCGCCGTAAATATAGTAATTGAAAATGTCCGCAAATACGTCCGCATCTTTTACATAATCTTTGGTTATCGTATCTTTTTTCAACGGCATCCACCGCCTTTCTGTGTAGCTGTACGGCAATAGGATTGTCAAATCCTATTGGTTGCCACGGTTTCATTATACTCAAAAAATTTCTTTTTTTCAACCACCCCCACGCCTATTTAATCATTAGAATTTTTTTGCAACTTTGTCACTTCCTCCTGCATGGTTTCCCTCCTTCATTTTTTATTGCTGTACGCCCGTCAGGGTGGGACGTACAGCCTGTGGATCCGATATTTCATAAACTCTCCTTCCCGCTTTTGGACAAAAAGTCCAAAAGTTATCTATCCTCTTTCAAACAGCAGATTGTGCAGAGGTCAGCATATAACACGCCCTCCCCACATTTTATTGTGTCAAACAAATGGCACTGAAACAATATATCACGCTATTTATCCATCTCCTTCCGCTTTGGACTGAAACAGCCCTTTTTCTTCCCAGCCGCTTCCATACATATCATGCTGAACCAACTGCTGGTAATAATGGTTCTTAGTGTTCGGGGCATTGTAGAGGGCAGTCACCATGTACGCCTTGATGTTGGTTATCTTGGTTGTGGTTTCCTTCATACACTTGATGACATACTCCAAGTGAGAGCTGTCCAGCTTTAAAAACTTAGACTTTACAAGCTCATACGGGTAATCTTCGCCGTTGATCTTTATCGTCCTGTGCTTTACGCACACAATCTCGCAGATCACCTCATACAGTTCCTCGTATAGGCCTTTTTCACTCCAATCACCATATTTCATGTGATACTCATACTCAATATTTTTCTGAATGATTTCCATGTAGGCACTGGCTTCATCAAGCATACCATTATCCGGCTTGCCCGATTCCTGTTTTTCTGTTCCACTGTCTGATTGATTGATAGGATTGGTATCACTCAGATCGGTATCATTCGTATTGTTATAATTCGGGTTCGCTTTTTGAACTTCCAGAGATTCGTTTTCTGAACTTCCGGAAGTCTGGTTTTTGAAACTCTTGAAGTCTGGTTTTTGAATTTCCAGAAGTCTGGTTTCTGAACTTCTGGAATCCTGATTTTTATACTTCTTGAATTTCAGTTTTTGAACTTCTGCGGAAACATCAGCATTTGCGGCTTCTCCGGCTGCGCCTTCCCCACCTGCAGGCGGCTCTGAAAGGACAAAATTCTTGACATATATGATGTCTGGCTTGCCCAGTCCCTGCCTTTTCTTTTCAATCAGGCCAATCCCTTTCTTGCTGTCAAGCTCCGCAAGCACCTTTGCACAAGTAGCTCTGGCGCATCCCAAATCCTCCATGATGTTCTCCACTGTATAATGGATATATGCCCGGTTCTCGTCGTCAAACCAGCCGTTTTTCATGGATAATGCCATCCTATCAAGCATCAGACCGTAAAGGAGTTTCGCATCACTGGATAAGCCTTTGAAACGCCTGTCTTTTATCAAAAGCCTCGGCACTCTGTAAAAGGAAAACTGCTCCGCTTCCGTACCGTAGTAATAATCGAATTTCAAACCGCCATCCAATCTGCCCGGCCTCCTTCCTATTGCCTTTTCTTCCATTCATCCAGAAGCTGAATGATGATGCCTTCTATTTCCTCACTGCTGCAATCCTCCGCAAAATATTCGCTGATTTTATCCGCTTTCAGTGTTACTTTCCGCTCCTTCGGCTTTTCCTCCGTCAGTATCAGGCGCACCATTGCAAGGGTAAGTTCCCCGGTCTTTCCATATTCCTTGATTTTTGCCGACTGCGCCATGCTGACGTTACAGCCTTTTTCCTCTATGACAGCCTGTACCCACTGCTGTGCTTCCTTTGTAAGAAAGGAAATGTCAACGCCCTGTGAGAAGCCGAGTTTCTTACCGTCCACCATAGCCAGGAGTTCATCAGACAGGCGGGAGAGCCAGATATACCTCTGAACCTTTTTCGCATTCTCCCCGGCAGCTTCCCCTACTTCGTCAAGGGTGTTTTTCCCTGATTTCTTTCCCTGATGCTTCATGGCTTCATATTTCATCTTGTAGGCTCTCGCCTTTTCGCTTGGCAAGATGTCCTCCCTCTGGATGTTAGAATCCACCATGATAATCGTAGCTTCATCATCGGTGTAGTCTCGGACAACCACTGGCATCTCCGTCTTTCCGGCAAGCTCCAAGCCACGCTTGCGGCGGTGTCCGGCTATGATTTCATAGCCGCCGCCTTTCCTCGGTCTGGCAATCCCCGGAACAAGCACCCCGTACTGGCGGATACTCTCGGTTGTTTCCTCCATCTTCTCATCGTCCTCCACCCGGAATGGGTGGTCTTTGAATGTGTAAAGCTCTGCCAGTGGCGCATTGATAATCTGTTCTAATCCATTTTCCTGTGTGGCGCTTTCGCCGAACAAATCATCAAAACTCTCCATTCTGATTTTTGCGGCGCTTCCCGCTTTTGGATTACTGCCCATCTGCAAGCACCTCCTTTGTCAGAGAATCATAAGCTATCGCCACTTTCCCCTTTGGATCATGCTTGTAGATGCTAATGCCCTCCGCTGAAATCTCCGCCGCCCGGACGGAAATGGGGATGATATTGGCGAATATCCTTACCCGGCTTCCATAGGCTTCCTTCAGCATGGAGCTGATGTCCTTTGCATAGTTCGTCCGGCTGTCCACCATTGTAAGCAGAATCCCTTCAATCTCTAATTTCGGGTTAATCTGCCGCTTTACCTTTCCCACCGTCTTAATAAGCTGCTGTAAGCCTTTGACGGGCAGGTATGCCGCCTGTACGGGTATCAGGATACTGTCGGCGCTGGCAAAGGCGTTTATGGTAATCATGCCGAGGGAAGGCATACAGTCAATCAAGATATAATCGTAACTCTCCCGGACAACCTCTATGTACGACCTCAACACCGTTTCCCGGCTCATCACATTTACAAGGGAAACCTCCAGACCGGAAAGCTCGATGTTCCCCGGCATTAAGTCTATCCCTTCCTCATGGTGTAGGATACCTTCTCCCGGCTCTACTTCCTCGTCATTGATTAAATCTCCCATAATGGTTGCAAGCGTGACTTCCAAACTGTCCGGCTCTGTAAATCCTAAGCTCGCCGTCAGGCTGCCCTGTGCATCCGCATCAATCAGAAGCACCTTTTTCCCCTGTTTTGCCAGCCCGATTCCTAAATTGCTTGTAGTGGTGGTTTTTCCCACACCGCCCTTCTGGTTTGCGATTGCGATTATTTTACACATGGTGGATTCTCCTTTTTTCTACTGGTTTTCTTTTACGTTGCTTTTCCTGACTTCCACATAAGTTCGGTAATATTTCTTTGTCCCCTTATTTGGGAACATATCGGAAAACTCCGTCACTTCGATTTTCGGGTTCCTCTGTAATATCTTCCCGAACCACTTAATATCGTTCTTTGTTCCCATAAGCCTGACCTTTAACATCAATCCTGTCCTCCAAGCATGGCGTACAGCTCCTGATTATATGCCCGGTATTCCGGATACCGGATCTGTATTGCCTGCCAAAAATAGGGCGCATAGGCACAGCAGAACAATTCTTCCACTGTGTACCGTCTGCACTCGTCCACCTGTTCCTTTGCATCATCATAGTCAAGGACGCTCGGCGTACCGTTACAGTAAAGGTTATACGCCATCCTGACCACTCTCACGCTCCCGCTGGTCTGCCAGCCTTCATGCAGGCACTCCGTTTTCACACAGCCTGTCTTAAAATCATAGATACTGTAAACGTTCCTTCTTGTGTCATCACTGATACCAAGACAATATACAAGAGCCTTGTGGTATACGTCCTGATACCTGACCTCTTTCAATTTTTCGTAGTAGAATTTTTCATGGGCATCACTGATAAAAATAATCGCTTTCTCTGCTCCTGACGCTGTACGGTTACTCATGCTCTTTTCCTCCATCTCAATTTTTTTGATATTTAATTGACCATAACACTCGCAGCATAGCTGCTTGCTGTCGCGGCATTCGTCAAATGCTCATGCAAGCATGGCACTTGGCTCATTGCTACACGCAAAAAGGACACTTCCCTAAAATTTTCTTTTAGAAAAATGTCCTTATCGTACAAAATATTCAACTAAACTGATAGAGTTTCATTTAAAATCGCTTATTACTATTTGTTAAGCCTCTTTAAAATGTCGTACTCTTGTCGTACCATACTCAAAAAATACGCTTTTTGCAAAAGTTTTAATACAGCTTCGCTCCTGCCGGAATCTTATCGTCTACCATCAGCAGATTCAATCCTTCCCGACCATCTATTTCATGCACCGCAGAGATCAGCATACCCTCGGAATCTATGCCCATCATCTTTCTCGGCGGCAGATTTACGATAGCGATACAGGTTTTTCCAATCAGCTCTTCCGGCTCGTAATACTCGTGAATACCGCTTAAAATCACACGATCCTTGCGTTCCCCGTCATCCATCGTAAACTTAAGGAGCTTCTTAGATTTCGGAACAACCTCACAAGACAGAATCTTCACAGCCCGGAAATCAGACTTTGCAAAGGTATCAAAATCAACCATTTCTTCAAAGATCGGTTCGATTTTTACGTTGGAAAAATCAATCTTTGCAGCCGGTTTTTCCTCTGCCTGTACGCTCTTTTCCGCCTTCTTTCCGCTATCAGAAACGCCTAGTGACTTCATTGTCGGAAACAACAAAACGTCCCTTATGGCTGATGAGTCTGTGAGCAGCATCACCATTCTGTCAATGCCAAATCCAATACCTCCAGTGGGAGGCATTCCCACCATCAGGGCATTGATAAAGTCCTCGTCCGTGTGGTTGGCTTCCTCGTCTCCGGCAGCCAGCATTTCCTCCTGGGCGGCGAAACGCTCTCTCTGATCGATGGGATCATTTAATTCGGAGTAAGCGTTGGCCATCTCCCAGCCGTTCATAAAGAACTCGAAACGCTCTACGTGCTGGGGATTCTCCGGCTTTTTCTTGGTTAAGGGCGACACTTCTATAGGATGATCCATAACGAAAGTGGGCTGGATTAAATGTTCCTCTGCAAATTCCTCAAAGAACAGATTTAAAATATCCCCTCTCTTATGGCGCTCTTCATACTCAACGTGGTGCTCTTTGGCAGCAGCTCTGGCTTCCTCCAGGGTGCGGATCTGGTCAAAATCCACGCCGGAATATTTTTTAACCGCCTCCACCATGGTAATACGCTCAAAGGGCTTTCCAAGATCCATCTGGATACCGTTATAGGTGATGGTGGTAGTACCCAGAACCTCCTTGGCCAGGTAACGATATAAATTTTCAGTTAAGTCCATCATGCCGTGGTAATCGGTGTAGGCCTGATATAGTTCCATCAGGGTAAACTCCGGGTTATGCCTGGTGTCTACGCCTTCATTGCGGAATACCCGGCCAATCTCATATACCCGCTCCAGCCCGCCTACAATCAGCCTCTTTAAGTAAAGCTCCAGAGAAATGCGAAGCTTTACATCCTCGTCCAGGGCATTAAAGTGGGTTTCAAAAGGTCTTGCGGCAGCGCCGCCGGCATTGGATACCAGCATGGGGGTCTCTACCTCCATAAAGCCCTGGCCGTCTAAGTATTTGCGGATTGCGGAGATAATTTTGGAACGTTTGATAAAGGTATCCTTTACCTCCTCATTCATAATTAAATCCACATATCTCTGGCGGTAACGCATATCGGTGTCCGTAAGGCCATGGAACTTCTCCGGCAGCACCTGAAGGCTCTTGGAAAGAAGCTTTACATCAGTTGCATGGATAGAAATCTCGCCGGTTTTGGTGGTAAATACGGTTCCCTTTACGCCTATAATATCGCCGATATCCAGCTTTTTAAAGTCCTTATACTCTTCTTCTCCTACGCTGTCTCTTGCTGCGTAAATCTGGATTCTTCCCTGTAAGTCCTGAATATTGCAGAAGGATGCCTTGCCCATAACGCGCTTAAACATCATACGGCCGGCAACGGATACTTCCTTTCCTTCCAGTTCCTGGTAGTGTTCTTTTACTTCTGCGCTGTGATGAGTCTGGTCGTATCTGGTAATCTGAAACGGGTCCTTACCGGACTCCTGAAGCTCTGCCAGCTTATCCCGGCGGGCCTGAAGCACATGATTTAAATCTTCCTGGGGTCTTGCCTGATTCTGATCTCCTGCCACCTTCGCACACTCCTCTTTATGGTCTGTCTTATACTCTCTGGATCGCCAGCACCTTGTACTGGATAACCCCCACCTGGGTCTCTACGTCTACTACGTCTCCAACTTTTTTGCCGATTAAAGCATGGCCTACGGGAGACTCATTGGAAATCTTGTTCTGAAGGCTGTTGGCCTCTGTGGAACCAACAATGCTGAACTCCATTTCCTCCGCATAGTCTAAGTCGTATACCCGGACTACGCAGCCGATGTTGATCTTTTCCAAATCCACATCCTCTTCTACTACAACCTCCGCATTTTTCAGAAGCTTCTCCAGTTCTTCGATACGCAGCTCAATATCCCTCTGCTCATCCTTTGCGGCATCATATTCTGCATTTTCAGATAAGTCGCCCTGCTCTCTGGCTTCCTTAATCTTCTGGGCAACTTCCTTTCTGCGGTTTACTTTTAAATCGTGGAGCTCATCCTCGTACTTTTTCAATCCCGCATAGGTCAGAATATTTTTCTTTTCTTCCATAATACATTGCTTCCTTCCTGACTAAATTGATTTGCCTTCTCACATTCGGAATATTATAGCCTAATTCCCTGGTATTGTCAAGACCAACTGACGGCCGAAAATGCAGCCGAAAAGATAATTGAAAACAGAACCGAAATACACGGCCGCAGCCGCTATGGCAGCTCTCCGGCAATCCCCCGCAGAAAGGGCCGGAGTAAAGAAAACAGAACGGTTCCGCTTTCTTTTGCTCCGGCCCTCTTTTGTCTTAACCGTTAATAATTTCCAGTTCCTTGGAGTCCTGATTCAGGCTTACCGCCCCGTCTGGGGTAATCAGCATCAAATCCTCAATTCTGACTCCCAATTCCCCGGGAAGGTAAATCCCTGGTTCACAGGAAAAGATCATGCCTTCTTTTATGTAATCTGTATTGACAGCCGACACGTCTCCGGCGTCATGAACCTCAATCCCGATGCAGTGACCCAAACGATGGGTAAAATAAGGACCGTAACCAGCTTCCTCAATAATACTTCTTGCAATCCGGTCAACCTGGCAAAACTGCATTCCCGGCTTCATAGCCGCCTGGGCAGCCAGGTTTGCTTTTTTTACGATCTCGTAAACTTCCCGTCCCTTTTCGCTTGCATGTTTATAAAAGAAGGTTCTGGTCATATCCGAACAGTAATTGTCTTTCTTACAGCCTACGTCAAAGAGAACGCAGTCTCCTTCTTTTAACACCGTGCTGTCAGGCTTGTGATGGCCGATGGCGGCATTTGCTCCAAAGCTTACCAGAGGGCCGAAGGACGGGCCTTCTGTTCCCAGCTCTTTATAGATGCGGTTCATTCCCGCCGCTACCTCCAGCTCTGTTACGCCTTCTTTTATCAGTCCCCGAAACTGAGCCATGGCGGCGTCATTCAGCTTAGAAGCCCGGATCATTTTTTCCTGCTCATCCGGATCCTTTACCTGTCTGGCGGCATCTACGCACCGGGATGCATTTTTATATCCGGTTCCTGCCCCCAGCTCCATAAGCTCCAGTAAAAACCTGGCGGCCATTTTTTTATCGATTCCCAAAGGTTTTGTATGATCCGTGCAGTCCGAAATCATCCTGCACCCGGGATCGGTATCGGAAAACCACACCTTTTCTATGCCAATATCGCCGTCTACGGTAAACAGTTTGTTGACAAACAGCTTATGGTTTCCGTTTTTATTCAGATAAAGGGCCAGAAGGCGCTCATTGGGAAGGATCCACCTTCCGGTCAGATAAAAGATGGACGGCGGGTCGCTTATCAGCATCTGCTCCAGTCCCATCTCTTCCATATTGGCAAGAACTTTTGCCACTCTTTCATCAAACATAAGCTGTCCTCCTTATCCCATTGTATAGAACACCGGAGCGCCGGGGCCCAGAGGAAGATTAAGCACCATCCACAGAGCCAGCATCACGGACCAGCTGATGATAAAGGCCAGGGAATAAGGAAGCATGGAGGATACCAGGGTCCCCCACCCGGTGTCCTTGTCATATTTTTTCATAATGGTCAGAATATACGGAATCCAGGCGATAACCGGCGCAATAATGTTGGTGGTGCTGTCGCCGATCCGGTAAGCCACCTGGGTCAGCTCCGGAGATAAGCCCAGTTTCATAAACATAGGAACAAATACCGGCGCAAAAATTGCGTATTTAGCAGAGGCGGACGCCATAAACAGGTTTACAAAGCCTGCTACTAAAATAAAGCACATCATCAGGCCTACAGAATTCACATTCAGGCTCTGAAGCAGCTCCGCCCCCTTAAAGGACAGGATCCGTCCAATGTTGGTTTTTCCAAAATAGCTGGTAAACTGAGCTGCCACAAAGGCCATAGCCACAAAACCGGAAACAGATGCAATGGCTTTATTAAAGGAAGCAACCACATCCTTATCGGTCTTAAAGGTTCCGCACAGCTTGCCGTAAACAAAGGAAGGAATAAAGAACAGCAGGGTAAACAGCGGAATAATGGCATTCATCAAAGTGGAATTGTTAATCAGGCTTCCGGTTTCTGCGTTTCTCATAAAGGAATTTTTCGGAATACAGCATACCACGAAAAATACTACGATTGCCACAAATACCCAGTTGGATATACTTAATGCTTTCTCTTCCTTCCTGGTCATCTCGCCGGTAGGCTCCACCAGGGTTCCGTCTCCGTTTTCCTTATAGGGGCCTAAGCGGGGGATCACCACCAGCTCCGTAATCAGGGTTCCCACAATGGTAATCAGAATGGTAGAAGCAATCATGAAAAACCAGTTGGACAGAGGGGTTACGGTATAGTTAGGGTCAATGGTCTGAGCCGCTGCAGTGGAGAAGCCGGAAAGGGTGGCGTCAGCGGATCCAATGAGAAGGTTTGCGGAAAATCCTCCGGAAACTCCGGCAAAACCAGCCGCAATCCCTGCCAGGGGATGTTTATTGTATGCCTTAAAAATCATGGCAGCCAGGGGGATAAATACTACATACCCGGCATTTTCCGCCACATTGGTCATAACGCCGATAAATACTACCATAGGGGTTACCAGCATGGCAGGGGTGATCTTCACTACCTTTTTAATCAGGCCGTTTAAATAACCAGAGCTTTCTGCAACGCCGATTCCCAGCATAATGACAATGGTAAAGCCCAGAGGGGCATAGCCGGTGAAATTGCTTACCGCGGAAGTCAGCATATACTGAAGTCCGGAAATGCTGAACAGGCTGACCACCTTGATGGTAGTCTCCTCTACGGCCCCGCTGGAGGCATTGTACATCTCGCCGGTGGCGCTCCAACCCATGGCGGCGCCGATTCCGGATATTATTACCACCAGAACTGCCAGATAGAAGAAAATGGTTAATGGCGTGGGAAGCTTATTCCCCGCTGTCTCAATTGCGTCCAGGAACTTCAGGAACCAGGACCGCTTCTTTGTTTCAGTGTTTCCTTTCATACTCATTCTCCTTTTTTCTTATTTATTTTGCCGTATTAGAAGCGATAAGCGCCGCATCCCAGACTCCGGAAAATGGCGGGGAGTAGCACAGATCCATAAATCCCATTTCATCCACCGTAAGCCCGGAGTAGATGGCAATGGCATAATAATTGACTCTTGGCACCACGATTCCCTGGCCATAGGCCTGAGCTCCCAAAAGCTTTCTGGTTTCCGCGTCATAAATTACCTTGATATTCAGCTTTTCACTGCCATAGTAGGAAGCGTAGCTGTTTCCGGTAATGGTGTGGGCCTTGTAAGAAAGCCCCAGAGCTCTGGCTTCCTTCTCGGAAATCCCGGTTTTTGCGGCGTCCATGCCAAAGAGACGAAGAGCGGAACTTCCAATCAGCTTAAAGGGTTTGGGCTCTGCTCCGCCCAAAATATCCCCGATAATCCTTCCCTGCTTGTTGGCATTGGTGCCCAGGGGCGCATAGGTATATTCTCCGGTTACAGCAGAGCGCATAATGCTGCAGTCCCCGGCTGCATAAACGTCCGGAATACTGGTTTCCATCCGCTCATTGACATAGATTGCCCCGTTTTTTGCCTTTTCAATGTTCTGGATAAAGGATGTGGCCGGCGCAATTCCTGCGCTGTTAATCACAATATCCGCCGGAATCTCTTCCCGGACGCCATCGTTCTCCACCACTACCTTTTCAATCCGATTGTCCCGGGAGATCAATTCGATTACCCTGGTTTTTGTTCTTACAGCTACTCCGCCCCGCTCCAGTTCCTCTTCTAATGCCTGGCTGACCTCCGGGTCAAAGGAAGAGAGGACATGATCCGCCAGTTCGATAACCGTTACGTTCTTTCTATACTTTTTACAGCTCTCTGAAACCTCCAGGCCAATGAATCCCGCGCCTGTAATAACGACGTTTTTCTGCCCTTCATCCTGGAGAGACTGCTTAATCCGGGTTCCGTCCGCCACATCCCGAATCTCAAAAAGATTATCATAGGACTGGTCAAAGGGCGGAAAGTGCCGCACTCCTGCTCCGCTTCCAATTACCAGTTTATCGTAAGTGTCCTCAAAGACCCGGCCTGTGTGCAGATCCGTTACGGTTACCGTCTTTTTATCTGTATCCACGGCCGTTACTTCATGGAAGGTCTTAACCGGAATCCCGCTCCGGGCAAATTCCTCCGCCGTCCTGGCAATTAAATCCCTGCCCTGCTTAATGTGATCGGAGATATAAAAGGGAATTCCGCAGGCCCCGTAAGAAACCTCCCCGCCTTTTTCATAGACCACAATCTCCACATCTTCCTTTAAGAGGCGCTTTAGCTTGGAAGCTGCAGACATTCCGGCGGCTACCCCGCCGATAATCACTGTTTTCATTCTCTCACCCTTCTTTCTACAATAATGGCGTTGGCCATACAGCCGGTTACGTTAATTAATGTCCTGGGAACATCCCCTATGGGGTCAATTGCAACCATGGGGCCCAGGCCAAAAACCGCCCCTCCCAGGCCGGAACCCATTACTGCGGAAAACTCCGCCATAGTAGCTGTGCCGGGAACTCCGGTGATTCCATAGGAGGTCAGGACAATAACGACTACCAGGGAAAGCACCAGACCGGGAGTCAGGGATATCCCACAAAGTCCTGCCGCAAAAACAGCAGCCATTGCCGGAAACAGGGCGCCGCAGCCCTGCATACCGGACTGGATGGCATAAGAAGCCACCGGATCTGTAATCTCCCGCTTAAGACCCAGACCATCTGCCAACGCGTCCTGGGCATCTTTTAAGCATGCGGAACCGGAGCGGGTCTTTAAGGCTTTTGCCATCGCCTTTTTTCCTGCTTTAAAAAAGGCGGCAGGCCCTACTCCTGACAGGGCGCACAGGAAAAGCTGAAGCAGCAGCATACCCGCCGATGCCAGGCATAAAACAGCCAAAAATTTTCCCAGCATAATCAAAGCTCCCGGGCCATAGGCCGCGGTAAATCCAGCCATAATGGCGCAGGCCCCTACCGGTTTGTAAGCGATAACAGCTTTGCAGACGCTGGTTCCGGTCATGAAGCAGGCCTCTGTCACATCCAGAAACGGCTTTATGGTATCCATATACTTTACTGACATTCTTCGGGCGGCAATTCCGATAAAAGCGGCAAATACAAAGATCCCCACCGAATGTCCCAAAAGCAGATCTTCCCCGATTCCGGAAGGAATCAGCCGGGAAACTGCCTCCGTAAATCCTGCTCCTTCCCCGCCGCTCCATGAAAATATCTCCTGTCCGCTTCCGGGCGCTGCACCCACCTGAAATACCAGCCCCAACACAGTCGCTATCAGAACACTGGCGGCCAGCATCAGGGTGTTGACCCATTTTTTCCATTGGTCCAGGGGAGACCTGGTCTTGCTTAAGGGGGTTTTGATTACCAGCCGGATACCGGCAATCAGGATCATAGGCAGCACCAGGCACTTAAGCAGGGAAACATATCCGTATCCCACCAGTTGAAACCAGGTTTTTAGTTCTTCTGCAAAAGGCGAACTTTTCTCCCCTCCGCCGGAGATAAACCAGGCGGCAAGGCCGTAGGCAGCGCCTGCCGCCCCGCCTGTTAAAACCCTTACGGCAAATTCAAATTTCTTTTTCGGCAAGCGGCTGATCCCGTAGAGCAAAACAAAAAACAGGACTGCCGCCCCCAGAGTACTCCAGCCGGATACTCCGAAAAACTCCAAAGCTTTCATAATCTAATTCCTTTCCGTCAGCAGCCGGTCATAATCCGAATGATTTCCTTATCCGTCTCCTTCATCCCTTCTTTTCCCAGACGGCCGATGTTGATAATGGTGTTTTCCACACCTTTGGAAATAATCCCGTCTCCGCCTTTAAACTGCTGCCCGTTTTGGTACATATCATACCCCAGAATCCCGGCGTCCACTGCTGCCGCAATCTTTCCCGCGCAGGAAGGCTTGGCGCCGTCGCAGATAATGCCGGAAACAATAGCCAGCGCATTGACTAATGTATGGGCAATAGTCTTAAAATCTCCGCCTAACAAAAAGGCGATTCCGCAGCCTGCCCCGCAGCCTGCGCTGACCGCGCCGCAGTAAGCGGACAGACGGCCGATTCCGGTCTTTTGATGGATGGTAATCAAATTGGAAAGCACCAGAGCCCGGTACAGCATTTCTTCACCGGAATCCAGCTCCCTGGCGTATTCGATTACCGGCAGGGATGCCGTCATTCCCTGGTTGCCGCTTCCAGAATTAATAATAACCGGCATCTCGCAGCCGCTCATCCTGGCGTCCGAACCGGCAGCCGCAGCGGCCCTGGCTCTTGTGCGGACATCATTCCCGCAGGACTTTAATAGAGTGCTCCCGATATTGGCTCCCCAGCTTCCTTTTAAGCCCTCCTGAGAAATGGCGCTGTTGCAGGCAATCTGCCGGGAAATGATCTCCTGTACATCCTCTAAACAGACACTTTTTGCAAAGTCATAGATCCCTTCAATATTTAGGAGGCTTCTGTCTGCCATGGAGACTTCCCTCTCTGCTGTAACTCCTTTTTCATAGAGGATCCTGCCGTCCTTTTCAATCAGGACAATGTTGGTATGATAACCGGCAATCCTCACTCTGGCCCAGGATTCCTTATAGAAGAGAGTTACCACCATATCCAGAATTTCTTCCGTCTCAAGGGGTTCTACCTTAATGGGAACCCTGTCCAAAAATTCCCGGATCCCTTTCTTCTGCTCCTCTGTTACTCCCGCAATCACCTCCAGCACACGGCTGGCATCTCCGGCCGCCGCTCCTGCGGCGCAGGCTGCCTCAATTCCTTTTAAACCTCCGGTGTTGGGAACAATCACACTCTTTACATTTTTCACAATATTACCGCTGGCGCTTACCTGGCATTTGTCCGGAAGGCATCCCAGTACCTCCCTGGCCTTCGCCGCGCAGTAAGCCAGCGCAATTGGTTCCGTACATCCCATAGCCGGGACCAGCTCTTCCTTTAAAATCTGTACATAAGCCTGGTAAACCGTCTCCGTCCGCTCCATAGTATCCTCCAGTTTTATTAAACTATACCGTCTGATCTGTTACAATCTCACAATCAAGTCAGTCTAATTGTAATACAGACTATTCGATTTGTCAATCATTACAATAATAATTTTTTATCGTAATAATAATATTCACTAACAGTTGAGACGGCAAAGGACCTGAGATAAAATTTTACGTCAAACTCACTTGTAAGCAAAATTTTATCTCAGGTCCCTCATCAGATTACTCTATCGTTCATGTTTTTCACGCCGCTTTACAGCTTCCCTATCTACCTGCTCATCTGTCCTTGCAGAAACAATAATGATTTTCATTACTCCGTCCACGCGTTCCACTTTATTTATGGATATTTTTTCTGTAACTTCGCCTGATACCGGTACACACTGGCTTCTGAGCAGTACAAATACTCTGCCACCGCCCCCACAGCACCTTTCAAGTGAAACAATCCGGCATCATTTAACTCGCTGATAATCTCTAGCCTGTCCTGCTGGGTCAGGCGCTCCCGCACCATAGAATCGCAGGATCCCACGGTCTGAATCACAGCCTTTTTTATCATATCTCCCATAACATCTTCAGAAAAGCTCTCAGCAGGCCCGGGATCCTCCCCGGCTTTCACGCTGTGAATCAAATCCAGGCCGCTTAAAGCTTTTACCTCATCCAAAAGCTTTTCATAAGGCCCCATGTCAATATTAATGCACAGCTGCCCAATCAGCTCCCCTTCCTCCCGAATAAAGTAGGTGGATGAGCGCAGGCGCTTGTTGGCCGCCGCCTTCCCCTCATAATTCACCACATAATCCCTCTCCTTCCATTCCTGGTTGGCCAGGATGGAAAGCGTAAAGTCGGTAATGGGCGCGCCGATTGTCCGGCCGCTGACGTGGCCATTGGCAATGGCAATAATGTCGTGATCCGGCTTGCGGCAGTCTCTCAGTACCACCTCCGTATTTTCTCCCATGATCTCCCCTAAAAAATCCACCAGCTTTTTATACCGATCTAATGTATCCACTTCTCTCCCTCTCCATCAATAATTTTTCCATATCTTCATAGGTTTCCGCCTGATTAATATCATTCCGCAAGGAAGCGGAATTGGGAAGGCCGCTGGTATACCAGGCCATGTGGCTCCGCATTTCCCGGATGGCCGCCTTCTCCCCTTTATACTCAGAAAGCATCCGGCCATGGCGCAAAATCATTGCCCGGATTTCCTCTATGGAAGGCTTGGGCGGAGCAATGCCGGTTTCCATAAGGGCCCTGGCGCGTCCGAAAATCCAGGGATTTCCTTTCACTCCTCTGGCAATCATCACGCCGTCGCAGCCGGTTTCCTCCATCATCCTCACCGCGTCCTCCGGCTGGAAAATATCCCCGTTTCCGATTACCGGGACAGACACAGCCCTTTTTACCTGGCGGATAATATCCCAGTCCGCTTTGCCGGAATAATACTGTTCCCTGGTCCTTCCGTGAACTGCTACCGCCGCCACACCGCTGGCTTCCGCCATTTTCGCAAATTCCACTGCGGTAGAGTCTCCGTTTTCAAAGCCTTTTCGAAATTTCACTGTCACCGGCTTTTTTACTGCCTTTACCATGGCAGTCAGAATTTTTCCGGCAAGCCCCGGATTTTTCATCAGGGCCGAGCCTTCCCCGTTCTTTACAATTTTCGGCACCGGACACCCCATATTCACATCTATGATCTCATAAGGTCCTTCCTCCAAGTATGCGGCGATTTCCGCCATAACAGCCGGATCCGATCCGAAAAGCTGAACGGCCACAGGGTGTTCTCCTTCTCCTACCCTCAGCAGATCCCGGGTGTTTTTATTTTTGTATAAAATCGCCTTGGCGCTTACCATCTCCGTGTAGGCCAGGCTACAGCCCTGCTCCCTGCACAAAAGCCGGAAAGGCAGATCCGTGACTCCTGCCATAGGGGCCAGAATCAGAGGGCTCTCAAGAGCCACGCCGCCGATAACAGGGCCTGCCTTAATCATCCGCTTCCCTCCCGGGCCTTCCCGTCTCGTTAAGAGGAAGTCCTAAAAATTTCACCTTATAGTAGAGCTCCAGAGCTTCTAAAAGCTCCCTTTTTTCTTTCTGATACCGGCGGATATTTAATTCGCTTCCAATCTCGTCAAATAAATAGTCCTGATCCTCTACCGCCACTTTAAACTCTAGGTTCCCGGTTTCATCATACTCCAGGGTCAGCACGCCTCCTACATCCTCGGTAAACAACACGCACATTACCTGCAGCTCTTTCCGGATTTCTTCCGGAAGTGAGGAAAAATCCTGATTAAAATAGTATTTCTGTTCATAAGAATTGGCTCCGCAGAGCACAATGCTTTTTTGTTGTTCCATGGGTCAATTCCTCCTGTATCCCTTTCTTGTAAACAGAAGCAAGGAAAAGGGGGGCTGCCACAGAATAAACTCTCTGGGACAGCTCCCCGCCGTCTGAACCGCAGTAAAATTATCTCACCAGCATCTTGCAGATCTCGTACTGATCTTCCGGAATATCCTTCTTCATATTCAGAGCATCCTGAATATCTATGTCCACGTACTGGCCGTTCTGATATGCCACAACCCGGTTGCTCTTGCCCTCTGCCAAAAGCAGCGCCGCCTTAGCGCCCATAATCGAAGCATATACTCTGTCCTTACAGGTAGGGCTGCCGCCTCGCTGCATGTGTCCTAAGATGGTAGCCCGGGTCTCAATACCGGTAGCCGCCTCAATTCGGCGGGCCATGGATGCAGAATGGCCAATGCCCTCTGCATTGATGACAATGTTGTGCTTTTTCCCTCTCTTGCGATTGTCAATAATCCGGTTGATAATGGCCTGCTCATCGCCGTCGTAGCGCTCCGGAAGGAGAATCTCCTCTGCGCCGTTGGCATAACCGCACCACAGGGCAATGTAGCCGGCCCGGCGGCCCATAACCTCAATAATGCTGCATCGCTCATGGGAAGTAGAAGTATCTCTTACTTTATCAATTGCGATCATGGCGGTATTTACCGCTGTATCAAAGCCAATAGTATAATCAGTGCTGGAGATATCCAAATCAATGGTTCCCGGCACGCCTACGGTATTGATGCCCAATGCCGCCAGTTTACCGGCGCCTCTGTAGGAACCGTCTCCGCCAATCACCACAATACCGTCAATCCCATGCCTGCGGCAAATCTCAGCTCCCAGCTCCTGGCCTTCCAGGGTGGTAAACTCCTGGCATCTTGCCGTATATAAAATCGTGCCGCCCCGATGGATAATATCGGAAACGCTGGTACTGTCCATATCTACGATTTCTTCCTGGAGAAGGCCTGCATATCCTCTCATAATCCCTTTTACTTTTAAGCCTTCATGGATAGCGGTTCTTACAACTGCACGGATAGCCGCATTCATTCCCGGCGCATCGCCTCCGCTGGTGAGTACGCCAATGGTTTTTACTTTTTTAGCCATAGAAAATATGCCTCCCTCTCTGCGAGATTCGTTCTTTTGAAATCAAATACCAATGGAGTATTTTTCCATCCATTTCATATTCATATTTTAAAGCATTTTACATGGATTATCAATAGCTATAATCACCAAATCGTTAAATTTTTTTCAAAAGCTCTTTAATTTCTTTTCCGCAATTCCGATATTCTTTTTTCCAAAAGTCTCAGCCAGCCTGTCTGTCAATTCCCGGGTAATTCCCACCTTCCAATTTGCCGGCAGAATCTTTTTGGCCCGTTCCTTTTCCAGGTAAATCACCACTGTGTCGCCGCCCTCCGCCTGGCTTAAGACATTTAAAAGCTCTTGTTCTTTTTCTGTATAAGCTTCCTTATCCGGAAATTTAATCCACAGCTCCCTGGGGATCTGAGAGAACGGCGCCGCCTTCTCCAGTATCAGCTTTGCTGCCGGTTCCTCCCCCAAAGATACTCTTCCCCGGATAAACAGGCGGGCATCCTCAGTAAAAAGTTCCCTCTGAGCCTCATAATTTTTTGGAAATACCAGAACTTCTACCGAACCGGTTAAATCTTCTACCGTAAGGAATGCCATCAGCTTATTGGTCTTGGTGGTCTTTACGGTTTTATTCACAACCATGCCGCCGATTACCACATGCTGTCCATCTGAAACCCTGGCAAGGTTCGTCTCTTCATCTACCGCAAAATCCACGGCAAAAGCTGTGGCGTTGTCTTTCAGGCTTTTCTCATAAGCCTCCAGAGGATGGCCGCTGATATAGATGCCCAGGATCTCCTTTTCCCCGGCTAATATATCCTCCCTGGTAAATTCCTCCACATCAGGAAAACGGATCTGAAAAGCAGACTTTTCCTCTTCCCCGGCAAAGTCAAAAAGGCTTAACTGGCCGTCCACAGAATTTTTCTTTTCCCGGTTTTTATTGTCCAGGATCTCCGGAGCTACCAGGATTTTCTGACGGCGGTTTCCGGGAAGACAGTCCAAAGCCCCTGCCCGGATAAAGTTTTCCAGAGTTTTCCGGTTTACTTCTTTGTTAGTCATCCTTTCCACAAAATCTTCCAGAGACCGGAAAGGCCCGTTTGCCTCCCGATCCTCCACAATGGAATCCACCACGGATTTTCCAATGCTTTTAATAGCCGACAGGCCGTAACGGATCCCTGAGCCATCAACGGAAAATCCGCTCTCTCCCACGTTGATATCCGGCGGCAGGATCTGGATGCCCATCTGGCGGCAGGTAACAATGTACTCGGAGAGCTTGGTTAAGTTATCCATCACTGAAGTCATAAGGGCGGCCATAAATTCTGCAGGGTAATAGTATTTTAAATAGGCTGTCTGATAGGATACCACGGCATAGGCTGCGGCGTGGGACTTATTAAAGGCATATTTTGCAAAATCAATCATCTCATCATAAATCTGATTGGCAGTCTTTTCGTCAATCCCGTTTGCAATACATCCCTTTACCCCCTCCTCCGGATTTCCGTAGACAAAGTTCTGGCGCTCCTTTTCCATGACTGAGGCTTTTTTCTTGGACATGGCCCGGCGCACCAGATCGCTTCGGCCCAAAGTGTAGCCGGCCAAATCCCTTACAATCTGCATTACCTGTTCCTGGTAGACAATGCAGCCGTAAGTGGGACTTAAAATGTGCTCCAGCTGGGGGCAGTCATAGGTAATCTCCCTGGGATTATTCTTCCCTTTTAAATATTTGGGAATAAAATCCATGGGGCCGGGACGGTACAGGGAAATCCCTGCAATAATATCTTCCAGACTCCCGGGCTTCAGCTCTTTCATAAAGCTTTTCATCCCGGAGCTTTCCACCTGGAACACGCCTTCTGTCCGGCCGGTTCCGATAGACTCTAGCACCTGCCTGTCGTCATAGTCAATATTATCGATATCGATATGGATCCCTTTGTTTTTCTCTACCTGACGGCAGGCGTTTTGAATTACGGTCAGAGTTCTTAAGCCCAAAAAGTCCATTTTCAACAGTCCCAGTTCTTCCAAAGTAGTCATGGTAAACTGGGTGGTGATGGTGCCGTCTGCCGCTCTGGATAAGGGTACATATTCATCCACATTCGTCCGGCTGATTACCACGCCTGCAGCATGCATGGAGGTATGACGGGGAAGCCCCTCCAGCCTCATGGCCATGTCGATAAGGTATTTCACCTGATCATCATTGTTGTAGGCATCCCGCAGATCCGGGCTGGATTTCAGCGCCTTATCTAAAGTCATTCCCAGATCTCCGGGAATCATTTTGGCAATGGAATCGCACTGGGCATAGGGGAGATCCAGAACTCTCCCCACATCCCGAACCACGCCCTTGGCGGCCAGCGTACCAAAGGTAACGATCTGAACCACCTGGTCTTTCCCGTATTTGCGTACTACGTAGTCGATAACCTCCTGGCGTCTTTCATAGCAGAAGTCAATATCAATATCCGGCATGGAAACACGTTCCGGATTTAAAAAGCGCTCAAACAGCAGATTATAGCGGATGGGATCGATATTGGTAATCCCCAGTGCATAGGAGACAATGCTTCCCGCCGCCGATCCTCGGCCCGGCCCTACGCTGATTCCATTTTCCCTGGCAAAGTGGATGAAATCCCACACAATCAAAAAGTAATCCACATACCCCATAGAGTGGATTGTGTCAAGCTCATAGGCCATCCTGTCGTGAAGAGTCCCGTCATCCTCCGGATAATGCTTTGAAAATCCCTCCTCACACAGATGATTTAAATAAGACCAGGAGTCGTACCCCTCCGGCACTTCATATTTCGGCAGCTTGGTGACGCCGAATTCGATCTCCACATTGCACCGCGCGGCAATTTTTCCGGTATTTTCCAAAGCTTCCGGCGCATAAGGGAACAGGTTTTCCATCTCCTCCTCAGACTTTAAATAAAATTTCTCTTTCTCATAGCGCATCCGGTTCTCATCCGCTGCCTTTTTTCCGGTCTGGATACACAGAAGGATATCATGGGCCTGCCAGTCCTCTTTCAAGGTATAGTGGCTGTCATTGGTCGCTACCAGATCTATTCCCAGGTCTTTAGACAGCCGGAGAATCCCCTGGTTTACCTGTCTCTGGGAGGGGATCCCGTGATCCTGCAGCTCTAAGAAAAAATTACCTTTTCCGAAGATACTCTGGTAATGAAGGGCTGACTTTTGGGCTTCCTCGTACATTCCCCGCATCAAATATCTGGGTATTTCACCGGCCAGACAGGCGCTTAAGGCAATGATACCCTCATGGTACTCTTCAAGAACCTCATAGTCCACTCTGGGTTTATAGTAAAAACCTTCCACAAACCCTTTGGACACTATTTTCATCAGATTCTGATACCCCTGATTGTTCTCTGCCAGAAGTACGAGATGGTAATATCGGTCCTCGCCGCTTACGGTCTCCCTGTCAAACCGGGAGCCGGGAGCCACATAAACCTCACAGCCGATAATGGGCTTTACCCCCGCTTCCCTGCAGGCCCGATAAAAGTCAATCACGCCGTACATGACCCCATGATCCGTAATAGCCAGGCTGTCCATCCCCAGCTCCTTTGCCCTGGCAGCCAGTTCTTTTATCTTGCTTGACCCGTCTAAGAGGCTGTATTCCGTATGGACATGCAAATGTGTAAAAGCCATATTTCCTCTCCTCATATAAAAAAGTGTGCGTCACTGGAGCGTTCTGCCGGATACCGCACAACAAAATCACGGCCAGCAAAATGCCGGCCGTGAATCACAATTGATTAACTCTGAACGCTGTTATTTGTCGCTTAAATATGATTCAATTTCGGCGATAGCTTTCTCTTCGTCCGTCCCATCAGCAGATACGGTAACTTCCTCGCCAACAGATATCCCCAAAGTCATCATCCCCATAATGCTCTTTGCATTTACCCGCTTGCTGCCTGTCTCCACATAAATCTTACTGTCATACTGGCTTGCTACCTGTACAAGCATTGCAATAGGCCTGGCTTCCAAACCGGCAGTCAGCTGAACCGTCATTGTCTTTCTTACCATAATCTTCCTCCTCATTTCCTGGGAACCTGCTCTTCTTAAGTCCCCGTTCCAGCGTTCTCCCTCAGCTCCCTGGCAATAGCACTCAGCTTTCTCAGCCGGTGGTTGACGCCAGATTTGCCTACGGGAGTCTCCAGAGCTTCTCCCAGCTCTTTTAAACTTGCATCGGGTATTGCCAGGCGAAGTTTGGCAATCTCCTCCAGATTTTCCGGGAGACAGCAAAGTCCTATGGTATCCCGGATATATTTGATGTCCTCCATCTGCCGCACCGCGGCGGACACCGTCTTGTTGATATTGGCGGTCTCACAGTTTACCTGCCGGTTAACCTGTCCCCTCATCTCCCGGACTATCCGGATATTCTCCAGCTCCATTAAAGCCAGGGGCGCCTCCATCACATTTAAAATATCTACAATCTGGCTGCCTTCTTTGATATACACCACAAAATACTTTTTACGGATTACCATTTTCGCGTCTATTCCAAAGGTCTTTATAATGCCCTGAACCTGCTCCGCCCTATCCCGGCTTGGACAGACGATCTCAAAATGGTAAAATTTCTCCGGATCACTGATGGATCCGGCTGCAAGAAAAGCGCCTCTGATGAAGCTTCTGCGGCAGCAGGATCTCTGGAGTACCACACTGTTTACCAGAGAAAGGGGTTCCCCAATCTCTCCGTTCTCCTGTAAAAGCTTGGAAGCCTGAAGCACTTTTAAGGCTTCCTCATGGTTCTGAACTGCCACCGTATAAGTAAGGCCTTTCTTTAAGAAAGCATTTTTCCTGATTGAGACATCCGTTCCTATATTAAATGTTTTTTTCAATAATGTAAAGCATTTTCTTGCAACTGCTCCATTTTCCGTATGAATTTTAATTCGGTAGCGGTTATTTTCCGAAATTTGGATCCTGCCGCAGAAGCTTAAGATTGCCGCCAGCTCACTGATCTGGCAGTGGCGGGCAAGACTTATCTGCCTTGCCAGTTCATCTTTTACCGTGGAAGAAAATGACATCTTCTATCCCTTCCTTTTGCTGTCCTGTTCAATATCCCGGTGATCCAGCTTAACTCCCAGCTCTTCGTGGGAGGCAAGGCGGGTGTAAATCTCTCTGGCAATGGTAACAGATCGGTGCTTGCCCCCGGTACAGCCTACCGCCACCACCAGCTGGTTTTTTCCCTCCGCCACATAGTTGGGAATTAGAAATTCCAGCATATCGTAAACTTTTGTCAAAAATTCTTCTGCCGTGCCGCCCTTTTTTACATACTCCTGAACCGGCTTTTCCTCGCCGGTATGCTGGCGCAGCTCCTCCACATAGTAGGGATTGGGAAGGAACCGGACGTCAAAGACCAGATCCGCGTCCGCGGGGATGCCGTATTTAAAGCCAAAGGACAGCACCGTAACAAACAGGTTCTGGTATCCCTGATTCTCAGTAAATATCTTCTCCAGCTCCTGGCGCAATTCCTTTGTCAATAATTGGCTGGTGTCAATAATATAATCGGCTGCTTTCTTTAAAAATGCCAGCCGTTCCCGCTCCTTTGCAATGCCTTCATCAATCCGTCCTGCCCCGGCTAAAGGATGCTTTCTGCGGGTTTCTTTATAACGTTTGATTAAAACCTTGTCTCCGGCGTCCAAAAACAGGATCTCAAATGCTGTTTTATTTTCCCGCCATTTTTTCAGGATACTTCCAAGGGCAGACAGTTCTTCTCCGCTCCGGATATCAATTCCTAAGGCAATGTTCTGGATATCCCCGGGACTTTCCAATATCAGCTCTGTAAAACGGCCTATCAGTGAAATCGGCAGGTTATCCACACAGTAGAATCCCATATCCTCCAGCATTTTCAGGGCAATGGTTTTTCCGGCTCCGGACATTCCCGTGACAATCACCAGTTTCATATCAGGTTTCCTCCAAATGTATGCTTTTAAAACTCTCCCAGACGCTTTATTTCCATTTCAAGCTCTACTCCAAATTGATCCTTTACCCGGTCTCTTACCTGGCGGCACAACTCTATGATATCCGATGATGTGGCATTCCCCCGGTTAATGACAAAGCCGCAGTGCTTTTCGGATACCTGTGCTCCCCCTACGGAAAATCCCTTAAGCCCGGCATCCTCAATCAGCTTTCCGGCAAACCAGCCTTCCGGCCGCTTAAAGGTGCTTCCGGCGCTGGGATACTCCAGGGGCTGCTTTTCTTTGCGTTTCTCTGCCAGCTCTTCCATCCTGGCCTGGATAGAGGACTTATCTCCCTGCTGAAGCTGAAGAAGGGCGGAGAGTACGATATATCCTTCCCTCTGAATACAGCTGGTCCTGTAGCCCAGCTCAAGCTCTTCTCCGGAAATGGCTTTTACCTCTCCCTCCCCGGTAAGAACCCGGGCAGAAATCAACACCTGCTTCATTTCCCCGCCGTAAGCCCCGGCGTTCATCACCACCGCTCCTCCCAGAGTTCCCGGGATTCCCGCGGCAAATTCGAAGCCGGTTAAAGAGCTGGCAAGGGCCTGCCTGGCAATCCGGGACAGCAAGGCTCCCGCTCCTGCCCGGATTCTGGTCCCCTCATTCTGAATCTGAGAAAATCCCTCCTCCATGGAGATTATGACTCCCTCATATCCTTTGTCGCTGATCAAAAGGTTGCTCCCATTTCCCAGAATATAGTAGGGCATATGCTCCTGCCTGCAAAGCTTTATCACGGCGGAAAGCTCTTCTGTACAGGAGGGGGAAACAAAATAGGCCGCCGGGCCTCCTGTCCGGAATGTGGTATGCTGTTTCATAGGCTCTCCGGTTTTGATCCGTTCCGGGTCTTTCGCCGCTTTTGTAAGCCTTAATAAGAAATCAGACATCGCTTCTCCTCCCCATCAGATCCCCTGTCTGGACAGGTTGGCCTGAACACGGTTATAAAGCTCTTTAGCTGCATTGTAGCCCATCTTTTTCTGCCGGTGGTTTACTGCAGCAGACTCTACGATAATAGCCAGATTCCGGCCCGGCCGGATGGGAATGGAGTGGCAGACCACCCGGTTTCCCAAAAATTCCGTATATTGATCCTCCAGCCCCAGTCTGTCGTACTCTTTGTCTTTGTTCCAGTCTTCCAGCTTAATAACCATGTCAATGGACTGGGTATCTTTTACGCTCTCAACGCCAAACAAGGTCTTTACGTCGATAATCCCGATGCCTCTCAGCTCAATAAAATGTCTGGTAATGTCCGGCGCGCTTCCAATCAGGGTGTCGTCGCTGACCTTGCGAAGCTCTACCACATCGTCGGTGACCAGGCGGTGTCCCCTTTTAATCAGTTCCAGGGCCGCCTCGCTTTTCCCTATGCCGCTCTCGCCCATAATCAATACGCCCTCGCCGAATACATCCACCAGCACGCCGTGAATGCTGATGCAGGGAGCCAGTTTTACATTGAGCCAGCGGATTACCTCTGCCATCAAATCTGAGGTAGCCTTGTTGGAAACCAGGCAGGGCACGCCGTGATGGTTGGCCATTTCCAGCATATCCTCATCCGGCCCCATATTCCGGCTGTAAATCAGGCAGGGAATCTGGCAGGCCAGCAGCTTGTCATAAATTTCCCGCTTGCGCTCTGAGGTTAAATTATTTAAATATGCCTGCTCCACAAATCCGATAATCTGAACCCGTTCATTATCAAAATGCTCAAAAAATCCGGTCAGCTGAAGAGCCGGACGGTTGACATCCGGGTGGGATACCACGATTTTATCCGTATCAATCTCAGGGGTCATATTTTCTAATTGGAGCTTATCGATAATTTCGGTAATCGTTACGCCATACATAGACCATTCTCCTTTGCTTCACATTGATGTTAATCCTATCTATATAGTATACAAGCTTTCTATGGGGTTTGACAAGCAGGTTTTCGGAAAAATCCCCATACTGCTTCCGCTGCCTGCCGGTTCATTCCCGGAACCTTTAAAAGATCCTCCACCGAAGCCTGCTGAATCTTTTCAATCTCCTTAAAATACCGCATAAGAGCCTTTCTCCTGGAAGGGCCGATGCCGCTGATATCATCTAAAATCGATTTCACCTGGGTCTTGCTTCTTAAGCTTCTGTGGTATTCAATGGCAAACCGGTGGGCCTCGTCCTGAATTCGGGTAATGAGGCGGAACCCTTCTGAGTGGCGGTCTATGGGAATCTCCACATTATCGTAATAAAGCCCTCTGGTCCGGTGGCTGTCGTCCTTTACCATTCCGCAGACCGGGATAGCAAGTTCCAGCTCCGAAAGTACCTTAAGGGCAATGTTTACCTGGCCTCTGCCGCCGTCCATCATAATCAGATCCGGAAAACGGGTAAAGCTTCCGTAAGAAATATCCATGCCCTTTTCTTTCAGCTCCCTGGCCTCCTCAAGGCCGTGGGAAAACCGCCTTTTTAATACTTCCTCCATGGATGCGTAATCATTGGGACCCTGAACCGTGCGGATACGGAATTTGCGGTAATCGCTTCGTTTAGGCTTTCCATCCTCATAGACAATCATCGATCCTACCGACTCCACACCGCTGATATTGGAGATATCAAAGGCCTCAATGCGGCTGACTTTCGGCAGATTAATCCAGGATCCCACCTGGTTCATGGCTCCTATAGTCCGCAGCTCTTCCCTCTTAATCTTTTCCGAATCCTGTATCAGCACCATGGATGCGTTTTTGGCCGCCAGTTCCACCAGCCGCTCCTTATCCCCTTTCTGAGGCGTCGTAATGTGCACCTTCTGACCTCGCTTTGCGCTTAGCCACTGGGTAATGATTTCTTCGTCCTCCAGGGGGGCCTGAACCCACAGCTCCCTGGGGATAAAAGGAGTTCCGGCATAAAACTGTTTGACGAAGCTGGTTAAAACCGCTCCTTTTTCCTCATCCATTGCAACAGACAGGCGGAAATGATCCCGTCCGATTAGCTTCCCTTCCCGGACGAAAAATACCTGAACCACCGCGTCCTCCCCCGCCTTTGCCATGGCGATAATGTCCCGGTCTTCCATGCTTTGACTGGTGATTTTCTGTTTTTGGGCAATGTGTTTGACGCTGGTCAGCAGATCCCGGTACTCAATGGCTTTCTCAAAATCCATATTGTCGGAGGCCTCCAGCATCTTTTCCTCCAGAGACTTCACCACCGGATCGAAATTTCCGTTTAAAAACTCTAAAGCCTGGTTAAATCCGGCCCGGTAGTCCTCCTTGCTGATATATCCCTGACAGGGGGCCTGACACTGCTTAATGTGGTAATTCAGACACGGCCTCTCTTTTCCCTCATCCCTGGGAAGCACTCTCTGGCAGGTGCGGATCTGGTAAAGCTTGCACACCAGATCCAAGGTATCCTTTACCGCTCCGGCACTGGTATAGGGGCCAAAATACCGGCTTTTATCCCGTTTCATGGTGCGGGCAAACTGGAGTCTGGGGTAATCCTCATACACGGTGGCCCTGATATAGGGATACCCTTTGTCGTCCTTCAGCATGGTGTTGTACCTGGGCCGGTATTCCTTAATCAGGTTACATTCCAATACCAGGGCTTCCATCTCCGAGTCTGTGATAATGTATTCAAATCTGGCAATTTTTGAGACCATCTGCTGGATTTTGGCTGTCTTGTTTCTGCTGCTCTGAAAATACTGGCGGACCCGGTTTTTCAGGCTTACGGCCTTACCTACATATATGATCTCGTCCTTTCCATCATGCATCAAATAGACTCCCGGCTGAGCCGGAAGCTTTTTTAATTCTTCTTCAATATCAAAAACCATACAATCCTCCTAAACGTTCCTGCCCTGGCGGCGGATCCGGCAAACGGTATGAGGAAAGCCGGCTCCATCAGCGCAGCCGGCTTCCATCGTACTTTTTTCTTGTCTCCAGGATCTTTACCAGCTGGTTTCGCTGACTGTCCTCATCCCCGGATAAGGGAGAAAGATCCAGCGCCACATAGATGCTGTCCAGCTCCTTCTGGGTAATTTTCCCCTTCATTGCCTTTAAAATCTCAATCTTCTGCCCCCCGTCTTCTGCATCCAAAAACTCAATCAGAAGAGGATGGGGCTGTCCGTCCGCATCCCTGCCGCAGGCGCTGCTCTCCCCATGGCAGACGTCCTGCTCCTCTGCCTCACAGGACTTTACACAGGCTTCTTTTTGGGCAGGTTCTACCTTCACAAACCGCAGTTCCTGGGCGGCATCCGGATACTTTTCTTTGTCTACCGGGCTGTTAAACATAGAAAGGGGCCTGGCATACACCTGAAACTCCCCGTAGAGCGCCTGATAAACCACCAGCTTTTCCCCAGTTTCTGTATGGGAAGCCAGGGCAATCACCTGATACAAGCGGTTTTTAAAATGACGGTAAAATTCACCCGGTCTGGGAATTCTGTCCATATCTTCACCTTATCCTAATTCTGCGAATGGGCCTCTCTGGATTCCTTTATGGCTATGGTCTGGGCCTGAGCTTCCTCAGGCGTTAAAAGCGCGCCATAATGATAACGGTTTGCCGCGCTCCACAAAATCCACTCATCATAACCGGCGTCATAAACCGCCTGAATCTGGGCCCGTACTTCTGCATCGCCGTACTCAATATAGTGTTCCAAATAAGAGGCAGTAAAATCCTGGAGCCAGGGCCTGACGGTAGCCAGATTCTGCCCCTCTGCCTCAAACTTTTTCAGTTCTTTCCTGGAGCCTTCCAGAGCTCCCAGAATGGTCTCATACGGTTTGGTATCCGGGTACTCTATCCCAAAATTTCCGTTTCCGTAATGGGAAGGATAAATCATGGGACAGATAAAGTCCAGGTTGGCCGCCATCTCTCCGTAAATTTGTCCCACTGTCTGAGCATCTGTGGGGCTTCCGATAATCGTCCCGAATACATCCGCGGACACAAACAAGCCCTCCTCTGCCAGCTCGTCATAGGCATACTGAATAAACTCGGTAATAATCTGGGGCTTATCCATTCCGTTGGTGTCACTCTCATCGAACACCACATCATCCATACCCCGTTCCGTACAGAACCGCACATAATCAAACTGAATCTCGTCAAATCCCACTTCTCCGGCCTTTTTCCCGATCTCCACCAGGTAGTCCCAAACCTCTCTCTTATATGGATCTACCCATGCCTGGCCTTTATTATCCTTGTAAATACTGCCATCGGAACATTTCAGGCACCACTCCGGCTTTTTCTCTGCCAGATAAGGATCCCGAAAGGCAGGAATCCGGGCAATCATATAGATATTGTGTTCCTTCAGCTTTTTTGCCAGGGCCTCCATATCGCCGATATAAGCCTTTACTGCGTCAATCTCGTTCACTACCGGGCTGTCCATCTTAAAGGTAACGTTGCCGAAATCGTCCTTTACATCAATTACTACTGTATTCAGCTCGGTGGCGTCAATATAGCGGATAATCTCATCCATCCTGGCGGAAGATCCGGCAGTGTTGGCGCTTAAGTAAATCCCCTTTACCTTAACCCGGTTCCGGCCAGGCTTGCTGGAAATCCGAATGATCCCGTCCCCGCCGGCGGTCTGCTCTGGCCCGCTTTTTGTCTGGCCTGCTTCTAATGCCTCGCCTTCTGTCAAAGCATCGCCATAGCTTTCTGAGGATCGGTCCATTGTTTCGTCCCCATCCCTTCTCCTGTCCTCTTCTGTTAAATCCCTAATGGGTTCGTACCGCTTACAGCCCGTCAGACTGAACATACAGAACAGAAGGAAAAGCAGGAGCGCTATCTTTCTTTTCATAAAAGCATCCTCTTTTTCTTTCTAATGGTCATAAATAATCGTCCTATAATCGCTGATAAAGGTTATTTTACCACATATTTTGGGATTAGCCAAGCATTTTGGCATATTATAGGCAAAGGATTCCCCACATTTAAGGTGTTTTAGGGTTGGGGAAGCATGAAATGCGGAGCAATCTGTGGGATCAGGAGTCAAAATACCTTTTGACCCGGGCATTTTATTATGGTATGATGGTACTTGAGATTTTACTTCAAAGAAGAGGAGAGTCCTTGTTGTATGAAAATCGGATTTGACAACAACCAGTATCTTACTATGCAGTCCCAACATATCCGGGAGCGGATCGGGCAGTTTGGGGACAAGCTTTACCTGGAGTTTGGCGGCAAGCTCTTTGACGACTATCACGCGTCCCGGGTCCTTCCCGGATTTGCTCCGGACAGCAAGCTGCGGATGCTTCTTCAGCTGGCGGATCAGGCCGAGATTCTTATTGCCATCAGCGCCTCTGACATTGAAAAGAATAAGGTCCGCGGCGATTTGGGCATTACCTATGACGTAGATGTCCTCCGCCTTATTCAGGAGTATACGGACAAGGGGCTGTATGTGGGAAGCGTTGTCATCACCCAGTATTCCGGACAATCCAGCGCGGATCAGTTTAAAATCAAATTAGAGCACATGGGAATCCGGGTATACCGCCATTATATTATCGAGGGTTATCCCAGCAATGTTCCTCTGATTGTCAGCGATGCAGGCTACGGAAAAAATGATTATATCGAGACATCAAAGCCTCTGGTTATCATCACCGCCCCCGGACCGGGAAGCGGCAAGATGGCCACCTGCCTTTCTCAGCTCTACCATGAGAACAAGCGGGGGATCAAAGCCGGTTATGCCAAATTTGAGACCTTTCCCATCTGGAACCTGCCTTTAAAGCATCCCATTAATCTGGCCTATGAGGCTGCCACTGCTGATTTAAATGATGTAAATATGATCGACCCATTCCATCTGGAGGCATACGGAACCACTGCGGTCAACTACAACCGGGATGTGGAGATTTTTCCGGTGCTCAATGCCATTTTTGAAGGAATCTATGGAGAAAGCCCCTACAAGTCCCCCACAGATATGGGGGTAAATATGGTCGGCAAATGCATTGTGGATAATGATGTATGCTGCAGGGCTTCCTGCCAGGAAATTATACGCCGGTACTATGAATCTCTGGTTCGTCTGGTCCACGAGGAGGCTACCCAGGAGGAAGTCTACAAAATCGAGCTTTTGATGAAGCAGGCCCATACCAATCCGGATATGCGTACTGTAATAAAGCCCTGTAAGGAACTGGCAGATTCTATCAAAGCTCCGGCTGCTGCTATGGAGCTGGAGGACGGAACCATTGTCACAGGCAAAACCAGCAATTTGCTGGGGGCCTCCGCCGCTCTCTTGTTAAACGCAGTTAAGGTTCTGGGGGATATTCCCCATGATGTTCACCTGATTGCCCCCTCCGCCATAGAGCCGATTCAGACCTTAAAAACCAATTATCTGGGCAGCAAAAATCCCCGCCTCCACACAGACGAGGTTCTCATTGCCCTGTCCATGTGCGCCGCCACAGACCACAATGCACAGGTTGCTTTGGAGCAGCTTCCCAAGCTCCGGGGATGTCAGGTTCATACTTCGGTTATGCTGTCCTCCGTGGATATTACCATGTTTAAGAAATTGGGCGTTCAGCTGACTTCTGAGCCTATTTATGAGCATAAGAAAATTTATCACTAGCGTACAGATAACAAAACGGAGTTCCCGAATATACTCTGACTAAAAAACCCTCAGCGGGCAAGGGCATACGCCCTTTTGTCCACTGAGGGTTTTTCTTAGGTATCCAGGCAATTACACCAAAATTTCTTCCAGACTTCTCTTGGGAACGTAGTGGGTCTGGTTTTCATCCCGGTAATACTTAACGCTTCCATCCTCTCCCGCCGGAACTATCACCACCTTCTCCTTGGGCTTTCCCAGGGCAAGCACCAGGCTGACGGCGTAGCGCTCTGTATCCAACTCTAAAGCTTTTGCCAGAGCCTGACGGTCAAGGCTTCCTATCATGCAGCCTCCCAGGCCCTTTTCTACAGCCCCCAGCATAATGGTCTGTACAGCAATTCCTTCATCCCACATCTTATTTTTTCCAATAGTCTGGTCGCATAAAACAACAATGTAGGCAGAAGGGCGTTCTCCTTCTTCCGGCCCGTCCCAGTCAGGCAGATCCCTGGCCCAAATCAGGGCAGGGTATACCTTTTTGCAAGCCTCTTCATCTGCAACCAGACGGTATTTGAGAGGCTGGTGATTACCGGCGCTGCCTGTCATTCTGGCTAAATCCACCAGCTCCTTTAATGTTTCCATGCTGATTTTCTCTTCCTGATAAAACCGGCGGTAAGAGCGGTTTACTGCTACCAAATCCTTTAACATTCTTCTTCCCCCTGTGCTTCCTTCTCTTCTGTTTCCTGAACTTCTTCCGGTTCTTCCGTTTTTTCTGCCTGCGTTTTTTCTGCCTGCCCGGTTTCTTCTGTTGTTTCTTCTGTTTCTTCCTTTACGCCTTTTTCTTCCTCCTGAACCTTGCGGAAAATTTCCATAAATTCTTTTCCGGTAATGGTCTCCTTTTCAATGAGGAAGTCCGCAATCTTGTCCAGAGCCGTCCGGTTTTCAGAAAGCAGGCGTCTGGACTCCTCATAGGACCGTTTTAAGATTGCCATAACCTCCTGATCGATCTCGGCTGCTGTGGCATCGCCGCAATTTAATACCGTGCGGCCGCTTAAATACATATCCTCTTTGCTGGCAAGACCCATAAGGCCAAAGCGCTCTGACATGCCGTACTGGGTCACCATGGCCCTGGCAAGCTTGGTTGCCTGCTCAATATCATTGGCAGCGCCGGTGGTAACCGTATCAAACACCAGCTCCTCGGCCGCCCGGCCGGCCAGATATCCAGTCAGCATGGCATTCAGCTCTTTTTGGGTATTTAAATATTTCTCTTCCTCCGGAACCTGCATCACATAACCCAAAGCCCCCATAGTCCTGGGCACAATGGTAATCTTCTGAACCGGCTCCGCATCCTTCTGAAGGGCGCTGACCAGGGCGTGGCCTACCTCGTGGTAAGAGACAATCCGGCGTTCTTCCTTGCTTAAGATCCGATCCTTCTTTTCTTTTCCTACCAGCACCACCTCCACGGCTTCAAACAGATCCTTCTGAGAAACCGCCTGCCTGCCGCCCTTCACTGCATTAATGGCAGCCTCGTTCATCATATTGGCAAGATCCGCGCCTACTGCGCCGGAGGTTGCCAGGGCAATCTCTTCAAAATCCACGCTGTCATCCAGAAGCACATCCTTGGAGTGGACCTTTAAAATATTGACTCTTCCTTTTAAATCCGGCTTATCTACAATAATGCGCCGGTCAAAACGGCCGGGGCGAAGAAGGGCGGGATCCAGGATCTCCGGCCGGTTGGTTGCTCCCAGCACCAAAAGTCCTTTCGATGAATCAAAGCCGTCCATCTCAGAGAGGAGCTGATTTAAGGTCTGCTCCCGCTCGTCATTCCCTCCGCCAAAGCGGGTGTCACGGCTCTTACCTATCGCATCAATCTCGTCAATAAAGATAATACACGGCGCAGACTGCTGGGCCTGTTTAAATAGATCTCTGACCCGGGACGCCCCCACGCCTACAAACATTTCCACAAAATCTGATCCGGACAGAGAGTAAAAAGGCACCTGGGCCTCTCCCGCCACTGCCTTGGCAAGAAGGGTTTTACCGGTACCCGGCGGCCCCACCAGCAAGGCGCCTTTGGGGAGCTTTGCGCCAATCTGGGTATATTTGGCCGGATTGTGGAGGAAATCTACAATCTCTGTCAGAGACTCTTTGGCCTCATCCTCTCCGGCCACATCCTTAAAGGTGATTCCGGTTTCCTTCTGTACATAGACTTTGGCATTGCTTTTTCCAACGCCCATGATCCCGCCGCCTCCCATGCGGCGCATCATAAAGTTCATAAAAACCACAATAATAATAAATGGAATGACGAAGCTGATAATGGACTCTAATATAATACTGGAATCTGTTTTCTGTTCCCTGATGTCCACACCGTTTTCCAAAAGCCTCTCCGTATTGTTATAATCAGAGGGCACCCGCACCGTATAATACCGGATAAGCTGAGAATACTCTTCCGCTTCCTTCCTGGGGTAAACGGTGATCTCCGAGTTGCTGATGAGAACGGCTTCTACTTTTCCCGCTTCCACCATGTCTACATACTCTGTATAGGAAAGCTCCTCTGTAGAGTTTTTGGTGACCATATCCCGCATCAGCGTAATGACCATCAGCGTAATGATCGCCGCAACCACCAGCACTAATATGGTCTGGCCATTGGGCGACATTTTGCCGTTGTTCTTATCCTGATTGTTGTTATTATCCATACGTACTTACTCTCCTTCTGAATAAGCGACCCTTTCCGCCTATTCTATCCCATTATAATGTTAGTCTTTCCATAAATCAAGGAAAACCACTTTAAAAAGTATGAAAATTTCCTAAATTTCTCCACTTATTTCCCGGTTTCATCTGGAGATACTAAAAACAGCTAACACAAAAAGAAGGAGGACCGCCTTTATGAAAAGTCAAAAAAAAATGCCCTTTTCCTATCACGAGCATGATGACGACGGACAGATTCAGGCCTGTTCCGCTATGGACTGTACCGGACTTATTCCTGCTCTTCCGGAAAATGAGGATCAGCTTGAATCCTATGAGGATCTATATCCTTTCCTGGCCAAAGCTAAAAAGGATACGCAGAAAATCCATTAAAATGCGGAATATTGCGGAATGAAAGAGTGAGAATGTGTGCTGTAAAATAAGGCGGATATCTGTTAAGATAAAAAACCGCCTTATTTTATGTCCCTGTTTTTTCTCCCTCTTCTGCAATCCTGTCTATAATATCCAGATAGTCGCCGCAGAACTTCTCATATAGCGGCTCCACTGCCTGTCGGAACCGCATTCGTTCTTCTACCGGCATCGTTACTACCTCCACCTTGCTCCCCTGGTTTCGCACCTTTCTCTCCGCCTCTTTTTGATACTTTTCCCACTCTTCTCTCTCGTATCTGGCAGATTCCCGGGCACATTCCCGAATAATGTCCTGATATTCCTCCGGCAGTTTCTCCCAGGTAGCTTCCGACACAATCTGAACCTCCGGCACCCGGGTGTGTTCATCAATGGTATAGTAAGGGGCCACCTCATAATGTCCCGTGGATTCATAAGAAGACCAGTTATTTTCCGCCGCATCAATTTCCCCGGTCTGAAAGGCGGAGTACACCTCTCCATATTTGGTGGATACGGCGTCTGCCCCCAAAGCCTTTATCATTTCCCGCATCAGCCCCGACTCCTGAACCCGGATCCGCATCCCCCGGACGTCTTCCAGAGTGCGGATAGGCTTCTTAGAGCTGTAAAAGCTTCTGGCTCCCGCGTCATACCAGGATAAAGCCACCAGATTGCTACCTTCAAAGGAATTTAAAAATTCATGTCCAATGTTCCCTTCCAACACGCTCCACATGTGTTCTGAGCTGTTGTAGAGGTAAGGCATCTGCAAAACATTGAGCTTAGGAATAAATTCTGACAGCGGCGACAGGGAAACTCTGGCAAAATCCACCCCGCCAAACTGCATCTGACGGATAATTTCCCATTCATCCCCCAACACACCTCCGGTATTCACCTGAATCTCCACATCCCCGTTTGTCCTCTCCCAGACAAGCTGGGAAAACCGGTACGCGCCTAAACTGGTAGGGTAATCATCGGCCTGGTTTTCCGCATAGGTCAGTACAAAAGAAGGAACAGAAGGCGTATTCTCATATCTCTTGGACAGGCCGATTCCTATTACGCCCAAAAGCAGAAACAGACAGATCATACCGGCCAGCCATTTTTTCATCACCTTTTCTTCCCCCTCTGCCGCATTATTTCTTAATTTTGGAAGTCACAAATTGATAAAATTTTTCCCGTTCTGTCCCCAAAATCCGGTTGGGAAGAATAAAACCATGGGTGGTGTCAGAAAAAATAATAATCAGCGTAGGCTTTTTGGACACCCGTTTTATGGATCTCCAATCTAAATCGGAGCGCTCTTCCCCCACTGCAATGTGAATCCCTCTCTCGTCAAAAGCGATTTTCGTGTCTTTGGTAATCCCCGCCGCCTGACGTCTGGCCTTTTGATACACCATAAAAGGCTGAATCACAGGAAAAAGCAGACACCCAAACACCAGGGCTATCCGCATAAAATCCCCTGCTTCCCCCCAGCGGATCACCGTCAAAACCCAGACTGCCGCCGTAAAGATCACATTGCAGACTCCTACCATGGATCCGTAGGTATAATACATGGAAAGCTGCCAAAGGTCAAGCCCTGTATTTCGATAGGTATACTCAAATCTCATGTTACATATACTCCATAATTGAAAAGGGATATGGCAAAATAAAGCCACATCCCCTGAATAATCGTCTGAACTGTTACCTTTGAACTTATTTTGCCAATACGGTTGGCAGCCACAGGCTGACGCCCGGAATAAAGGTAATCAACAGCAAGGTAATAATCATACACAGATAGAACGGCAGGGTCGCCTTTACTACCTTCTCCATTGGAACCTTGGCAATGGCCGAACCGATAAAGAGTACCGCGCCTACAGGAGGCGTCAAAAGGCCGATACCGCAGTTTAATACTACCATGATACCAAACTGAACCGGATCTAATCCGATGGAGGTTGCGATGGGAAGGAGGATAGGAGTCGCAATCAGGATAATGGGAGCCATATCCATGATGCAGCCCAGCACCAGCAGGATCAGGTTTAACAGCAGCGCCAGCAAAATGGGATTGGTGGTCAGACCGGTAATGGCGTTAGCCGCCAGCTCCGGAACGTGAAGGCGGGTTAAGCAGTCGCCGAAAATGCTGGAGGTTGCAATCAGAATCAATACGATTGCCAGAGTATCCACACAGTCCCCTAATACTCTCCAAACACCTTTCCAATCTAATCCCTTGTAAATAAATACACTGACTAAAAGGCTGTAAATAACTGCGATTGCCGCAGACTCGGTAGCAGTAAACACACCGCCTACAACGCCGAATACCACAATCAGCACTGCTGCCAGAGCCCAGAAGGATACGCTTAGCTGTTTAACCAGATTCATAACGCTGAATTTTGCACCCTTGGGATAATTCTTCTTAACAGAAATAATATAAGAACCTATCATCAGGGACAGGGCCAGCAGCGCGCCCGGAATATATCCTGCCAGGAATAAGCTTCCTACAGAAATACCGCCTGCAGTGGTTGCATAGATAACCATATTATGGCTGGGAGGAACCAAAAGGCCCTCACAGGAAGAGGTAATGGTTACTGCGGTAGAAAAGTCGTCGTCATAGCCCTGATCCACCATCATAGGAATCAGGATAGAACCCAAAGATGCCGTATCTGCAGAAGCAGATCCGGAAATACCGCCAAAGAAATAAGAGGCCACAATGTTTACCATGGCCATGCCCCCTCGCATCCACCCTACGCAGGCGTCCGCCAGAGCAATCAGCTTTTCAGAAATACCGCCGGATCCCATAAGACATCCCATGGTGATAAAGAAGGGAACCGCCATCAGGCTGAATGAGCTGATACCTTTTACCATCAGACGGCAGATAGCCGCCAGATCCTGTCCCTGGTACAGCAGGGAAAATACGGAGGAAAGCGCAACCGCATAGGCAATGGGGAAGCGCAGAAATACCATTAAAAAGAAGGAGCCTAAAAGGACTATAATTGCCATACTGTCTACGGCAATACCATTAATCATTATCATTTGCTGTCCTCCTCTACAAAGAAACTTTTAATATGGTTATAAATGGCCTCCAGCTCAAATACCAGCATGGCAATGCCGGCAAGGGGAACCGGGAAATACATCCAGAATCTGGAAACCTTTGGCATGCTGACATAAGTACCCTTGGAACCAATGCCGGTGGCATACTTCCAGCCTACGGTAATCATAATTACTGCCAATACCAGCACAGCAATGTCAGCTATAATGTCAAGAACCTTAACCAGTTTAGCCGGAAGATAACGGTCAAATGCGGTCATACGGATATGAGCGCCTCTGCGGATTGCCAGAGCGGCAGAGAGAACTGCCATATAGGACATACAGGTTAAAACCACTTCCTCACTCCAGGCCGGATCCGGAATAAACGGAATGTATCTTCCCGCAACCGCCATGCTGGTGATCAGAATATCTACAATCAGCAAAAGCTTGCAGATTGTCAGGGTAATTTTATATGTAATATCATATGCTGGCCTGATCTTATCGATTGTTTGAAAAATTGCTGGCATATTTACTCTCCCTTCAGAAAAGAAAGGCGCAGAGGTTGTACTCTGCATTTCCCCTGCGCCTTTTGAATGTTCTGTATTACTGCATATCCAGAATCTGCTGATACAGTTCTGCGTTGTCCTTAGTAGACTCTGCGATGATTCCCTTACAAGCTTCCTGCCAGGGAGTAATGTCCGGAACTTCTACTACGTTAACGCCGCTTGCCTTTAACTCTTCCAGAACCTTATTCTCAGCGTCTGCAGAGATCTTCTTGTTGAATTCGGAAGCGTACTTGCCGGCCTCAACCATAATATCCTGCTGCTCAGGAGTTAACTTGTTCCATGCCTCGTCGGTGATAACAACCTGGATAGCGCCTAAGGTATGGCCGTCCAGAATCAGGTTGGGAGCAACCTCCGGGAATGCGTTGGACTGGTAGTTTGCGATGGGCTGCTCAGCGCCGTCTACAACACCGGTCTGCAGTGCGGAGTACAGCTCGCCGAAGGAAATAACGGTGGGACTTGCGCCAAGGCCTTCCACCATGCCGTTCATAATCGGGTCATTGGACACACGCAGCTTCATACCCTTTAAGTCCTCAATGCCGCTGATCTCTTTTACCGTGAAGAAATGGCGGAAGCCCTCTTCGCCGTAGAATAAGCCTCTGACGCCGGAACCGCTCTCATAGGGCTCCATTAAGAACTCAGCAGCTAAATCGCTCTCTGCAAAGTTCCAGAAATGCTCACGGCTTACAAAAGTAAAGGGAACGGACAACAGTTTGGATTTCTCGCCGCCGTAGCTGGTCAATGCAAATGCGGAGATACGGGAAATGTCGATTCCGCCGCCGCCGCCTAACATAGCGTCTAATACATCGTTCTCAGAACCAAGAACACCGCTGGCCTGAAGGTCAATGGTAATGGAACCGCCGGAAAGCTCTTCTACCTTCTCTTTAAATGCGGTATCGGTCTGACCTACAATGGTGTCCAGAGGATTCACCTCTGCCATAACAAACGTAACTGCAGGACCTACCGCTTCTCCTGCTGCGGGAGCCTCTGTGCTGTCGCCTGCATTGTCTGCGGGAGCTTCCGTTGCTGCGGGAGCCTCAGTAGCCGCAGGCGCTGCAGTCGTTGCCGGAGCGTCCGGGGATTTCAATCCGCAGCCAGCCATAGAACCAGCTACCATTGCTGTGCACAGCATTGCAGATAACCATCTTTTTTTCATATTGCATTTCCTCCTTTTTACGCGTTATTAATAAAAATTTTATTTTTTTAACGCTGTCTTAATTATAAAGGTGTATCAAACTTTTTAATATGGTAAATATTTGTGAATTCTAGTATTTTTTTAACCACTTTTTTACTGCTTTTTGTACAAAAAGGCAACGCTTCCGGTTCAACTCTGGATATCATCCTGAAAAATTGACAAACGGTACTCTGTAGGACTCATTCCTGTGATTCTGCGAAATACCTTTGTAAAATAGTTGGAATCGCTGTAGCCCACCGCTTTTCCTACATCTTTGACATTTATGGTAGGCCGCCTCAGCTGGCGTTTCGCTTCCTCCACACGGAATTCCGTCAGGTATGCGGTAAAGTTTTTCTGGAAACACTGTTTAAACAATTTGCTGAAATAAGCCTCGGAATAATTCATGGTCTGAGCCACATCCTGCATGGAAATATCATACATATAATGGGTCTGTATATATTCTTCCAGCATCTGCGTCACCTTTTGCTGACGGCCAAAGCCTAATTCCTCCCCGTCTTCCTCCTGCTCCTCCTTCGTATCCATAAGGAGAGATTCTTCCTTCCCGGCTCTAAGTCCTGATTGAAACCCCTCTGCCGTCCGTATCGCTTCCTCCATCACCAGCAGAAGCTCCTTCTCGTCAAAGGGTTTCAGCAGGTAATCCATGGCCCGCACTGTAATAGCCTTACGGGCATAGGAAAACTCGTCAAAGGCAGTGAGGAAAATAATGCAGCACTCTCTGCCCCTTTCCCGGATCCCTTCTGCCGCCTGAATCCCGCTGACCCCTGGCATCTCAATGTCCAAAATTGCAATCTGGATGTTTTCTTCTTCGTGGATCTCCAGCGCCTGTCTGCCGTTTTCCGCCTCAAAAATCCGGCAGCGTTCCCCTAGATTTTTCAGCAAGGTCTTTTTTAAGGCCGCCCTTTCAATTTGCTCGTCATCTGCAATTAAAACCTGTACCTTATCCACTCTCATTTTCCTCCCTGTATTCTTCTACTTCCTCATCCTGAGGAATAAACATCTGCACAACCGTTCCGCAGCCTTTCCGACTGTAAATCCGGAAGCTTCCCTTCTGGTAAATGCTGTCAATCCGCTTATAAATGTTGCCAAAGCCAATTCCCACCTTTGAGGTACGTCCTTTTTTCAGGCCTTCCCGCACTTCCTTAAGGCGGCTCTCCTCCATGCCTACGCCATTATCTGCCACGGAGATCAGAACGCCGTTTTCTTTCGCTACAGCCCGAATAAAGATCCTGCCTCCGGCTTCCTTTTTGGAAATCCCGTGGATAATCGCGTTTTCCACCACCGGCTGCATGGTAAAGGCCGGAATCTTCACCTTGGCCCCGTCCAGCTCAATACTCATACCGTATTGAACCCGGCTGCCAAATCGCATCTTCTGAATATAGATATAATTTTCCACCACGTCCAGCTCCTGCTTCAAAAACACAATCTGCTCCGAGGTCTTTAAATTGTAGCGGAACAAATTGCTCATACTGGCGATCATCTTCTCTGTAATATGGGCGTCCTCAAGCTGGGCCATACTGGTGATCATGCTCAGGGTATTGAATAAAAAGTGAGGATTAATCTGACTTTTTAACAGCTCCATCCTGGCGGCTTCCAGGCGTTTTTCCATCTCTATCCGCCCCATCTCTTCCCGGTGAAGGCGCTCTGTCATTTCATTTTTCTCCTGAAGAATATGGATATACTCTTTCAGGGCGTGCTTCATTTTGTTAAAATCCTGAACCAGACGTCCCATCTCGTCCTGATTCTCAATCTTTAGATCAGCTTCTGTAAAATCCCCGGCCCCAATTCTGGCAGAACTGTCAGATAATCTTAATATCGGATCCACCATGGTATCAGACAGCATCTTGGTAAGCCACAAAATCACCCCCAACATCAGTGCAGATCCAGCCAGCATCCCATAGATAAGCTGGGAAAAACGGCCTGCCTTTTCCTGATAGCTTTCATTCCCCTGATTTAAGGTTTCCTGAATCAGGCGGCTGCCGTACAGCTCCAGATACTCCTGGATGTCGTAGACCCAGTAGAGTTTATCCACAAAATCCGGGGCTTCAGGGCTCATGGACAACACCTCATCCCGCAAAGCCGTATACGTTTCGTATGCATTTTTAATGGACCAGGTCCTCGCGTAGCGGCGGCTCCCTATTGCTCCATAGGAATAGGGCAGTCTGGAAACACTCTTTTGAGTATTCCGGGCCGCTTCCTCATAGGTTTTTCTGGCCTCCTGGCTGTTTTCCCGGATCAATTCTTCAAAGGCAGCCCTCTCTGCCTTTATATTTTCAAAAAACTCTCCGCATTTTACATTGTCCGATAAAATAGCCCGGAATCCGTCTATGGAAAACTGTGTCAATTTCACATTAAAAAAAGCAGAAACCGCCAGTACCAGGGTGACAATTCCGGCAAACAACAAAAGCTTTTGCTGAAGAGATATGGAAAACCACAGCTTTTTTGACAGCTTAAACATAGAGCACCTCTCTGCTATTATTTACGTTGTCCCTATTATATCCTGAAATACATACAGCCGGCAAGTCCGGATTTACATCCGTCTGCCGGCTGAGCTGTTTAAACTCAATCTAAAAAATCAGGATTATGTGATATGCCAGAAATGCAACCGCCCAGGCCACGATACACTGCCCAAAGGCAACCGCTGCCGCCCATTTGCCTCCCAGTTCCTGCTTTACCGCCGCAATCGCTGCAATACATGGAGTATACAGGAGACAGAAAACCAAAAGGGATGCCGCTCCCGCCGTTGTCAGTCCGGATAAAAGGGCGTCTGTAGTTCCAAACAGGACTGTCAGGGTGGAAACCACACTTTCTTTGGCCATAAATCCGGAGATCAGAGCCGTGGAAATCCTCCAGTCTCCAAAACCCAAAGGAGCAAATACAGGAGTTATCACCCCTGCCGCCATAGCCAGAATACTGCTATGGGAATCCGCCACCATATTAAACTGCATATCAAAGCTCTGGAGGAACCAGATAATAATGGTGGCAAGAAAAATCACCGTAAATGCCCGTTCCAGAAAGTCCTTTGCCTTGTCCCAAAGAAGCCGGGCCACATTCTGGGCTCCGGGCATCCGGTAATTGGGAAGTTCCATAACAAAAGGCACCGCCTCCCCGGTAAACATGGTTTTCTTAAAAATAAGGGCCATAAAAATTCCCGTTACAATCCCCAGCACATACAGGCCAATCATTACCAAGGCCGCCTGTTCCGGGAAAAAAACTTCTGTAAAAAAGACATAGATGGGAAGCTTTGCCGTACAGCTCATAAAAGGAGTAAGGAGAATCGTCATCTTTCTGTCCCTCTGGGAGGGCAGAGTCCGGCTGGCCATAACCCCCGGCACCGTGCAGCCAAAGCCCACAAGCATAGGCACGATGCTGCGGCCTGACAGTCCCAGCTTTCTCAAAAGCTTATCCATAATAAAGGCTACTCTTGCCATGTAACCGCTGTCCTCCAAAATGGACAGGAAAAAGAACAGAGTCACAATAACAGGAAGGAAACTTAATACCCCTCCCACTCCGCTAAACACTCCGTCAATTAACAAGGCGTGAAGCACTTCATTGACTCCGGCCGCCGCCAGTCCCTTATCCGCCTGCCCGGTAAGCCAGGTGATAGCGGTTTCCAGAATCCCCTGCAGGGCAGCTCCCACCACGTTAAAGGTAAGCCAGAACACCAGGCCCATAATGCCGATAAAAGCGGGGATTCCCGTATATTTTCCGGTAAGGATCTGATCCAGACGTTTGCTTCTGGTTCGCTCTCTGCTTTCCCTGGGCTTAATCACTGCGTTGCTGCAGACCTTTCCTATAAACTCAAACCGCATGCCGGCAATGGCCGAAGCCCGATCCATTCCGGTTTCTTCTTCGGTCTGGCACGCAATATGCTCCAGCATTTCCTGCTCATTTTGAGAAAGGGACAGCTTGTCTAAGATCTTCTGATCCCCTTCTAGAATCTTGCTGGCAGCAAACCGGACAGGAATACCGGCCTTTTTGGCATGATCCTCAATTAAATGCATAACTGCATGGATCCCTCTGTGAACTCCGCTTTCTGTATCGCCGCAGAGATCCGCTTTTTCCGGAGCCTCCTGGTACTTTGCGATATGTACGGCATGTCTTACCAGCTCGTCAATGCCTTCACTTTTGACGGCAGAGATGGGAACCACCGGAACTCCCAGATATGCTTCCATCTCGTTTACCAAAACAGCCCCGCCATTTTCTCTCAGCTCATCCATCATGTTGAGGGCTACCACCATAGGCATATGAAGTTCCAAAAGCTGCATAGTCAGATACAGGTTCCGTTCAATATTGGTGGCGTCTACAATATTTATAATTCCTTTCGGCCGTTCCTCCAGTAAAAATTCTCTGGTTACAATCTCTTCACTGCTGTAAGGGGACATAGAATAAATTCCCGGAAGATCTGTAATCAGGGTATTGGCATATCCCTTAATCACGCCGTCTTTCCGGTCCACAGTAACGCCGGGGAAATTTCCCACATGTTGATTTGCGCCGGTAAGCTGGTTAAACAGAGTGGTTTTTCCGCAATTCTGGTTTCCCACCAGAGCAAACGTCAGGGTCTCATTTTCCGGCAGCGGGTTTTCTGTTTTTTTCTCATGGTACTTTCCACTCTCTCCGTATCCGGGATGCTCAGCCCGCTTCCGCTTTCCCGCTGCTTTGCCGCTGCCTTTCTGTTTGTGGGCCGGTTCCTTTCCGTTTTCTCCCTGGTCCCCTTTCTGCTCTTTTCCGTTTTCTGCCGGTTCCCGGGCTTCCCCGCCAGAAGCGCCGCTGATCTCAATTTTTGCCGCATCATCCAGACGTATGGTCAGTTCATATCCATGTATTTTCAGCTCTATGGGATCTCCCATGGGAGCATATTTTACAACTGTTACCTGCGCCCCCTGTATCAGCCCCATGTCCAACAGATGCTGACGGAGAGCGCCGCTTCCTCCCACTGATAAAATCGTGGCAGTTTTTCCAATTGGCAATTCCTTTAATGTCATACTCTTTATCCCTTTCATCATTCGCTATAGCCAACTTAGTTATACCTAACTTTCCGGGGATTGTCAAGACTCGGTTCTCCATTTTTCAGACATAGGGAAAGGAGCTGCTGCTTTTTACAGATGATTCATCTGCCTTGGCAACAGCTCCTTCTTCAAAAGGATGTCATTCTGAAATTTTCAAAGAAGCCCTACTCTCTGGCAAGAGTAAATTGATCTACCAAAGTCTTTAAGCTGGCTGCTTCCGCTGACAGCTCCTCACTGACAGCCGCGCTCTCCTGAGAGGTGGCGCTGTTAGCCTGGACTACGGAAGAAATCTGCTCTACGCCTTCATTGACCTGCCCGATAGCCGTAGTCTGTCTCTCTATGGCCTCCACCACAATATTCATCTGCGTGGTTACATTGCCTGCCAAAACACTGGTTCGCTCCAGGGATTCTGTGACTCTGGATACAGCCTCGCCGCCCTCGTTTGCAGCTCCAATGGAGTGTTCGATTAGTTCCTTGGTAGCCTTGGCGGCCTCATCGGATTTTGACGCCAGGTTGCGTACCTCATTGGCAACCACGGCAAAGCCTTTGCCGGAAGCGCCAGCGCGGGCCGCCTCCACAGCGGCATTCAGAGCCAAAATGTTGGTTTGGAAAGCAATGCTTTCTATGGTGCCTATAATGGCGGAAATTTCCTTGGAAGAGCTAAAGATCTTTTCCATAGCCTGGTTCAGCTCGCCTACATGTTCCACGCTGGCATTCAGCTGCGCGCCTGCCTGCTCTACAAAATGACCTGCCTCTTCTGCGGCAGAACTGGTTTGCTTTGCACTGTTGGAGATTTCATTAATGGTGGCAGCCAGCTCTTCCACTGAGCTTGCCTGTGTGATTGCTCCCTGGCTCAGAGTCTGGGCTCCGCTGGAAACATGGTCACTGGCGGCGGCAACCTCCTTGGCGGAAGAGTTTATCTGCTTCATAGTGGAGCTCAGCTGGATCTTCAAGGTCCGCATGGACTCCAAAATTCCCTGAAAACTCCCCACATAGGCTTCCCGATGGGAGGATTGTACATCGAAATTCTTTCCGGCCATCTCGGTAAGCAGATAACCGATATCATGGATAATCGTGTTCAGGCCTTCCACCAAATCTGCCGTGGATTTGGTCAGTTCAGCTGTTTCATCCTGTCCATGGCTCTGAGGCACCGGAGACTCCAAATCGCCTTCCACCAGCTGCTTCATCCTCTTGGCGCATGCCTGCATAGGCAGGCTGATATTGTTGGACAGCTTCAGCGCCACAAAGCTGGAGGCCAGGACAGACAAAATCATAACGGCTATGTTGACAAACATACCAAAATATGTCTCGGCCAGATAATCCTTCTTCATGGCCGTGACAGCCACGCTCCATCCATCCGTTCCGCCTACCGGGGCATAAGCTGCAAAACGCGGGCCGTCAGAATCATGGAAGCTGTCAAAACCTTCGCCGCCCTGCCGCATGGCCTTATGTATCCCGGCCAGCTCCTTAAGAGACGCATTGCTCTGCGCTTCCCGCTCAATATTCTGGGTGGTAATGGTCTCCAGGGTGGTATCCGCAATGGTATCGCCGGATTTATTGATCATATAGGCATGACTGGTCTCGCTTATCCTGATAGAGGAAACGATATCGTTCAAAAAGGTTTCCTGGGGTACGAAATAAACCACGCCAATAATGGCAGACCCCTGCTTTCCACCGGCATAGAGCGGAGCCGCCACCATGATGGAAAGTTCTCCTGTAACTTTGCTTATGAGTGGTTCCGATACATACACATTTCCCTTCATGGCCTGCTGCACATATTCCCGGTCAGAGTAATCGTTCCCATCAAAAATACTGATCCCATCTGAGCCAATGATATTGCCCCGCTGAAAGCCATGCATACGCACTCTCTCATCTATTATGGCCCGTTTTTCTTCCACCGGCACGTCTTCGTCTGCCAGCTGAGGGATACAGCCTGTATCCATGGCCACATTTCGATATGCCCCCAACTCCTGCTCAATACGTTCACTGGCCAGGACGGCTGTCTCTCCCATCATCTGTTCCACTGTGGTCAGGGTACTCCTGTAGTTCAGCGCCATGCTGGAGAGCCCCACCGCAAGCAATGCGATAAAAACCGTTGTAATCAGACAGATTGTGATTTTTTTTCGGATACTGTTCATCTTGATACACTCCCATTTTGCAATTTATTATTCGTAATCTGCTCCCCACTGTGGATAAGGGCGCCCACTCCGTTATCCGCTGAGGGTAATCTTAATTTTATTATAAAATATTGGGCAGTGTGTTGTCAACAATATGCCTTAATCTATTCTTTTAGCTGAAGTGAAAAGTTTATTTCCACTTTGAAAGGAGCAAAGTGGATTTTAGTCTTTCACCTGTTTCCACTTGGACAAATGTGGCATTTAGTCTTACACTTTATTTACCTGACAGCTGCCGGAAAGGCAGGCAGCTCATGAACAATACAAATGCTTTTTCTCATTTGACTCTGGAAATTTGTTACACAGATGGATACGGTTTATAATGATGAAACCGGCGGTCCTTTTATCCAGACCTTTAAATTTGTAAATGCCGGTGTCCTCTTTGCCGTTTATCACCAGTCCAAGACCGCACAGACCATGAAAGACGGCGTTGACCTTCTGGAATCTGTCCTGGGAACGGAACTTTTCAGAAAATACGTCCATGTCCTGCTCACCGACAGGGGAGCTGAATTTACTGCTGCTGATGCAATGGAAGCCGGGGACGGCGGCACAAGAAGAACCAGGGTGTTCTACTGTGACCCCATGCAGTCCGGACAGAAAGGCTCCCTGGAAAATAAACATATCGAACTCCGATACATTCTTCCAAAAGGCACGGATTTAGAAGCTGTGGGACTCACTGGGCAGGATGCGCTTAACCTGGCCCTCAGCCATGTCAACTCCTCTCCCGTTGAAAAACTCGGCGGGAAGAGCCCTCTTGACCTGGCTGACTTCATGTTCCATGACTTGTATGAAAGACTGGAGGCATTCGGCATCCATAAAATAGAGAAAGATAAGGTTATTCTCAAACCTTACCTTCTCAAAAAATAAAGATCCCCAGGCGGCTGTCAGGACGGCTCCATATGCTCCCATCCAGGTGGAATTTAGTCCTACACTCTCAAAAAATGACACGAAACTCCGCCTTTTTGGCATGCAGTAAAATGACCCTGATATCCTGACATAAGCACTCCTGTAGCTTCTATTGTAACATTAAATTCCACTTTCGAAAACAGAAAAGTAACCGTTACCCTTTTCTGTAAGAGTAAATGCTACTTTTTTAACTGGTATTTTCAAAGTGGAAATAAACTTTTCACTTCAGCTAATCTTAAGCATAATCTTAAACAGGTTTTTTTTCATATTTGTCAATAAAGCGGCGAAGCATAGCCGCCATCTGGGCCCGGGTAACCGTTTGCCGGGGGGAAAGCTGATTGTCCTCCAGCTCCTTTATCATATTGCTTTCTACTGCCCATATAAGGGCTTCTTCCTCCCCCGGCAAAACCTTGTCTTTATCAGGGAACCGGTCCAGGCTTCCCAATGCCCTTACGTCATACCCTTTGTACCGGGCATAACGGTAAAAGATTTCCGCCAACTGCCCACGGGTAACCAAATCCCCAGGGCCAAACTTGCCGTTTCCGATTCCGCTTATCATCCCCTTTTGCTCCGCCCAGGTTACCGCGTCATAGCTCCACATTGTTCCGGGCCCCCGCTCCACATCTGTAAAGCTGTTTTTCTCCTCTGTTTTGGGGCTTCCCTCCATGCTGTAGAGGATCTCCGCCACCTGAATGCGGGTAATAGCGCCGTCCGGGGCAAAGGCCGCCCCTCCTGCCCCTGACATCAAGCCTTTCTGACAGACAAACTGTACATCCTGATAAAACCAGTCTGTTTCTTTTACATCAGTAAAGGTGGTGCCTGCTGCCGTGCTAAAGCCGCTTCCACTGCTTCCTCCTCCGCCGCTGGAACCGGAACTTCCGGAGCCGCTGCTTCCTCCGCTGGAGCCGGAACTTCCGGAGCTGCTGCTTCCGCCGGAGCCGGAACCGGAACCGCTCCCGCTTCCGCTTTCTCCTCCTGAGCCGGAAGAACCTCCCCCGGCGCTTTCTCCAATATAAATCCAATCCGCCGTTACCGTCACAGCCTTATCCGGCATGATAAAGGTAGTTGCCGCGTTTTCCGGATCGGCAAAGCTTACCCCGTCAGGGGAACTCCAGCCGCCAAAACGGTAATTCTCACGGCTTCCTCCATAAATAGAAACCAGTTCCCCCGCTTCATAGCTTCCCTCCCCACTTACCGGAGCATAGCTTCCGTTTACGCTTACGCTGTACCGGACAGGCTGGGGCGTAGGGTCTTGGTCCTTTTCAAATACTGCTTTAACTGTTACATTTTCCGGCGGCATGGTAAACTGGCTGCCGCTAATGGCCGTGCTGCCGGATAAAACCTGCCACTCTTTAAAGTGGTACCCTCCGTCCGGCGCGGCAGTCAGCCGGACCGTGGCCCCTTCCGGGGCAAAAGAGCAGGAAGCGAAAGCCCTGCCTCCTGTCCCGGCCTGTACCGTCACCGGGTATAAAAGGACTGTCTTATCTGCAGGCCAGCCATTTCCACTATCATAACCTGCCGCTCCTGCCGGAACATAGATTGCCGTAAGGGCATCACAAAGGCTAAATACATCGCTCTCCAGGCTTGGCGCAGGGTTGCTGGTAAATGTCAGTTCTCTTAGGTTTTCGCACCCCTCAAATGCAGACTCCTCGATAACATTCAGGCTATCGGGAAATTTCATCTGTTCAAGGCCGGTACAGCCATAAAATGCCTTATTCCCGATGGAGGTTACGCCTGCAGGAAGTTCTGTCAGCGCCAGGCTGGTACACTCATAAAATGTCCTCTCCTCAATAGAAGTTACTCCGGAAGGCAGCTCCGTCAGCGCCAGGTTTGTACACCTATAAAATGCCCTTCTCTCAATAGTGGTTATTCCGGCAGGCAGCTCCGTCAGCGCCAGACTGGTGCAGTCTTCAAACGCCCACTCCCCAATAAAGGTCAGATTCGCTGGCAGCTCCTCCAGCGCCAGTCTGGTGCAGCCTTCAAATGCACTATTCCCAATAGAGGTCAGATTTGCTGGCAGCTCCTCCAGCGCCAGTCTGGTGCAGTCTTCAAATGCACTATTCCCAATAGAGGTCAGATTCGCTGGCAGCTTGACCTGCTCCAGACGGATGCATTGCCCAAATGCAAATTCTCCGACAGAGGCTAAGCTGTCGGGCAACTCAGCCGTTTTGACATAAGGAATGTCCATAAATGTATTGTTTCCAATTGATGTAATTCCCTCGCTGACCGTTATTTTTTCTACATTGATATTCCTCCACGGCGGAGTTCCTAAATCCCAATCCGGCATGTCTCCTGCACCGGTAATGGTAAGGAGACCGTCGTCGTCCAGCACCCAATGAAACCCGCTGCCAAAATCGCCGGAGTCAAGTTCCCCGGCCGCCTTTACGGCCTGCGCTTTCAGGGCGGCGGCGCTTTCTGTATCCCCCAGGATACCGCCGCTTTCACACTGGCCGCACACATAGCCGCAGGGCGTCTCCTCTTGGGCAGGGACATAGCCGCAGTCCTCGCCGTGCTTATGAGGGCAGTTTAACACTTCCCGGATGCAGCCGCTTTCCTGGCTGCACACATGGGAACAGTTTTCCGGCCTCCTTTTCTTCGAATTGGAGGGAGTTGCCACGCTGCCCCACAGATCCTCCTGGGGGTAACAGTCCTGATCATGTCTGTGAACGCACCTGGTTACAAGGGTATAGCAGTCCGGCTGATGCTCATGACTGCAGGCATGCCCTGGCTTTCCTTCTCTATATCCGCACTCCTTTGTGTGCTCCCTGTGGTGCTGGCACAGACCGCCCTCCTGGGCAAATGCCGGCTGTACCCAAAGGGAAAACACCATTGCACTGCAAAGCAGCAGGCTTAATAATCTTCGTCTTCTTTTCATCTTGCCTGGTTCCTCTCTTTCATATTTGTTCCTGGTGCAAATCCGGCATCTTTGTCATCGTTATGCTGTTTCCGGATTCTTTGCACAGCAAAAGGGCATGTCCGATCCACGAAAAAAACCGTGGCCCGACATGCCCTTTGAAATGCATCTTCTCTTTTTCCCAGCAGAAAAGGACAGACCTAGTCTGTCTGTCTGTCTGTCTGTCTGTCTGTCTGTCTGTCTGTCTGTCTGTCTGTCTGTCGTAAGTATATTGCTGACGATCATGGGCTGTCAACCCCTTTTTTAATATGGGCAGTTTTTCATTCTGCAACCGTTCACTATGTTTTGACATAGTTTTCCAGATACAGTATAGCGTCTGCAGGGGGAAAAGTCAAGATTACGTAAAATTTACAGGCTGTTTTTGAAAAACTATTCTTTTAATAGTAACAGTTCCTCCTCACAAAATTGCAGGTAATCCGGCAATCCTTTTTCAGAAAGCTCCTGCCATCTGTCCCTCTGTACAAACCAGCAGAGAGGTTCCCTCTCCCCGTTTTCTTCTCCTTCTGTTTCCGGCTTCAGGTAATACTTTTGCTCAAAGGGAAGCTCCGCCCTGCTTACTACCTGCACCCGGATACAATTTTCCAGTCTCTTCCCCCACACAGGGACAAATTCATGGGCCCGGAAGCCCACAGCCGACGTATCTTCTGGGATTTTCCTTTTGGTATGAAGGATAACGCCAAAATCCAACGCCCGCATAGAATGAGAATTAAGAATTTCCACTCTGGAAATATTTTTACAGCCAGTCAGTCTGGCGGCGGCAATTTTCCCGGGATTTTCAAAGATATCCCTGCTTTTTCCAAAAACGGCGGTCTTTCCTTCTTCCATAACAAGCAAATCCTGGCTGAACCGGTAGATTTCATCCCGGTTATGAGAAACTAAAATGGCGGTTCCTTCATAATCTTTCAGCATAGTAAGAAGCTCCTGCTCTAACCGGTCGCGAAGAAACACATCCAGGGCCGCATAAGGCTCGTCCAGAAGAATCATCTCCGGCTCACAGGCCATAATCCTGGCAAGTGCCGTCCTCTGCTGCTGGCCCCCGGAAAGCTCCCCGGGAAGGCGTTTTTCCAGTCCCGAAAGGCGAAACCTTTCTGTCATTTCCCGGACCCGGCTTCTTTTTTCCTCTTTATCTCCTTTTAGCCCTGCGGCAATATTTTCTTCTACTGTCATAGAAGGAAAGAGGGCATAGTTCTGAAAAAGATAGCCCACATTCCGCTTTTGCGGCTTTATGTTGATCCGGTTTTGAGAGTCAAACAGCACATGGGAACCCAGCTGAATCTTTCCTTTCCCCGGCGTCTCAATTCCGGCAATCATTTTCAATGTCATGCTCTTCCCGCAGCCGGAAGCGCCTAAAATCCCAATGCGCCTGGCGCTGCTTTTTATCTGCAGTTCTATGGAAAACCCTTTTAATTTTCTCTCAATGTCTATATATACTGCCATTTTTCACCCCGGCCACCTCTTCTTTTTTATCTTCTTTCCCACAACCAGATTCATGGCGAAAACAGCCGTAAATGCAAAGAGCAGGACAATGATTACCCACATCCCAGCTGTCTTAAAATCGCCGTCCTGAATCACCATGGCGATTTTCTGGGAAATGGTTCCTGTTTTCCCGGGAATATTTCCCGCCAGCATGGAAGTCGCGCCGTATTCCCCCAGAGCCCGCGCAAAAGTCAGGATGGTTCCGGAGGCAATGCCCGGCCCTGCTTCCGGAAGAATCACCTTCCAAAAAATCTGAAATTCCGACATGCCCAGCGTCCTTCCCGCGTATATCAGATCTACATCCACCTGCTCAAAGGCCCCTCTGGCATTTCTGTACATCAGTGGAAATGCAATGACGCTGGCCGCAATGACACATCCCAGCCAGGTCTGTACCACCTTAATATCAAAGTTTTGGAACAGGAACATGCCAAGGGGCCTTCTTCTGCTAAACAAAAGCAGCAGAAAAAAACCCGCCGCTGTAGGCGGAAGCACCAGCGGCATAGTCAGAATCCCGTCTGCAAACGCTTTTCTCCCCGGAGGCAGCCTCATCACTCTTCCCGCCGCAAATATACCCAGAAAAAAGCAGATTACCGTAGCCGCGGCTCCTGTTTTCAATGAAACAAAAAGAGGGCTCCAGTCCAGATTTCTCCAAATATCCATGTTCTTTTACTCCATATCTGTGTCAAAATAATAGCTTTCAAACACTGCCTTTGCTTCATCGGACAAAATAAACTCTATAAATCTTTCCGCCGCCTTGCTCTGGGCCTGGTCCGCCTCTTCGTTTATCACCTGGGCAATGGGATAGGCCACATCTCCCGACAGCTCATAGCTTACGGTTTCTAAAATATCCAGCTCATCCTCATAGCCGTAAGTGTCTGAATAATACGTAGTCCCCACCTCGCAGGATCCTTCCACCACCGCGGCCAATACCTTGCTCACATTATCCTGCTCACTGATTTCCACACCGCCAAGGGCGTCTGATACCTGCCGTGTGGTAATGGCCGATACATCCTCCGCCTCCTCCAGGATTCCGGACCGAACCAGGGCCTGTCTTGTATATTTTCCCACGGGAACGTTTCCCCCCGCCAAGGCGATACTCTCTGCATCCCTTAAGGTCTCAAGCCCTCTTACCTTTGTGCCGCTGTCCTTTCGCGTCACCACCACAATCTGGTTATTGACAACATTGGCCCGCGTGCCTTCCTTCACAAGGCCGTCCGCCTCCAGCTGATCCATCTGCTTTTGCGCTGCTGAAAAGAAAATATCACATTCATACCCTTCCTCAATCTGTGTGAGAAGCGTACCGGAGCTGTCCACATTGCAGGTTATCTTTACCCCTGGGTGTTCCTGGCAATACATTTCCCCAAGCTCCGTCATCACAGTGTTAAGGCTTGCCGCGATAAATACCTGAATCTCTGTTTCTTCCCTGCTGCTTTCCCTTCCTGTGCAGCCGGCTGCTGCAACCATCATTCCCACTGCAGGCAATAGCGCAAACATTCTTTTTTTCACTTTGTCCCACATTCCCCCTCGGTTCCTCTTAAAATTCCCAGTCCGTGGGCAAGGGACGGCAAAATATATTCCAGGCCTTCCCGGACTGCCTTAGGGCTTCCCGGAAGATTTACAATCAACGTTTTTCCACGGATTCCCGATACTGCCCGGCTTAACATAGCCCGGTCTGTAATGGCCAGGGAATGGGTTCGGATTGCGTCTGCAATTCCCATGGCCATCCTGTCGCAGACTGCCTTTGTGGCTTCCGGCGTCAGGTCACGCTCTGAAAATCCTGTGCCCCCTGTGGTAAAGATAACATTTAGTTGACGCTGGTCCGATAATCGAATTAATTCTTTTTTCAATTTTTCCTCCCCGTCGGGGAGAAGAAGGCTCTCTGTCACCTCATAACCTGCCTCTGCCAGCATTGCACAGGCCGCCGGGCCGCTTTTGTCCTCCCGCTCCCCCTTGTAGCCTTTATCACTAAGGGTAATCACTGCCGCGGTAAAGGGTTTTTCTGTATCAAAAGCAAGCCTTTTTATCTCGTCTCCAGGATGAATTTCTCCTCCTTTTATTACTTTTGCAAATACTCCCTCCCGGGGCATAATACAGTCTCCCACTGCTTTATATATGGCGCAGTGGCTGTGACATTCCTTTCCGATCTGGGTAAGCTCTAAAACTGCTTCCCCGATTTCAAACCGGGTCCCAACCGGAACCTTTCTAAGGTCAAATCCCTCTACGATCAGGTTTTCCCCAAACGCGCCAAACTCTATCTCCGCTCCCTTTTCCTTAAACTCTTCGATTTTTTCCAGTGCAAGAAGGCTTACCTGCCGGTGCCACTTTCCTGCATGAGCATCTCCCCGGATTCCCCAGTTTTCCTTAAGCTCCGCCTGGGGAACCGGTGCTTTCTGGACGCCTTTCTTCTCACTTGTGCAGATTGCAATTATTCTCCCTACGTCGTTTTCCATCTTCTTTTATCCTCCAATCTGTACCATCTGCCTTCCTTCTGTAATCTGATCCTCTGTCTCAAAGCAATGCATTTCCGGTTTCCGGCTTACGGCCTGCCTGATTAAGTCTTTTAATCCCTCTTGCTTTTTTTCCATGTCCCCCGGGCCTCGAAGCGCCCTCTTTACATCCACAAAGGTTTCATAACAAAGGCAGGGCTTTAATTCTCCCTTTGCCGTCAGGCGGATCCGGTTGCAGCTTTCGCAGAACCGCCTGTGCACTGCGCTGATAAACCCGATACCTCCTGCAAATCCGGGAATCCGGTAATAAGTTGCCGGACCGTTGCCATGAAATGTATCGTCCGGCTCTATTCCGGGATATTCTCTTTTCAGGTTTAAAAGCACTTCCTTTCCAGAAACCCCCTGGGATTTTTTCCCCAGGCCGATTGGCATCATCTCGATGAAGCGGACGTCTACCGGCATCTCTTTTGCAAGTCCTGCAAGAGACATCCATTCCCCGTCATTAACCCCTTTCTGGAGCACAGTGTTTATCTTTACCCTCAATCCCTTTTCCACTGCCCTTTCCAAGCTGTCCCTCACTGCCGGAAGCTCATCAAAGCCTGTAATCTGCCTGTAAACCTTCTCATTTAATGTATCCAGGCTGATGTTTACTCCATCCAGGCTGTTTTCCAAAAGCCTGTCAAGATGCCGGCCAAGAAGGACGCCGTTTGTGGTAAGAGTCACCTGACGAACACCGAAAATTTTCTTTATCATCCCCACAAGCTCCGGGCACCCTGTCCGGGCTAACGGCTCGCCTCCTGTAATCTTAAATCTATGGATCCCAAGCCCGGCAGCGGCCTGACATACCCGGACAATCTCCTCAAGGGTCAGAATCTCCTTTGCCGGAGCCAGCTCAATTCCATTTTCAGGCATACAATAGCCGCATCTTAAATTACACCGGTCTGTAATGGAAATTCGCATATAATTGATCTCTCTCCCAAAGCTATCCTTCATGAGTCTTTATCCTTCCTCCAGTATCTTGTCCACAATCTTTTTCGTCTCTTCAAATCCGGCCGTCTCCTCCCTGTAGTCTGCCGGATCCCTGTCCGTCACAATCAGGAATCTCCCTTCGGGGTTTGAAACGGGAACTGTGGAAACCCCTTCTCGGATCACTTCTATCTTGGGAAAGTTTTTCTCCTTCATACCCTCAATGAAAATCACATCCGCCTCGGGAAACATCCTAATCAGTTCCATCTCCCTCTCCCCGGTTCCGGTTTTGTGTATAAATATCCGGGAATCGGAAAAAACTGCGGTCCCGTATGCCCCGGCCTCTTTTAGCAGATAGCTGTCCGTCCCCGGGATATCGCAGGAAAAATCATGGCCGTCGTGTTTGATCACCACAGTCTTCTTTCCTCTTTTCGTAAGCTCTTTTATAAGCGCTGCCAGCAAAGTGGTTTTCCCGGAATTTTTTACACCGCAGACCGCCACAATTTTCTGCCCTGATTTTTTCATAGTAAAATAACCCATGCCTCGTCTCCCCTTTTTACCTCCGGCGTCCCTGCCGGGATTTCAATCAGGCAGTTGCAGCCGCACATGGAACTTAAAATTCCAGATGCATTGGAGCCCTCCGGGATCCTCACTTTCCCGTCCTTATAAAATGCGCGGACATACCTGGTGACCCCGCTTCGTTTCGGGAACTCACTTTCTGCCACAGCGCGAATCCGTTTCGGCTCCAGCTCCTTTCTCCCTGTCATCTCTGCCAGGACAGGCCGTACCAAAAGTTCCAGATTTACAGCCGCGCCAAAAGGATTTCCTGACAGACAGATAAGAAGCTTTCCTTCATACTGTGCACACAGGGTGGGCATTCCCGGTTTGATGGCAATTTTCCAGAAGAGACGCCGCACGTTTAAAAGCTTTAGCACATCGTGCATAATGTCCTTTTTTCCAACGGATACGCCGCCGGTTGTAAGGATGAGATCCGTTTCCCTGGCCGCCTCTCTAATCCACGCCGCCGCTTCCTCAGGATTATCTCCTGTTCTACCCTTTCGGACTGTCTCCACCCCCAAACCGGTGAGCCTGGTAACCAATGTATATAGATTCGAATCATAGATTTTTCCCGGTTTTAGTTCCTCCCCCGGGAGTGCAAGCTCATCTCCTGTTGTAAGCACCGCCGCCCGCACCCTGCGGAAAACCAGCGCCTTTTCCAGACCGAGGCTTGCAAGTGTGCCAAGTTCTATGGAGCCAAGCCTTGCGCCCCTTTTTAGTATTTTTGATCCTGCCTTATAGTCCTCCCCGGCAAAACAATAATTTTCCCAGGCCCTTATCTGTTTATATATTTCCACGGTCTCTTCCCCGTAGTCTGTATCTTCCTGCCGGACGATGCAGTCCGCTCCCTCCGGTATGGGCGCGCCGGTCATAATCCTTATGGCGCATCCTTCCTCTACCCGCCTGCCGCTGACATGCCCGGCATCCACCTCATCTATTACCTGAAGCCTGGCCGGGCATTCTCTTGAAGCTTCCGCTATATCCCCGCTTCTTACCGCATATCCATCAAGTGGGGAACGGGGAAACGGCGGCTGGTCCCGCTTTGCCAAAACATCCTCTGCAAGGGTCCTGCCTACGCACTCCCACAACAGAATTTCCTCTGTTTCTTCGATTTTCTCTGTCTTTGCAAGAAGCAGCTCCCGGGCCTGATTTAATGTCAGCTCACTCATGTTCTACCAGCCTTTCGTATTCTTTTGTTGTATTGATATTTTGAAGAATTTTTTCAAATATTTCCTGTCCTGTCAGATCCACATATAAAAGATTCAGCCGCTTCAGTGCATCTCTTAGCCGGTAATTTCCCTCTCTGATCTGCTCCTCAAGTATTTCCTCTGTACCTGTCCGGTAAAGCGCTGCCAGGGGATGGATCCTGCCGTTTAGGACAGGCGCCGCGCCGTCACAGAAAATCCCCTTTCTTTCCGCCTCAGATATCCTGTTCATAAGAAAGAGAAACAGTTCTGTCTTTATAAATGGCATGTCACAGGCGGCCACCGCCAGCCACTGGCTTTGACAAGCCTTAAGTCCTGCGTGGATTCCCCCAATGGGGCCGCAGCCCGGATAAATGTCCATAACTGCCGGACAGCCATCCCCATCCTCCCTTATCTCGCTCCCATAGGATATCCTCACACAGATCATTTCCTTTTCCAGCTCTTTTCTAAGTCGCTGTGTGAAGGTTTCCTTTTTATAGGTAAGAATTCCCTTGTGGACGCCTCCCATTCTGGTACTCCTGCCGCCTGCAAGAATCAATCCTTCTGCTTCCATGGACTCCTCCTGAGTATAAAGATTTTTCTTTACCTAATTCTCCATCTGATGCAAAAAAAGAGCAGAGGGACACAAAGTCCCCCTACTGCTTTTAGAGTAACCTTAAGAAACCGCTACTTTTCCATACAATACGGTTGCTTCGTGTTCTTTTTTTCGTTTGAATCCCCTCAGTAAACAGCAGGGATCCATTCCCTGGAGCCGCAGCCGGATGTATACGCAACCATATTCATCCGGCCCGCAGCCTGCGGGAATAAGGAAGGCTCAGGCGTTTCCGCATAAACCCCGGGGATAAACGTGTAATTTTATCCCGGCTCAGTATCATATCCTTAAGACTTAGATACTTTCGCTCAAAGAACCGATATTTCATTATTTCTTTTCTACTTTAAGAGCCATCATCAGGAAATTCAGAAGCACAAATCCCACAATCATTGTTGTCAGGTAAATCTGAATGCCTCCAAGCTGAGATACCGCAGCCCCCAGAGCCTCTTTTCCCGTTCCTGCAAGATAACCGCTCATCTTATTTGTTGCCACGATTCCGATACACATAGGGAATGTCATTCCCGCAAAGCCAGGGGTGAAAGAAAAGGCAAAAAATTTCGGCAGCTTAATAATGATAAATGCAAGGGAAGCCAGAACACAGACATACAGGATAAATACCAATATCTGGTTTGGCGCTTCCGAAAGATTCAGATAGCTGACAAGGCACAGGCTGCAGGGCGCTAAAAGGACAGCCATGGTATGGTACACCGGCGGCTTTACCTCCACGGTGACAAGCCTTCTAAGCATAAAGGGCAGTATGACAAAATAAACCGTAATTCCATAATACAGTACGCACATTAAAAGCGGCCTGATTCCCATAGCTCCCCCTACCACGCTGCTTACCATAATTCCGTTATAGGTAACAAACCAGCTGGGGACAAAGGTATTAATATCTCTTTTCACCACCACATTTCTGTAAGTAAACACCAGGATATGTATGGCATGCAGGGCAACCGCGCCGATTAACATTCCTTTCCCCAATGCCGGAACATAGTCAAAATAGTAGCTTCCAAGAAGCATAAGTACCATTGTAAATCCTGCATAGAGGCTGCAGGGCACCACCGTCTCATATTCCTTTTTGCAGACTTTGGGGAATTTTATAATTTTTACTATGTACAACAGAATCATTACCGTAGCCACCCACATGGTCAGGTGCCGGATCCACGGATATCCCATGCCGGAATATACATTTCCAAGGGTCAGAGCCCCTACAAAGGTAGGGAGAACCGGTACGGGCATTCTCTCTAATCTCTCCATATCCTCTCTCCTTGTCATTCATCATAATAGAATTCAAAATTGTCTTTCATGTGGAAGAAATCGGAATAATCAATATCAAACACCGGCTTTTTCACTTTGGAAATATCAATTTTCCTGGCAATCAACTGCTGTAAAATACCGCCATATGCCAAATCTCCCTGCAATACTGCGCCGATGATCTTTCCGTTTTTATGAATTATTTTCTTGTAGGATTCCCCGGTTTCCATAATCTCTGTCTTTGCATCCGGATCCTCTGTATTGACATCCCCCAGGGACATACTGGGAATCCCCAGGAAATTCATGGTGGCTTTACTTGCAAAGAAATCGGTCATAGCCCTTTTTTCTCCTGCCATGCTGCCAGCCGCAATAATACCTTCCTTCACAGCCACCGGCCAGATAGGGCTGGTTCCTGACACATCCCCTGCGCCGTAAATGCAGCCATCGCTGGTCTTTCCGGTTTCATCATAGACCAGCCCAAAGCGGCCAAGTTCTATCCCGGAGTCTTTCAGGAATTCTACATTGGGGCGTACTCCGGCGGTCACCACCACAAAATCACAGGGAAGCCTTTTTCCGTCTGTTAAGATAATTTCCCTAATCTGACGGTTCTCATCCAACACCGCTTCTCCGATGCCCACGCCGTAATACTGGCTGACTCCCCGCTTTTCAAATGCCTCCTGGTAAGTCTTTGCGGCGCGCTGATCCAGCTGCCTGGACAGCAGCCACCCGGCCATTTCCACCAATGTTACGGAAACTCCCAGATCTAAAAAGCCGCTAGCGCAGTCAAGACCCACAAGGCCCGCGCCCATCACCACAATGTGCTTTGCCGTCCCGGCCGCTTTCTTTAGAACCTCCATATCCTCAATATTGCGGAAGCCTGCCACGTTTTCCGCCTCTTTTAAGTTTTTTACCGGGGGGATAAAGGTATGGGATCCGGTGGCGATCAAAAGCTTATCATAGGAAACTTCTTCTCCCCCGTCTAAAAGAACCTTTTTATCTTCCCTTTTTAATCCCACGCAGGTTCTTCCCTTCATCCACAAAATATGGTAAAGTTTTTCAAAGTCCTTTTCCGCAAAGGAGAGCCTGTCCTTATCCCGTTCTCCTCCCAGATAGTGGTGGAGTATACAGCGGGAGTAAATCGACTCATCTTTGGAAATCAGGATAATCTCTGCCTCCTTATCCAATCGCCTGAGCTCTCTTACCCCATTAATACCTGCCGCCGAGGAGCCTAATACTACGTATCTCATTCCCTACACCTCCTCTACTGTAATGGCCTTCATAGGACATTTTTCCACGCACATAGGCTTTGCGCTTCCATCTTCGCTCCGATGCACGCACATATTGCATTTCATAATCTCTGTTTTTTTCACACTGTCATGCTTTAAAATCCCATAAGGGCAGGACATAATACACATATAGCAGCTTGCACACTGTTCTTTGTCATATTCTACATACCCGGTTACAGGGTTCTTTTTCATGGCGCCGGTCATACACGTATATACACATTCCGGCCTTTCACAGTGGCGGCAGAAAATTGGCGCCGGGCGGGTCTCGCTGTCAATGGTCACACGGTTTCTGGCATCTCCGCTCTGGTTTTCATGGCTTACCACACACGCCGTCACACAGGTAAGGCACCCGATACATCGCCCACGGTCTATTTTAATCCGATACATAGTTCCCCTCCTGAATCATTTTCCTGTTTGCTGTAAAAGGGTTAAAATACCTTCTCGAACCGAACCGGAGTTGCCTTATAGGACGGTTCCTTGGAATAGGTATCATATAAGGATGGAGTCAGCTTATTGCACTCAATATAATGGATAGGGGCAAACAATTCGCCGTATCTTACATTTTCCGTAAGCTTTGCCATAAACACTGCTTCCTGACCGTTTATGGAAAATACCCGTATCTGCTCGTTTTCCCCAATTCCATTCTCGGACGCAAGCTTGGGGTTCATATAAAGATACGCCTTCTTCACTGAAACATCCTCGACGAATTTCACTTCTTTTGTACGGCTCTGGGTATGCCACTGTCCCACGCTTCCCCGACCTGTATTAAATACATAAGGATATTCTTCCGTTACCGGAAGTGGGTTTTCCCTTACCTCTTCGAACATAAACTGCGCCTTTTTAGACGGAGTAAAGAAGTTCCCGTCTGTGTAGAGGCGGCGCTGCTCCTCTTTGTTTTCCTCTTCTTTTCCTTCCGGATAGGGCCACTGGATTCCGTGGGAATTCTCCAGCGCTTCCCAGGTAATTCCCGTAATATCACAGGGCATATTCCTGGAACATTCCCGCATCAGGTTGAAACAGTCTCTGGGCGTCTCCCAGCCTTTTAAGGCATCGCCCATGCCAAGGGCCTTTCCCACTCCCAGAATTGCCTCATAATCCGATATCTCATTTTCGCCCCGGGCGAGTACCGGACGCATTGCCGAAAGCCTGCGCTCTAAATTAATGTAAGTTCCTTCTTTTTTAATCCCCGGAACAACCGGGAAAAATACCGTGCAGTCTTCTGCGCTTTCTATGGTGTCATAAATGTCCTGTACAACAAAAAGCTCCAGCTTCTTGGCCGCCTGGGCAAAGGTCTCATTATTCGTCCAGCTGTGCCTGGGATTGGTACACAGGATCCAGAGCCCTTTAATCTCTCCTGCATTGATTCCTTCGATAATCTGGTTATATGTCTTTGTGGGTTTCTCGGCCAACATGCTTTCCGGAACATTCAATACCTGGGCGATCCGCTCTCTTCTTGCAGGGTTTGTAAAATCCCCGCCGCCAAAAAAGACTGCCGTGTTGCTGTAGGCCCGGGATCCCATGGCGTTGCACTGTCCGGTAATGGAATTGGCCCCGGTTCCCGGTTTTCCGATATTGCCGGTCATAAGGGCCAGGTTAATAATCGCCTGCGCCGTGCGGACTGCCTCATACCCCTGATTTACCCCCATTGTCCACCAGAAGGATACCCTTTTCCCGCTGTGGATCAGTTCCACAAGCTCCAGGATCTGTTCCCTGGAAAGCCCTGTGCCTTCCGCCCCCCGTTCTAAGGTATAGGGCTTTACAAATTCCCGAAACTCCTCAAATTTCTCTGTGTGCTCTTCTATAAATTGATGATCCAGATAATCCTTTTCAATCAGCTGTCCTGCAATGGTATATAACAGCAGCAGGTCGCTCCTCCATTTTAATCCGTACCAGTAATCCGCGTTCATGGCAGTCTCGGATTTTCTCGGGTCAATGACGATAACCTTATGATCTTCCACCTGGTTATTCTTTACCCTGCCCCACAAGATCGGATGTGCCACAACGGGATTTGCCCCGATAAAAATAATCCGGTCTGACAGTTCCAGATCTTTCAGTGTAAAGCCTGGGGCATCAAAGCCGTAGCTCTGTTTGTGGGCCACAACTGCCGTGGCCATGCAGAGCCTGGTATTTCCGTCTACATTTGCCTTCAGGTAATTTCTCATCACATGCCCGAAAAGGGCAAATTCCTCTAAGGTAAGCTGTCCCGTGCTGATGCCCGCCACACTTTCAGGCCCGTATTGTTCCTGTATTTCCTTTAACTTATCCGCCACATGCCGGAATCCTTCTTCCCAGGAAACCTCCTGAAAGCTTCCGTCTGTTCTGCGGATCTTGGGGAGGCTGTTTGGCTTTACGGTCTTCTGCTGCTTATCTAAAGATAACCCCTTGATACAGCAAAATCCGTCGTTTACCGGATACCCTTTTGTCGGTACTGTCTTGATAATCTGGCCGCCTTCCGTATAAAAATCCAGATTACAATCCAGGGCACAGTAATTGCAGGTTGATTGTACCTTGTTCATAGCTCCTCCTATCTGTTAAAATAAATCCCGTTCCAGTAGATACATTTTCCATGATTGTTTCTTCTGGCAACATTACGATGACAATATTTTACCAATTATCACACAAAAATTCTGTGATGTGGGTCACGAAATCTTCAGGAATTACAGATATTAAGTTATTTCCCCTGTCCTGTAAAATGCCGATATTTTCCGGGGATCTAAAATAATGATCCGCTTCCCTTTCATCTGGATCAGCTTGTAATCCACAAGGGTCCGGCAAAGCCTTGATGCGGTCTCTCTGGGCGCCCCCAGCATATCTGCAAGGAGCGTAACGGAAAGGTTGATGTTGATTTCTATCCCCTCCGGTACATTGACGCCGAAATCTCTGGCAAGTTTCCAGAGCTTTGCCGCAAGTTTCCTCTCCATGTAAATGCTTCCCATGGTATTTTTAAGCTGATGGCCAAGCCTCCAGACCTTCCGCTCCTGAGCCGTCAGCACTGCCCGGGTCAGGGCAAAATCCTGTTCCATACAGCGTACAAAGCAGTCCGCGGAAATAATAAAAATCCGGCTTTTCTCAATGGTTTCACAGTACATGGCAGAATTGTGCTCATTCAATACATGCTCATTGAGCAGCGCGCCATGGCCAAAAACAAATAATATTTTCCGCTTTCCGGTGTGGGTCAGGTTATAGACAATCGACTTCCCGTCTATTTGTATGTAAATATATTCTAATGGTTCTTTTGCACGGATAACCAGGCTCCCTTTGGGAAATTCCTGTACTTTCCCAAATTTTCGCAGCTTTCGCAGGGTATCCGGCGCCGTTTCTTTTAAAAGGGGGAATTCCTCTATCATTTGTGTCTGAAACCTATCTTTCATATGCTCCACTCTTTCCGCCGCTTTTTCTTTCCAGGCAGATCCCCTGAAGCATCATCCCTTTGTCCATGGCTTTACACATATCATAGATCGTAAGAAGCGCCACTGACACGCCGGTAAGCGCCTCCATTTCCACTCCGGTCCTTCCTACTGTCTTTACCGTACAGACTGCTTCGATCTCACAGCTTTCCTCCAGCATCTGAAAATCCACAGATGCTTTCGTCAGCGGCAATGCATGACATAGTGGAATCAGATTAGAGGTCTGTTTTACCGCCATAATCCCTGCCACCCTGGCAACACCCAGTACATCGCCTTTTGCAGCCGTACCGTTTTTTACTGTTTCGTAGACTTCTCTGCTTACCTGAATCCTGCCGCTTGCAGATGCCTCCCGCTCTGTAATCTTTTTTTCCGTCACATCAACCATGACGGCATTTCCCTCCTGGTCAAAGTGTGTCAACCCCATTTAACAGCTCCCTCCTTTCCCGAATCCGCAGTTTGGAAATGTGCACACCGGGCAGGACAGACACAGTCCTCCTTCTCCCAGTACGGAAAAGTCCGTTTTCTTAAGCTTTTCTCCTGCCATAATTCGGGGAAGCACCAGGTCAAAGATCGTTCTTTTGGCATACATTACGCAACCCGGAAGCCCCATAATGGGAATATCCCCCTCATAATATGCCAAAAGGAACATTGCCCCGGGAAGCGCCGGAGCCCCATAGGTTACGATCTCAGCCCCTGTATTTTTAATAGCCAGCGGCGTACGGTCGTCCGGATCCACGCTCATCCCCCCTGTGCAGAGGATCAGATCCGCCCCCTGGTTCAGCAATTTCCGAATACAGGCAGTTATCCTTTCATGGTTATCGTCGCTTACCTCATTTCCGATGATTTCCACATCATATTCTGCCAGCTTTTCTTCAATAACCGGAGTAAATGTGTCCTGAATCCTTCCATGGTACACTTCATTTCCGGTTACCACAATTCCTGCTTTTTTCTGTAAAAAGGGCATAAGCTTAAAAATCGGTTCGCCACCCCAAACTTCTTTTGCCCTCGCCATTTTTTCCTTCTCGATTACCAGGGGGATGATTCTTGTCCCTGCAATCTTTTCTCCTGCTTTCACCGGAAAATTTCCGTACCTGGAGGCAATCATCATCTCCCCCAGCCCGTTAATGCGGTTTAACCGGTTCCTGTCTACTTTCAGCAGGCCATCACACTCTGCAATGACTTCGATTTTCCCTTCTTTTACCTCCGAAGGATGCATGTGGTTATTTTCGCAGAAGGAATACAAAATCTGCGCCGCCTCATTTTCATGAAGCATATGCTCATTTTTCTCCCATACGTACAGATGATCCTTCCCTACGCTTAACAGTACCGGGATGTCTTCTTCTGTAATTACATGCCCTTTGCGAAATACCGCATCCTTTGTCACTCCTTTAATAATCTGAGTAACATCGTGACAAAGCACATGGCCTGCGGCATCTTTTGTGTTGATTTCTTTCATACTCTTTCCCGCCTTTTCTCTAATCGTGATTTGTTACTAAGCTTTCCGTAAACTATATCGTTGTTCTTAAATATACTTAAAACCTTCAAATCTTTTGGACCTGAAGGTTTTGTTGTCACAATTCCTATCTTTTTCATCCATTACTCTGTCTCTTATTAAATTTAGTATACCATACCTCCTGTATAGTTAACAATAATTATGTGTTTTTAAATTAGACTTGTATGATTCCCTATAAAAGTATGATATAATGTAAATACTTGACAAGTTTCTTAATAAGCTTCGTGTCCAGGGTATAATTAAAACACTACATCCGGGATCTGCAAAGATAAGGAAATGCTATGAATCTTTTGATACATGATTTGGAAAAATGTCCTTTTCAGAATTTAGGAAATGATTTTGAAATAATTAATACCAATGTGAAAGCAGCGCCATGTCAGGGCTGCTTTCAGTGCTGGACAAGAAATGCCGGGTATTGTATATATGCAGATAAGTTTCAACACAGCGGAGCTATGATTGGCAATAGTGAAAATATTGTAATTGTCAGCAAAATTTGTTACGGCGGCTACAGCCCTTCCGTCAAACGCTTCCTGGACAGAAGCATATCCGACAGCTTGCCGTTCCTTACATTTCGCAAAGGCAAAACCTATCATATCAACCGCTATAAGATAAGGCGGAATTTAACCGTGTATTTTTATGGTGAGTGCAGCAGCTTTGAACAGGAAACCGCGACAGAATATGTGGCCTGCCATGCCGTCAACATGGATGCCGACACACACAAAATTATTTTCACAGAACATTTGGAGAATTTAGGAGAAATCCAGCTATGAAAACGTTGATATTAAACGGAAGCCCCAAAAAGAAAAGCAGTACCTCTAAGTTTCTCGGCAGAATGGCGGGCCTGTTTCTGGCCGGCTGCAAAGTACAGTACGCCTCTCTGCGTACCAAAAGCCAGTACCCCGAAATTATGGAACAGCTTAAAGAGATTGATGCCCTTATATTGGCGGCGCCCTTGTATGTAGACGGCATTCCCTCCCATGTTCTGGAATTTTTGCAAGAGGCAGAGGAATTTTGCTTAAAAAACGGCTGTCATTTTTTCGTATATGCAATATCAAACAACGGCTTTATCGAAGGTATCCATAACAAGTCCCATTTAAAAATGTATGAGTGCTGGTGCAGGCGGGCAGGCCTTACATGGGGCGGCGGCATTGGCGTTGGCGGAGGCGAGATGTTCCATTGTCTTGCAATTTATTATCCCATTGCTTTTTTCGTACTGATCGCAATCATTCTTATCAAATATGCAATGGGAACAGGGATTACATTCTCTGACTGGCTGCCCCTTGTAAAAAATATCGGGATATATCTGTTCTTTAACTGCGGCGTGTTTTATTGTATGGCGCGGCTGTCCGCAAGTGTGCGAAAACTTCGCCAGGTAAAAAACCGTTACACCCGCATTATGGTTCCCGGGTTTTTATTTATACCTATAGCAGATATTTTTATGACCCTTACCGCATTATTCAATGGCAAAATTATTTTTATGTTATTAAAAAAAGATAGCTGGTAAAGAGCAGGGGGTTGTCCTGCCCCCTGCCTGTCATCCGTTTCAGTCTATTACTCAATGGCAATATATTTCTTTTCTTCAACCTGCGGCTGATTCTTTTCCGCCTTTGGCACATTCAGCTTCAACACGCCGCCTTCATACTTTGCATGGATATCTTCCTCCTTAATATCCTCTCCAACATAGAACGACCTGCTCATGCTGCCTGCATAACGCTCCCGGCGGACAAACTTTCCGGTTTTCGTTTCATCCTCATCTTTGTCGAACCCCTTCGCCGCAGTGATCACCAGATATCCGTCCCTCAATTCCAGAGAAAGCTCATCTTTTTTAAAACCAGGCAGATCAATATCTACCTCAAAATGGTCATCATGTTCCCGCACATCTGTTTTCATCATGTTCGTCGCATGGCGCCCGTACAGCTTTCTCTGTGCTTTCTGCATTGCCTTGTCATCCAACATAGGGAAATTAAAAATGTCATCAAAGAAATCATCAAATAAGTTCTCTCCAAAAATACTAGGTGTCATCATAAGTCATCTCTCCTTTTTTATCAGACTAAAACCAATTTGCTAACTAGAACTGTGGATATTGGAAAGAAGTGATCTACTTTGTTCTTTTCGTTCCATCTGTTCTATTAATGTTATAGCACTATTACTAGCACTCGTCAAGTATGAGTGCTAGTAATTTTTGTGAATTTTTTGTGTCCAATGACAGGCAAAAAGCCGGGCTTCTTCCAAATTTTCCGCAAAAAGGAAAACTTACCGTTTTCGCGGTTTATCAGCTTTACTGCCAGCGTTACCAGACAAACATATTTACCACCAGCCCGGTTATATAAGAAAACGCCATAACAAATCCTAGATACAACAGAAATCTTTTTATACCGAGAACAATTTTTACCGCCCCCAGATTGGTTATCTTTGTAGCAGGCCCAGTGATCATAAAAGCCGCTGCGCTCCCCATGCTCATGCCATCTGACAGCCATTGTATCAGGAGCGGGATGGTTCCGCCGCCGCAGGCGTAAAGCGGTACGCCGATGGTAGCCGCCAAAAGAACGCCAAATCCCTGGTTTTCACCGAAAAGCCCGCTGATCCATTCAGCCGGAACATACCGCTGAAATATTGCAGATAATGCAATCCCAAAAAGGAAATACAACCCGGTTGCCTTGATATTTCGCCAAAGGTTCTTCAAAAACCGGATCAGGAGATTGGGATCAATGTCTTTATTTTTCGGTTCCTCAAAACCGGAAAAGTCAAAAAAGCCCTTTCCCTTATAAAACCACCTGAGAAAAAGCCCCGCCAGCACACCGCACAGAAAGCAGGATAAAATACGGACGGTAAGCGCCACTGTTCCAAGCGCCGTACTGTAAATAATAAGCTGCGGATTAAGAAGGATGGAGCTCATCATAAATGCCGCCAGCCAGTCATCCCGGATTCCGCTTTTAGAAAAAGAGGCAGCAATGGGAATCGTTCCATACATACACAGCGGTGAGGCAATCCCTAACATACTGGCCGCAAAAATTCCTAAAATACCAAGCCTTTTTTCTCTAAGTGCCCGGAATGTACCGTGAATCCGCTCTTTCAGGAATACGGAAACCACCGAGCCAAGCGCCATGCCTAAAACCCAATAGGGAAAAATCTGCCCAAGCTGCAATTCAAAATAATACCAGAGATATACAAATTCTCTGTGAAGCGTTTTCGCCATCCTTCACCACCTCCCGGCCTTGCATTTTTATATCCATGGCCGCCATATGCACCAGAATTTTCCGCTTCCTGTCTTTCTACACCACTTTCTTATTTCTTCCAATGGTTTCCAAAGCTGTTCTGTTCCGATTCTACATGGCCTCTATGACCATAAACTGTACAGGCGTCCAAAGCTGCCTCCAGTTCTGAAAATTCTTCCTTTGTCAGTTCCACATTCCATGCGCCCAGGTTTTCTTTGGAAAGCTGTGGGATAAACTTCCTCACATCGTCCCCTTCAAATTTTGTTTCAGCCGTCACCTTTCCGGACAACAGGCCGCTGGCAATCGGAGAAAAGGGAACCGCGCCAATCTGCATGGAGAGCATTTTTCATGCAAGCCAAAGCCAACAGATTACTCATCTATATTCACCAGCTGATATTCCCGGCTTCCAAGGCCGATTTTCTCTGCCTGCTCCAGCGTATGCAGTCCGTTGCGGGATTCAATCCTGCCTATTAGCGACTGGCCGTCTTCCGCCTCATATACAAGGTCAACACACGCCTGATCCAGCGCCACGGGGTCAAAAGAAGCCAAAATACCGATGTCGTGCATATCCGGCTCGGCGGGGTTTCCGTCACAATCACAGTCCACAGACAGGCGGTTCATCACATTGATATACAGGATCTTCCCATCCAGATAATCCGCAACTGACTTCCCGGCTTCTGCCATAGATTCCAGAAAGGCATCCTGATCTCCGCCCCACATGCTCCCGCCGGCGCCGCCGCTGTGGATATGCGCTTTCCCTTCGGAGGATGCAATTCCAATGGAAATATTTTTAATTGCACCCCCGAATCCTGCCATTGCATGGCCTTTAAAATGGGATAAAATCACATAATAATCATAATTTGCAAAGTTAGCGCCCACATAGTTTTCCGTCAGGTTATCACCGCCTTCCACTGGAAGTGTCATGGATCCGTTTTCATCCATAATATCCACATCTGCGATTGCGGTATACCCATGATCCTCCGCCACCTGATAGTGCATTGCCGTATTTGCCCTTGAACCTCCATAAGCCGTATTGCACTCTACGATGGTTGGTTCCTCAAAAGACATGACAAAATCCCCGATAAGGTCAGTGTGCAGATAATTACTTCCCGGCTCTCCCGTGGACAGCTTAACCGCAATCCTGCCGGACGGCGATGCGCCCAGCGCTTCATAAACTGCCATAAGGCTTTCCGCACTGATTTCGGTTGTCATATAGACAATGGGGAAACTCTCACTTTCCAACTTCTCCTGTTCTGCATTCTCGCTGTCCTGCACAGGCTGCTGTCCCTGGGAAGGCGCATCCGGCGTCTGCCTGTCCCTTAGGTTCACACTACCTGCCTGCCCGCATCCGGCAAGTAACAACACAGTCATTGCCGAAGCCAAAATCAATCTAATCATTTTTCTTTTCATCAGGAATACCATCCCTTCTACTCCGAAAGCTCCATAAGCCTGCCATTCTCATCCCTGCCAAAATATCTGAAAAACTCTCACGCCTCTTCCTCCATGTTAAAACTAACAAGAGGGGAAGGCCATCTCCTACAACGACTTCCCCAGTTCATAAGCCTGCTTCGGAAACTCCGTTGCCCTCGTCATGGAAACTGTACCGCATCCCATCCCCAGAATCTGCCCCTGATCCTGAAAATCAAGATACCTGCACAAAGTCTCATAATGGGACTGAATATCCTTCATCGTCCACTCCCTGCTGTCCCACGCTGCCACAATCAGCGCCGTTTTCACTCTCTTTCCTGTGAGCGCCCCGTTAAAACTGTAAAAACGGTCAATTACCGTCTTTAGCTGTGTGGACATTCCGAAATAGTACAGCGGCGTCACAAATACCAACATATCCGTCTGCAGTATCTGTCCCCGCAGCCCTGCCATATCGTCTTTCTGGCAGCATGGCCCGGACATCCCACAGGCATCACAGCCAAGACATGGATGAAGGTTGGCGCGTGCAGCGTCAAAAATCGTTACATGATGCCCCGCCTCCTTCGCTCCCTCTATAAAATGCTCTGCCAGCAGATTTGATGAGCCCTTTTTGTGAGGACTGCTCTCAATCACTAAAATATTCATATTTTTCCTCCACTCCTGATTAAATCAGCTGATACAGGTTCTATTCCAAAGAGAATGTGACTGTCACATCCCCATCGCCAAACGCCTCCAAAAGTTCCTCACCCGTCACGCCTTCAATCTTTCCGATTCTTGTAAAATTCCATGAATTGGTATCATAGTAAATTACAAGAGAATTTCCCTGATACAGAATAATGTCACCAGCGCCGGTGGAGATCTGCTCGTCATTCCTCGGAAGGCTTGTTCCGATGGGACCAACCTTTTCCATCCCTGCATAATCACTCATGTGAATCGTAAGCGGTCCCCCGGCAAGAAGTTCCTTCAATGCCTCCACAGATGAGTTATCCGCAAGCGCTGCCGTAAATGAAGTGTCTCCTGCCGTTATTTTCATAGTATTATTCTCCATATGTCTGTACTTCGGCCCGTTTCCTCCGGCTCTGTGACAGCCCCTTCTGTTACAGATGATACGCCGCCGCTTTCCGCCGCCACAGACTCTTTTTTAAGTTCCACACCTCTGGCCGTTTCGCCCCCACAGGCAGTCAAAGAAGCCAGCATAGCCGTAAAAATCAGACTTGCAACTATTTTTTTCATAAATGTCCTCGCTTTATATCCTAACTTTCCATATGCCTCATCATCCACGGGCTCGCACCACTCGTTTGCAGTCAATTCTCATTGCTACTTCCTCCTAAGCACTCTTTATCAGTCGTGAATCTTCCAGCCATTCAGCCATTTTGCCGTTTCCGCGGCGCTGTGGTCAATGATTTCACTGTGTCCCAAATCCAGCGCGCTGATCGCCTCCATATCCTCATCACTCAGGGTGAAATCCCAAATATTCAGATTTTCCTCCATGCGCTCCTTATGTGTAGATTTGGGGATAATGACAACGCCCCGCTGTGTGTTCCAGCGAAGGGCCGCCTGTGCAGCGGTCTTTCCGTATTTTGCACCGATCTGTGTCAGAAGCGGATGGGTAAATATCCCATGTTTTCCTTCTGCCATCGGCCCCCACGCCTCCGGCTGTACCCCGGCTTCCTTCATAGTTGCAAGAGCTCCCTTCTGTGCAAAGAACGGATGAAGCTCTACCTGATTGACAGCAGGCGTTACTTTCACATTTGCACACAGGTCAGCCAGCCTGTCAGGATAGAAATTGCATACGCCGATGGCGCGGATTTTCCCTTCTTCGTACAGTTCCTCCATTGCGCGCCATGCCCCGTAATAATCACTCATAGGCTGGTGGATCAGGTAAAGGTCAAGATAGTCAAGCCCCAGTTTATGAAGCGAAGTTTCAAACGCTTTTTTGGCTCCCTCATAGCTGGCATCCTGAATCCACAGCTTTGTGGTAATAAAAAGCTCCTCTCGGGGAATATCGCTTTTTCTGATTGCGGCCCCCACAGCCTCCTCATTGAAATATGCGGCGGCGGTGTCAATCAGGCGATACCCTGTGGCAAGCGCGTCACTGACAGCCTGCTGGCAGACCGCAGCCTCCGGCATCTGAAACACTCCAAAACCTTCCATCGGCATTTTTACTCCATTGTTCAATGTTACAAATTCCATGTCCATACCTCCATCATTTTCAAAATCTGATTTCCTGTAATCTGTCTGGCGCTGCAAGTGGATTTACAATAATCTTTTGTTTATGGTATAATAGAAGAAGACTTGCTCCGCCATTTGCTGGTTTTAATTATACTGATTTTTACAGCAATGTACACTACATTGTTTTTATAGTGCATAACCATTTATTTATGCTAAGATTGAAAGGAGACTTCCTATGGACATGACTCAGCTTCAATATTTTAAGGTGATTGCGGAAACCGGTTCATTGACCAAAGCAGCGGAAACACTGCACGTTTCTCAGCCCGCTATGAGCGCTATGCTGAAAAAATTTGAAGAAGAACTGAATGTAGAATTATTTGACAGGAGCCCCAACCGAATCTATCTGAATCAGACCGGTGAAATTGCCTTAGTCCATATCAATCATATTCTGCGGAATGTGGAACAGATGAAAGCAGATCTGTTAAATGCCGCGCAGCAAAATTTAACACTTCGTATTGCTTTTTGCGATCCGGGTGTCCGCTGGTTTACTGTTCCAAGATTTACCGTTGCACATCCGGAAATCCAAATAAAAGACGAGTTATATGAAGGAACGGAAGCTGCAAAATTCCTGTCTGATCGGGTGTATGATCTTATCGTTACGCCGGAAAAAATCCAGTCACATGGCATAGAAAGCCAGCCTTTCCTGCCAGATCAGGTTTTTCTCTCTGTTCCGACGGAAAGCAAACTGGCTGGCCTTAAAAATGTTTCTCTAAGAGATATACCGGAGCAGCCATTGCTGTACCCACAGATTGGCGGACATTTTCTGACACAGATTGAAAATATCATCACCCAAAACAGCCTGCCCATCACATTGGTAAAAAACGAATATAATATTACCCAGCACTTAATCCGTACTACAAATTTCCTGGCTACGATATCAACTCTGTCAAAGGATTTGAGGAATGACGGGACACATAGAACGCTTATTCCCCTGAGTGATCCGGAATTACATGTCATGTATTACGTTTCGTTTCTAAAAACCGGAAAAGAGAAAGTAAAAAAGTTCCTTGTCTGGTCGAAAAAATTAACTAGCTAAAATCCAAATATTTCTTCACGCAATTTTCCATTTCCAAGCAATGCCATATAACGCCGGAAAGTTACTCTTGCCTTGTTATTTTTTTCTTCCTTTTTTATCATATCCCAATTTGTTTTTAACCGGCGGCGTGGCGGCGTACCAAAATAATGCAGCCCCACATGTTCATATTCCGCTCCTTCCGGCACAAAGACTACGCTTCCCGCCTCTTCCATCACAGGATTATGTAACATTTCATCATAAAGTTTCCATAAGGTCAAAAATCGTCTGTCATTTAAATGCTCTATTGTCTCCTTAAAAAAATCCGAAAAACAATATATCCGATAATAATTTTCATCTGCGTATTCCATCAAATCCAAAATCCAGTACAAAGGATTCCCGGAGACATCCCCGGATTCCATAAGCATATCAAAACGGCTTTTTAGATCACCAAACCAATTCGTTAACTCTTGTGAAAACTGAATATTCTTATCAGCACCCCAAAGTAAAATCATATCATCTGATGCAACTCTAAAAAAGTCCATAGTAGGAACAGATATTGTTTCCGGCGGGATTTCCTGTTGATACATAATCCTCTTTCTTTTTGCTACATCCTTAACCCGTTCCCATAATTCCCAGAAACCAATATCATATACCTCCGAAACAACTTGAAACACATATGCCGGCGCATCCGTCAATGCCGCAAAAAAGCAAATTGCTTCCAGATCCTTGTTTTCGTACTTTTTGCTGATATCAAGCAACATGCCATCCTGCTCATAATAGGAACGCAGCATTTCCACAATAGTGGAAAGCTGTTGTACTCCATTCTGGTCATTTGTCTTACGAAATTCATTAACTGCCCTTTTTAATCTCTTTGCAAAGTCAAAAAAATTCAGATTGCCATTTTTTTCATCCTCACCTTCATGCCCTGTCAGTTCATCAAATTCTTTTTCTAAAGCCTCCGTTCCTTTCAGAACAGCATTAATCTCATAGTACCCGATAAACCCATACAAATCCTCAACAAACCCATACCAATCAACTCTTTCCAAATCCATATCCATTTGATCGTGCAAAGCTTCAAACAACGCCCACGGATCGTTATTCTTCTGGGGATATTGCGTTTGAAACAGATAATTGATCCAGCCGATATACGCCTGCGAAGTTACGATATCTCCGTTCACCATCGCTACGGCCGGTCCATCTGTATACAAGCACTCCAAAACATATGCTGCAACAACAACCTGATGAAACTCCCGCCATCCAATCTTTTCATTCCACACATTTCCACTTTTTAAACTAAATCCTGCATTTTCCCAGCAATCATCTTCAAAATAATTATAATAAAAATTCATTCCGTAATCATGCATGGAAGCTTTTTTAATCGTCACCGCCTTTTTACCGCATAATTGTACCTGTTCCATTTCCATCATTCCACCCATTTGAAACAGTTTTTCGATGCGATCTCTAAATTCTTCCTTTTTCTCATCCGGTATTCTCGCTCCTGCCTTATGAAACAATGTTGCGAATGTTCCCATGTCAATTTTCTCCCCGTATCATATTCTTAATATTCATTTCCTTAAGCAGCTTGCCATATCCTGATATCCGCTCATATTGTGCTGTTTGGGCCTCCATATGATTGATAACTTCTATTACGGTCGCATCTTTCAAACGTACCATATCACAGAGACTGCGTTCAATATTGTAGATATTATATTTTCCAAATTTCGTCTCTACCTTTTTTATTCCATACTGAAAATGACTACTCGAAAAATAGTGTCTTTCTACCGGAAATTTCATTTTTATCACGCTGCGGTCTGTCCGTTCCGTTGCAACTGCCAAAACATCCGGTTCCGATTCCATAAGCCCTTGATAATAACATGCGCTTTTCATGGCTATCACCGCCCGCGGGTCACTCAGACACACTTCAATACATTTATAATCATCCGGTTTTTTATGCCCGCACTGCGACATCCAATAACAGCCATGACATACTTTCTCAAGATAATTCTCTTCTGTCAAAATTGCTATCTGACGATTAGAAAATCCTTCATTCAGTAATTCCTTTGTACTGATATATCCGCCATACTTTCCATATAAATCTTCCAATCTATAATAAGTCGTAATCCTCATTATCTTTTTTTAATCTTCCTCTGATTTTGTTTCTTCCAATTCTTTTAAAAGTTTTTGCAGCCACTCTCTGTGTATTTTTCAAAGATTTTTAAATTTTGATTCTGCCTGATTATCTAAATTCATTTCCGTAATAACAACATCCACATATTCCATGCTTATATCGTCTTTATGAAACCATTCTTTGTCACTGGTAGGATAATTAAAAAATCTACGTCGTCCATATATAAAACCATTATCCTTAAGCCATTCCTCTGCTAAGTTCATAGAGGAAAAAAGTCTGACTTCCCCATCAGCAGGTTCCATGGTCAAGACTCCCATTTTCATTTTGGTCAGCTCCACATAATAATACTTCACTGGTTTTCTTCTCTCCATTTGATAAATATGCATTTTTTATTACACATAATAGCATTTTTTATGTCACATGTCACTGAACCACTACCGGCTAAAGCCGGTAGGTTCGGTGGGCTGCTAAAGCAGCCTTGAAGCGTATTCCAATTCGTTCCTTTCGTACT
>ERZ808046.95-NODE-95-length-119568-cov-10.027826_pt1 | contig 119568 bp, 114 predicted proteins | sample MGYA00380196_ERZ808046 | MGnify/ENA primary metagenome ERZ808046 (study PRJEB31490, sample SAMN06133421) | mouse gut metagenome | isolation source: Z6_2 | host: mice | place: China: Chengdu | collected 2015-05 ...
GAGCCGGCAGCGGCCATATTCTTCCCGGAGCAGTTTTCCCATGCGGTATGCCATATACTTCTCACCCTCTTCCTCTGAAAGCGCCAAAAGCTGCCTGTCCGTCTGCCGCAGTTTCTGCTCCAGTTCCTGTTGTTTCTGCCGCACCAGAGCCTGCCCCTGCTCCACATATTCTTTTTGCTGTTTTAACCAAGTGGTAAACTCCGTCTGAAACAGGACAGACAGAATATCCGTCAGTTCTGTCTTGGAAATTCTGTTCGTAAGCGTACCGTGCTCTCTTTTTGTGCCGATACTATTCAGACAAAAATACCCCTCTCTGCGTTCCCTCCTGCCGTCCACATATTCTTTAACGTGGCTGTTTCTGGTCATCTTCCTGCCGCATACGCCGCAGTAAAGCACCTTGTCAAATATATTTTCTTCGATCGGACAGCCTTTTGTGGGATGCCCGTGGCTGTTTGTGCGTTCCTGTATCCTGCGACAGATATTTTGGGCTTGTTCGTATAATTTCAGGTCAATCAACGGCTCATGGGTGTGCTCTCTTTTTATCCATTCCTCTTCCGGCTTGCGGATACGGTTTTCTTCCTTTCTGGCCGTAAGGGAAGTTTTGCCCTGCACCAAGGCGCCGATATAGGTCTCGCTTTTTATGATTCGTTCCACGGCTCCCCTGTTCCAGCCTCTGTACTCTGCCCCTGGCGGGCAGTATACCTCTCCGCTTTTCCTATATGCGGACGGCGGATTGATCCTTCTTTTATTCAGCCAGTCCGCCACGGCTTGACAATTTTCCGTCTCCACAAACAACTCATATATTAAATGGACGATCTCTGCCGTGTTCCCGTCAGGGCAGAGTTTCCTGACCCGCCTCTCCTGATAGGCCTCGTAGCCGTAGGGCGGCGGGCCTCCCACATAGGCCCCCTCCTCCCTGCGCTGTCTCAGAGACAGCTTTGCCCTGGCGGAAAAGTCTTTGGCGTACATGTCATTTACCAGATTTTTTATCTCGGATACCATCTGCCCTGCGTTGCCGCCCTTTGTGCCGTTGTCGTACCCGTCCGCGACCGCAATGAACCGGACGCCCAAAAACGGGAATATTTTTTCTATGTAGTTTCCGGCCTCCAGATAGTTCCTGCCAAATCTGGACAGATCCTTTACGATCACACAGTTAATCTCACCCAGCCGCACATCCTGCATCAGTTGCTTAAAGGCGACACGGTCGAAGTTCGTCCCTGTTTTTCCCAGATCGGTATAACGGCCAACGATTTCTATCTTATCTCTGTGGTTCCGATTCCAATCCTCCGCATATTTCTCCGCGATTTCGATCTGCATTTCCGCGGATTCGTTCTTTTTCATGTCCCGATCTGAGGACAGTCTGGCATAGACACCCGCCTTATACAGCTTGGTTCCCTGCTGTTTTTGCCGGCCTGCTCTCTGGACTGCAGCTGCGGCACTGTCTGGGGCATGGACACGCTTTGATGTTCTCCCCATATCACGCCCTCCTTTCCATTCCGGCGGGCGCATTTTGCTTCTCATTCCCAGTAGAGATAAATGTCCCAGAGGGATCGGAAGCAGCCTTTTCGTTATAGTCTGCCATGGCCCGGTACGGGTCGGTGAAGTAGAATTCCATTTCCACCCGCTTTCCCTCATAGACCCGGATCCTTTTGACAAGGCTGGCAAGGGTATGGCGGTCGATCTCCTTTAATTCCAGGGAGTTTTTAAAGGATGCCAGCCGTCCCGCGCTGCGCAGGCCGGATATAAACGACTCCCGTACAAGCCGCTCCTGGTTTTCTTCCGCCGCTGACAGCTTTTCCGCCTTTCTTTGAAACACGCTGCGGAGCCGCTCAAATTCCCCCTTGGTGATAAACCCTGTGCGCAGATCCTCATACAGTCCCGCGCACAGGCTGTAGTATTTATCCTTCTCTTGTTTGAGACGGGCAATTTCCCTATTATAATAGACGACTGCCTGCAAGTTCGCCTCACATTCCTTTGCCTGTGCGTACAGCCGCCCCTGTTCCAGAAAGACATTGGCATATCGGCGGATGGCAGTTTCAGCCAGTTCCTTCAACACCGCCTCCAGGATACTGTGGCGGCTGCATCCTTCTCCACGGTTCTTTGTGGAGCAGATATAGTATACCTTTTCTGTCCCCTTATAGCGGTTGACCCGCCTTACCATCTGCTCTCTGCAATCCCCGCAGAAGAGCAGCCCCATAAAGGGGCTTAACTCTTTCCTCGCCGGGCTGATGCGCCCGTCTGCTTTAAGGAGGTTCTGCACAATGGCAAAATCGTCCGGGGAGACAATGGCCTCATGGGTGTTTTCCACCCTTACCCATTCCTCTCTCGGTTTTTCCACGCATTTCTTTATCTTGTAATTGATCCGCTCTGTCTTTCCCTGTACCAGATGGCCCATGTAAATCTCGTTGGTCAATATCCTCTTGACCGCCGTATCGCTCCACTTCGAACTGTTTCCCCCTGAAAATCCGCCCCGATAGTTAAGTCCCAGGGATTTCTTATATTCCCTTGGAGAAAGGATGCAAAGGGCATTCAATTTTTCCGCAATGGCGGAGGCCGCCATTCCTTCAATCTTCCAGGCAAAAATTCTCCGCACGATCCCGGCGGCATAGTCGTCCACCAGCAGCTTATTTCTATTCTCCGGCGATTTTTGGTAGCCATATACGGCGAAAGCGGCCAGGCATTCCCCATTCCCCCGCTTGACCGCAAGCTGGCTCTTGACCTTGATGGAAATATCCCGGCAGTAGCTGTCGTTTATGAAATTTTTAACCGGCAGCACAATATTCCGCTCTCCGGCATCGGCCGAAAAACTGTCATAGTGATCGGTAAGCGCGATAAATCGCACTCCAAGGGCCGGAAATACCCGTTCCAGATATCTCCCGGTCTCTATGTAATCCCGCCCGAAACGGGACAGGTCTTTCACAATAACGCAATTCACCCTGCCCGCCTCAATGTCTCTCATCATCCTTTTAAATTCTGGCCTGTTGAAATCGCTGCCGGAATAATTGTCATCCGCATAGCAGTCAAAGAGTTCCATATCCATCTGCCCTTCGATAAAAGAGCGGATCAGCTCTCTCTGGCTGCCGATGCTGTTGCTCTCGGCTTTGAATGTGCCATCTTTTTTCCCTGACGTTCCGAAAGCAGCGATGGTTCCTACTTCGCTGTCCTCCCTGGAAAGGCGAAGATACATGGCTGCAAGGAACGGTTTTTGTTGCCCTGTTTCTTTCATGCTGTTACTCCTGACTTATATTCTGGTGATGGCAACAAGCCTCTTTTATAGCTTTTGAAAGCCTTATGAAAATGTCCTATAGGTATATTTCCGACATTCTCCGCAGATATTCCGCCATTTTATCATCTATCGTAGCTCCGCCCTCCTGGAATCGGACTTTTACCACATAGTCCCCGATTCGGTTCACATAGACATTCTTTGTCTGTCTGGCAAAAGCATCCAGCTTTTTCTCCACCGGCTGTGAAGTGTCGATTTCTATATCCCGCAGGTCGGTGAGTTCAGAAATATCCACAGTTCGAATATCCACCTCCGCCATTCCTGTAAGGATTTCCTCCGACAGTTTCAAGGCCATCTCCCCTTTCCTGATATAACTGATCTATAAGCGCAGCCCCGCGCCGTTCTGGTTCTTTTCGCGGTTGCATGCTATCATATACTCATTCTATTCGTCTGTTGGATTGTCCCATGACTACTCACATATCTTAGAGCATATTTAAAAAATCATTACCGCCATCTGGCAGAAAGCATTTTTTTTAAGCATAAAAATAAGCAGGAACCGCCTCCGGTATAGGAGTCAGCTTCCTGCTTGGGAACGATTTTCCTGGCTTTAAAAGAAATTGCTGTGATTCTACTTATTCTCACTAATATATACGCTTGCACGATTTTGAATTATTTTCGCAACATCATCCACATTTCGATCATTGTTAAACAGATATTCGGCTTCTTCCAGTAAGATGCCTTTCAGTTCTTGATCATCTGCTGTGTTATACTCAATTTGATTAATAATTGTTTTCAGCATTTCGGCATCTTCCGCAGTTATTTCATAAATATTTTCAGGATCCTCCCCCTCAAAACGTATGGCGTCTTTCGCTACTTTTTCACCGTTTGCGTCATATTCTGTTCTCATGGCGGCCTCTATTTTTTTTTCCAGAGAACTGATCCGAACAGGCAATCCCCTTTTTATATTGTCCTGAAATTCTTCATCAAGCAGGCTCTTTAAAAATTCCCAAGACTTCTCTTTATTTTGGCTGGATGCACTGATCCCGATCGCAAGATTTGTAATTTCCGCCATATTTCCTCCCCCCTCATCAAACGGATATCCTATATAAGTGGGTGTACTTCCAAAAAGCATTCTTACATAAGCAGTCCCATAGACATTATTAATGGATACCGGATACAAAAGGGCACGTCCTTCTGTAAAAAACGCTTTTGCCGAGTAATCATTATCTATATTTAAATTCAGAGGAAATCTATTGGAAAACCGCAAAAGTTCTTTAAAACTTTCACTGTCAAAATCACAGGTGCCAGTTCCCCAGTCAATATAATTTTCCAGGCTGCCAAAACATATCATTCCAAATACAGCCAGCTTGGTTTCCCCCGGAAAAAGAATACTCCCCTCATCCAACATATCGTAAGCATCTACCAACTGATTAATATTCATACGATCCAAGCCGGCCAAAGCCGCATGATCCGTGGCATAGGAGTCTATTGTATAATTGGGTACAAGAACAAACAAACTGTCATCTATTTCAAAGGCTTCCCAAATATTACATTGAAAAATATGCCTGTCAAGCATTTTATCCTTTTGCATGAAAGGATATAAATCAATCATTATTCCGCAGGACGCGTCAAGCGGTGAATATCGATTTCCAAAGTCCACCATATCAGGACCTTTTCCGGCACTGATCTCAATTTTTATTTGATTGAGGGCGTCATACAGATCAGGGTAATTCTCCAGATAATTAACGATCTCGATTTTCACATCCGAATGATTCTCATTATACCGATCCACCCATTGACATAAACTGGAGGATTTCCCTTGAAAAGTGGCCAGCTTCAAGATATCTGTCTCTGCTTCCGCAGACGGCTTTGTGCCGCATCCGGCAAGCAAAAAGCATAGCATTGTTACGCCCCACAAAAACTGCTTTTTCATCTTTCCCAATCTCCTTATTCGCCCGCCGGAATATATTTTAAGTGGACCTCATTTTCGGTTCTCTCCAACAGAAGCAGCCTTCCGTCAGTCAAAAATGTAAGAGGCCAGAAATATGTATCTTGGGGGATATTCAGATCCGGTATCGTCTTGCGGTTTTCAAGGATTCCTTTTTCATTATCATAAGCCCAGATTCCGCTATATGGGCTAAATAATAGAAAATCTGTATCCGTGCCCATGGACATTTCACTGAATGTTTCATTTCCAGGAAACGCAAAGGCGGATTCTTCTTTTTTTATAGAACAAGTTTCCATATTAAGCGCGCCTATTTTCAATGTGTCGCTCTGATCACCGTAAACAAGATAAATGAAACCATCTCTTCCTGCTTCGGCTTCATAGATCCATCTGATTTCCAGCGATTCAGGTGAAAAGCTGTGCATAAGTCCCCCTTCGCTGTCTATAATGATCCCATTTCGATTCATCATCCATTGAAAATAATAATTGCCTTCTTTATCAATCAGAAACCAAAGCGGCACCTGTTTTGTTTCAATGTGCGAAGAAATATCAATCTCTTTGTCAATCTGACCGCTTTCATCAAGGCGCCAGATAAACCACTCATCGCCATCGGAATCCGCCGCCAGCAAATGAATCCTCCCATAGGGATCCACGGCAACATGGCAGATATCCATTTCTTTCGGGTTGTCAATATATACCCTGGTATGTTCATCTGCGCCCATTGGCATGACATATAAATCAGGCTCACCATATGCAAGATATATCTTTTCTCCATCAGACACGCAGCGATGCATCGCTCTCAACAGGTCAATCTCATCATTACCATTATAGCGAATATATTCTTCTTTCAAATTCACAGCAGTTTCCAATGCATCCTCTTCTTCATCCTCTTCCGTTTCTGCCATGTATTCGGACTCACTTATATCGGTTTCCTCAGTAACGCGATTGTCAGCTGCTTCCGATAAAGGGCCGCGACCGTATTCTTGTCCGCAACCGGATAGAAAACATACGCCAATAAAAGATAAAATCAGTACTTTCCTTTGGAAAATCCGCTTTCTCAAACCCATCTTATACCTCCGCTCAAAAGAAAAATACATATTCTATTCTCTCCAAACTATACCGGGAGAATAGAATATGTATTAAAACCCAATCTTTAGGATTCCGACTCCCAATCGTGAATAAAATAAGACCATTCCATCCAGCCTACCGTCTGATTCTTTTCTCTCCTTAAATAAACCCACGCCGGGTAATCATGATCGATTTCGTCACTCAATGTTATTTTTTCGCCCCTGTACATTAATCCTAAGACAACTCCATTTAAACCCGGTGTTTCTCTTAGGCGCACACCGTCTCCATTGACTAATCCCGGTTGTACAAAGGCAGCATATGCAACTAATGGTGTTGTTAAAATGATGGCCGTCAGAACCAGAGCAAAAGCATTAATCGTATTTTTCTTTATTCTTTTCATCATTCTCATACCTCCTGTGCGCTTCAGCGCACGCTCTGTTATCACTGCCAAAAACTTACTTCACTGTTTCTAACCCACTGGATTCCCCTCCTCCCTTTTGGCTGCTTTTCTGCAACATACAAATTACAACAATTCAATATGTTGCAAAAGTAAAACCCGCTTATTGCACGTCAAGACTCTTCTCAATAATTATATCATACCGATTTTATTTACAAAACCTGTATTTCATCGACAAATATTGACACTATTTTTAAATTTGCTGATTTTCCTGCAACTTGACACTATAATACCACTCTCCCCCTGCTGATTCCAGGGAGCCCCCAGATCCCGGGCCGAATAGATCAGTCGTTCACGCACCCGGTCATTGGACAGATAGGGCTCTTTTTGTAACAGCAGGGCAGCACATCCCGTTACAATGGGGGTTGCCATGGATGTTCCGCTCTTGACCGTATAGTATTCCGGACGTCTTCCCTTCTGCCAGTAGGCATTACAGGACATGATATCCGTTCCCGGCGCCACCAGGTCCGGCTTGCGGATGCGGCTTCCCTCCTGTCCCCGTCCGGAGTACAGACTGCAGCTGCCGGGATCTCCCCGCCGATAGCTTCCGTCGTGACAACCCACCATAATTACCCTTTCCCCGGTACCGATGGCAGAGAGCGTGTTCTCTCCCGGCCCTTTGTTGCCCGCCGCGCAGACCACCACCAGTCCCAGCTTCCACAGCCGCTGCACCGCTTCAGCCAGCGCGGAAACCTTCTCCTGATCCCGAAGCTGGCCGATCCCCACCGAGATATTCACCACCCTGATATCATACCTCCTGTAATTCCTCTCTACGAACAGAAGCCCCTGCAGCATGTGTTCCATGCTGCCGTCTCCCTGATGGTCCAACACTTTGCATACCACCAGGCGGCTGTCCGGTGCGATCCCCCTGTATCTGCCGTCAGACATCCTGCCGCTGCCGCACAGGATGCCGCACACATGGGTTCCGTGACCGTTGTCGTCATAACAGGCCGCTTCTCTGCCCTTTCCCCGGACAAAATCAAAAAAAGCATCCAAACGCCCCTCCAGGTCCGGATGCACGGCCATGCCTGTATCCAGCACCGCCACTGTGACGCCATATCTCTGCCAGGATTTTAAATCGATCTTCTCCGCTCCGATCTGTCCTCTGACGCGTTGCATTTCCGTTTTTCCCCCAATCCGCTTCTTCTGCCGGGCAGCTGTCGCCACCCATCTATAAGATATGCCGCGCAGTGCGTATTGTTATTATAAACGAATCGGAAGAATGGCATAAAATAACGGCGTGACCAAAGTCACGCCGTCCTCTTCTTACGCTGTAATAAGATCATTGCCAACCCCAAGGCCAACAGGCCTGTGCCCAGTATCCACTTGGGATGGACAGGGTCTCCTGTATCCGGAGAAGCGTCTCTCCTGCCGTAACCGATGATCACCGCCCGGCCATCCACCACATCCCCCTGAGCATACAAACTTCCGCTTCCATAAATACCGTATACCGACAGATAGTCCGTAGAAAATCTGATCTGCTCACCGTCTGTGGCAACGGGAAGATATTCCAACTGCCCATTGCGGTCCAATGTTACCAACCGTAAATCCTGATTCTGCAGCTGCTCCGGCAGAGGCATTGTAACTTCCAAGGCCTGCCTGCCCAGGCGGACAATCCTTCCTCCGCTGCTGCCCTCGTAGAGACTGAGGGTATAGCACAAAGTATCCAGAGGCAGCCCCTGCTGATAAATCCGCCTGTAGGCGGCATCCAGTTCCGGCGCTTCCCCGATGCCGGCCAGCTTCCGAACCTGCAGTAAATCCCCCTCACCCTGGGGAGAAAGCTGGGCCTGAAGTTCCATATCCCCTGCTACTGTCAAATCCCCGCTTGAGGAAACCTGCCATTTGGGTATGGAATAACTTATCTGATCCATTCCCTGCAGCGTGTAACTTTGCCCGTCAATCCGAACCGTTCCGCTCCAGGATCTGCCCTGTACCTCCGCCACAGACAGATAGGCGGCGTCCGCTACCAGCACATTGCCTTCCAGATGTCCCATGACCCCGTTGTATACCGTCTGTCCGCTGTCCAGAACCGTGCCTTCCAGCTCCTGACCCATGAGATGATTGTACGCCAACACATATTCCACATTGTCAAACGCATTGATACGGTAGCCCTCGTTAGACCGCCTGTCTGCGGAAAGTTCCCGGCCTGCTGCGGGAACCTGCCCCTGCAGCAGGACCACGCCCCCCACATCCTGTCGGGCAAAAGCCCCCAGTCCCACACTTTCTACTGAGGCCGGCAATACCACCCACTCCAGGGGACAGTGGTAAAAAGCCCTGTCACGGATAATCCGCACTCCGGACATGCCCGACACCTGTCTGAGATTATCGCAGTCCGCAAAAGCCGCTTCCCCGATGATCTCCAATGAATCCGGCAGGGTCAGCGAAGTAATTTCCGTATGACCCTGAAATACTTCGGGGCCAATCTGCCGTATTCCTTCAGGAATGCGGACCTGCGCTTCCTTTCCCTTATAGGCCAGCAATATACCGTCCCCGGCCACCAGATAGTCCCCGGCTCCCTGCTCAAAAAACTGATTTACCCAGCCGGTATGATCAAAGGCCTTGGGGGCTATATGGGTGATTGTGCCTGGCAGCTGCACCTGTCCCAGCCGGTCGCAATGATAAAAGGCGCCATAGCCAATGCTGGTCACCCCCTCCGGTATAACCACCTCCTGCAAACTGCTTCTGGCGAAGGAAAACTCTCCGATCTCCTCCAGGCCTTCCGGCAGCGCCAGACTCCCCAGATTCTGATAACCATAGTAAGCCCGATCTGCCAGTACACTGCCGTCCACCAGTGTGTATTTCACAGTTCCCTTAGCCTTTTCCGTGGTGTATTCCCGCATGGACTGAGCCTCCCGGCTTTCAGACACCGAACCTCCCCCGCTTGATACCTGGGGCTGGGTATTATCCATAAACACCACCGCCATATTGCCCACCACTGTGGAAGTGCCCAATTCCCTGCCCGGAATATCTGTAACCGGTTGATCAGAACCGCCGAAAATATCAGAAATACCATTGACCAAATTCTCCAGGAAACTGCCGGAAACATTGTCTGAATTTCCGGGCTGCGGCGCGGGCAATTCCCCTTCCGAAGGGGGCTGAACAGGTGGTGTAACCGTCTCCCCATAATCTTCAATATCCTCGTATTCCGACATTTCCTTCCGTTTCTCCGAAAAATACAGGGCAAAACGTTCTCCCTCCGTGCCAATATCATATTCGATTTCCAACCGATAACAGCCGTCAAAAGCCGTATCATGTACGGAACGCACGGTATAGGGAATTTTGACAGTCCGAAGGGAGGCACAGTCCGCAAAAGCCATAATGCCGATCCGAGCGATATTGTCCGGGAAATAGACCGACTCAAGTTCCGGACAGTTGGCAAAAACGTAATCTCCCACCTCGCCAAGCCCCTCTCCCAGCAACACCTTTTCCAGTTGACTGCATCCCCAGAAAGCGTAGGGTTCTATTTTTTCCACATTCTCCGGGATTGTCACTCTGGTAATGGTAGTATTGTTCTGAAAAGCACCTTCACCGATCACTTTTACATCAGACGGAACAGACACGTCGGTTGCCGTGCCTGTATAACTGATCAGCGTAGTTCCGTCCATTTTAAAATCGGAAGCGAATGACGATGCATCCGCCTCCGGTACAGGAATCTGCATGATCAGGACCGCCGTTATAATAAGCATAATCCCTATCACATTCCATTTAATTTTCATAGTATCCTCTTTATCTTGCCGCCGCTGCTTTCACCGGCACTCCATTCTTCTCTTTCTTGATGAACAAGATGAAGGAAATACATGCCAAGCCCATGGCCAGGAACCACTTGGGATGAATTCCGTCGCCTGTCTTGGGGGTGCTGTCCTGAATCGTTCCCGCTGACAAATCCTTGGTGTCCACATAAATCACATAGGGTGAAAAATGTGTGGCCGTAAAACTGATGCAGGGCACGCCGGATATGGTGGTAAATTTGGGTGTCAGCTTCTCCAGTCTGCCATCCACCACGCTTGCAACCTTGTTGTTACCCGCATAAGGGATCAGGGAATCCGGAATAGGCAGAGTAATATCCACTGCCAGGCCCGTGGTATCCGTGATCTTATTGGTCCCCGTAGAATCATAAAGACTGATATCCATAGGGAAGTAGGAAATATTTGTCAAATCTCCATACTCATTCATCAGAGCTTTCAGCGCTGCCTCCGTGGCATTGGCATCTTCCGAAATCTTTACAACGAAATTATCCGAAGAGCCGTTTACCGTCACGGAAACTACCCCTGTGTTGGAAAGGCCATTCTTATTGATTACAACAGTAGTGCCATTGCTGCTGCCTGTGGAAGAACCGCTGCCATTGCCCGTTCCGGTACCATTGCCTGTGCTGCCGCCGGGCCGGGTAACGGTTCCCGTATTACCAGTATTGGTCTTGGACTTATAGTTTGCCGTCATAGTTACATTGGATGCCGGCATAATCAACACGGTTCCCATTGAGGACTTGCTGGCCACCACCGCTGTTGAAGGCTCCACCGTCCAGCCACTGAATTCCGAATTGTTGCTGGGATTATCCGCAATTACAATAACCTGGGCGCCCACCACATAACTGCCGGAACCGGAACCGTTCCTGACGGTAAGTGTGAAGATACCGGGCACAGGAGACGGGGACGGAGATGCCGTCGCATTGGGGTTCGGTGTTGCCGTTGCTCCCGGCACGGGAGTCGGCGTTGCATTGGGATTCGGCGTTGCGTTCGGGTCAGGCGTAGGCGTAGGCCAGCCGGGCCCTACCGGTACATACTGGGCATAAGTGTCCGTATCCTTGGTAATCTCCGTAACATCCGGTTTCCAACCGGTAAATCTCCAGCCGCTCCGTTCCGGTACCCTGGGTTCCGTTGCCTTTTCCCCAGGCGCTATGCGCTGGGAAGAAATAAGCACATCCTTACCGTCATCACCCGTGACATAAAAATTAACGGTAAACTTATTCTCATCTGTATCTACCTTGTCATATTTCGCGATACAAATAGTGTCCTTCTCAATATTAGTGCAAGGAGGCGCCCAACCAACAAAACGCTTTCCGGGCTTTTCCGGAACCACGGGAGGCTTTGCATCCTGTCCGGGGAATACACGATCCGTTCCCAATACCGTCACGCCATCCTCATCCATAAAGGTAACTGTCAGTTTGGAATCTTCCGGATTATTTGCCTTATAAGAGCCTAAGCAATCCAAATCTCGGGAAACACCGCGGTAATCAGGGAACCATCCCAGGAAAGTATAGCCTTCAAATTCGGGAGGCGTAGGAGGAACTGCATCTTCTCCTCCTTTTACAGTCTGGGTTTCCAGAAGCTGTTGTTCACCGCTGATGGGATTCAATACGCCAAATGACACTTTGAACTCCAATTCTATAGGCTTGTCGCTGATATTGATATTCCCATGGTTGCTCGCATAAATATTGGCTGCGCTGTCAGGCTCACAGTAGAATTCAATCGTCTTATACTTCTCTCTGGCAATTCCATCGTCCTCCTCTGTTTCCGTATGAGGACTGTTCTTATCTGTATTAAAAGCATCCAAATCAATATAGCTGACACTGCCGGGAATTTCCAACGAACTGACGGCACTGTTCTTAAACGCATTCTTCTGGATCTGCTTACAGGTCTTGGGCAGATACACGGCAAACATATTACTCTTTGCCATCTCGCTGGCCGCAAATGAATACTCCGGTACTTTATCAATGGCTGACTCTCTCAAATCCACAATACCTATTCCGGAACAGTCATAGAAAGCTTCCTTGGCAATCCCTGTAACCCCTGCCAGTTCTCCTGCTTTAACGGAAGTAGAACCGCTCTTGACGCCTCTGGATTCCAGACATTCAATCAACATTCCTTTTTCTCCGCCGTTCAGGCCATAAATAATGGATTCCTCACAGCGGAAATTGGGTCCGTCCTGAAAACTGACATAACTCACATTCGGACAGCCGGCAAACGGCCTAACGCCCATGGCATTCACATTGGCCGATATTTCAACCTTCTCCAGATTCACACAGTCTCTGAAAGCATAATCACCAATCGTAGAAGTGTCTCCGAAAATATACAGTTCCTTCAAGTTTAAACAGCCCTTGAATGTCTCCGGTAAAATCTCCTTGATACCGTTAGTTGTAATGGTCTTCTCGAGACCATTTTTGGTTTCTTTGCTCTCATTCTCTATAAACAAGTCTTTCTTGACAGACTCAATACCCTGGGGCAGCTGGATATTCAGCGCGGAGTTGATAATCTCCCTCTCATAGTCTGTCAAATCGGCAGAACTGCCAAAATTCGCTTTTGCGTTCTTTGCCGCCTCCTTCATTTCGTCAGTCATATAAGGAAACTGATCTAACCAGGTATTCTGATCCAGATTCTCAAAGATCGGGTAATCAATCAACTCGTTCTTATCTGTATCCTCATTATACTTCACGGTAAGATTGGTAGGCCAGCCACTGTAATACGTGATATATGTGCGCTCCTGACTGCCAATATTAATGTTGTTGGACGGATTCATTGCATAATCAAAGGGACCGCTGGCATAGGAAATATCCCCTGTGAAGGTAAGTTTTAAATCTTTTCCCGTCAGCAGACTGCCGTCGCACCCGGCCTGATGAACTGCGGCCTCCTGGGTCTTAAAGGCATTGGCACCGATCTTACACTGCACCGGACTTTCAAAAATCACATCCGTCAGCTTGTGACATCCCAGAAAAGCACCGTCTGCAATGGTCAGTACAGAAGACGGAATTGTTATCTTTTTCAGGAAGCAGTTATGCTGAAAACTGGTGGAACTGATGGTTGTAATTCTGTACGGACCAATGGTGGACGGCAGGATAATATTTTCCATGCCATTTTCTATATAGCAGTAAATCAATTCATTATTGGAATTGACTCTGAAGATCGCTTTCTTATCCGGATTGTCCGGATCCGGCTTGACAATCTCATACACATTCTGATCCAGATACTTGAACGCAATGCTATTGTCGTTGGCCGTGCGATGAAGCGTATCCAGCCGTGCCACATTGCTTGATGTGGCTGTGTTGACACCTTCAAAGTAAAAAGTCTCCGGCATCTCCGCCTTAAACGCTTCAAAATCATAAGCGCCGTCTGCAGTAAAATCCGCATTCTCATTTATTACCTTAATAGTCTGCAGATTCTTGCATCCCTGCACCATACTGAGCTTCAACTTATCTCCCGGCTTACCGCCATCGTAATTGCTGTTGCCCGTCACATTGTTGGGAATGACCAGACTGGTCAGGCTGATACAATTTTTAAAGGCGTGATCACCGATCGTATTCAAAGCCGTAACCCTGTCCGGGCTATACAACTCAATGGTAGCCAATTTCTGGCAGTTTTCAAAAGCGCCGTCACCAATGGCCTCCACCGGCGTGGGCATTTGAAATGCCGCCAGGCTCTGGCAGTTGTAGAACGCATGATCTCCAATCCTGCGCATATTACAGTTGGGGTCTACTATGATCTGCTTGATATTCAGACAACTGTCAAAGGCATGGTTGCCAATGATCTCCAGGCCATTGCCCAGAGTAATGCTCATTAAACCCGTACAAGAGCAGAAAGCATAATCACCGATACCTTTGAGGTTAGGCCCCACCACCAGGTCTACAATATTTCCCTGTCCCTGGAAAACCCCCTTTACCTTGCCGGCCTCCACATCCGCTGCGGTGATCCAGTCGCTCACGGTAATCTTCTTAGTCACCTCATCAATGTGCAGCGCCTGGTTCCCAATGTATTCTACCGCAACATTGGTGATCCACTGATCCAGCGAATCTGTTGTCAGTTTAAAATTCGAGACATCGGACTTATCATACTTCGTATCATCTATCCTTGTGTAGAATTCATCAAAATCCAATGATCCCCAGCCAACTTCCGTATTCTTGGTATCATAGTAGCAAGGCAAAAACTCCGTGCGGGTAATGGGTTTATCCAAATCGTCGCTGGTCACATCCTCATTGACCACTACATAAACCACATTCCCCTGGGGATCTGTCTTATCCACCATAATTGGATTCCCCTGGCCGTCATACTGGGGCTGGTCAATACCGTTCTCATCCTTGATCGTTGCCTGCACTTTCTCCGTTTCTCTTGTTCCATATGCAGACGGATTCTTATCATACTCCGACTTCAATACCTTAGTACCGTCCAGCAGCTTATAATGCGGAAGGCTCTCCGTCTTCTGTTCATACAGCGGCTTACCCGTGGCAGGATCTTTCTCATGTACCACATGCTTCCAGAACAGAAAGTTCAGCCGCTGACCTACAGCCACATAGCCGTCGGAGGAACCCTGGACATCGGTAAATTTATCATACACGTTCACGGTATCGGGAATCGTAAGTTTACCGTTGGGCAAAGTGTGTCCGCTGCTGTTATATCCCAGAATCACCGCTACCTTATTGCCGCCGGCGCCAGATGTGGGGTTCACATAGGCAAACTGATACACGCCGTCACCAGTGGCATAGATATGCTCATCCGTCTTAATCTTCGGGATCGTGCTGTCCGCTTCCGTCAGCGTCACACCCAGTTTCCCACTCGTCCCTGTGCTGGCCTGTAAATCATCCACCGGGATCGCCGCCACCGCAATAGCGGACGCCAGGAACAAGGCTCCCAGAGTCTTTCTCACTCTCTTCCTTAATCTTCTGCTTTTCATCATTTTTGCCATCTTAACAACCATTTCCTTTCCAATGACTGTCTATTTAGATTGTCATATCCTGCTTGAAACCGGCGGTGTCAATCCTCCACCCGCCTGGCCACCACTACAAATCTCCCGTTATCCACATAGTAATCGCAGGTGGACAGGGTCAACAGACGATCCCCATAACTGGCCGTAACCCCCGTGTCGTACAGAGACATGGCCGCCATCTCCTGCATATTGGAGTCAAACTCCTGCTGGCTCAGGGTGTCTATGAACTGGTAATACTTGAAAACCACGTCTTCCTCGTTGTAGATCCTGGATCGGAACACATACATAACCTCATATGTACCCTTCTCATAAATGGAATCAAACTGAATCAGGGGATGCTCTTTATAGTACTCCTCCGAGCTGTATTTGTCCAGCGTTCCGAACATATTGCCGCTCTGCATATGATGCCCGTAGATAATCAGGTTGGTACTGGGCTTTAACACATCGCAGTCCTTATCCAGAAACAGCGCTCCGTTCCTGTCCTTTTTCTGATTCACATTGTGGTCCAGAAAATACTCGTTGTTGGTAGTCTGCATCACAGGGTAATCTATTCTTGTATCGTCAATTTTCAGCCATCCAATAAGTCTTTTATTACTGTTATACAAATTTTTATATTCGTCCAGAACCTCGGGGATCACCCGCTCCCCTTCCTCCGTGTAATGAATCACGGGGCTGACCTCCTGCACAGGCAGTTCATGCGCCCTTTCCCGGAAAGCAGCCATGCGGGAGAATTCCTCCTCCGTCCGGGCAGCCTGGTAGGTGTATATGCCAAAATATCCCAGACATCCCACTGCCACCACGCTGCACAGCAGGGCCAGCCGCTTTCGGATTTTCTCCCGGCGCCGGAGTTCCTCCTGCACGAACTTCTCCATCTGGTCGTTACTTCCTGTCTCACCGGACGGATCCCGGGCCACCCCCTTTCCCCGGGAAGCCCCGGTTTTCCCGGCCGCCTGCCTGGCCCGTTTTCCGCGGGGAGGAGGCGATTTGGACAACTGCCTCAACGCATCTTCCGCTTCCTCCGTGAAATCCTGCCCAAGCAGAGTAAGGAAAGGGTACTTTTTCTCTTGCAATACCTTGACCAGCTGCGAGAGCTGACTGCGGTTCTGAAAGTCCACCTCCGCCCGCAGCCGATCTATTACCTGTTTGTCCTTGAGGGCCCTGCGGTATTCTGCTTCCGTGCGAAACTGCCTGCCCTCTACGATATAAACCTTCTGTGCCATCATCCTGCCTTAGCTGCTCCTGTCCCAGTCAGAAACATATGTACCCACATTCACTCCATATCACTTCTATTTTACTATATGTTCAAATTAATGCAAGTGTTTTTCGCAATATCTTGTAAAGAAATGTTGGAATCTTTCCATATATAGGAAAATCACGAGGCATCCCTGCCTCGTGACCTTTGCCCCACCTTACTCTGTGGGCTTCTCCACACGGCTGATCGCTGACTTCTGCATGGGAATACGGCAGTTCTTGTTGCTGCCAAACTCCACGATCACTGTGTCGTCCGCAATGTCGATCACCACCCCGTAAAAACCGGCGGTAGTCAACACGCTGTCGCCTATCTCCAGCGCCGACAACATGGCCTGCATTTTCTTCTGCTCCTTCTTCTGAGGACGAAACAGGAAAAACCAGATGGCCAGAAAAAACAAGCCGTAGATAACCACCATGGATAAGATCCCCATAGTTCCCCCGGCCTGGGTTGCTGCCGCCTCTTCACCGCTCAATAATATGCCCATATCTATTTCCCTCCAATTTTTTAATGCACTCAATATAACAATATACACAATGTTTGTCCCCAAGACAAGTATTTTTACTGATTTTACAAAAAATTAATGATCCTCACTTCTCAGGCGCTGCCATACCCGCCAGCTTCTCCTTCTTGTAAGCGGCAAAACGTCCCTGGTCCAGCGCGTCCCGGATCTCCGCCATCATGGTATTGTAAAAATACAGGTTGTGCAGCACGCACAGACGCATGCCCAACATTTCTCCGGCCTTCAGCAGATGCCGGATATACGCCCTGGAATACCGCCTGCAGGCAGGGCAGCCGCAGCCCTCCTCAACGGGCCTGTCGTCCAGTTCGTACTTGGCGTTAAACAGGTTGATCTTACCCTGATTCGTGTACAGATGTCCATGTCTCCCGTTCCTGCTGGGATAAACGCAGTCAAAAAAGTCCACGCCCCTCTCCACGCCCTCCAGGATATTGGCAGGGGTTCCCACTCCCATCAGATAGGTGGGCTTGTCCGCCGGCAAATATGGTACAACTTCCTCCAGGATATGATACATTTCCTGATGGGTCTCACCCACCGCCAGCCCTCCCACTGCGTAACCGTCCAATTCCAACTCCCGGATGCGCTTGGCATGTTCAATCCGGATGTCCTCATAGACCGCCCCCTGGTTGATGCCGAAGAGCATCTGTTTTTTGTTAAGAGTGTCCTCCAGGCTGTTAAGCCGCCCCATTTCCTTTCTGCAGCGCTCCAACCACCGGGTGGTGCGCTCCACAGAAGCCTGCACATAAGCCCGGTCTGCCTTACTGGGGGCACACTCATCAAATGCCATGGCTATGGTGGAGGCCAGGTTGGACTGGATCCGCATACTCTCCTCCGGCCCCATAAAAATCCTGCGCCCGTCTATATGAGAGCGGAAATGCACCCCTTCTTCCTTAATCTTACGCAGCCCTGCCAGAGAGAACACCTGAAAACCGCCAGAGTCCGTAAGAATGGGCTTGTTCCAGGACATGAAGCGATGCAGCCCCCCCAGCTGTCTCACCACTTTGTCCCCTGGACGCACATGCAGGTGATAGGTGTTGGACAACTCCACCTGGGTACCGATGTCCTCCAGGTCCTCCGTGGACACCGCGCCCTTAATGGCCGCCACGGTACCCACATTCATAAATACCGGTGTCTCCACCACCCCGTGTACGGTGGACAGACGGCCCCGCTTGGCCCTGCCCTCCCTCTTTAATATCTGATACATGTATCCGCCTTTCCTCATTTACGAAATCAATCTATCTCTTCCAGAAACTCCTCCAACGTCAACTCCTGCTCCATGATAACCGTGGCTGCCTCCACTCCCACATAGCGGAAATGCCATGGCTCATACTCCACACTGGTTATGTACTCCTTGCCCTTGGGATATCGCACGATAAAGCCGAATTCCGCACAGTGTTCCTCCAGCCAGATTCCAGCCCCTGTCTCCCCAAAGCCCTGGGTCAGCGTGCCATAGGTATCGCAGACGATATCCAGGGAAAGACCAATCTGATGCTCGCTGGAATCCGGCACCATCACCACCTGGCTGGACAACTTGAACGCGTCCATGTAGGACATACCCTTTCCCATATACAATCTGATCTTTCTGGCGAACAGCCACTCCTGCCGGGTATCGCTTCGATAGGGGGATTTGATCAGCAGGTTGAACCCGGCCTCCTTGGCCGCCTGCATCATGGCCAGCAGATCATCAATAATCCGCTCGTCACACTGCTGGCTGCCCTTGATGGTGGCCAGAGTGAAGTCATAGTCCTCCGGGATTGGATGTTGCTTGTTTACCAGAATAAGCCGCCAGTCATCTGAGGAAAAGGAAAAGACTTCCCTGTCCTGTTCTCCCACAGACTCCGGCACTGCGTCCTGTCTCTCCTCCTGCTCCCTGCGGTAAGTCAAAATATCCTCCAGAACGATCTGGTCCTCCTCGTCCTCCTGGAGCAGGGCCGCTTCGTCCTCCTCAAAAAGCAATTCCTCCTCCCAGTCTTCCAGACCTTCCAGATCCACCTCCGCCTCCGGCGCCAACGACACTGACTCATCGCTGATCAGCGCCGTCAGACGCTCGTTCTGCTTATGTTCCTCGCCGTCCGGAAAAATCGGGAAAGAGAAACTGGCATAGGCAATAAAAATCACCAGCGACATCATCACCATGGCCAGCCGCTTTCTGTTATCTCTTATGTAATGCGCAAAATGGAAAAGAGAAACACAGAAATACATACCGATTATGGCAATTCTTCTGCGCACCGGTCCTTTCTTTCCCATTTTGAGCAGATAATATCTGACTACTTCCTCCATCGTTGTTTTCATGGGTTTCCTCTGCTTCTGCTGCCGGAAATACGGCAGTAATTACTGTTCAATGTGCATAAAATACAGGCATCGGCACTTTCTCAAAATAATATTATCACAGCTTTTTCAAAAACGCATCATTTTTTTTACGCAAAGTTGCTATTTTTTTTCAAATTCGATATAATCTTATAAAAAATGTTCCGGCTATGCCCCGGAACCCAAAACAGAAAGCGAGGAGAAAATGCTATGGCAGGATCATCTTTTGGCAATATATTCCGCATCACCACCTGGGGAGAATCCCATGGGCCCGCCCTGGGAGTGGTGGTGGACGGCTGTCCCGCCGGACTGGCTTTACAGGAGGAGGACATTCAGCGTTATCTGGACCGGCGCAGGCCAGGACAGAGTAATATCACCACCTCCCGCAGAGAAGCGGACCAGGTGGAAATCCTCTCCGGCGTATTTGAAGGACGAACCACGGGAACCCCCATCTCACTGCTGGTACGCAACACCTCCCAGATCTCCAGAGATTACGGCGAGATTGCCTCCTGCTACCGCCCCGGACATGCAGACTATTCTTTTGACCAGAAGTACGGCTTCCGGGACTATCGGGGGGGCGGTCGATCTTCGGGAAGGGAAACCACCGGCCGGGTAGCAGCGGGAGCCATCGCCTGCAAGATCCTGGAACATCTAGGCATTGGGGTCCGCGCCTACACCCGCTCCATCGGTCCCATCGTCATGGACCCTGCCCGCTTTGATGCCGCCGCCATCCAAGAGACCCGTACCGCCATGCCGGACCGGGAGGCAGACGCCCGGGCAGTGTCCTATCTGGAGGAAGCCATAAAACGTCTGGACTCTGTGGGCGGAGTGATGGAATGCCGGGCCATCGGGGTTCCCGCCGGCATCGGTGACCCTGTTTTTCGTAAACTGGACGCCCTGCTGGCTCAGGCTGCCATGTCCATCGGCGCGGTAAAGGCAGTGGAGATCGGCGACGGAACCGCCGTAACCACCCGTTACGGCAGCGAGAACAACGATGCCTTTTGTATAAAGCAAGGCCGGGTGGCAAAGGCAACCAACCATGCCGGCGGCATTCTGGGCGGCATCAGTGACGGCGGCGACATCCTGATCCGGGCCCATGTAAAACCCACTCCCTCCATTTACGCCCCTCAACGGACGGTGAATCAATCCGGCCAGGAAATCAACCTCCAGATCAAAGGGCGCCATGATCCCATCATTGTCCCCAGGGCAGTGGTGGTACTGGAGTGCATGACCGCCATCACCCTTTTGGACGCCATGCTGTCCAACCTTTGCTGCCGCATGGACAGCCTGGAGACCTTCTATCGGAAACCGGAAACCTTGGGGGAATAATCTGCACGGACGTCACAAAGGGCCGGTTTCCCTTCCGCAGAAAACCGGCCCTTTTCATATACCTTTACGTCAATTTATGAAAAATAATTGAATTGGGAGCCATCAGCTTCATGGGCGCCCCGTTCATGGTCATGGTTCCGTTCTTTACATCGATTCTGAAGAAAGTCAATGTGTTGGACTCGTGATTCAAGGACACAACGAACTTATTATTCGGGAAGATATCTGCGTCCTTGGGAAATTCCCCGCTGATGGGCAGGCAGAAATTCTTGGTCAACAGGCCATCCTCCTTGTTCACATTATACAGGATCACCGAATTATCCCCCGCATTGGAACTGATCAGGTAATTATAATCCATGGAAAAACTCAGCGCACTGGCAGCACTGCCCTGAGTGGCGTCCTCATTAACAGTGGAGATGCTCTGAATCTTACCGAAATAGGGAACGCCTTCCCTGTCCTCATAGGAATACACGTCCACACAGCACTTCCACTCATGTACTATATAGATAAACCGTCCGTCCTGGGATATCTTTATATGCCTGGGTGCTGCCTCCATTTCGCTGCGGATCACATCGGCAATCCGCAGTTTGCCGCTTCCCGGATTAAAAGCATATACGTTCACATGGTCCATTCCCTGGTCCGCCACCAGCAGATATTTATTGTCATGAGTCATTCGGGCACAATTGATATGAGGACGAAAATTCCGTTCCGACAGGCTGCCCATGCCCTTGTGATACACTTCGTCAGTGATACCGCCGATAGAGCCGTCCTGCTCGATCTTCAACACGGTCAGTTTGCCGTCATGGTAACCGGCAACAAAGAGGTACTTGTCCGTGTAGTCCGTGGACAGATAACAGCCTCTCATCCCGTTGATGGGAGCAAAATTCAGCAGTTCCAGGCTGCCGTCCTTCATAATGGTGTATGCCTCCACGCCAAAATCCGTAATGGAATACAGGCATTTCCCATTGTGAGAGATTGTCACATAGGAAGAGTTGGTAATTTCCACCTTATCCTTTTCCGTGAACCGCCCCTTTTCCATATCCACATCATAAACTCTGATACCATGGCTATCCCCCATTGTATAGGTAGATACATACGCAACATATTTGTCCTTCGCCATAGCCACATACCTCCTCAAGTCATTTCTGTCACAGAACTTTATCCGAATTATAGCACAAAACCTCCCAAAAGACAAGGCAAAAGCCCGACCGTTTAAGGCGGGCTCTCGCTTTTTTCATCTTATTCCTGTAGTATCTAATCCGCATCACAGCCGCAGGTATCCCCGCCGGAAATACTGGGGAAACTGTTCCAAGCGGCGGGACCGCCCTGCTTGCAGTCATGGTGGTCGTGATGATCATGATGATCGTGGTGGTCATGATGATCATGATCATCATGACATCTCACCGGGCCACGGCCCTCTCCCATGCAGGGACAGTCATTGTCGCGGTCCCTCCGGCAGCACATGTCACCGCAGTCTCTGTCCTCACGACAGCACATATTGCCGCCTCTGGCACATCCGCAGCCACAGTTACAACCGCAGCCGCGACCGCACTGACCACCGCCGCAGGCCAGCAGCAAAAGGATAATCAGACAATTCATACGCTATGCTTCCTATCCATGTTTGTTACTCTATCCTATGCTGCAAAGGCGCCTTTGTGACTGGGCCGCCCGTCCGTTTTTCCATCCTGCTCCATGCCGGCCCGCCCTCACAGGCGCACGCTCTGATACAGGGTAATGCTCCTGGGGCTCGTTCCCACAGTCTGCCCTTCCCCGGCAGCCTGCACTCTTTTTCTGTCTAACGGCTCCTTTTCTTCTGCCTGTTCTCCCTCTTCCGTATCCAATACCTTCCTCCACACCTGCCCCTTGGGCAATCTGGGCAGCGCGAAATCATGGCTTTCCCAGTGCATATTCACCGCAATATACCAGCAATCCTCCTGCCCCTCTCCGCCATAAGCGCCGTTGAGCATAAGGCCTATGTGCCTATTGTAAGGCTCCCAGGCAGGTCTCCAGGCTTCCGTACCATGATAGGATAGATCCGGGCTTCCGCAAGAACGGTAGTCCATCAATCGGCATTCCCGCTCCAGGTGAAAGATGCCATGCCGCCTGCGCAGACGGATCAATCCCTGTACATAATCGTGCAGCACCCTCCTTCTCTCCAAATCTCTCCAATTTACCCAAGTCACACCGTTGTCCTGACAATAGGGATTATTGTTGCCCTTTTGGGTACGCCCAAACTCATCTCCCATGAAAATATAAGGGGTCCCCTGGGACAGCATCAGCAGGGTAAAAGCGTTTCGCAGTTGTTTCATCCGCAGCGCCGTCACCTGTTTTTTACGGGAAGGCCCTTCCGCGCCGCAGTTCCAACTGAAGTTACAGTCACTGCCGTCCCTGTTGTCCTCTCCGTTCTCCTCATTGTGCTTCCTGTCATAGGACACCAGATCCATCATGGTAAAGCCCGCATAATCCGAGAAATAATTGATTATGCCCTTCTGCAGGGGATTGCAGCGCATCCTTTGGGCCACTCCCTGCAGCATGCCCTCATCCCCTTTCAAAAACCGTCTCATTTCCTGCTGAAAGCCGTCATTATAGACGGCCAGGTTCCGATAGGCCGGTATCTTTTGATAACCGTAGATTTGCTCTGTGGGAAAATCATAATACCAAAGTTTGCAATCGCTGAGAGCCGGGTCCGACGCAATCGCCATGACCTGCAGATTCCCCCCCATCAGGTGAAAACCGTCTACATGATAGGCCCAAATCCAATACCGAAGCACGTCCAATATCTCGTCCGTAGATATATGGTCCGGGAAATAAAATTGCAGAATCAATTCCATCCCCCTGGCATGCAGCGCTTTCACCAGTTCCCTGAGTTCTGTGGCAGCATCTGCCGAGGCGGCATAACCACTTTTGGGGGCATAGTAATATCCCTCCTGATAGCCCCAATAATTCAGTCGGGGCTCCCTGGGCTGATAAAGCTCCCTGTTATATTCCTCAGATGTCTGCGCATCCTCCATCTCTATCTGTTCATAGATTGGCTGCAATTCCAGAGTAGTGACCCCCAAGCCCTGCAGATAGTCCAGCTTCTCCCCGATCCCGGCAAAGGTTCCCCTGGCCTTAACTTTGGAGGAGGCATGCATGGTGAAGCCTCTCACATGAATTCCGTAACAGACCGCATCCTCATAGGGGACTCTGGGGCAAGCATCACCGCCCCAGTCATAAGAAGCATCATCAATCACCGCCCGATAATCTCCGGGGCTGCGGGGAGCACCGTACTTCCCCTGAAGTTCATAGGCCCGGCCCCAACGGTCAGGGAACACCTGATTCCCTCTGTAAAACAGATAACTGATCCCCTCTGCCGGAAAGCCCGTGACCACACCGTAGCGGATGCTGCCCAGCCTGTCCTGGGGACGGAAAGCATGCTTTTTCAAGAGTCTTCCGCTTCCCCTCTGGTAGACCAGAACGCCGCAGTCTTCCTCCTGAGAGGGAAAAGAAAATCTGATGCCGTCTATTCCCTGTCCAAGGGGATATGCCCCATATGGGAGCGGAAAATTCTCAAATGTCATATCGCCCACGCTTTCCTTTCTTAAATTAGAGTTCCGCATATTCCCTTCCATCATACAGGCTCCGGTGACGGAAAAAATATGTAGTTCCAAAGTCCCATGTCCTCCCCTGCCGATGTCTTTCCCGGCAGACGGATTCCATCACTGAATTTCATTTTCTTATAATCAGATTATAGCCTATTTTTTTCCGTCTGTAAATCTTATTGCAATAAAAAATGCAATATTGTACAATGAAGATGTGACCGTCATAGCCCTTGAATATTTGGCCCGGCAGGGCAGGATGGGGTTTAGGCATAAGGGCGATACATCGCAGAAAGAGAGGTACTTATTATGGGAAAAAATGAAGAACCCAATGAGGAAATGACCGTGGAACTGTCCCTGGACAACGGACAGGACGTGACATGTGCCGTCATAACCATCCTGGAGGTGGAGGGCCAGGACTATATCGTACTGCTGCCTCTGGATGAGAAAGGGGAGAATCAGGACGGTGAAGTATGGTTCTACCGTTACAGTGAAAATCCCGACGATCCCAACGAAGAGCCGGAGCTGGACTACATTGACAGTGATGAGGAGTATGAAAAGGTGACAGATGCCTTTGACGAGTTTCTGGACAATCAGGAATTCGACGAGATCCTGCCGGACGAGGAGTAACAGCTGACGCCGGAAGTCATACGCCCTGTTGTTCTAACAGTGGCTGCAGGAATGTGGAGGGAAGCCTGGGACGCTCTCTGGTACCGGTCTGGTACAGGAGTTCCAGGCTGTCCCTGGCACGGGTCATCCCCACATAGAAAAGACGCCGTTCTTCCTCCAAAAGAGAATCCGTAACGGTGATGCCTCTTTTCAGCTTCGGTATATTTCCTTCGTTGACGTCCATCAGAAATACTCTGTCATATTCCAGGCCTTTGGCGGCATGCATGGTCAAAATATGTATGCCCTTTTTTTGTGCAGCATTGCCTGCAATGCCTGTGCATCCGTCTCCTTCTCTGCTTTTCCTGTCCGCGTTACACACACTCCCACTGCTTTCCTGAGACATACGGAGAGCTGTACTCTCCTGGCTGCGCTCCCACTCCCGGAAATCCCTGTATCCCGCGCAGTCTCCCTCCAACCAGTCCAGCACCTCCAACCAACTCTCCAGCAGTTCCCGGTTGTCCCCGGCCCTGCGACGCAGGAATTCCTCATATCCAAAGCCCCTTCGAATAAAGGTGATTCCCAATTCCAGAGAAAACCGCCGCAGCTGCTCCAACTTTCTCTCAAACTGCTCCACATCCCTTACAGCGTTTGGATTTTGACAGAAAGCCCCGCTGTAAAACTTTTTGACATGTTCGAAATCCACCACCGGGTGATCCAGCGCCTCCCTTCCCACACGCAATCTGGGACGGTTCCAGAGCCGCAGAAAAAGCTGCCGCTCTCTACAACCGTAAGCCGCCCGAAAATAGTCCATCACATCCCTTACAACGAAATGCTCATAAATATTGTTCAGCTTTTCCCTGACTACAAAAGGAATTCCCTCCTGCATCAGTTCCGCCCCGAAGGCCGCCAACAGACTGCCTGTACGGAACAGGACGGCCCACCGGTCCAATTCCAAAGGTGTCATGCCCCGACATTGGGACAGCACATAGCCCCTCTCCTCCCTTCCTCCCATAAAACCCACAATTCGCACATTCCCTTCGGTCTCTCTGTTGGAAGCAAATTGTTTTTCCACCCGCTGCCGATTGCAGGCAATAACCTTGGCAGATGCATCCACCACCTTCTGAACACATCGGTAATTCCTGCCCAGTACCACATGGGCGATCTCCTCCTGTGCTCCGGCACCAGGAGCGGACTCTAAATATTCCTCCATAAATTTTTGCATAATTCCGGGATCTGCCCCTCGAAACCCATAGATGGCCTGGTCATCATCCCCCACAGCAAAAAGATTTCCTCCCTTGGGATAGAGCATTTTCAGAATCTCATACTGCACCGGGTTACAGTCTTGAAACTCGTCCACCAGTGCATAAGGGTAGCGGCAGCGCCAATACTGCAGCAAACCCGCGTCCCGCTCCAATTCCCGGGCAGTGAGTACCAGCAAGTCATCCAGATCCAGTTGCCTGCGCTGTTCTTTCTCCTTTTCGAATCCCTGCCGAATCTTGCAGTAGCATTCCCTCCAGGGTTCCTGCAGCTGACCCATAGCCTCCTGCATCCTGCCCGTATTTTTATCAAAACTCATGGCAGAAAGCATGCTTTTTACGTCCTCCTGGCTCACCGGATCAAAATATTTGTCGTTTTCTCCCCGCCTGACTTTTATATCTTTCAGCAGCGGGTATATAAGTTTCTGCTTTTCTGCTTCTCCGATTATACGATAACGGGTATATTTCTCGGAACTTCTTAGAATTTGATAAAAGAAGGAATGAAAGGTTCCAAAGCTGACCTGCCCGGATTGGGCCTCTTCGGAATAAAGGAACTTTTCGGATATTTCCAGATATCTTCTTTGCATGGAACGGGCCGCCTCCCTGGTGAAGGTGATCACCAGGATCTGGCCAGGAGGGACCAGCCGCTCCTGCACCAGATACAGAATGCGGCTGGTCAAAACATGGGTTTTACCGGAGCCGGGGCCTGCCGTCACCAGCATGGGCCCCGCCCCGTGTGTTACCGCCCGGCGCTGTTCTTCGCTGAGATGCGCTAAAATCTCCGGCATCGGCCTATGCATTTTGCAGCAGTTCAACGCCTCTGCGGATGCGGCGCAGGGACTCCTCCTTGCCCAAAATCTCCATGATCTCCGTGGCACCGGCAGGCGTCATCTGTTTACCGGACACAGCGGTACGCACGGGCCACATTACATAGCCATTCTTACAGCCCTTCCGCTCCACATAGGCGCTCAGCGCCTGATAGAGCCCGTCATTGCTGTAATCCTCCTGAGCCTCCAGGATGGGAAGCACTTCCGTCAACACCTCCAGTGAAGAGGCGGCATCCGTTTTCATCTTCTTATGGGTATACATGGCCATATCATACTCCGGCAACTCAGCAAAAAAATCAACCAGTCCAGCAATATCAGGAAATACCTCAATGCGGGTCTTGACCATCGCGGCAATTTTTTTAAGATCAAGCTGTCCGGGCAATGCTTCCTTCAGATAAGGCTCTGCTATCTCATAAAACCCTTCAAAATCCATGGCTTTAATATACTCACCGTTCATCCAGCGCAGCTTCACGATATCAAACACCGCAGGGGACTTGCTGATACGATGGTAATCAAAGTTCTCAATCAATTCCTGCAGTGTGAAAATCTCCCGGTTATCCTCCGGGCTCCAGCCCAGCAGCGCGATATAGTTGATAATAGCCTCCGTCACAAATCCCTGTTCCAGCAAATCCTCAAAAGAAGAATGGCCGCTTCTCTTGGACAGCTTTTTGTGATTTTCATCGGTAATCAAGGGCAAGTGAATATACACTGGCACCTGCCACCCAAAGGCGTCATACAGACGCACATATTTAGGAGAGGAGGACAAATACTCATTGCCCCGCACCACATGCGTGATATGCATGGTATGGTCGTCCACCACATTGGCAAAATTGTAAGTCGGAAAACCATCGGATTTAATCAGGATCATATCGTCCAGCTCACTGTTCTCCACCGTGATATCACCGTAAAGTTCATCATGAAAAGTGGTGCTCCCCTCATTCGGGATATTTTGCCTGATCACAAAAGGCTTACCCGCCGCCAGATTGGCCTCCACCTCCTCCCTGGAAAGCCCCAGGCAGTGCTTGTCGTAGATACTGATCTCCTTGCCCTCCACCACCTCTGTTTTCAGGGAAGCCAAGCGTTCCCTGTCGCAGAAACAGTAATAGGCCTCACCCTTGTGCACGAGTTCTTCCGCATATTTCATATAAATGCCGGTTTTCATACGCTCACTCTGCACATAGGGACCATAGCCGCCATCCTTATCAGGACCTTCGTCATGTACCAATCCGGCCTTTGCCATAGTACGGTAAATGATTTCTGTGGCTCCGTCCACAAAGCGCTCCTGATCCGTATCCTCAATGCGCAGCATAAAATCTCCCCCCGCATGCTTGGCAATCAAAAACTCATAAAGCGCCGACCGCAGGTTCCCCACATGCATCTTTCCTGTAGGGCTGGGAGCATATCTAGTCCTTATCTTTTCCATCTCTCTATTTCCTTTCTTATTTTAAGTTCCGCATATCCCCTTACACCATACATTCTGGTGATCCATCTATGGCCGCCTTCGCGTCCCTATATGGATCAGTATACTGTAAGGGGATTTGCTGTTTTAAGTTCCGCATATCCCCTTACACCATACATTCTGGTGATCCATCTATGGCCGCCTTCGCGTCCCTATTTGGATCAGTATACTATAAGGGATCTTTACACGGTATCTGATCGTGAGCGGCCTCCTGGAATTTGCTCAGTTCCCTGGCCGCCTGGCCCAGGGCAATATTGGTTCCTGCACCTGCTATACAGCCCCCCGGGCAGGCCATTCCCTCAATCAGGCAGCCGTTCATCTTGCCCGCCTTGGCTAATAACAGTGCCTTTTTGCACTCTGTCAAACTCTCTGCATGCTCAATGCGCACTTCCGTGCCGGGATAGTACGCCTTGATACACGCCTCGATGGCGGAGGCCACCCCTCCCGCCACGCCATAGCCCCGTCCTGCGGCGGTGGCATCCTCCATATGGTCCAGGGCCTGAATCTCCTCCACCAGGATATTCCTGGCTTCAAACATGCCCGCCAATTCTTCGAAGGTTATGACAAAGTCCACATCGGAGCGCACTGTGGTGCGCATGGCTTCCAGTTTCTTAGAGGCGCAGGGGCCGATGAATACCACCAGGGAGTCCGGATGATCTTCCTTAATCTTTCGGGCCGTGGCCACCATGGGAGTCAGTTCCGGGCTGATCTTGTCAATCGTCTCGGGGAACAGATGCTCCGCCATCATGATCCAGGAGGGGCAGCAGGAAGTCAAGCTGAACGCCTGCTGTCCCGTGGCGACTTCTTTCACATAATGTTCCGCCTCCGCCATACAGCCCGCGTCCGCGCCGATGGCTGTCTCGTATACATCAGCAAATCCCAGTTCCTTCAAAGCCGTTTTAAACATATCCGGAGTCACCTTCGGCCCGAACTGTCCCACGAAAGCCGGAGCAACCTGAGCAATCACGCTTTTGCCGGACTGCATTGCCCTAATCAGCTGAAAAATCTGAGATTTGTCAGCCACTGCGCCGAAAGGGCAACTCACCATGCACTGTCCGCAGGACACGCACATGTGATTATCAATTACCGCCCTGCCGTGGGCATCGCTCTTGATGGCCCCCAGGCCGCAGGCCGCCTTGCAGGGCCGCTCCCTGTGAGTGATGGCATCATAGGGACAGATTTCCTTGCACTTACCGCACCTGATACATTTTTCCTGGTCGATCACCGACTTTCCCTTCTCAAAGCGAATGGCACCTCTGGGGCACACCAGCTGACAGGGATGAGCCACACAACCCATACAGGCATTGGTGACTTCATACATATTCTCAGGGCAGGCATTGCAGGCTGAAGGGATCACCTGCATCAGAGGAGGCTCGTAATATTTCTCGGCTATATTGCTCTCCTCCATCCCTTCTGTCAGATGTCCGGGACGGTTGCGGTTCTCCGGCCGCAGGCTCATGCCCATGGCCAGCCGAATCCGCTCCCGGATAATGGCCCGGTCCCGGTACACGCTCTCCCAGTACTCCGATTCCTCATAGTCCACCAACTTGTAAGGCAGCGCTTCCATATCATCACGCAGGTTGGTTGAAGTATATGCCAGATTGGCTACCTCTCGGAACACCATCCGCCTGCGTTGACGAATCGGGGTATCAATTCCTCTCATACTGCTCATAGGCTTCTCTCCTGATTTTTATTTTCGGACATTATGCAATCTGGTCAAGCCGTTCTTTGATGGTCCGCAGCTGCTCTTCCATGATATTGACCCGTATCGCTATCATTTCCTTTTCATCATCAATCCTGGTCGCTTCTCTCAACTTCCGATATAAGTCCAGATGTCCTTCCGCAACGCGCATAATATTTGGTCGAATCTCGTTTTCAAGAATCAACTTTATGCCTGTAACATCACTGTCCAGCCGATCCAGCCTTCCCCTGAATTCACTGAATTCTGTCTCCAATCTGTCCAGCCTTTCCTTAAATCCACCGAAATCTGCTTCCAGCCTGTCCAACCTTTCCTTAAATTCGCTGAATTCTGTCTCCAGCCTCTTCAATCTCTCGTTAAATTTGCCAAATTCCGTCTCCAGCCTCTCCAACCTCTCGCTAAATTTGCCGAATTCCGTCTCCAGCCTCTTCAACCTCTCGTTAAATCCGCCAAATTGCGCCTCCAATTTGTCCAGCTTACCGAGTTTCGAGAGAATTAAATCTAATTTTTCGCTCTCTGTCATAATGCGCCCTCCTTAATAAATGCACTCTGCCGCCCCTGTCTGCCGCACAGGAAACATCCAAAATGTCCGCATATCAATACCGCATCCCGAAAATCCCCTGCCTGTGTTCAGTTGCTCTCCTGTTTGAGTTCCAAGCATAGATTTTCCGATGTACTGATAAAGAGAAAACATCAAAAGAGAAAAGAATATATGCTCTGGAGATATAGTAGCATATACGGAAAAGATTTGCAAGCAAAAATTCCGAAATATCCTTTCCTGATTTCCGTTTCCAATCAGCGCAAAAGCAAAAGCCCCATCTGATAGACCAATGTGGTTACCCCCCAGGCCAGCGCCAGTTCAAAAGCGATCATCTTCAGAGTGAAAGCCCAGGAACCGCTCTCCTTTTTCACTGTCGCCACGGTAGCCACACAGGGCACATACAGCAGACAGAACAGCATAAGGCAGTAAGCGTTCAAAGGGCCAAAGCCAGGGTAAGCCGCCTGCACATTGGCCACAATGGTCTCCATACCCGCGGCGGAATTGGCGTTGGACACACCGAACAGTACGGCAAAACTGGATACCACCACCTCCTTGGCGGAGATACCTGAGAGCAGCGCCACCCCGATCTGCCACATGCCAAGGCCCGCAGGGGACAGTACCGGCACCAGCAGCCGCCCAATCACGGCTCCGAAACTATCCGCCGGACTTTCCACCATACCCCCAACACCGAAATTCAGCAAGAACCAGATCACAATAGAGGCGAGGAAAATGGTAGTTCCCGCCTTGGAAAGATAATCTCTGACTTTGTTCAGCACATAAATGCGGATGGTCCGGGCGTTGGGCCGCTTGTACTCCGGCAGTTCAATAAGCAAAGAGTCGTTGGCTTTTCCCTTCTCCAGCTTGTTGAGTACCATGGCGGAGAGAATAGCCAGGACCATACCCGCCACATACAGAGAAAATGCCGTCAGCCCTGCACAGTCCGGAAAAAACATTCCGGAGAACAACACATAGATGGGCAGTCTGGCCGAACAGGACATAAAGGGAGTAACCAGCATGGTCTTGCGTCTGTCCCGCTCCGTCTCCAGTGCCCGGGTGGCCATGATGGCGGGAACGGTACAGCCAAACCCCAGAATCATGGGAAGGAATGCTTTGCCGGACAGTCCCACCCTGCCCATTACAGAATCCATCACATAGGCCACCCTGGACATATAGCCGCTATCCTCCAGCACCGCCAAAGCCAGAAAAAGGATGAAGATATTGGGCAGGAAGGTGAGGATTCCGCCCACCCCTGCAATAATGCCGTCCACCACCAGGGACTGCAGCCATCCCGCCACCTGCATGGCCGTAAACAGACGACTTACTGAATCAGAGAAAATTTCCAGTCCCTGCTCAAACACCCCTTTAAGCAAATCCCCCACTGTAAAGGTCAGGAAAAAAACCAGGCACATGATCAGCAGGAAAACAGGGATTCCCAACACCGGATGGGTCAGAAGCCTGTCCGCCCTGTCCGTGGTAGCAGCCTTTTTGTCCCGGTGAAACAGGGTGTCCGCCACCACATGTTCAATATAGGCATATTTACACTGAATAATGTCTTTTTCATAGCTGCGTTCCACCACATTTGCGGTTTGAATGGGGTGCTCTATGCGCACTTCCTCATCGTCTTCCAGCAGCTTGATGGCATGCCAGCGCACCGATGAATGGGTAGGATAATGAGCCTCCATCATCACGGACAGCTTGGCAATCCTGTCCTCGATCTCTGAAGGATAATCCAAAATGTACTCCTCGGCTCCTTCTTCATAGTGGTGTACCACCGCATGGAGCAGGATGTCCAGCCCGGTGCGGCGGGCAGCGGACACAGGGACCACCGGGATCCCACCCAGCATCTCCGGGAGCCGGTGCAGATCTATCTCCATGCCCCGCTCCTTCACAATATCCATCATATTCAGGGCCAGCACCACAGGCTTTCCCAGCTCCAGAAGCTGCAGTGTCAGATACAGGTTACGCTCCAGAGAAGAGGCATCCACGATGTTAATTATCACATCGATTTCATCGTCCATGACACAACTCCGTGTAACTTTTTCTTCAATCGTATAACAGGTCAGGGAATAAATGCCCGGGGTATCCACCAGTCGGATTCCCATGCCCTCATACTCCGTCTCCCCCTCCACTTTCTCCACCGTGACCCCTGGCCAGTTGGCCACCTTCAGCCGGGATCCCGTCAAGGCGTTAAACAGGGTGGTCTTACCACAGTTGGGATTGCCCACACAGGCCACATGAATATATTTTTTATCGGATATGCGTTGTTTTTCCATGATTTCCTCTTCTCTCCAAATCACAAATTTATCTTTCCCGAGAAGGCAAAGAACACCGTTATTGCATAACGCATTCCTTTATCCTTCCCGCGTGTATTCACTGACTTCAATATTGGAGGAGAGATGCCTGCCCAGAGCCAATCTGGTACCCCGCACCTGGATGATCAGCGCCCCCCGCTTTTTTCGGTTTAAGATCCTGATCCGGGTGCCGTCATTGAGCCCCAATGCCTGCAGCCGCCTGGTTACCGCCGCTTCCACAAACAATCCCTCCACCGTATATTCTCTGTTCTTACACGCCTCATATAATGTCATATATCTGCCGCCTTCTTCCCCGCCTGCGCATGTCCTCCCAGCCTTCCACATGGGATAACAGATGAGTCCCTGCACAGCGCAACCCTATAATGTAAGTCGCCACTAACATGCTAATTATAGTCCGTTGGCCCTGACCCGTCAACTAAAAAGCGCACAAAAAAAGATGTCTTCCGACATCTTTCAGCAGACTCCGTTATTTCGCAGTGCCAGCTTGATCTCCTCAATCATATGGGCCACTTCATTCAGAGTCTTTACAATCTCGTTCATACGCACTTTCTCCACATCGTCGATAATACCGTCCCTCATAATGTCCACCAGATCCCGGGATATACTGTCCATGTCCTGGGCATACCCCAGAAACCGCAGTACCAGTCGATCCAGCTTGGCGCTCTCCTGTGAGGCAGGCTGCTCCTTCAGCAAATAGTCTGTGGTCACATGGAACAGGCCGCTGATGGCCAACAGTTTTTCAATCTCGGGGTAAGACGTGCCCAATTCCCATTTTGATACAGTCTGTCGACTGACCTGCAAAGTCTCCGCCAGATACGCCTGTGACATCCCTGCCTGTGTGCGAAGCGCGTATATTTTTTCCGCAAAACCCATTGTCGCCTTTATCCTCCTGTAAGTAAATTGTCCACAAATTACATGGGAGTACACGGACATTATTATAGCATTTCCCCTTGAAAATGGAAACCAACCAAAATATACAATTTTGCCAATGGGTGCAACCAAAAGTTGCTCTCTCTACCAGCCTTTCACAAAAGTGTCTATATAGTGGTTCAGGCACTTTTCGATTACCCTGACAGCCTCCTCCCGGTCCCCTTTCTCGTTTACGGCCGTAGTCTTGTTCTCCAAAGACTTATATACAGTAAAGAAATGCTCCATCTCCTGCACCAGGTGAGGCGGCAGTTCAGAGATGTCATGATAGCAGTTATAATTGGGATCCTCGAAAGGCACCGCAATGATCTTTTCGTCGTTTTTGCCATTGTCCAGCATGGAAATCACACCGATGGGGTAAGCGCGCACCAGCGTCATGGGCTGAATGGGCTCGGAACAAAGCAGCAGCACATCCAGGGGATCACCGTCATCGCCATATGTACGGGGTATAAAACCATAATTAGCCGGATAGTGGGTAGAGGTATGCAGAATCCGATCCAGGATCAGAAGTCCCGTCTCCTTGTCCAGTTCGTATTTGTTCTTGCTGCCCTTGGAAATCTCAATCACGCAGATAAAATCCGTAGGCTTGATCCGGCTGGTACTGATGCTGTGCCAGATGCTGCCGTTCACCTGTTTCGTCTCGCTCATTTTACATCCTCCTCTGGGAGTCCATGAAAGTCAAATTATAAAATATGCAATATGCATTTACCCTGTCAGAATCACATTATAAACGATCCCTGAGCCCACGGTCAATAGCTTTGCACAAATATTTCTCTTGATCATACCATAATATTAACCAATCTCGCAAGTTATGAAAGGAGCAGCATGAAAGACTTTGGTTTTGACGGCAACTGCGACAAGTTCCCGGTGGGCATGGCCTATGTGCCCTGGCAGCAGTTTGACAAAATCTGTGACAATCTGGAAGAAGGCTTCCGCATCGGAACCATCTTTCCTGAACTGCATAAACCGTTTACAGGAAGGAGATGTGTGAAATGTTGAGCCAGGAAGGAATGCGTATGCTAAACGATATCAGCATCGTGGACTTTGTGCTGGTGGACCTGTCCCTGTATCTGGACACCCACCCCTTTGACCAGGAAGCCATGGAATACTTCAACCACTATGTACGGATCAAGAACAAGATGAGCCGGGATTTCTCCATGCGGTTTTTCCCCCTCACCAAGGACCTGGCGGAATCTAACAAAGAATGGAGATGGGGCGCCGCTCCTCTTCCATGGGAAGGAGAGTGTTAATCTATGTGGAGTTATGAACGCAGACTGCAATTTCCTGTGAACATCAAAGAGCCCAACGCAAAGCTGGCCCAAGTCATCATCTCCCAGTTCGGAGGTCCCGACGGCGAATTGGCTGCCAGCATGCGGTATTTGTCCCAAAAGTTTGCCACCCCCTACAAGGAAGTGGCCGGACTGCTGAACGACATCGGCACCGAGGAACTGGGACATCTGGAGATCATCGGCGCCATCGTATTCCAGCTCACCCGCAATCTGTGCATGGAAGAGATTCAAAAAAGCGGCTTTGACAAGTACTATGTAGACCATACACTGGGAATCTGGCCCCAGGCGGCAGGCGGCATCCCCTTTAATGCCTGCGAATTTCAGTCCAAAGGGGATATTATCACTGATTTGTTCGAAGACATGGCAGCGGAGCAGAAGGCCCGCAGCACTTATGACAATATCCTGCGCCTGGTGGACGATCCGGACGTATGTGCCCCCATCCAGTTCCTGCGGGAGAGGGAAATCGTTCATTTCCAAAGATTCGGTGAAGCCCTGCGCATCACCCAGGATAAATTGGACAGCAGGAACTTCTACGCCTTTAATCCCGGCTTCGACCGCTGCAAAGACTGCGACGACACCCCTGAGCCTACGCCGGGCTGTGACTGCGGGTGCGACTGCTAAAACACAAAAGGAAAAGGGCTTCCCGTCAGGGAGGCCCTCAGACTGTCAAAGAACCTCTGTTATGCAGCAGCACAGCAGAGGTTCTTTTTAAAAGCAGCCATACTTATTGTGACAAAAAACTGTCGGTGAACTGCCTTCCACTTCCACATCGCCAGTTTCTTAAGGTTCATGGCAGCATATTCCAGCCTTACCCACATATGGACTCTTTTCAGGCCCCGGTAAGGCGTATAACGCATTCCATATTTTTCTTTTGCGTCGGCAAAAACCCTCTCTATTGTCTGGGATCTGAATCGGTAACTTTCTTTTCCCTGCGCTGAATGCCGCATATCCTCCGCCTGTTCTATGTAATCCTCCCAGATATGGCGGGTCACTGTCTTCTGACATTCCCTGCTCTCCGTGCATAAATGTCTTGTTCCACATGCGGCGCACTGATATTTCAGACTCTTATACTCCCTGTAACCTTTCCAGTTGGTCGTGCTGTACAGCAAGCGCCTGTATTCTGGACAGATCACAATATCCAAATATTCGTCATATACATATTTATACCATTCATGAAACCCTTTCTTCGTCATCGGGCGCTTGCAAGGCAGGGATGGAATTCTCGCATTATATATGATATATTTACAAATCCACGGCGTTTTATATCCCGCATCCATCGTGGCTGTTTGAATCTCAGGGAACCGTCCGGTCACCTTCTCATAAAGCTGATCAAAGGCTACACTGTCATGTACCTTCCCACTTGTGACCACCGTATCCAGTATAAAGTTATGCCTGTCACATACGGTATGGACCTTATACGCAAAACAATGCTTATGATCCCCTTTCCGGAACATGCCGCTCTCCGGATCGGTCGTTGATACTGTGACCTCCCGTTCCATGGGTTTCCCGCCGCCGCAGTTCCCGTCAAAAGGCTTTTTTCCATGTGCCCTGCGATCTTCATTGATCTCTTTCATAAGCTGCTCCTCATAGGCTTTCGCCGCAGAAGGGATCGCTTTTTTCATTTTCTTCTTGATGTTTGCGTTTGCTTTGATATGGGTCCCGTCCATAAACACTACTTCCGGGGAAAGATAACCGCTCTTTTGCGCCTCAAAAAGGATCCAGGTAAACCCCTTTTCTATGGTGTCCTCGCTGAATCGGTGCCTGAAGTTTTAACTGATGGCGGCAAAATGAGGGACCGGTTCATTGAGCAGATATCCCAGAAACCACCGGTACGCAATGTTCATATTAATTTCCTCCACGGTACGCCGCAGGGATGGGATTCCATACAGGTGCTGGATGAGGACCATCTTAAACAGGACCACGGAATCAACGCAGGGACGCCCGTTATCCGAACAATAAAAGTCTTCCACAAAATCATAAATATGAATAAAATCCACAGCGCAGTCAATTTTCCGTAACAGATGATCCTGTGGAACAAGCCCTTCAAGACTGACCATTTCCAGTGTATTTCTTTCCGACTTTTCTTTTATCAGCATGTCTTCACCTCTGATTTTATTATATCAAAAAAAGCCAGCTTTTGCTGACCTTTTTTGACAGTCTGACCGCCCAATAGGATTACAACCTATCGGGCGGTTTTTGTCATTTTGCGCGGATTCTGCTGCAAGCCAATAATATTTCTTTGAAAAATATGATATCATTCTCCAAATGCCAGGTTCAGTTTCTCTGCCGCCTGTTCTCTTTTCAAAGAAAAACGTTGCATAATGGATTGCGTAATCTCCTCATCGGAATTCCCCTGTCTTAGCATACGCAGAATATGACAGACTATGGCCTGATCCAACTGTGCCGCTTCCCGGTCCTGTTGTGCCGTCTGCAATTCCTTCTGCAAATCTGCCGCTCTTTGCTGCGATTGCGCTGCTTCCTGCTGTGCCTTCTCTGCCTCCTGCTGCGCCTTCTCTGCCTCCTGCTGCGCCTTCTCTGCCTCCTGCTGCGCCTTCTCTGCCTCCTGCTGTACCCGGGCCGCTTCCTGCTGCACTTGAGCCAGTTTCTGACGCTCTATCTCCACTTTTCTTCTCTCTTCCAAAATATCCAGTTTCGCGTTCTCAAATAATAATCCCATTTTTCGCTCCTTTATCTTGGCGACTGCGCCTTCCACCTCATTCTCCGATAGATTCATGTGATAAAGCAAAGCACGCAGTACATTGGCCAGCGTCTCCAACAGGTGCTCCGGCGTATTCCTCAAGATACTTTCCAGCTTTTCCTCGGACAAGCTGGTAAATTCCGACATATCCTCAAACGTCTGTATCTTGTTGATCAGCATGGCAAGCGAAATTTCATCGCCTCTCTCCAGCAGTTCTTCATTGCTGAAATCATGCAGATTGACAAGCTGATACCGAAAATGGGGCAGGTACTTCCCCAGAAGTTTTCCATGGTAAATTTTATCTGCCAAATCTTCCGGCGCCGTCCACCTGTCTGTACCTTCGTAGTACACCATGGGAAGAATGGGCGGATACCGAAACCCTTTCCGCCTGCTGATACCGGGACGCATCCTGTCCATCTCCTTTTCATAATCCTCCCATATATGAACCATGTAGCGCAGTATCTGCATAACCACATTATACTCTACTTTTGTTTTGTGTTCAACCAGCGAAATAATGTAAAGCGGCAGCCCCTGCAGATTCGCGGTATCCGTCCGCCTGCATTTGATCGGATCCGACGCAGACAGGCTATCTTCTGTCCTGCATTCCCGGACCGGCAAATATTTTGAGAGATCCACCCGCTTGACGGTATCACTGTTTCGCTCCGTACTATATAAGGGGACATAGCGCTCCGATACATCCTCAATATCCTCAGGCCGGATTTGGCGCAGGATCTCCAGATCGGCATAGTCACGCAGGAATTGAGAACTGAGAATATGATCCGCAAAAATAATTTTACTGCTGCTGTCCCGAAGATTTGGATTCTGAACCTGTGGACTGTTAAAAACGATTTGTGCTTTTTCGGTCATTGAGACTCCTTTCTGTCGTAAGACCGCAGAAAGGAGAGGAATCCCGGACTTTGCCCACATATATAGTTTAAATACATATTTGGAACATCCGCTCCAAATATACGCCTTCTTTGTGTCAAGCAGTTAAGGATGTACAACATCCGAATTTACTCTACCTATCTGCCAATTAATGTTTTCAGGTAAACTAGGGGCGAAATGTCCCGCTTATCTTCGGCAAATGCCGAATAGCCGATACCATGCCCAGATTTTCTGATATGCGAATGTATTAACACTATACCACTTCTATTCCAAAACTGCAAGCCTTTTTTTCAGGCTCAAGGCTCTCTGCCACCTTCCTCAGCAAGACCTGAAAACGCTCCCGGCCTCGAAGCGGCTCAAAGCAGGCATCCTTTTCCAGCCCCTGCAGAATAGCCAGCCGGATCTCTCTGTTAATGACTAATTTTTCAGGTTCCGGCGCGATAGACGGGGCAAAGACCAGCGGATTGGGAGGATCCATCCGCTCGGTCATCCGATCCGCCAAACGCTCCAGACATACCAACGCTTTTTCCTGCTCTCCCACACGCAGATAAACCTCCGCAGCCAGGCCCGCACCCATGTTTCCCCCCACGGAAAACAGGCTGTCAATCTGCTCCAGTATCCGGCAAATCTCCAGCGCCCTGTCCTGTTCCGGCGAAATTTCCTCTCCCAGCAGGCCCATAAGACAGGTACGCAGGTCATACACCAGCTTATATGCCTGTCTTTGCAGGGCATGAAGCGCCTGGTCCCTCTGCCCTCTCTTGAGATAGAGTCTCACCCAGAGAGCGGTGAAATCCCCTGTGTTTGTCTGGTTTTCTTTCAGCAGTTTTTCAGCCTCTTCCAGTTCTCCCTCCTCCAGGTGCAGAGACACCAGTATAGACAGGGCATGAAAATAATAAGCGGGATCCCCGCTTCGACACAGAGCCTGGGCCAGATCCTTTTTCTGCCTGGTCCAACGGTCCGTATCTCCGCCGGCTGTGCCCTGCTGCCCATCTTCCCCGTTCATATTAAAAAGGGACAACGCGGCTATGGCACTGAACTTGAGAGGTATATCCGTAGGATATCTATGCAGCAGCCCGTTCAGCCTCTCCTCCGCCCGGGATATTTTACCTTCCCGCGCCAGTTCGATGATCTCCCCCATGTAGTTCTCCAAATCCTCCTGGGACAGTTCCTCCTCAAACGACAGCAGAGTATCCACATTGGTGCCCAAGACTCGGGCCAGCGGACAGAGCAGCATAATATCCGGACAGGAACTGCCCGTTTCCCATTTACTCACCGCCGGACCCGACACCCCCAGCGCTGCCGCAAGCTGCTCCTGGGTCATCCCCCTTGCCTTGCGCAGCGCCGTGATTTTTGCTCCCATTTTTTGTTCCATAAGTTTTCCCCAACCTTTCCATTGTATGTACAACCCGAGCCCCATCGCAAAAACATCCCGGCCATACCCGCTTTTTGCTTCCCAGCGGCTTCATCGAAATGATAACTATAGTATAAAGCCAACTCCGCCTCATACACAATGGAGGAAAAGTAAACTTTCCGTTAGATTTTTTTAACCGGCGTGAAGATTTTCTGCCATCTCAGTCCGTCCCTTTCAGATCCACATACCTGGGCGCATGTCCCACCGCGGGCAGAAATTTCTCCAACAAATCCTTAACCCCCATGCGAATGCTGGAAGTATTCATACAGGGATGGCAGCCGAAATATTCCCACCGCAAAATATCCCGGTCCATCAAAAGCTGCACCCGATTTTCCGTGTCATGCATCAGACCCATGACGCTGACGCTGCCGGGACTGACGCACAGATACTTCTCCATGTACACCGCCTCCCCGAAGGACAGCCGGGAACTGCCGATCTGAGCGGAAAGTTCCCGGGTTTTAAACAGCTTGTCCCCGGGCATCATCAGCAGATAGAACTCTGTCCGCTGACGATTGCACAAAAACAGATTTTTGCAGATCACCGCTCCGCCCAGCGCCTCCTCCACCTCCCGGCAGGCTTCCATGGTATTGGCCTGGGCATGGTCGATCCGCTGAAAACAGATTCCCAGGCGGTCCAGCAGTTCATATACCACCAGTTCCCTCTTCCGGCGATGGCGCTCTTCCCTGTTCGGAACTCCGGACAGCAACGCCAGCTCCTGTTTCACCGGTCGGGCCATACCCCTGTACCAGCCGATCAGGCCGTTCTTTTTACAATAATATCCCGCGCCGGTGTGCTGAAGTACAGACAGCCGATTCCCGGGCTCCACCTCCAGCAGAGTATCCGCGTAATCACTGTAATGAAGCCTTTCTCCGTCTCGATAAATCCAGTCCACAGGTCCCTCAAACTCCCGGCCCGATGATATCTGCCGCCATAACGCCATATCCCCCTTCTGCTCCAGAAGTTCCACCTGGTTCTCAAAATACTGGATATGCACACTGTTCTCCCGGCCCGCCTGTCCCTCCAGTGCCTCCACCAGGGGAAATCCGTCATATCCCGTCCAACTGATCCCCTCAATTCCTGTCTGACAGTCCGGTAAAATGATCCCGTTCAGCTGTCCCCCGCGCTTCAGTCCGTTGCCTCCGTCTATACACAGGATCTGTCTCTCCCTGTCAAACAGGGGACTCACGTCCTCTCTGTCTGCCCGGTACAGACAGGTGGGCCAATGCCCCGTCACCACCACATATTTTTGAAAAGCATACCCCTGACTCCAAAAATTATCATTTTTCAGATAGGCTGACGGGTCTGTTCCCTCCAGCGTCTGCAGTTCCTCTGTGGGAATCCCCCCGTGGACAAACAGATATCTGCCCGCCGTCAGAATGGTGGGCCTGCTTCGGAGAAATTCCAGTTCGTCATGAAACTGCACCAACATACGGCTGCGGTACTCCGCCGCCCTTTCTCCCGTCACCTGGCCGGCGGGAATTCCCATATCCGCCAACATCTCATGAAACAGGCTGCCGCCCCAGACCCGCTCTGCCCAACCCAGGAATCCCACCCAATCCGCCACGCCCTCCGGCGAATCGTCCTCCACCTTGAGAAGCCTCCCCAGGTCCACATTTCCCATGGACACATATACCGACTGCCGTTGGGCCAGATCCATCACATATTGCAGCACCCGCAGGCTTTCCGGACCTTTCTCAATCAGATCCCCCACCAAAATCAACAGATCGTCCCCTCCGTAATCCATCTGCCGTAATAACTGTATGAGGCGGTCCAAATGCCCATGAATATCACTGACCACCAGCAGGCGCTGCCTTGGTTTTGCCTCTATCCGCTGTATTGTCGTCTTTATCCCATGTGTCATATGCCCCTCCCCCACTGCATTCCCTGCTTTCATTTTTTCCAAAAAGTATACCACATTCCCGGATAAAAAGGAATAGGGTAATCCGTACAAAAATTGTTTTGCCCGCTCACTCCTGTCTGGCCCTGGGCAGACGCCTGCGTACCAGGCGGTTTCGCAGCTTTATAAGGTTCAACGGAAGCAGAGGATATAGATAACTGCGGTGGGAAAGCGTCTTGTTGCAGCACATACACAGAGCCGCCACCAACAACCCTGCGCCATATCCCCAGATGCCGAAGACAGCCGTGAGGACCAGCGTGATTATGCGCATGAATTTCAATGCGTAACCCAATTCATAATTGGCCTGGGTGTAGTTGGCGATGGCCACGAAAGCCATATACAACATGACCTCGCTGGAGAACCAGCCGCTGTTGACGGAGAACTCTCCCAGCACCAGCGCGGCCATGACGCTGAGAGGCGTACTCAGCATATTGGGCGTGTTCACCGCCGCCAGCCGAAGCCCGTCTATGGCCAGTTCCAGGATCAGGAACTGCCAGACCAGGGGGATATTGGGCGGTTCCTGCAGCATAATGAAAGAAAAGCCCTCCGGAATCCACTGAGGATGGTTCATCAGCAGCAGGAAAGTGGGCGTCATAAGGTAGGTCAACAGTGAGATCAGAAAACGGGTCATCCGCAGATAAGTGCCTGTCACAGGCGGAAAATAATAATCGTCCGCCTCCTCCACCACATCAAAAATAGTGGTGGGCAGAATCATGGCCGAAGGAGAATTGTCCACCAGCAAAATCACATTTCCCTCCAGCACCTGGGCCGCCGCCGTATCCGGTCTCTCCGTATACTTAAACTTGGGAAAAGGATTCCACCATCTCCCGGGAACCAGGCATTCCGCCAGGGATTCCTGGTTCATGGTCAGAGAATCTACCCGTATATTCCGGATCTTCTGCTTGATCTCCTCCAAAAATCCCTGATCCACCCTGGAATCCATATAGCAGAGCACAATGTCCGTCTTGGAACTTTTGCCGGCACTCATCATCTCCATGCGCAAATCCGTGTCTCTGATCCTGCGCCGGATCAGCGCCGTGTTAAACACCACCGTCTCCACAAAGCCGTCCTTGGAGCCCCGCAGCACCTTATCCTTTTCCGGCTCCTCCACGCCTCTGGATGGATAAGAACGGGCATCGATCAGCACCGCCTCCCGATAGCCCTCCACCAGCAGCACAAATATGCCGGAAAGCACACTGGAGGTTATTTTTTCCCACTCCTTCTCCTGATCCACCTCGATGTAGGGCAATCCCTTTTTCAGCAGCTGGGACGCGTCTTGGGGCATATCCTCCGGCTTCATATCCATAAAATATTGCAGCAGCTTTTGCAGCAAATCGTCCTTGCAGAAGCCGTCTATAAAATACAGGGCCGCCTCCCGGCCTCCCACCTCGATGGTGCGGGTCACCACATCAAAATTGCGATCCGTGGCAAGTTTTTGATTCAGCCAGACACTGTCCTGCTCCAGACAGCCGCTGACGGCGGTCCGGGAATCCCCGCCTTCGCTTTCTTCCCGGCTGCCCGTGCCCTGGGACAACTGTCCGCTGTATTGGTTTTCTCTGTTCTCAGCCATAAAAACTCCCTTCCTGAAATTGCCTTATTAAAGGGATATTGTGCCGGACAGGGAATATTTTATACTTGTTGCTTCTCTGCTTTTATGCTAAAGTGATAAGAAAAACAGCTTCTGGCAAAAACATATCTTGAGAGGAGATACCCGTGAGAAAAAAACTGTTGCCTGCCTTAGTCTGCCTGCTCCTGCTGACAGGCTGCGGTGAAAATCCCATAAACGCCAAATTTGACGGCGAGATAGCTGCCTTTTGCGAGAACGTATCCGCCATTGGGTCGAAAATCGACGCCATCCAGGTTGAAGCCGAAGAAAACAGTATCCGTTACGCTACCTCCGATCTGCTCTCCTATCTGGACGAGATGGAAATAGAATTCATGAAGTTCGCCAATATTGACTTCCCGGAAGAATATGATTATCTGGAAGATCTGGCGGACGAGGCAGGCCGGTACATGGAGGAAGCCGCTGCCTCCTACCACAAGGCCTACGAAGACGGCTTTCATCAGGAAATGGAAGAATACGCCCGTGAAAACTATGTCCGTGCCTGCAAGCGGATGCAGGTAATCCTGGCACATCTGCGGGGGGAAAATACAGAGGAAAGAGAACCCGATTAATTTGTTCAGTCAAATTTGGAAAAATGTATTGCAATAACAAATTTTTTCTATTATAATGGGAATTATATTAAAAATACATAGGAGGTTATGCGTTATGGACAAGAAAGTAACTGGTATTTTAGCTTACATCACTTGGATTGGCTGGCTGGTTGCATTTTTTGCAGGTGACAAGGAGGGGGCTAAGTTTCATCTTAACCAGGCTTTGATTGTGAACATCGCCCAAATTATCATAGGGGTTCTGGGCGTGATTCCTTTCGTCAACATTGTGGCCGGCCTTTTGGGCATCTTCGTGTTCGTATGCTGGATCATTGGTCTGATCGCCGCCTGCAAGGAAGAGGAAAAAGAGATTCCTCTGATCGGCGGCATCAAGATTTTAAAGTAAGTCTGCATTTACTTGATCGGCAACGGGGAGCGCATTTCATGATGCTTCATGATGCGCTCCTTTTGTGGAAAGAAAATAGTTTGAAGTTAAAACTTTTTTCGGATTGCGGCATACAGTGGGCATAGCTCCAGGTATGCAGGAGGTATAAAATGTATTATTGCAAAAACTGTGGTGAACCCTATATGTCTGACGAAGCCGTACTCTGCGTAAAATGCGGCGCAGGCAAGGGATTGGGCACCAACTACTGCCATAACTGCGGCAAGCCCGTGACCCCGGAGACCACCGTCTGCCTTAGCTGCGGCGTTCCCTGCTATCCGCCGGTAAACGCCAATGCCAAATCCAAGATTGCGGCAGGCCTGTTCGGAATCTTTCTGGGACAGTTCGGCGTACATAATTTTTATTTGGGTTATACCCAAAAAGCGGTCATCCAGTTGGTACTGACCATCGTGGGTTATGTACTCTGCTGTGTGTTCGTAGGTATCTTTTTTGTTATGGCCACTTCCATCTGGGGTCTGGTAGAAGGTATCATGATCCTGGTTGGTAAGATAAATGTGGACGGTAATGGCATACCGTTATCCGAGTGACGCACCGGGTGCGAAGCTCCAAACAATTCATTCATTATGAGGAGGATTAAAAAATGGACGGTCAAAACTTCCAAAACAACTATCAGCAGCCTACACCCCCCGAGGGACCCCAGAAAACCGATACTCTGGCTATCGTTTCCCTGATTCTGGGAATTGCTTCCATTGTATTGGGTTGCTGCATCACCTATCTGGGCATTGCTCTGGGCGTGGGCGGCATCATCTGCTCCGTAATGTCCAAGAAGAAGCAGAAAAGCGGTCTGGCTACCGCCGGTCTGGTATGTTCCATCATCGGTATCGTATTTGCCGTGATCTGGATCATTTTCAGCGTTGCCATCATGGGCATGCTGGCTGCCGCCGGTATTGACATTACTTCCTACATGTAACCCATGAGGAAGCAGCGGTCATTGGAGGATAATTTATTTTGCCTGGGAGGCGTTTTCCTGGGAATAAGCCTTGTGGCAGGGGTACTGTTTTATTATGTACTCCTGCCACATCTTTCCCTGCCCCCCTGCGTGCTGTACAAATACTTCGGTCTTTACTGCCCCGGCTGCGGCGGCACAAGGGCCTTTGTCAGCCTGCTTCACGGCCATATTCTGCAATCCCTGTGGTATCACCCGCTGGTGCCCTACGCCGCCCTGCTCTACGGGGCATTTATGCTATCCCACGGGGCAGCCAGGCTCACCCGTTTCCGCTATTTCCACGGTCTGCGGTTCCGCAGCTGGTATCTCTATGGCGCACTGTGCCTCGTGGCGGTAAACTGGATCATTAAGAACTTACTGCTTTTATGTCTGGGAATCCGGCTCTGACGCAAAGTTTATACATTTCGTCTATTATGCCGCAAAACAAGACACTATGGTGTCCTGTTTTATTTGGTAAAATAATTCCATCTCAGGTCGGAAATCACATAAGGAATCCGGCTGTCATGCCATACCGGGAGGATAAGTAAATGGTGAACTCTTTTGAAGAATTTTGCGGCGAACTTATAAAATGCGGTTTTTCCATGGGCGGAGGCAATGCAAAGGGAATCCATGCGGTTATCCCTTTCGACTGGAACTCCACCCCGGAAGATTCGCGGATCAGATGGCATACCGGCGATCCCGAGACCGATCCCTGGGAATGGCGGATGCGGGTTCTGAAAGAACGGGACGATATCGCCTATGCCAAGGTGTTTTTTGGTACCAGCGGCTATATCACAAAAGAATGGTATCCCCTGTTTCTGACCGTGCGCAGGCATGGCATGGTCTTTGACGAATGGTATGACGAGGGGAAAGCCAGCCAGATGGAAAGCAGCATCTATAAGGCAATCAGTGAAAACGGCCAGGTCGCCCTCCACGACCTGAAGCGCATCTGCAGCATTCAAAAAGAAGACGCCTCCCGTTTCGACCGGGCGCTGGTAAGCCTGCAGAGAAACCTGTTTATCACCATGTGCGGCCAGACCCAGAAAAAAAATCGACAGGGGCAGGGATATGGATGGAACAGCACCGTATTCTGCACCGTGGAAGATTTTTGGAAAGAGGACTTATCCACTGCCCTCTCCCCTCAGGATGCCTGTCAGGCGATTCGTGACCAGATCCTGAAGCTGAATCCCCAGGCCCAGGAGAAAAACATTCGGAAATTTATTCAAGCATAGTCTCCTGCCTCTCCTCCTGCTCCTCCTCTGTCCCCGGACCAATCTGTTCCAGGGGCAGAGCAGCAAAGGGTGAGAACTGAGCCGCCCGGTTCAGAAGCGGCATCTGGGGATGTCTGGTGGATACGGGATGGGGCAGATGGAGGATATCATCATAATTCATGCCTTGTGTCCTCCGATCTGATGGTTGCGCTCCCTGGCAGTGGCCCCCTCCTGTAAACTCGTCCCCTTTAAGACAGCATTTCTGCCATATTTCTTTTTCACGGCCAACACCGCTTCCTGCAGTTTCCGCTCCTTGGCCAACTTTGTATCCTCCGCCTCCTTCTCTCTCTCCATGGCTCCGTAGTCAGTGAACAAGTCCATCTGCACATAAGTATCCTCTCCTCCGACCTCTTTTTCATCCACCAGGCGGTTGGCGCCAAGAATTACACGGCGGACGGTCAGAACGGGATCCACAATTTCCTCATATAGTTTCATCACTGCCTCCACGATCTTCCGGCCGGAAGAAGTCCGGACTTTCAGGTTAGCGGTGCCGTGGGCATGTTTGGGGATTCTTCTGCCATATCGGTCCACAGTGACCTCACCCCTGTACCTTCCTCTGTCTCCCGGATTCGTCAGATTGTCTCTGTCATACCCCACCGTCAATGTCACCTGATCCGTTACCATTCTCTTTTCCACCAGTTCCAGAGCCAATGCGTCAGCCATCTCCCGCACCACCAGTCTGGCCCTCTCAAAATCATAGGGACATTGTAATACCTGCCCGGAACTGATACAGTTGGTCTCCGGCCGATATGCCCTGACCAGGTCCATGGTGACAGGCTCCCATCCCCAGGCATGGTCAATAAGCAGTTCCGCATTGACGCCGAACATCTTGTACAGCAATTCCTCATTGTGGTAATCCCGGTCCCCTCCCAGAGAACAGCGGGCAATATCTCCCATGGTAAAAAGGCCCGCCTCCTCCAGCTTTTTCCGATAGCCGTGCCCCACCCGCCAGAAATCGGTAAGGGGCCTGTGATCCCACAACGTTTTTCGGTAGGTCATTTCGTCCAGTTGGGCGATCCGCACCCCGTTTTCATCCGGCTTTACCTTCTTGGCCCCGATATCCATGGCAACCTTGCACAGATACAGATTGGTGCCAATCCCGGCGGTGGCGGTAACACCCGTCTCCTCCAACACATCCCCCAGGATCCGGGCGGCCAGCTCCCGGGGGGTCATGCGGTAAGTCCGCAGATAATGGGTCACATCCATGAACACCTCATCTATGGAGTAAATATGCATATCCTCCGGGGCAATATACTTCAGATAAATATTGTAGATCCGGGAACTATACTCCAGATAGAAAGCCATCCGGGGCGGCGCAATCACATAAGAAAGTTCCAGTTCCGGATGCTCCGCCAGTTCCGGAGCCAGGAAGGAAGAGCCGGTAAACCGCCTGCCCGGTGCTCTGTTTCTGCGCTCCCGGTTCACTTCCCTCACCCGCTGTACCACTTCGAACAGCCTGGCTCTGCCGGGAATTCCATAGGCTTTCAGGGAAGGGGATACTGCCAGACAGATGGTTTTTTCCGTGCGGCTGGCGTCCGCCACCACCAAATGGGTAGTGAGGGGGTCCAACTGCCGCTCCACGCATTCCACAGAGGCATAAAAAGACTTTAAATCAATGGCTATATAAGCATGCTGTCCGTCCACAGAATCCCCTCCCAAAATCTGCTATGGCTGATTTCTCTGATCCTTCTTTCTAAGCAAAGCCGAGGTGTCCAGAGACTGGGGCCTTGAACCGCTTTGCTTACCTCCGGGGCTTTCCCGCTCCGCAGGCTCCTTCCCCATGTCCGGAAGCGTATTGTCTCCCTCTGATTTGCCATTGCCATGGGTCAAATCCGAGGCGATACTTTCCTTCTTCCGCTTTCCCCGGGCCGGGCGGCGGCTGAACCGGCGGTACAGCCCGGTGTCCTGGGGCCGGAAACAGAACCTGCGGAAAGCCACATCCAGAACAAACCACAGGAGGGCCAGCAGGATCAGCCACTGAGCCAGTTCATACCGCTCCCTGGCCCCGCTCCTTTTTTGTTTCCAGAAATTTTCCTCCGGATCCAGCATCCGTCCATAACGTTCCACAAAGGCGGTAAAAGCCCCATTGCCCACATTAAATTTATATTCATCGGAATACTGCACCACCGCGGCGGTGTTCACTGCGTTGGTGACGCTTCCCTGGTCCATCCGGCGCACGCTCAGATTATAGACGCCTGTCATGTCCGTATCCAGCCGTGCCTCATAGCTTCCCGGAGCCACGGCCTGCAGAACCTGGGTGTTGGTGTTGCCCTCCGGGTCAGTGTAAACCGCCTCCACCCGGGTTTCTTCGTCATAATCCAGAGCACGATAGGTGATATCCGTGTAGCCTCCTGCTGTGAATACATCTACTGCGTCCTCACCGATGCCCGCATTACCTGCGCTGTAATCAATCAGACGCTTCCAGAGCTGCACATAGTCCTCCGCCCCGGCAAACTCGGCGGTCCACTGATTGGTCACGTCCGTGTTCCAGGCCACTGTGTGGCCCAGACCGTACTGCATCACTGTCAGCACGGGGTCGTCCTTCTCCGAAGCAATCAGCACATGAGCTGATCCCTTGGGTGTGGCGCTGACATATCCATAGATCAGAGGCCAGCCCTGTTCAAAGAGTCCACTGGTGATTTCATGACTCCCCACCGCCAGAGCAAACTTCCCGTTCTGCAAATAGGTATCCCCGCTGAGAAACACCTCCTGGGCAAAAATCCTGGGAATGTCAGCCGCCACATCGGAATAGTAATAACGGCCTCCGCAGCCATCCGCCAGCCGCTCCAGAAGTCTCTGGTCCGAGCCTTCCCCCACGGCCACTGTGGACAGCGTCACCCCTGCCGCCTTATAAGAAGAAATAAGCCTGTCATAGTCCCTGCTCTCCCCCTGGCCATCCGTCAGAAGTACCACATGACGGATACCCACATCACATTCCGACACCCCATCCAGAGCCTCCCACAGCGACGGCTGAATGGTGGTTCCGCCCCCTTCCGGGATGGTCCCGATCTGGTTTTTGATCTCCTCTCTTTGGGAAACCAGGGTAGGTTTCACCACCCAGCCGAAGGTATCGTCAAAGGCCAGAACCCCCACATAATCGGTGCTCCGCATCTGGTCCACCGCCGTCTGGGCCGCAGCAACGGCCAAGTCCAGATTGGTGAGACCGTTTCCCGCTGCCGCACTCATGCTGCCGGAATGATCAATTACCATGACCATCGCCGTAGAAGGCGCCTCATTCACGCCCCGCAGTTCCATGTCCACCGGCAGAAGGGTCTCCAACACGCTCTCCCGATAACCGCCCAGCGCAAAACTCTCCTCTCCGCCGCAGCAGATCAGACCGCAGCCATAATCCTTCACATAAGTCTCCACATTGTCCAGAAATCCTTTCGGCAGATCCCCCAGATATACATTGACCAGAACAATGCTTCTGTATTCCAGCAACTCTTCCAGCGTTCCCGGCGCATTGCCCGCTGATACCACGCTATAGTCACAGTTTGCGCCCCGCAGCAGCTTTTCATACGCACCGGTGTCCTGCCCCATGCCGGAGACCACCAGCACCCTGGGCGCCGAATCCACCGCCGCAAAGGCGTGATAGCTGTCATTCTCCGAGCAGGTATCCCCGGCCGCTGCCACTCTGACCTCGAAGTTCTCCACATGCTCCCCCATAACTTCCTGGCGGAACTGGAAGCGGTTGGTCCCACGGTTCAGATGGACGGCATAAGCCTCCTGCTGGGTGCTGCCTCTCCAGATCTGAATCTGGGCCTCCGTCTCATAATTGCTCACCACCGTCACGGTCATGGAATAAGCGTCTCCCTGATACAGGTAGCTGGGCAGTTTCACCTCTTCCACATAGGCATCCTGTCCCTGCTCCACCTGGTAAAGCAGAGCCAACAATTCCACCTGCCGGGACATGAGAGCCGCCGCCGTGTCTGTCAAATCGCCCCTGGTCTCCCTGCCGTCGGTGAGCAGAACCAGCCGCCCGGCCCCTTCCGCCGGGATCATGGCCAGCGCCCTGGATACAGCCTCCTCAAAATTGGTGGCCGTCTTGTCCGGCAGAGACATAATCTGTGTGAAACGCTTTTCCCCGGTAAGAAACTGCTCCACCATAGAATCTTTTCCAAAGGTGACAATGCCATACTGATTTTTCCCGGGCATCTCCTCCACAGCGCGATTTAGGAAGTTTTCCATGGCCCCCAGATTCTGCTGGTTGCTGTTGGAAATGTCCACCAGAAATATAGTGGTGTTCGCTCCGCTTTTTCTGTCAACGGACAGGCCGCAAAGCGCCAACAGAAGCAGGACTGCGCTCACCAGGCGCACCCCCAGATAAAATTTGCTTCGGCTGCGGGTCTGCCGCCTGTACAGCAACCATTCCAAGCCCAGCAGCAACAGCAGCAGCAACAGCAAGGCATTGCGAAGTTTCTTTTTTACCGGCCCTTCATATGTTTCCCGATCCGCCGTGCCCTCCGCCGTAAGACGCCCGTCAGACTGACCCGCCGTGTCAAAACGCACCACATACTGTTCCGTCCGTTCCCCCGCACTGACCTGGTACAGACCTGCCTTCCGGGTCTCCGCCGTCAATGTCTCCACATCCAGATCCGCCTGGGGATGAAACAGCACTCTCTCCCCCGCCGTATAGAGATTTCCCGCCAAAAGGGATGTATCCCCCAGATAATGAATGGCATTGGAAATAAAGATGGGAAACTCTGCCTGCAGGGGAAAATCCGATTCCCGGATATCAAAGCCCACCACTACGGTTTTCACACCCTCATGTTCCCCGTAATACCCGGCACACTGCTCTCCGGCCCACAGAAAACCGATGCCCCAATCCGGGACCCGGTATACCTTGGTTTCATTGACTCCCACGGAGAAGGAAGATATGCCCGCAGTCAGATCGCAGGCTGTGGCAGTAAGCAGAACCCGCCGGACGGAGTCCGTGGCATTGTCGGGATCCGCGAACACCAGGCTGGGAGCCTCCTCCCGCCGGTTCCCGTCAACTCCTGCGTCATAGACCCGCACGTCCCCGGCTCCCTCGGGCAGTTCCCCCTCTGCTCCCACCTTGGTCAGGCTCTTCCCTGTAGCTGCCTGGTACGCCTTCTCCAGATAGGTATTGCCCGCGCCCACCAACACCGCCTGTATCTTGCCGGTCTGCCCGGCCACCGCATAGGCGGTATTGTCTTGCGGCAGGGAATCCCCCCGGCTTCTGCCCTCAAAGGATACGGAGCCCAATTCACTGCGCAGCGCCTCCCCCTGCCAGGAGAAAGATTCGAAGAAAACCAACCGGCTCTCTCCCGGCTCCAGGCTCAGTTGTTTGATCTCCTGCAGCTTTTTCCCCTGGTACAGGCTGATCTCCAGAGAGGCAGGCACATCGCTGTGATTGGTGAGACCGGAAGCGCAAACCACATTGAGCCCTCCGTCCGTCTCTTCCGTATCCGTATAAGACAGAAAATTGTTGGACACATTGTCCACCGCGCCGCCCATGATTCTCACCTGGGCATCAAAATAAGCGGCAAATCCCATGGCTTCCTCCGCGCCGTTGCCATCCGTGAACACAAAGACTTCCGCCGGAGCCGCCTGCTCCCCCGACTGTCCTCCCGCGCTGCGCAGGGTCTCCACCACCCCCTCAGCCCCCTGCAGATTCCCGGGACCATCGCAGCACTGAATCCGGTCCAGAGCGGTGTACAGACTCTGCCTGTCCCGCACTCCCACTGCCAGCATCTCGGTGCCCATACAGTCGCTGGTAACCAGGGAAAAAGCGGCTCCCTCCGAAGAGGCGATCAGGCCTTTTGCCTGGTCCACAGCCTCCTCCAGACGCGTCCTGCCCTCCCCCGTGTCATGCTGCATACTGCCGCTGGTATCCAGCACCAGCACCAGATTCCCCCTGCCGGTTCCCTGCCTTTGGAAGTAAGGGGACATCAAAGCCAGCACCAACAGAATCAATATCAAAATCTGAAGATACATCAGAAGATTGTGAATGAATTTCTCCAGAAAGGTCTTGGACTGCTGGTTACGAATCAACTGGTTCCACAACAAATTAGAGGAAATACGATAGTCTTTCCCCCTGGGCTTTAACAGATAAAAAATAATTACCACCGGGACTGCCAGCAACAGCGCCAACGGCCACATACTCTCAAATATCATAAATCACCCTTAAATCTCCAAACACCAACTGACGCCTGTCCCTTCCTGCGTCGCAGAGCACATAAGTTCCGCCGCCGGCACTGCAACCGGTGCCGTATCCGGCACTGCAGCCTTTTTTCATACGGTCGGTCAGTCCCTTCAGTGCTCTCTCGTAATCGTCTATGGCCCGGGCATCCACTGTCAGACGCAGTTTCGACTGGCTTTCCGCGTCGATCAGGTTCAGCGCTCCCTCCAATGTGACATGCAGTTCCTCCGGGGCCATGGTATGCAGCACCACCGGCCGCTGCCGGCAATAGCGAAGGTACTGCAGCAGCTTTTCATAATCCGGCGATGTCCCGTCCACCATACCCGGATGCAGAAAGTCGCTGATGAGCACCGTCACCCCCGGCCCATGGCAGGGCATTTTCCTGGCAGCCGCCAGCATGTCCACCTGGCCGTTAAAAGTACGTTTCTCCAGCCAGTGCAGCACTTTGGAAAAACCGCTACGCCCACCTCTCACAGACAGCCCCCGGCCCATGTCTTTCATATCATAAAGCCAGAGCCGGTCCATATTGCCAAGGGCCAGGAAGGATACCACCGCCGCCAGATCCCTGGCCAGTTCGGCCTTGCTGTGAACCCCATAGTCCATGGAAGCGCTGGTGTCAATCAGGACCGAGACCACAGCTTCCTTCTCTTCCATATACTCCCGGATATACAGCTTGTCCAGCCTGGCGTACACATTCCAGTCCATGCGGCGCAAATCGTCACCGGGCATATATTCCCGGAAGTCAGAGAACTCCGCCGACAATCCTTTTTGTATGGATTTGCGGTTACCCGACATGTTCAAGCTGCTTTTATGGGACATCTGAAGCCGCAGCCGGGACAGAGCTTCATAAAAATTCCTGTCAAGCATAGATTCCTTTTTCCTTTGCTTCTATCAACTGCCGGATTACCGCGTCCTCTGATATTCCCTCGGAGACGGCGTCAAAATTCAGGATTAACCGATGGCGCAGTACCGGGTACGCCACGCTCTGTACATCCTCAAAAGACACGTTCACCCTGCCCTCCAGAAAGGCGCGTGCCCTGGAGGCACGGATCATCGCCTGGGCCGCCCGGGGGCTGGCCCCCTCCCGGATATAGGGGTGGGATTCATGGGTGGCCATAACCAGTTCCAGAAGATAATCCATGACGGCATCTGCAATGGGAATCCGGGCAATCAGTTCCCGGACCTGCAGAAGTTCCTCTCCCCCCATCAGACTGCGGATCCGGGGAGGCTGCTGCCCCTCCGTCAGTCCTACGATCCCCCGCAATTCTTCTTTGCTCGGGAATTGCACCAGCACTTTGAACAGAAAACGATCCAACTGGGCCTCCGGCAGGGGATAGGTTCCCTCCTGTTCAATGGGATTCTGGGTAGCCAATACCATAAACGGCTCCTTCAGGCCATGGCTTTCATTACCCACCGTCACCGTATGCTCCTGCATGGCCTCCAGCAGGGCAGACTGGGTCTTGGGTGTGGCGCGGTTGATCTCATCGGCCAGCACCAGATTGGCGAAGATGGGGCCCGGCTGGAATCGGAAACTGCTTCTGCCCTCCTCCTTCACCATGATATCAGTTCCCGTCACATCGCTGGGCATCAGGTCCGGTGTGAACTGGATTCGCTTGAAAGGAAGGCTGAACACCTGGCCGATGGTGCGTACCAGCATGGTCTTGCCCAATCCCGGCATACCCTCCAAAAGCACATTCCCCCCGGAGAGCATCACCAGCATTACCTGTCGGATAATGTCTCTCTGACCGATGATCCCCTTGCCGATCTCCTGCTCACACTCCATGATTTTTTGCTGATACAACTCTAACTCTGCCATCCTGTTCTCCTTATTTATTTTCCGCAGGCTTCCTGCCTGTTTATTTGTTCAGGTTCTCAAAATAGTCCCGGATTACTGACTCCATGCCGCTGGGATACCGTCCTCTGGCAATGCCCTCGTAGGCATTGTCTGTATACTCTCCTATGACGGAATTGTAGTCCACATGTTCTCCCTCCCAGGCCAGACCGTTCTGCTGCCGGAAGTAGTCGGAATTCTGGTCTCCGTCTTTATTGCCGGTGAGGGAAGGATCCTCGCCCGGGGCGTTGGGAACACTGACATAGTCATGAGGGGTGTTGCTGCTGCCGGTGCCCCGGCCGGTTCCGTTGCCGCTGCCGCCCGCTCCGCCGGTACCTGCTCCTTCTCCCGTGCCCTGGCCGCCGGAACCCGCTCCTTCTCCCGCTCCCTGGCCGCCGGAACCCTCTCCTTCTCCCGCTCCCTGGCCGTCGGTGCCCGCTCCTTCTCCTGTTCCCTGGCCGCCGGTGCCCTCTCCTTCTCCTGTTCCCTGGCCGCCGGTGCCCTCTCCTTCTCCTGTTCCCTGGCCGCCGGTACCCGCTCCTTCTCCTGTTCCCTGGCTGTCGGAACCCTCTCCTGAGCCCTGTTCCCGGCCGCCCGGGTTATCTTCTCCGGCACCTCCATCCCCTCCGGGATCACTGCCGGGCCCGGAGGAGGAGGCCTGAAGCCCTTCCCGGGCCCCGTCCCGGCCCGCCGCCTGAGCCATAGCCTGGGCAGAAGCGACACCCGCCGCCCCGGGATCTTCCATCTGCGCAGCAAGCCGGGCCAGACTCTGTCCCGCCTCCCGGTATTTATAATCCAGTCTCTCCTGGGCGGCGCCCAGACTCTCCCAGGTATCCGCCCGGGCCAATTCTTCCCCAGAGCGCCGCATTGCCTCCAACAGTTCCTGCACCCCTGCTCTCTGCTCCTCCGACAGAGCTTCCTGGTCCACTCCCTCCAGAGCTTCCACCAGTTCCTCCAACTGTTCCAGTTCTTCCTCCGCCTGCTGCCCGATCTGATGACGAAGCAGCGCCTGGTCCCGGGCCGGGGACGGCACAAAAGCCAGTCCCACCGTCACCGCCGCGGACAACAGCAGGGCCAGCACATGCCTTCTGTGGGGGCACAGCGGAATCCTGATCCGATCCCGAAGCCGGTTATAATGAGAAAAGGCATCCTGTCTCTGCAAATCCGCCAGTTCCTCCCCGGTCTCCGCCCCCCTGTCCATCCACTCATAGGCCGTGGTCATACGCTCTTTCAATCCGAAAGAGTCCAGCCGCCTGGCCGCCTGAGCCATATTCACCCGACTGCAGACAGCATAGATTTCTCCGGCCAGAAACCCGCCCCCGAAACACAGTCCCGCCGCCAGGTGGACATAGTAGAAGGGCCACGCCAAAGAGGACAGTTCAAAGACCATCCCCATCACGCCCCCCGCCGCCGCAAACATGACACCGCAGTCAATGCACCTGGCCAGGTTCATTCTGTTTCTGCACTTTCTGATCTGTTCCGACAGGTATTTTCGGATATCCATATGCCTTCCCCTTTATCTCCGACCGCTCTTGGGCCGTCTGCCCCTGATGGGGTCGATCCGCCTGGAGGCGATCCAGAGAAACAAAAACGAGATCCCTACGAACAGCAGGGTTGCGATAATTAGCCACCAGTAACCCGAGGTCACTAAGACGATCGGTCCCCACACCTGGGAAGTCTGGGGCTGCCAACTCATGCTCGCGTGATTGCCCAGACTGTTTACCAAGGATTCTCCCGTCATAATCCTGGCAAAAAATTCTGTCAGATAAACCGCAGGATTCAGAAGCAGCGTAAGATAAATATTATCCCCGTAAACCTCATAGAACCGGGGCAGAGTCCCCAGGGTGTATCTCAGATTACTCTTAACCACTTCATACAACATCATGGGCAGGGCAGTCCCCAGAAAGAACAGAAGGTAAAAGGCATAGGACATAATCACTGCACTGATGCTTCTCTTGCACAGGGAAGAACAAAGGATGCCGATACTGGCTGAAAAGAAGGACACCAACAGTGCTATCCCCAAAAACCAGAACAGATACGCCCAGGACATACCGCCGATTATAAAGGACAAAGCCATGACGGGCATACTGGCCACCACAAAAAACATTCCCTGCACCACGGCTGTCATCACCTTTCCCGCTATGATCGAAAAAGGAGACATACTGGTGGTCATCATGATGTCGAAGGTCTGACGTTCCTTCTCTCCGGATATGGAGGAGGCCGTCCTGATCGGCACCACCAGACCCAGAATGATCAGCTGAGTCACTGCCAATACCGGGTAAAGCCACACCATGGCGCTGTAGATATTGCTGGTGGAGTATCTGCTGGCACTCTGGATGACATTTATAGCCAGGAAAAAGACCAGTGCCAGGATCAATTCATAGGCAAACACACTCCAGCAGATCTTCATGCTGCGGGCCTGCACCTTTACATCTTTTTTTACGATTGGGTTGAGATACATTATACTGCCCTCCCTAACAAAAGTCTTACTTACTGGTTTCCGTCACCGGTGACGCGCATGAACAGCGTCTCCAGATCGCCCTCCTGCTTATGGAATCCCGTCACCACCACGCCGCCTGCGATCATCTCCCCCACCAATCCGGCAATTTCCGGTTTGGTCATGTTATGGGACAGCCTGATCTCATGCTCTCCCGCCGAGTCCACCTTGACCTTCACATGCTCGCTGGCAATCCGCAGAGCCGTATCCCTTCCCTCGTCCAGGGTGATCACAAGCTGATTGCTGCCGAATACCCCTTCCATCACATCCTCAATGCGGCCCGCCGCCACCAGACTGCCACGGTTCATAATGCCGATGCTGTTACACATCTCGGAAAGTTCGGATAAAATGTGGGAACTGATCACGATGGTCTTACCCATGCTCTTTAAGTTCAGCAAAAGTTCCTTCATTTCCACCCGAGCTCTGGGATCCAATCCGGAGTTGGGCTCGTCCAGAATCAGCAGCGCCGGATTGTGGATCAGCGCTCTGGCCACACATAGCCTCTGTTTCATACCTCTGGAAAGCGTATCCACAAATGCCTCTTTTTTGTCGGAGAGATTCACCAGCTCCAGAAGATCATCCGAAACCTGCCGGATATCCCTGGCACTCATGCGATACATGGAACCGTAAAAGTCCATATACTCCCGCACTTTCAGATTATCATACACCCCAAAGAAATCCGGCACATAGCCGATCTGCTTCCTGATCTCTTTCTGACGCGCCAGTGCGTCCACGCCATTGATGCTGATACTCCCGCCATCCGGCAGCATCAGCCCGCAGACCATCCGGATGGTGGTGGTCTTGCCCGCTCCGTTGGGTCCCACAAAACCGAACAGATCCCCTCTGGGGATGTGAAGCGTCAGATTGCCCACCGCCTGGAATTTGCCGTAACTTTTATTCAGATTATTGATATACAGCATCCTTACACCCCCGTTTCTCCATAGCCGTACAGACAGCCGTAGGAAGTCTCCTTACATTTGTCCGCTATGGCTCTGTCATATTGCTTCACCAATCCCACGATCACCGCACGCTCTCCGCCTCTGGGCGACTCCTCCTGGGCGATACCCAGACCGATGATAAGCGCCGCCATATCTTCCTCAACATATTCGCCGTCGGTACTGCGGTGTCCATAGAGAGAGATCATGTCACTGCGAAGCATATCCCCCTGATCCTCTATGGAACTGCTCCGGTACACACATCTGCCATCCGCCTCCGCCTGCTGCAAATCCAGAGTTTCCCCCGCCTTCACATCCTTAAATACCATAAGTTCCCGCTCCAGCCACACTGCCATATAGGCCAGGTCACAATCCGTCCCATTGGCGGCCATGCCGCTGATGCCTCCGTTGATGCCGGAATTAACCAGAAGTCTTTCCCCGGAGATGATTCCCCGGGATACCGCACGCCCTGCTGCATGGAGGAAGCCGTTGTCAAAGTTCTCCTGGGGCTTTATTCCCATATACAGCCCCTTGCTGTCGCGGCCTACCCTGTAAAAATAATCGTTGGTGTTATAGAAATATTTCCCCTCATATCCGTTCCAGCCGGGCCCGGCCACATCATAACCTTCCTCCAGGCGCACCTCCCAGGGCTTTACTCCCGAATGATATGCCAGAAAATAAGTATCTTCCCGGGTGCTGTCAGCCCGCTGGGCCGTGACGGAATACACTCTGGTCTCGTTGACCCGGGCCCCTTGTCCCAGGAAAAAAACAGCGGCAATAAACATAAGCCCCATTACGGGCACTCCCACCCAGTACCACTCGCGCTTTCCGCATTTGCGCAGGACCAGGTACAGCACCGGCCCCGCCAATACCACATAGATCATAATCAGCCATTTCAGCAGGGAAAAGTCCACCCCCGCGTTTCGGTTGTCTATAAAGGCCAGCAGCCTCTGCCCCACGCTGTCCATGCCGGAATACCGATTGTAGGACTGGTAACTGCGGGACTGCCCCATCAGTTCCTCATACATACCCTCCACAGCATAATTCCCCAGCTTTCGGAGCTGCTCATCCCCCAGAGAGCAGAAATAGACTGCCGCCGCCCCGTCTCCGATGGTCTTGTAAACAGCCGGGTTCTGGGAACCCTCATTTTCGTCCCCTTTCAAGCCGTAACGCAGCTGGGCTATCGTCATCTGCCCAAAATCAACTTCCGCTTCCACATAGCTGTAATAATATCCGTATCGATCGGCATTTTCGGCGGCCAAGTTCTCCTCTCCGGCCTCCCACACGCCCAGATACTCCATCTCCAGAAAATCCTCCTCAAAGCCGGAAAGGGTCTGCTCCCCGTATGCACCGGTTCCCAGGATCAGCCAGCCGCCGTCTTTCACCCATTCCTGAATCGCCCGGATATCCTCACTGCGAAGGGTGGATACATTAAACTGGTCAATGACCAGGAAATACAGCCCCTCCAGATATCCCCGCAGGCTGTCTCCATCCAGTCTGATCAGGTTCAGGGGGTATGAATTCCCCTTCATATAAAGGCTGGATCCCCCGGCGTCCAGATAGGTAAGTTCGGAATAAGCATCGGATAAAATACCCACGGCAATCCCCGGCGTGGAGCTGCCCAGCACATTCTTCAGCGGAATGGTCTGAAGCAGCCTGCCTTTTTCGTCCAGGAAACGCAGAACGCATTCCCCCCTGATCTCATCCACTGCCCGGCCTGTCACCGTGACGGCAAACTGTTTCTTTCCCTGGGAAGGAAGCGTTACCTCCGTCTCATAGGCACAGTTTCCCATGCCGCTGGCAGCCTGAAAGACCACCTGCACCTTGCCGGAAAAATCCTCTCCCCTGTTTTCCACCGTGACCTGCACCACATAGTTTCCCTGGTCCTGCCGAAGCAATTCCACATTTCCGTAAAAGGAATTTTCCGAGGAGCCGTCTTCCGCATAAGCCACCCCTTTTCCCCAGCCTGTCCAAAATGCAAACACGCATAAAACCATAACCAGCGCCGCCGAAACTTTTTTTTGCATAGTTTTCTCCTTTTCCACATGAACCACTTCTTATTATAATAGCACAGCCTTTGGGTAAAATCCCGCATTTTTTGCAAATAAAAACTTAAGAATTCATGAATGTACGTAAAAAGAAGGGGCATTGCAGATTGCAGCAGCCCCTTCTTGCAAATATGTATATCTACAGCTTGAATATGGATAATTCTTCCATCAGGCTTTCTGCCTCCCGAGCCAGGTCTACCGTGCTCTGGTCCACAGAATGCATCAGCGATGTAAGTTCCTCGATGGAGGCGTTCACCTGCTGGCTGGCGGCGGCATTGCTTTCGGAGACTTCTCCCAGCACGGATACTTCCTCTGCGATCCCCTGCATCTGTTCCTGGGTCTCTTCTACTGCCCGGCCGATGGCTTCCACCTGGGTGGTGTTATTCCTGATGGCCTCGTCCACCTGCTTAAAGGAGACAATAACCTCCTCTATACCCTTCATACTCTCCGAATTGTTCTGCACCACCACATCTATGCTGTCTGCACAATCCTTGAAGTCCTCCGTGATGTTGGAAATGATATCCTTGATCCCCACCAGTTCCCTGGCCGTATTTTCCGACAGGGTACGAATGCTGTCTGCCACCACTGAAAAGCCCCTTCCCATCTCGCCTGCCCGGGCCGCTTCTATGGAAGCATTCAGAGACAGCAGATTGGTCTGGGAGGCAATATCTTCAATGCTGTCCAGGATCTCGGACATCTTGGCGATCACCCGATTGGTTTCGTCAATCTTTTCCTTGATGCCCACCACACTCTGGGACATCAACTCACTGGTTTCCTGGGTGGCTTCGATCTTCTCCCGCATATCATTGCAATTATCCGTCAGGCTGGAAGAGCAGCTCTCAATATCTTCCACGCAGACGGCGATGTCAGAAGTTTTCTGCCGCATGACTCCGATGCCCCCCGTGATGCTGGCCACAATCCTCGCCTGGCTGGTATTATTCTGGGCCACATCCTCAATGGCCTTGGCAATCTCCTCACTGGCACTCAGTGTGGAGGCCGCCGTTCCCCGCAGGCTCTCCGCCGATCCCTGGGCCTCCCGGCTTACTTTGGAAATATCGGAAACCATCATCTTCAGCTTCCGTGCCATGGAGCTCACGGAGTTATTCATTGCGGCGATCTCATCCCGCCCTGCCATATCCCGTACTTCTCCGGTCAGATCGCCCTCGGCCACATGACTCACCGTGGCGCTCACATTGATAATCAGCCGAGCCATCCTGCTGACAATGATATAAGCTACAATGGTAACCAGTACAATGATCCCTGCGGAGATGGACAAAATGGCTGCCAGCAGCTGGGTCAGCACTTTCCGCACGTCCGCCTGGGGCTTTCCCGCAAACAGCATTCCTCCATCCGTGGGCATATAATATCCGTAATAAGGTTGTCCGTCCACCATCACATCAGGGCTGAAAAATGTCCTGCCGCCGTTTAATGTAGTCTCAATCACTTCCTGGGAAGCCTTGGTACCCACCACCCCTTCTATGGAACTGTATGCCCTGGTATCCCCCTCAAACACCGTGATGTCAATATCCATATCCCTGAACGCGTACAGATCATCGCTGTATCCCCTGCAGGCCACCTGCAGCTGTCCCTCTATGGCCTGCACCAGCGCGTCCTTAGCCTGGACAAATGAAAAAAAGCCCACACCAAACCCCAGAACCACCACCGGAATCAGAACCAACATAATCAATTTTTGTTTCAGTCTCATTTGTTTCCCTCCTCAAATAGATAAATCCCAGCCAAAAGGGACCGGGATAAAACCGGGATAGGTTTGGTATGATTTTAACACATTGCTTAATGTATTGCAAGAAAAAAGTGTACATTACCCATAAAATTGCACATATTTCCCACGTGATATTATGCAAAAACACCATTGTTTTTTTACCTTCAGCAAAATCATTTGGAAAATAAGTTCAATCCAGCATTCTTTCGAACACATCCTCCGGCACCGGCCTGCAATAATGGTATCCCTGGGCCACATAAGCGCCTATCTCCAGCATAAGCTCCGTGTCGGCTTTTGTCTCCACTCCCTCACATACCACCTGGGCATTTAAATCCCTGGCCAGATTCACAATGTTTTTCATAATCTGTACCTGCCGGACGCGATTCTCGTTGTTGAGAAGGAAAGACCGGTCCAGCTTGATAACGGAAGCCGGAATCTGTTCAAATACACCCAGGGAGGAATAACCCGAGCCGAAATCGTCTATGGAAAGACGCACCCCCTTTTCCCGCAGGATACCCACGACCTCCCTGACCTTCTGCTGCTGCACTTCCTCCATCACCAGGGTCTCTGTGATCTCCACCTCGATCAGTTCCCTGGGAATCTGGTATTTCTCAACTATCTCCTCAAATCTTTCCGGAAATCCGTCGGTAGTAAAATGAACCCGGGAAAAATTGCAGGATACAGGCACCACATTCTGCCCTGCGTCAAGGCGTCTTCGCAGCATCCTGCACACACTCTCCATCACAAAGAAATCAATGTCCCGGATCCTGCCGGTTCTTTCGTAAAAAGGCACAAAATAGCCCGGAGCCCGAACGGCCCCCTCTGCCGCAGGATCCTTAAACCGAACCAGCGCCTCCGCCCCCACAATCCGCTCATTGCGGATATCCACTTTTGCCTGATAATAGGCCACAAAATCTCTGTATGCATCTGCCGACTCCAGCAGCTTCTCCCGCTCATGATTTTCCCGAAGCTGCGTCCGCAGCTTTTTGTCATAGATCTGTACCGCGCTGCCATAATTGTTTTTCAGAGAGTCTACCAACTGGATACTCTCGGACAGGGCCCGCCGCAGGTCGCTGTCACCGTTTTCCAGACATCCTACGCCCATCGTCAGAGGCATATGGTTGTCCGTCTCTTCAAGGATGCGTTCGGAAACCCGGTCCGCGATATCCAGAAGCCTTCTTTTTAAAGCATTCAAATCCTCGTATTTTACAAAAAGCACAAAATGACTGCCATAGCTCCTGGCGTAAAGTTCTCTCCGGCTGTCCACCTCTTTTGAAAGCGCTTCTATAACCAGTTCCAGCACCCTCTGCCCCGCACTCCAGCCATACAGCGCATTATAACTCTTAAACTGGCCGATATCCGTGTACGCCACCGCGTAATTGCCGCTCCTGTCCCCGGCCAGCTTCCGGGCTGCCCGGTACCGCAGGTAATTCAGATTCCAAATATTGAATTCCGTGTCCTTATACATCAGCTTCTGCACCCGCATACTGTTGCGCAGAAGAAAAAACAGCACCAGAATAACGGCGGCTGCGCAGACGGAGAGAATGAGTATAATCGTAATACTGTTGTCACTGATAAAGTTTTCTATGCTCATCTTGGAATAAAAATTATCCTGAAGCATATAGTCATTGACCATCTTGTCACTGACCTCTATCAATTCTTTATTTAAAATGCTGATCAGAAGGGCGTTCTCCTGCTCCGCCACCACCATAAAAATGCTGTGGGCATCGCTCAATACACTGCGGATTTCCATCTTATTGAAACGAAGCTGAGAGCCTAACAGATATTCCGCCAGATAACCGTCACACATGGCCGCGTCAGCCTGTCCCGCTTTCACCGCGTACAGACTGTCAAGCTGTGTGGAAAAAGTCAGTAACCGGGTGTTCTCACCCGTAAATTTCCGAACAGCCTCCCCTGCCCGATTGCCCTCCTCTACCGCCAATGTGGCAATCGTGTCTGATTTATCATTCCTGCGCATAATGATGACCTGGGGAACCTGGGCATACACCTTTGTCACCGCCAATCCTTCCGCCTTCATATTTGCAGAGGATTCTCCACAGTAACCCAGGATGTGGATACGACCGTCCTTCAGTGCCTCTTTCGCTTCCTCCAGATCCTCCAGCTTCACATACTCAAAGAAAAGGCCCGTACTCACCGACACCTCCTCCAGCACCTGTCTGGTCAGCCCGGCGTATTCCCCATTATTCTCATAGGAGAAAGGATAATACTCCTCCAGATATCCCACGGTAAGCCTCTTCTGCTCTGCAATAAACTCCTTTTCTTCTTTGGTAAGCAGAATGGTCTGATCCAGTCTGCTGTCATAATATTTCACCATCAGCTCATTTTCCAACTCCGGACGATGCATTTTCACATCCGCCACGCCCTGGTTAAGCTCCCGCATCAAATCATCATTTCCCTGATACGTTATGTAATAGAAAGGCATGGGGGCAAATCTGCCCACAACACGCTGTCCCTCCCGGACTTCCGTGAGGGAATGCACCATGGCGTCAATCTCCCCTGCGTCAAGAGCGGCCTGCAGCGCGGCCGTGTCCTCATACTCCCGCACCCGGGGACTGGGAATGCCATGATCCGCCATATATTCATAGAATTCATCTTTTCGTATATAACTGCTCACAATTCCAAAAGCAGCACTGCCCATGGCAGCAAAATCTTCGTAGGCCAAGGTGCTGTCACTGTTGACGGCAACGGCCCCAAAGGTATAGCCGCTGGCCAGGCTGGCATATTGGTACACCTCCGCCCGCTCTTTGGAATACTGCGCCGATCCCACCAGGTCGATTTTCTGATCCCCCAGCATCTCCAGAGCATGGTTCCAGTTTTCGCATACCACATACTCTACTTTCCAGTTCACATAGTCGCACAATGCTTCCAGATACTCCACATCCATGCCCGCGAAACTGCCGTCAGGCCGAATCTCATGATAACCCTCCATGGGGAAGAACCCCACCCGCACAATGCGCTTCTCCGCGCCATATACCATCCCAGGCCTTCCTCCTGACGCCGCTTCCAAAAGCGTGAATGCCCAGAATGCCAATAGAAGCAGCAAATACCGCTTTGCCCTGCCACCCGGCCTTTTCCCTGCATCTGCCATACGAATCCCCTGTCCAATCCTGCCAATTCCGTTAAGGAATATAGCGCGACCACCTTTGATTGGAGACACAATAGTACTACATGTAAAATATGTAAAAATAACTGTTTTTATTATTATATACCAACTTATTACTCTATCGCAAGTTCTTTCCGCAGGAAAGTTTCAAGGCCTTCAAGGGTTTCAAGGGAAATTTCAGCGTAATGCTAAGCCTTAAGGCGGCCTTTTGCTATGCCGAATTTCTTCCCACTCAATAAGTATTGTTTCAACTTCCGCTGCAGCATTGTTTTTTCCGGCAGCTGCTCATCAATCGTTTGAATGCCCGGGAAAATCCACCCCATATACCATGTGGCCTCATAATCCACATTCTCAATTTCAAACAGGTTTTGAAAGGAAACTATATTGGAATTTTCTCCCAGAAATTCTTTTAATTCGGGCATTAACATCCAGGTACTGCATGTCAGGCATACTGCTTCCCACCCTGCAAAATATTTTCTCCGAAATGCATAAAAACTCTCGAGGGAAAGGGCAACCTGCTCTTTTCGTAAATCAGCATCCGATGGAATATGAATTTCTATCTCCCTTTTTCCCTCGTCAACAAATTCATATTCCAATGCCCCGATCCGAAACTCGTTTAACGATATTTGGCGAGGAAACCACCATGCCCAAATAAATTGATATGTTTGAAAATTCCGATAATGTTCCTTCAAAAATCTGGTGCAGAATTTCATTGTATCTGCAAAAATATCCATGGAAATATTGCGTTTTATGTACTCCATGTATGAATATGTTCCGGCTATATTCAATAATTCCCAAAGGATTTTAATTCCGTCGGGATCATCGCCCAATGCTTCCTGCAGCTCCCCGATTCCTTCGCTCCATTCGCTGCGGTTTAAGACTTTTCTCACTGTGGTATCCGGTAAATGGACATTTCTCATATTTCCATACTCTACCAGTTTCTTTTCCACCTCATCAGGAATTTCCAATAATTTATACAACTCAATATTTTTCATCTAACAGCCTCCCCATTACGCAATGTCATTTAGTTAAGAGTTTTATGTGTTAAGTTAAGCCGTTCATTCCATGTATGGACGGCTACTTTTTTGATACATATATGCTAATAACCGATAACTTAAATTAACAAAGAGTTAAAATTTTTTTACATTTCAATCTTGTTTTTCCAAGATAAAAATGCCAAGATTCAACACTAAGGATGTCGGCGTTCTTAAATTTTTGAAGGTTAAATGAATATCTTGTATCCATTTTAGAATCATATTCTGTAGTATATGGGTCTAACTCGTCACCAGAAACATATACTAAATTTCTATCGGGAATATCCAGCAAGAACATCATAACCGGAAACTTATTGTTGGTGGTTTTCCCTAATGATTCTCTTATGTATTCTGTAGTAATGCTTCCTTTAAATTGCTTAAATGCTATTTGCTTTTGGGTACATACAATGCAATTACTCTTTGTATGTTTCGTGGTCTTCAATAACTCTAGTCCCATTCATCGATTAACACATAAATATACGCGCATATATTTACCTCCATCTTCACTATTTCAAATTAAAACATATTAATCTACAATATTATCTATTAACAAAATTGGAAATTTTCTCCCCATTCGTCAATTGGAGTTGGTAGTGTTAGATAAGTTTTTACAGTTTATTGGTTATCTCTTTAATCCGTATTTTTGCCATTTCTTTCAGAAACGATAAATCTTCACGCTTGGGATTATCAATTCTAAAGGTACACCCACAAACATCATCAAACACTTTTCCAAAAATAATTTTATGTCTTCCTCCACCGCAGGAACCACAACTACCACAATGGTCAACATACTTCCAGGCTGTTACTTTAATGTCGTCATCAACCAAATCATTTTCAAGCCATTGGGAACCTATATCAGCAGACCATACTGTCCAATGATTGCTTTTTTCATCGGAGTCTTTTATTGCAATAAAACAGACGCATTCATTATCTAATTTCACCCAATAATATATTTTATCTTTCCAACAATCACAGTCATCCTTGTAAAAACTTAGATGATTATCCTTTAAAAAACAGACAAAGCTCATTGCGACTTTTTGTTCTTCCAATGATAATTCTCTAAGGATGTAGTCCTCAATATTTAGCTCACCCATAATCATCTTCCTTTCTGCAACAACCAATTCGTCAAATTCTTAATTATCGCTTTGGCTATTCTTGTTTGTTTATTTCTACTCATAATATAAGTTTACCAATTCCGTTAATTCTTCAACTAAATTTGTTCTCCAAACAACCTTTTGAATAAGCCATTCACAAGGAAATTCCTCACATAATCCGCAAAACTGAACTTTATGTTCTCTTGCACATTTATGTATTGGACAGCCATTGGATTGCGTCCATTCCATACAATGTCCATCTGACTCTATGCAACCTTGACAAATGCCATCTTCTTTTTTCTTACATCCTACACAACATTCTCCGCAGGCAGTAATTGTTGCAAAATCTATATTATTTTTCATTATATCGTCCTCACAAATTCAAAGTTTCGCTCTCCTCGAACAGCACCAATTATATCATGATATATACTATTTTTCTACATGCTTTTTGACCTATGCGGTGTGTTGTGATGCCTTAACATCACTCTCCAACATCCTCTTTATCTTGTCCTTCATGGTTTCCTTTGTATCCTCATTGAAATGCACTCTCACACAATACATTGTGCCACCTATCATCTTCCTGAGTGCGACCGGTGTGTTTGCTTTTCTATTCTCCATTCGTTTGCTCTCCTTTTGTATTAATTGTGAACGGGCGACAAAAATGAAAAATGTGTGCATCAAGAATAATAAAAGTTGCATTTTGCATTTATTTATATAAAAAATTGGCCACACTGCTACAAATTAACTATAGCATTGTGGCCTTATTAATTCCTTTTGAAGATTTGTTAAATCATGTTTAAAAGATTCTGCCACATTTTTCTTTTAGCAGTAATTTCTCCATCAGGTTTTGTATATTTTAAAATTTCAGTTTGATATTGGTTTATTGCCGACTGAAACAGCATCCCTGCCGATTTGTCAAGCATACCTGTATAAAATCCTTTTTGCAATAAAATTTTCTGCAGCGGGTGAACAACATTGTGTTTTGCATTAGTTTTATTTCTAGGATTGATAGTTACCGTCTTACTCAACGTCTGACTTCCCGCCTTTCCGTCAATTCCTGTTTTTAAGCACATCTGACATTCCCGAACAAAGTCGGCCACTGAGTAATCACCACATTTTACCAATCCACTTCTCTTGATGTTTTCCGGCACCTCTACAGCCCAGTAATATTTCACCTGACTGCAAAACAGAGACCAATCATTGCATGATCTTTTTGCTGATGTGCTGGCCGGATCATTTATATACACTTTACCGCCAGACACCCCATAGGCGACTATGTAATGCCCAGAACTTGTCCATAGTCCCTTACCCATACAGGCGATCAGCCAGTTTCCCTTCTGCAGCTCAGCCAGGGCTTGTACATGAACGGTGCTGGAAAGTTTGCCATACACATTCGCAGAGTTGATCCTGCGCACTGTTACGCCATACGCCTTACCTTGTGCCACAGGGTAACTGTACGATGTGCCCGATTTATAAACCTTATATCCATGCTGCCTTGCCCATGCGGCACAGGTCAAAGGGTCAATATAGGGGCTTACCATAGCAGCTAACACATCAGCCATGGCAGTAGGACCGCAGCCTGCGCTTTTAATTGTACTATTCTCGCCGTCCACAGCATATGTATTACTGCCCCATTTATAATCATTTTGCTTATAATCTAATGGTTTTAACATATTTTCTCCTTGTAGTTTGATGTTATTGATTCGAAGTCTGGCATATATATTGATCCGTCAGTATTATATAGCAGTATTTCCGTAGAACCAGCCCCTGTTAGAAATAGCCCCATGCGTTGTGAGGGAAACTATCCCGTCGGTGCTCACTGAAAACAAAAGTGATTGAGAATACGGCTCACTGCCCCCTTGAACCGATGAACAGATGCCAACCATATGCAAATATGGCCAGCCACTTATCTTGCCTATTGGTATAGATGTCCAGGGCGGAATTTCTGCTTTTAAGACAAATCCAAAAAAAGCGATATATACGCCTCCGCTTTTTATAAATGTACCACTTTGTTCATCGGTATATGGATTGTCTATAGGAGCAAATGTATATGCTATATCCCTTATGTACGTATTTAGAGTGCTAATTGCCCCTGTCACAGTACCGTCCCCGATATATAATTGTGTATTGCCTATCAATTTCCAGAGATAGCGCACGTTGTGAAACATTATGGATACTTTGTTAAGTATGCTGCTATGTTTGTCACCGCTGATCAAGGGAGGCACATCCTCCCATGCTGCTAAATTTGTATTATCAGCAGATGTAAAATGTACCGTATTATTCGCGCTATCCCCCGTCTTGGTTAGGTAAGTATCTGCTATATTCTTCCCGTTCCCGTCCTGCGATGCTGCTTTTACTACTTTTTCTGCATCTGCTGTATCATTTACATTTCCTAACCCAATGCTTGCAGGGGTAATAGTCACGTTGCCTTGGTGATAATCACTCTCTGCTGCTCCCTTAACCCCTGTCACTTGTACGCCGATCATAACGTCCCATTGACTGTCTTTAGTCCAGTAAACATTGGCTCCAGCATTATAAATAATCCCTGGTCCCTCAGCAAATCGGGCATCTGTTGTAAATGCATCAGATATATTGTACATAAATCCAACAGTTGGTGTCGCCGGAAGGTCAGCAAAAGTAATTGTGCCAGCAGGGATTATTGCTCCCATAGAGACTGCAGATACTATCTTTGTAGCCTGATCAAGTAATTTCTGGGCATCAGCCGCCAACTTCTTTGCCAGATCGCAGAAGAACTTTGAGTTATCTGTTAGATCACCTGGTCGCATTGCGCCTTCCGTGCCTACCGCATAACTTTTTGCTAATAATGCTTGTTCTGTTGCTGTCTGTGCGCTCTTAATGGCCTCCATGGCTTTAGTTAATGCCGCATTTGCGCTGTCAGAGGATTCTTGGGCGCTCTTTGCGGCAGCCTCTTTGTGTTCCAGGGCTGTCAGTTCGCTGGCCTTGGCTACTGTCTCAGACCTGTTTGCTACCTCTGCACTGTTGGATGCTCTCTGGGCACTGCCGGAGGCAACATCTGCACTTGCGCCCGCAGTTGTTGCGTAGTGTTCTGCTGCCTGTTCTGCCGCTGTTGCCTGCCCAGCTGCCGTCTGGGCTATTTTAGCGCTGCCTGACGCATCCAAAGCATTTTCAGCGGCGGTATCTGCTCCGGCCAAAGCCCTTGCCGCCTCCGTCTGTACATCTGCCAAAAAATTAGGCTGTAACATCTCCGCCGTGATAGATCCCCTTTTTACCTGTGCCGTAACAATTCCGTCCGTCACAGAAAATGTGATCGTATCGCTGTCCTGAAAATCATACTGGGAAATCAGGGATGCAAGGTTACATCGTTGTTCTGTCCCGTCATCAGCTATGATGTACAGAATCTGGGCCTCTTCATCGAAACGATAGTTAAATGGGATCTTTTCCAGATTCGTGTCAATCTGTACGATCCGGCCTGAAAAATAAGTAATAGTGATAACTCCATCTGCAGGATCTACACTAAAATCAGTAATAAAACCACCTGCCGTCTGTGATGGAAGCGTGGTATTTGAAAGTTGTATGATTCTGTCGTCAAGAGCATCCAATTCATGATCGTACTGTTCCAGATTTTTCTCGTTTAGTGCCGGTTCCGTCTTGTTTCTCCAAGGGATTTTTCGATGAATTTTTAATAAACTCATTTTTCTCCTCCTGTTCTGGGTTATCATTCTCCGCCTGCCGGTCTCGTACCTGTATCTCCGTCTCAATCTGCGTATTTGCCGTCTGTAATAACTGTACGGATATATCATTGAGGCATAGCCGTTTGACTTCAGTCGGCAGTGGAGAGCGGTTTATGAAATTAATGATGGCTTGAGAAAATTCCCTGATTTCTAAATTGATCATGCTGCTGTTTCCTTTCTTGTCTTATCCAATCAGGTTGTATGCTTTTAACGCTTCTATCAGAACATTGAGAGTCGTTGCTATAGTGGCTGTGGTGGCAGTGGCGGGAGATGTTACCTTTGCTACAGTCTTCTTTGTCGACCCGATGCTTTCTCCAAAGAAATACAGCCGAGTAGTGGTCCCACCTATATGGACATTGCCTGAACAGATATTTACCACGCCTGTTTTTATCGCCATCAAATTGTTGGAGCGGTTATCCTTAAGAAAATAGTTATCCGTGGATGCCCAGGTGGTTGCGGTACCGCTGATGGTCAGCCACCCATATGGAGATCCTGCATGTAGCTTTATTTCGTCTCCGCATATATCCGCATAGCAGCTGGTAGTGCCGTCATACTTTGAGCAATGTACTGTATTTTTATCTATGTAAGTATTGTAAATACTGATTTTATCTTTAGTTATAAATGTATTCCTTATAGTACTTTGTCCGAAAGAGATACCCTCTCCATCCAATTCCATGAAGTTCCCCGATTTTGTGAGCCGTAGATCTCCAACGGAATTTATTTCCACCTCACCGTCTCTGGATAGTTTAATGGCTGGTTTGCTTCCGTATCTCCCGATGGATATACCATCTGTCCCCAAATACACTCCACTTGCGTTACTGTCAAGAGACGCTTTGGCATTATAAATCGCTGTTTTGCCAATGGCGAATCCCCCGATCTCGCCGCTTGTCGCGACTATCTTACCTTGCAGATTGACCTCAGCAGCGGTAAGTTTGCCGTCACCGCTGAGAGACGAATAGGTACTGTCCCAGGAAAAGCGATCTGAAGTAATATGTATCTTGTCACTTTCCACGCTCAACTGAGAGGACACATCCCCTTTCGCGACCTTGAGGTTGATCTGGTTTGCTTGGATACTGATGGCCGCAGCCAGTTCCACCTCTTGGCCTTTGGCTCGTGTTACCTCGGCGCTGATTTGATCCGCCGTCTGCACGATCCGAGAAGATAAGGTAGTATTGATGCTATTAAGGTTGCCCGCCAAGCCCTGCTCCGCTGTCTGGGCCCGCGTCACTTCGGTACTGATCTGCTCTGCCGTCTGCGTAATCCGGGAGGAAAGCCCTTTTTCCAGATCGCTTATCTCCAGTCGGGTCATCTCGATCGTATGCTCAATCTTGTTCATTTTGCCTTTGAGCTGTTTGATCTTTTTGGCCGGATGGTTCGCGTTATCGCTGTGGTATTCTTTCCCGACGGCGGAATATGTATCATCCAGCATTTGAATGCCCTTTAACACCCGCTTAAGAACGTAAGACTCAATCTGTCCGCCATCTACCGATATCCTGATGCAGTCCCCGGGTTCTATACAGGGATCTCCCACAGCCTCCAGTGTATAGGGCTGATAAGATGCCAGGCCGATCACTGCCAGTAAGTTCTCTGCTATAACGATCAGTTCCTCCGTGCCTTTTCCGTACACCAAGAAATTATCTTCTACCACATAGCCATTAGTCCCTTCCCCTACATTAACTCCAATATCATGCTCCTCTTGCCGGATCCGCAACTTGGTGATCCGCTGGGAGACTATTTTTTCATAAACGCATGTAAAATACTCACTCTGGTCTATGTCTATGTAATTTTTTTCTCTGGGGTAAAGATCCTCCGCAGGGTACAGATCATCTGCAGGATACAGGCCCGGCATATTCTCCTGCAGTACAACGTATTGGAAATTGCCATAACAGTTCATTTTGCCAAAGCATCCGTTGATCTCGCAAATACTGAATAGTATATCTTTTCCAGATAGTTCACTTGGCTCTATGGTCTTTTCTACAAGCATTTCATCATTGACCAAAGTGGCAGGTTCCTGCATGATGCTGAAATGCGCAAAAAATGCATTACGGAAGGCCCGTAAGGTCAAAGGAAATGTCAAGGCGTTATACCAGTCTGCCACGTTGGCCTTGAAAACACTGGAGAGAACATCATAAGCAACAATGTTTCTGTACTGTCCGTCTGAAGATTCCTGATCCGTATGAACAATATATTTTCCCAATGGAAATGGCTGGTCGGCTCCTGCCAGATCCAGCCATACGGATATTTCCTGTCCTGCCAGCGAATTCCCGTAATTCAGCGCGGTTATCTGAAACTGACTGGAAGGACAGCAGCCAAAACACAGTTCATCATTTTCACACAGGGACTGGGTGAGAACCATGGTATCACATTCCAAGTCTTCGTTATCCAATGTCTCACCGCCGCAGCGGATATGTAGCTGCTTTTCCACGGAGCCAGTGTGAAAAAGATCTTGGTATTCATAATCCACCATTCTTTAATTCTCCTCTTTAAAAGTCTGGCTCAATATTCGATCAAGGCGAATCTGCAGGAAGCATAAATCACTTTTCTTTTTGCGCGATTTGTCTGCTTTATCACATAAGTGATATCCGGCAAGTAAAAAACGCCCTCATCGTAGTCGTTCTTCCGGGTATTGAAATACCGTATCCGCACATTTTCTTCATCGGCATTCAGGGCGTTATCCAGAAATAATTTTGAAAGGGCATACATTTCCTCATTGTCAATCTCCGGGATCGTGTTAAACTCAATCTTGCTCCGCCGATGAGCCGCTACCCTGCGTTTCAACACATAGTTCGCTGCTAGTTTGGAGTTGATGTCCTGTTTCTGGTTGGGCGTGGCGTGATAACTTTCCTTATAGATATAGTCCTCCGGGAAGGGAATCTGTTTTCCCTCCCGGCTTATTATGTAGAGCAGGTTGCCGTCATATCCCATGTGACACCCCCATTAAGCAAAAGCAGACTCGCCGTTGCGTTCATAGTATTCCCGGTTCTTTTGGCGCATCAGGTTAAAAAGTATGTCTGGATCATATCCTCCATCACTGCTCCGATTCGGCTGATCTTCCAGTAATACCAGAATCTCCCGTAGCAGCGTCAGGATCGGGCTGATCGCACGGTATGTACCGCTTTCCACGCCGCCGGATACAGACTGAACGATCTGGTCGTTATTTAAGACCGCTGTCTGTCCTCCAAAGGATGCCACCAGCTCCGGCCCGGCCTCCCTTGCCTGGAAGATCTGTCCCCTAGGGACAATGCCGCCGCCAGCGTATTGCTGTATGGGGATCTTGGGGACTGTAAAAAGCTGTATGTCCGCGCCCTCAAAAACAGTTTTTCCAAGCAAAGTCACCGGCTCCAGTTTCAGGTGCAGTTTTTCATTGATCCAGTCGATCAGTTTGTTGATCAGTTCCGCCCCTGTGGATACCATCTTCTGAACGGTGGATACCAAGCCTTCTTTCATACCTGCTGATACCTGTTCCCATTTTTCTTTTGCAAACCATGGTCCTACAGAGACCTTAAACCATTTTGATATTCCTGATTCTTCCCACCAGGAGAAAAATTCTTCAGATTTTTCCTTGAGGCCCGCTTTAATGTTTTCTCCAAGTTCTGACCACTTTTCCATTGTAAATAATGGATTCACTGAAACCGTAAACCACTTTGGCGCACCCTTTTCGTCCCACCAAGTAAAAAATTCCTCAGATTTATTATGCAGGCTGGATTTAATATTTTCTCCCAACAACTCCCATTTCTCTTTTGTAAACCATGGCGACACCTTGCTGTCCCACCATTCGGAAAACCCATCCCATTCCTTTATCTTGTTCAGGGTACCGATTACTCCGGTTGAGTATTCGGCCCAGTCAGATACTTCAAAGCCGTTTTCTTCAAGTCGCTCTTTGGTTTTAAGCAAAATACCCAGTTGAGAATTGCTGTCCTTTGCCCACTCGATTAGTCCACCCCATGCCTCCGATAAATCTGACGGTAAGAGACGGGAAAGGCTTCCGTCTTCCTCGAATAAGTGAAAATTGTCGTACCACCATTCGTCCTCCGGGAAAAGCCACTTTCCTATGGCCTCTCCTAAACTTAAGCCAGCTACTGCCGTTATGGTGATGGCCGTGATCTTGAGTCCCAAGCCTGTAGTATATTCCGTAGGGATTGCTCCGCTGATCAATTCGCCGATACGCCCTCCAAAGCTGGTGAATTTCCAGAGCGCGATAGCGGTGATCAGCGCCGTCTCAAAGGGGGCCTCCTCAAAAGACGCAAACCAGAAGGCCGCTGCGCCTTTAACAGCTTCCCAAAGTACATCTTTCAGGCTCTTTAAGATTACAAGCCACTTGATCCCTTTCAGGAATTGTCCCACCTTCGCGCCTGCGCCCTCCCAATCCACTCCTCGGAGCAAATCCGCTATCCCCTCATTAACCCATATGATCAGGTCTGAGATATCGGCCCCTGCCTTGAACCAGTCGCCAAGTTTAAAATCTTTCCCAATCTCCTTCACGCGGTCCTTAAATTCTTGTACTGTTTCCAGTGCCTTCTGCAGCCAGCCGGATAATTCCGGGCTATCTCCTGTTATAGTAGGCAGCATAACGGAGCCCCCGCCGCCAACTGAGCCGGCGTTATCTGTCTCTGTGATATTGTTCAGTTCGTCAAAGTTGGCCAATCCCCTGTTTTTCTCCGCTGCTGATTCATAGGATTCCAGAGCGTCTTTAGCCTGCTCCATTCCCTGGGCCGCCTGGTAACTCTGGCTGTATGTCTTACCAAACAGCGCGGAAACAAAAGTCGCGGCTACACGGGAGGCATCCGATAGTTTTTCCATCAGCGCGTTTAACCCTGGCAGCGCCCACTCATATAATGGTGCGAAAGCAACTTTAAGATTCGTTTGTATCTCATTTAATGAATTATTGAATTCCTGATTGGCTTTCAGGTATCCGTATGTGCTATCTTTTATGCTCTGGATACCCTTGCTGATCACATTATAGATCAGCACCGATGAGACCAGGCCAGTGAGGCGTTTGCACAGTTGGTCAATCTTGCCCGTCACTTTGGAAATTCCGCCATGCATGGATGTGGTGGTTTTACCTGATTCTCTCCTGAGATCACGCATACGGGAAATAGCAGCGTTTATCTCGTCCCACAGGGTTCCCTTTTGATTCATTAATTGTTCCATCCGGGCATTGGTCTCCATTGCCTCTCCCCTGAGTAGATGCAGCTTATCTTCCGCCAGGGCGATCTCCCGCTGCAGTTTCCGGGCCTCAGTAGTGCTACTCGGATTTAACTGTGCCTGTTCAAGCTGTTGCCGTATTCTGGCAATCTTGTCCTCCAACTCATCATACCTGGGATTAATGGCATCTATCTGTGCCCGTACAGCATCCATTTCGGGCATCTTTAGCCCCATGTTTTCAAATTCTTCCGCCGCCGTCAGCTTATCAAGCAGCGGCTGCAGCTTTTGATCCAGCCCATCCAGTTCCTTTTCTGCTGCCTTCAGTTGTCTCTCCAGGCTGGAGGCCGTTCTGTTTCCGGTGATGCCGTCCATCATATCCTGATACTTGTTTTTCAGGTTAGCAATCACCGCCTCCTGGGCGGCTGCCGATTGCGTCTGTTTGGACAGCGCTGCCTGTAGCTTTTCCAGTTCCTTTTGGGCTTTATTTGTGGAGATGCCCCCCAGGCTGTCATTGATCTTCTTTTTTTCGGCATCCACCGTATCTCTGGCTTTCCGGGTGGCCTCCTTTGCCTTTTCCATGTCTCGCTGGTATTCGGCGTACTGTGCCCGCAATACTACATTAAGTGTCTCCAGCGTGATCGCGCCCACGGTTCACTCTCCTCCCTTCCTGGTTCTGTTTAGCCGTTTGCCTGGATTTGTTAAAGCAGTACGCATGATGTAGCCGCTGTGCCTTATACAATTCCATATCTACGGCGGCTGACTGCGCCACTTGGGAACTGTCCGCCGCCGGATCCACGCGATACAGATCCGGGAACGCGTCTTGCATGCGCATGGCTTTGTCTCCTTCGGCAAGAAATATGTTGTGGAGCAAGAGCGCTGCAAGACCGTCTAAAACCGTTGCCAGATCCCGCAGCCGGGCTCTTTCCTGGCGCTGACGCTGCTCCTGCTGCCTTTGGTAACTCTCCAGCATGTCCACGATTTCTGCCGTTGACAACTGCCAAAATAACAAGGGACTATGCCCGCAGTCTAAAAACCGGGGGTATAGTTCCTCTATTAGGTCGGATGATTCTGTTATTTCATCTTGTCCGATATTTCTTCCATGGATTGGTTCAGATCCTCCTCCATGGAAGACGAGAAAAAACCGGATACGGCAAATATCCGCATGTAAACGTCCACGTAAAACTGTAACATGCTGCCGCCCTCGCCTATGTATCTGCTGTAGAGGTTTTCCACGTCCTTTAACTTGATCCCGTGGTGATAGGGTTTCATGGCGGCATGGGTGATCTGCAGCATGGTGGACAGTGGCGGCAGGTTGTCCGCATCTCCCATCAGGCTAAACAGGTTCCGCTTGTAGATCTTCTCCAATTCCAGCTGTTCAGCCGTCCTCAGTTTCATTCGGTAATTCTCTCCGCCTACCTGCCAGTTGGCAAAGAGTTCCTTTTTCTTTGTCTCCTCCCGTGAGAAAGGCACAGGGACTGTGTCCTCCTGGCGCTGGGTGTTTTCGTACTCCTCCATACTGACCATATCGCTCATCTTCAGTTTCCTCCTTCATCAGGTAATATGGTTTCAATGTCGCTGGTGACGAACATCTCCACCTGCATATCTACCACGGAATTGATTCCGCCTCCCCGGGCAAATGAGATATTGGGCTGCGCTGTGTACTGGATGATCGTCCCATCCGGCCAGGTTTCCTGAAAATCCAATTCCTCGTCAGATAGTAGCGCGTTCCGAAGCAGAACAAGGGCACTCCCCTTTTTAGGTCCATGGTAACAGAATTTATATACCATCTCGCCAGGGTCTCCTATTCCCTTCTCATATCTTTTGTTTGCTGCGTTAAGTGGTGTATTCTCCACCCGCTCCGGCTTGTTCTGCAGATCGGGCACCTCTTTTAATTCCGGCAGATCCGTATATGTCTCTCCACCGGGCGGCTTGAAGCCCAGCAGAATACCATTTGCTAACATCTCTCCTCCTTTTCTAGGTTCATCAGAACCTCTGTTTTTCATTTTCTTGATCTCGGGCAACTTCAACTGATCCCATAAAACCTCCCTTCATACTCATCCACGATCGCCTCATACCGCATGATCTTGTGTTTCCATTCGGGGCCGTTGTCATCCCCGCAGAACGTCCGGGTCATGCCAAGGCCGCTCTGGTCGGCGTCATCAAATCCCAGTACCTTGTCTACCGCACAGGCCAGGTCCGATGTGCTGGACTGGTAACAGAAAATATCCACCTTGAACCGAACATAGGACTTTGTGGTCTTTTTGCCGCTCATTTCATGGCTTTTGTTTTCCTCTTCCGTATAAACGATCCTAGGCTCTGTCTTTTGCCACTCGCAGGGCCAAGAATCCGATACATCCTGCATCAGCGGTTTAAGCGCCTCATAGACCATGTTCTTTACATTAACCATCTGTCTGTCTCCTTATAAGTTCCCGCATACCACCCGCCAGATACTCCTTCAGTTGCTGTTCATTCTCTTTAAGTGCCGGGTAAAGATACGGCTGGGCCGGTTGTCCGGCTATAAAACGGATACCGGGATCTGTCTCAGTCTTTAAAAACGGGATCACACCCCGCCATTTTTCCCGGGCGTATACCGGCTGTATGCCTGGGGCTATGCCCTGGTGGTTGGCTGCCCCCACGGGACCGGTCCCAAACTCTACAAATGCGGCATGGTCGGAACTGGTATGCACCACCGTCTCTATGCCGCCCTCTGTTTCTCTGGTGGTGTTCTGGATGGATTTCCGCAGATCCCCCGTGTCCACCGGGACGCGTAGTCTGGCATCGTCCCGGATAAACGTCCCGCACTGCTCCATCAACTGGTGCAGCTGCGGGGCGATGTGGGATATGTCGTCAAATTTGCGCAGTAGTTCTCCTATGCCCTCCATCATCCGATCCTTTCCAGCCTGCATTCCAGATGGCCGGGATCTGTGATCTCACTGATTCGGTAATCCGGCCCCTGCTCCGAGGCCGTGTACACACACACTCCATCCCCCACCTGCAGGCGGCAGTCCATCCCATCCAGCTCATAACTTTCCTGTCTGGTATCCGGGTCATATACTATTCTGTGAGGTATATCTATCAGCATCAGCTTGACCCTTTCCCGGCTGATCCCGCCCGCCGCTGCCGTGATCTGGCTGCTTTTGTCATAGATATGGGCCAGGATAGAGAGAGGGGTAGAAAATCCCTCATGCCTGCCGCCCTCCCGCTCATCTCTGATGATCTGACGCTGGGCTATATAGTACTTAGACAGTTTTTTTAGCCGCATTTGCCACCTCCGCCTGTTTCAAGCGCCGGTGAGAGAGGATCCGCTGCATCAGATCAGCCGGGATCTCCTTGTTATAGGCGTAACTCACATTCACCTCACCTTCCTTCCGGCTCTCCTCTCCCGCTGCCTCCATGCGGTGTACATATACCGCCGCCAGGCTTGCCTGTAGCGGAACCAAGGCGGAAGTAATCTTATCCCTGTGACATAGATCCAAGATCACCGCCTCCGCCTCCAGCAGCGCCTGACCCCGGATCTCCTCCGAGGCGCTCACCCTGGCGGACAGCATTTCCGCCGCCGTCATGCTACTTGACCTCCGGATGTTCTGCCGTGCCCGAATCGGTGAGGGCTGTACCTGTGTATCCCTCTTCCGGGCTGTCCTGATCCGTAATGTATTCACTCGTATTCTCGTAGCTTTCCTGGTCTGCAGCGGTATCAGAGGCAACAGTCTTTTTCGTCTTAGAGGCAGTAGACTTGGTTTTTCCTTTACCTGTTTTACCCAGCTGTGTTTTAGCAGACGCCGTCATGTCCCCGGCAGGCGCTGCGTCTTCAGTGGGTGTCGTATCGCCCGTCTGGGCTACCATTCCCGTTTCCATTGTGGCAGTTCTCTCGCCGGGCGCTACGCCTTCCACGGGTACAAACCCATTTTTCTTATAGAGCAGCCGATAAGCCTTTTCACTGGCCTTGATCCGATATCCGTTGGCGTTCATATATTCCTTTACCATGTCTTACTCTCCTTCCTGTTCACTGGGTGTGGTGGGCTCCTCTTTGCCGTAATCTTTGGGAGCCAGCACCGCAAAGGCGTCATCCTTAATGGGCAACACTGCGATCCGCATGGTCGCTTTGATGGCCACCATATCCTGCTCGGCAAGGGAGAGCGGTTTGCCGTCCGCATCCACTGTATTCTGCAGGGTAGCCTCCCTTAAGATCTCATACTCGATATCATCTCTAACGCCGATCAGCAGTTTGTTCCAGTCTCCCGCAATAACTTCTGCCTTTTCCTTGTCCCAGGCGTTGTTTCTGGAAAACTCAATGGGTTCACTGTAAAAGGTGGAAGTATCCGTCCCCGGCACATACGTAGCGTTTCCGTTGCTGTCCCGCATTTTACGGAGATCGTTCTTTATGCCATAGTGTGCGGCAAAACCATTGACATCACAGTTCTTCTCCACCAGCGCCATGGTGTCAGATACGTCCAGATCCAGCGTCTTATTGACTCCGATCACAATGATTTGATCCGCCGCTACTGCCGCCGCGAACACGCTCTTTGCAAAAGGAGAGCCTGTCCCAAAAAGGGCCGCCGCATCAATAGCGGTATAAAAACTTTCCGCGATCACGGGCTTTAACTCTTCAAACACATCCAGCGTAGAGTCTTCCATCTTCTCTTTTGTGACCGGGATGATTACTGCCAGTTTCTTGGCCTCCAGCTCCGGGAAGATCCACATGGCCTTGCTGGTCTTGATCCTCTCCCCCTCGCCTACCCAGTATGCGCCAGGGCCTTCCGCCATCACCGGCACCTTTTTTTTGTCGCTTTTCATCTGCGTGGTCTTGCCCATCCGCAGCACCGTGGATCCTCTCGCTACCAGGCCCTGTATCTCCTGGGCGGTCTCTGTGGGCACAAGCCCTTTTAACTCATCCTTTAAATATGCCATTTTCTGTTTCTCCTCCTTCTTATCTGCTCACTTTGTTCTTATTGATGATCTCCGCGAAGGTGCCCATCGGTGTCCGGACCGTCTTTGCACCGTCGCCCTGTCCCGCTATCGGCGGTGTCTTGCCCCGCAGACGATCGTTGACCGCTGTCTGCACTGCCTTTTCAAAGGCAGTGGACACGGCAGTGTAGCTCTGCTCATAGTCCTCCTTGCTGCCATAGCTTAAGCACTCTGCCAGCTCCGCAGGCAAACCTGCCCCCGCCAGCTTGCTGACTGCCCCGGCTTTAAGTTCCGCCGCCGCAAGCCTGGCCTCCCTCTCCGCCAGTGCTTTTTCACGCTCGGCAGCTTTTTCCTGATCGGACAAGGAAGCCACACGCTTTTCCTCCTCCGCTGCCGCTTTCTGCTGTGCCAGAGCCTGCTCCACGGCAGCCGATACAGCGGTGTCATACGCCGCCTTATACTCCGGGGACGCTAAAAACTCTTCCAGCGTGACCGTGGAAGCCTGCTGGGTTTCCTGGTCGCTCTCCGCGGCCTGGGTTTTCACTTCTTCCTTGATCTCTTCCATCCTGATCCTCCTCTTTGATTCTGTGGTTTCTGTATCTGTTGCCCAATTTTGGGGCACAAAAAAAGACGCCTTGAACGTCTTTTAATGCCTGGTTAAAATTTTACAGCTACAAGTTAAACTTGTCATGTATCTTTCCTAGACTCAATATTATTACTTTCCTCTGTTTGCTGCCGTTTATATCTTCTCTCTACATAGTGATATCCATTTGTACATTCACACTTGTCTTCACGTGCCTTATTATTGAACACATCATTCGGAATCCCTTCGGGAAAAGCACTACATTTATACACACCTTTTTTAGAGTAATCTGCAATAAAATACTTACAAGAGAAACATACAGGTATTCTAATCATCTATGCCACACCTCCACATATTGGTTCAGCAGTTCCTCGGCGGCTGGTGTGATAAGTCCTCCAACGCTTTTCTTCAAGAAAGCCTCTGCTATCACCTCTGCGCCATCCCGTTCCTTATCCGCATATAGGGATATACCCGGACTCCATAATGCACACAATTTTTTCTCCATTGCGTAAAAATCTTTCATTGTTGAACATCCTTGAAATGTAAGCACATGGGCCATTTCATGACGTACAAATTCTTCAAAAGATCGTCCTGTGAAAAAACCCGAATTAAATATCTGTTCCTGGTATTCTTGATCGGTCCATAAGGCGCACGCATTGTTGATCACAAGTTTACTTTTGTATAAGCCATCTTCATCAGTCGCTCTGTAGAACATCGGACTCCCTAAATGGCTATCATCAGTATAATCCCCTATTTCCAGATAATCAAGCCTTACGTCATATTCTTTTCCCACATCCGATATGGCTTTTTTGATGGCGTTTATCTGTTCTCTGGTAAGATTTGTCTTTTCCGCCGGATGCTGGAATGTGACGCCCCTGACCTGTCCCAGGTTCAGCTGTTTCTCCACCAGCGGTAGTTTTCCCCATTCCTTATAGGTCATGTCCGCCGGTACCAGATAATTTTTCCCGTTAGCGGGATTCCTGGCCCTGCGGACCTTATGTACCAATCCCTTGATCACATCTATGATCACGGATCGGCAGAACGGATGCAGCGGCGGCACGTTCTTTCCGGGCTTTGCGTCCTCTATGTCTATGATGCTGCCATCCGCTGTCCGGCACTCAGGGGATGTGCGAGTATCCAGCGTGGCCACAAAGCGTATCTGCTTTGTTCCCCGGGCCTTGGCCGCCTCCAGATCCGCCATGGTGACAAAGTAAGTGGTCTCCGTCCGGATCAGACGCTCCGCCGCATAGGTTCCGCTGTCCGCCAGGTTGCTCAACTGCTTTGCCAGTTTCCGGGAGTTGGTTCCAAGCATAGCTCCCTTCAGGAGCAGTTTTTCTATTTTCCGGTTGATTGTCTGAGCATTTCCCCAGATCCGCTTGGAGTAGTGTTTGCCGCTCCAGTCTTCCTGCAGGATCTGGTGGATCACCTTATCCGGCAGATCCTGGAAGGAGAACGCAACGCCCAGATACTGCTGGGCGTCAAACATAGATCGCAAGTATTCCTGGCGAATCACATTAGTATATGTTTTGGTATGTATGGCCAGTTCCTGGTCCGCAATCACGGACATCTGTGCCTGGATCACCGCCTGCAGTGCCTCCTCCCTGGTAATCCGGCTCTGGTAGTAGTAGGCATCTATCTGTTTTAACAGCTGTTCTCTGATTTTCGGGTCTGTTATGTTCTCCAGCTGGTTCCAGATATCAGAGATCTCCTTTGTGGATATGGTCTGCCGCAGTATCACCCTGGCCTCCTGCTCCGTCATGCCTCCTTCCCGCATGAAGCGCCAGAACAGGCGATCTATCTTCCGCTGTAGTTCCTTCATGGCCTCCTCATACGCCTGGTTGATCTCCAGGATGGACGCGGTGACATATTCCTGCTGGTCAGAAAGGCGACCATCCGCCCGGCTGATCCAATAATCCTCGTATGCCATGCCTCACCTCCCCTCATAGTTGCATCGGTGCAACCTTTCTTTATGGACTATTCCGGCCTCTTCCTGTCCAAATCGGGGCATGCCGCGTTGACAGCCGCTTGCTATTCCAGATCCTTAAAGTCGTAGCTGCCAAAGGCCGCCTGTTTCTGCTTGACCGTATTCTGCTGCTCCGCCTGCAGCCTGGCTCTCTCCGCCTCCGCGTCAAGGTCCGGGTCAAAGCGGTTTATTCTGGTCTCCCAGCTGAGCAGCCCTTCCGTCTCCTGAGCCACTTTAGCCAATGTTTCCTCATCCACGGGCAGCGTCCGTTTCATGGTGATAGAGATATCCGCCGCCTTGAACGGGATTGCCTGCAGGTAAAAGATATTTTCATACATTCTAAGCCGCCGCTTTAAACCCCGTTTAAAATATCTTTCTTTAGTTTTACCTTTATCTTCCAAGCCAATCAGCTTATACTTCAAGGCTACCCCAGAGGAGTTGCCCACAAAGTTATCATCTGTCAGGCATGGTACCTGAGCAAATTCATGGATATCATCCTTGATGGATCTCTTCAGAACCTCCACCTGGTCCTCATTCATGTTTTTAACTACCCAGTAGGCTTTGCCGCCCGGCTCCAGTTCCAGTATCTTTTCCTTTTTGATCAGCGCCGCCGTCTCGCTGCGCTCTGCCTCATCGTCTCCCAGCGTGCCAGACTCTATGGCCAGCAGGGCGTCCGCCAGCTGCTCCTTGTCATTGAGCCGGTCAGACTGCAGCAGGTTGTAGGCGTCGATCAGGGTGATCACTCCCTCATAATCACCCCGGCCCTTTTTATTGTTGCGGTATTCTGTCACCGGCACCTTCCCAAAATAGGACGGCTCCCGGCTCACCAAACGGTATGTAGCGGCAGACCGCAGATTACTGCAGATAATGGTATCGGTGAATCCCTTGCAATATACGGTAATTATATAGCCTGTGCAGAAGTCGTTTATATCTGCCTCCTCCACATAGGAAAAGGCAAACATGCACTTATGCTTTATCGTAGTATCGCATACCACGTTGGTGGAGAATGGAGAGAGCACCGCCAGTTCAGGGATGGGCAATTCATCGCTGCTCATATAGAGCAGTTCATAGCCGCGTCCAAATTCTGATATGTTCATCCCCAACTCCGCATTATGGCTTTCCTCTTCTGTCTCTTTAAAAAGCAGGCGCAGCGCGGAAGATCCATCTCCGGAATAGACTACTGGCGCTCCGTGAACGTATCCCACCAGAATTGTGGAAATATACTCAGCATGGTTTGCCACAAGACGGTTGTTGGGAATGGAATTGTCTTCAAAGTACCGGCCCAGGATCTTATGCCTGCCGTCCATGTAATTATCCAGTTTTTCAAGCCTGGGAATCTCTTTCATATGCTGCTTAATGCATTTTTCCAGCAACTCCATGGGCACGGTTCCGTCCGAAGCCATCAAACTGCGGTTTTTGTATATCACTTGTCATCACCTCACTCCCAGCCGGGACTTTTTAGCCACACGCACTTTTTTGCGGACTTTGACCTCGCCGTTTACCATCTCCACCACACCGGTCAGGCAGTCCTCCGCGTCGTCATGCTCATTCTTGCCCTTTCGCTGGTATTTCTTGACATGCTTGGAAAACTCCGGCCAGCGTTTCTCCCAATCCTCCGGCATGATCACCTGCTCGCAGACATTGGTGGCATTGGATAAGATTCTGGCCTTCTTATTTGATCCCTGATGAAACCACGTGACAACCGTCCTGGTCCAGCGCCACTCTTTCAGTATCCTGATGACATTTCTGGCGAAACCGCGGCCGCCGTTGTTGCTCTCGATCAGCGCCTCTTTCACACCCTGGGTCTTCATGCGGCGTGCCGTCTCCGACTCCGTCTTTTCCATGCCCTCGTCCGTATAATACACATCCAGCAGATACGCATAGTTGTCTATGACACCAAAACAGATGCTGCACAGGTAGTCAGATCCTTCATCCGCCGTATCCGTATAGCAGCATATCCGCTCAAAGCTACTCCGATCGAGCGCCAACGGATCATAGGTTTTAAAACCTTGGACATACAGCCCGCCGGTCACGTCCACCGGCTGCTGCTGGTAGTTGGCCTCAAAAATCGCCTGACTCATCACGCGGCGTTTATCATTCCAAGACTTATAACTCAACAGTTCCGGGCACATCATCTTTCCAAGGATGTGCCCATCCTCGTCAAGTTCCTCTCCCTGATAGTAGGCACAGGGATATTCCCCGCAATCCCGGCAATGATCCATTTCCCGGCTCTTACGACAGTCTTCTGTACGGTAAATCTTCTGGGCGTTGGCGCAAGCCGGGTAGTTCAGTACATACCATTCCCCGCATTCCTCCTCCAGCAGCCGTCCGCACAGGTCCCGGGTGGACCACCTGGTCATGTTGACAATCTGATAACCTCCCTCCTCGACCCGGGAAATGAAGGTATCTGCATACCAGACATATTGTTCATCCAGCGTGGCATCGTTGAACGCCTCCTTGCTGTTTTTCACCGGGTCGTCTATTACCCCAAGTTTACAGCCTATGCCGGTGATCGTGCCTCCAAAACCTGTGCCCAGGTAAGAAAAAAAGCTGCCTAGCAGCGCCCACAATTTTTTGGCTGCGTCCCCCGGCTTGATCCGCACCCCCGGGAAGATATCAGAGAACACGGTCACTCGGGGATCCAGCTTGGTGGCGTCTATGCCGTCCCGGACATTGCTGGAAAACCGCTCCGCCAGGGTGTCATTGTAGGATACCGTGATGACGCTGTTCGTGGGATCTTTCCCCAGATACCACTGTTCAAACTCCGCTAGGCTGTAACTTTTGCCATGCCGGGGCGGGATATTGAGCATCAGCTTTTTGCAGACATGGTATTTTGTTCCCGTTTCCCGCAGCCCGGTAATCTCCTCTGACGTCGCAATATGCCACCCGCTCTCCGGGATCTGTCGAATGATCCGATCTTCCACCAGCGCCTGTAGGGTATTGGCGATCTCCTTTAAATGCCAGCGATCCTCCTTGTAGAATTTGGGGTTCTTCATCTTCTCATACGCCCAGAAACTCTCCCGGCCCGCCGCGTAAGGATCCCGGGCATCCGCCTTATGTACTTTGGCTTTAAACTCCTGTGCAATGCCCATTAAATCCCCCCTGAATCTCCCCAATGTCTATCTAAATGCTCTTACATTTTCCAGCCTGTTATGTTTCCCAAATCGAAAACAGGTGCCGACTTTATGATAATGCGCCGGTACCTGTCTCATATGTTGGTAGTCACTGCAGGTCTCCTGTACCTGCGCCTGGCCATAAGTCATCCCCCTGGCCCTGGCTGCCGCGTCAAACGCCAGGATATCTCTCTGGGGCCTGCGCTTTCTTGTTCTCTTCTTTCTTTTTATCAATGATACTTCTCCCTGCTCAAAATCAACGCCGCCAAGTCATGCTCCCTGCGGATGGTTTCTGCCGTTACGACACCCATGGCCCGGTACTCCCGGTTCTTCTGGCGCTTATAGTCTTTCCGGGCTGCCGCATTCCCCGCCTTGCGCCTTTCCCGCTCCTCCCGGTATCCGGGCAGGTTTTTCAGGTATGCGGATATACTCTGGCGGGTGACACCTGTTTCCCGGGTAATCTCTTCTATGGATTTATGCCTGTCAAAAAACGCTTCCCTAGCGGCTGCTCTCCAGCCCCCTGCATTTCTGCTTTCCATTTTTGTCCCCCTGTTTTTGGGCATGATGGTAGACTGCACGCTCTCACGTGCCGTTCAAAACTGTTTAAAGGGCATTTAAAAGCGCCTGATTCTTTTTTTACGGAAAATCCATCATGTAATATATATTTTGCCTGTATGGGCCTTGTGGCTCATTGCATTCGGGACAGTTCTATCTCCGTCTCCTGTGCCAGCGTAAGCAGTGTCTGCGCCACCTCCGGGTAGCGGCTGCCGATCTCCTCATAGACCTTGTCGGTGAACAGCCGCATAGCAGTGTGGATGGCTCCCTGTTCTTTCCTGGAGGTCAGTTTCAACCTTTCGTTGGCCACCTGGGCATTTTGAAGACTGGCTATGGACTTGGCGATCTTGGCTCGGTCTCCCGGGTCCATCTCATCATCCACCATGGCCTCCATGATCAGCTGGCTGGCCAGCAGGTTGTTGGCCTCGTGCAGTTCCGTGGCCGGACGGTCCACATTGTCTTCCGCCAGGAGTTTGGCGAACTCTTTCGCCACCCGCACCGACTCAAATCTAGCCAGGAACTTCCTGCCATAACGGCCCACGGAAGAGTAATGCACATCATAGCCATTTTCTTTCAGGTAACTGGATATGTCCTCATACTTCTCACCGCCCACCAAGCGTTCCTCCACCTCGCGCTTTACCTCCTGGGGCAGGCTGTCGATCTTCCCGTGGCTCCTGTTGCCCTGTTCCATATTCCCTCCTAGTCGCAGCTGATCCCGGCTGCCGCCCCGTTACCTTCCAGTACATCCGTCCCGGCAGGGGTGATGTGTGCCACCGTGCGCTCAATATGTAGTCGATGATTCTTAAGGCGTTCCACATATAAGAGGCCCTTTCCCTCCAGATAATTCATCTGAGTCGCCAGTTCCACCTCACTCACGTCTATATCCAGTTTTTTGAGTCCAGCCCGCAGTACCTGCAGGGATGCCCCCACCGGCTCCGACTGTGCAGCCAGCTTCAGGATCTCGTCCCTAAGCACTTCTCTCTGTGCCTGCTTTATCAGTTCACTCATCCAAAACCACCCCCACGTCCTCTATGTCTCCTTCCGCCAAATTTACTCCTGTCGGCGTCAGCCAGATCACGCTGTCCCAGTACTGCTCGCTTAGATTCACATGGATATAGCGTTTTCCGTCGCCTGCCAGATAATAAAACGCTTTCACCAGGTCTTCATCCGCTGTAAATCCCTTTGCCCGCAGACTCTGCCGCAGAACGGACAGGCTGATATCCGTGCCGTAATACCGATACAGGATCTCCACCACGTTGCCCCGCAGGAGCTTCGCCGCATTAATCCTCATAAGATCCGCCGCCATTTCTCACGCACACCCTTTCTTTGATAATCTCCTCAATCTTCTCCATCCGCTCGTTAGTCTTTGCCATGGACTGGTCAATGTTCCGCATGGTTGCCGTGATCTGGTCCATATTCTGGATCATCCGCTCCATGTTCCCCATCAGGATGGACTCACGTTTCTCAGACTCCCTGCGGATCATCTCCTCCCGCCGGACACCATCCTCAATCAGCTGCTGCTCCCTCCGAGCCCTCTCCTCCATAATCAGCTGCAGTTGCTTTTCCGACTCCTGCCGGATCAGCTTCTCCCTCTTGGCGGCCTCGTCCGCCAGCTGCTGCTCACGCTGCAGGAGCATCTCATTGGCCTTGTTCACCCGGGTATCATCATTCTTGGATTTCCAGATAAAATAGATGATGAAAACTACCAGCAGCACCGGCGTGATTCCGATATCCACTATATTTCGCATGATCTCCCCAAAGGTCATCTCATCTCCCAAGGATACCGACGCAGCAGCCCGGGCCGCCCTGTATAAAGTCGTGCCCGCGACTATACTTACCCATATATACATGCCATACCTCCGTCTCATCCCTTACGTTTCCTCTGTGATCTCCTCCAGAACTGTCTCCCGGTAGGCGGCCTTCACGCCGGGCAGCAATTCCTCGATCTTATCCCGGACATAGGCTTCCGTATCTGCCAGACAGCTGTCCAGATCCGCCTTGACCTGCACGTCCAGCATCTGTACGATCTGCTCATATGCCTCCTGGCCAAGCGCTTTTAACTCTTCCGGGGCCGCCTGTCCCGCTTTTACTTTTTGACGCAGCGCATAGGCTTTCTCCGATTCCATAACGCTGATCACCGTATTGGCAACTCCCTCCAGCACTGTGATGGCCAGCTTAAAGGCTGCTTCCTGGGCTGACTTGCCAGACGCCTCCGCCTCGCCGCGCAGTTTCTCTAAACCGGCAGCCGCGATCCTGCTGATCCTGACTACTATATAAGCCAACGTGTACAGCAGGGCCATCAGAACAATGGGTGTCAAAATTTCTTTCATTACCTGTAAAAACTCCCTCATGATAATTTCCTCCCTTGGTTTGACGGAATCAAAAAGCCGTATAAGGAGGTCTTTTCCTCCCTATACGGCTATGGTAGCACATGTCAACTGTATTGTTTTTTCCATCTTACTATTTTTCGCCAAGTGGCTGGCTGAAGAATTCCATTATGTTCATCTGCCCCGGTATATTGGCTTTTGCCTCCCTCTTACCCGCTCCCTTTAGCAGCATATCCCGGAGAATATTATATACTGTGGATTCACAGACGTCATACTTGGTAGCCAGCATTTTGATATTGGTTCCATCATACTCCTGGCGGATCAGGCTGTACTTCTTGTTTTTTACCAGATTTTCGATTTTGGGGGCATATATCGGATTTCCCGCAAAATATTTGCTCAGTTTTACAAGGTTCTCTATGCCGATCACTTCGGCGATCTCCTGATGCTGGGTTTCCAGATCCTCCATCTTCAACTCCCGCAGCAACTGTTCTTCAGATATCCTCATTATGTCACACTCCCTGTACCTTGTAAAGACGCTTTTTTCATCCGGGTCTTCATGTCTTTCAGCGCCTCTATGGCTCTGCCCGCCGTCTTACTTGTCAAGTACTGTAAGCTGTCCACTTTATACCGGCTCTTCACAAATGCCTCCAGCCGGCTCCAGTCTGCGCCGCCGGCAGGCGTTGTCCAGGCAATTTCCCTGAGCAGCGCTTCCAGAAATCGCTTCTGCTTGGCCGTTGCCATTCCCTTGGGAACGGACCGTCCCTCCAGTCGGTCGATTACCTGAAGGGCCTGGCTGCTGGATAGTTCCTTCAGACTGCCGCAGCCAGTCTCCGCATAAACCAGTTCATGGAGCAGATCATTGTCAATGGCCCGTTCCCGGCAGACGGCAAATATCTTGGCCCGCTGCGCCTTTGTCATTGCCGCCATGTTCATCCCACCTTTAATTCCGCCTGCTTGGTCTCATACCAGAAAGCATCCTCAACTTTAAGGCTCCCGCCCACTTCCAGGATCCGCTGCTCGTCATACTGCTTCAGAATGTCCTTATTGACTGTCTCCTTGACGCTGATACAGTCTTCCATACCCCTCTTGCGCAGGGCGGCGATCACCTTATCCAATGCCTTGGGCAGCTGTAACTTGGTAGATTTCCTGAATCCCACCTTTCCAAAAGTCAGATCTTTGGTCTTGCCGTCCAGCTGGTCTCTTTTGTCTGTAGTGAATTCCTTAATCAGCAGTTCCTTCTGCTTGATCTGTTTCTTATACTCCTGGACCTTCTCCTCATAGGCCTGCTTGATCGTGTCAATCTGCACGTTCATTCCTGCCTCCATCATGGCGATCTCATTCTGGGCCTCGGCGATCAACCGCAGTGCCTCGTTCACGTCATCCCAAGTCTTTAGTTCAGGTTGTTCCATCCGTACACGTTTCATCCTCTTGCTCCTCCTTCTTTCTATAGATTTTGTTTTCGGCTTCCTCGGGCGACAGGCATATGTTTGACAAGAGTACGGGGTGTTCCAGGATGTCCCTAGAATACCGCACGTATACATACGTATCTTGCCCTATTACCTGAAACCCAGCCACCTCACACGGGTACACTCTCTCGCCATACACTGTATAGGCCGTGTCACCTATAGCTACCGGGAAATGGTATGTCGCCTCTCCCATATGCCCTCCTTCCCCACTCTGCGTTCATACAGGCTTGTGACTGTCACCCTGGTGGGTGGCCGCATTAGAGAAGTGCTTTATATAGAACTTATTTGATCTTCTTGTACATTATTAGTAATCATGGTAAAACTAGGGGGCCGGGGAGAAACTATCATTCATTGGTTACCGAACTGAATCACATAGCAGAAACAAATGGTGTCAAGTTAAAAGATTAATTTCCCGATTTCCCAGGAAACAATCACTATTAAGCAAAAGAAAGCAGTCTCAAGAATTTCTTTCACTTTTTGCTTGATGCTGTCCTTATCCATGTATACTCCTCCCCCACTCTGCATTCATACGGGCTTGTGACCGTCACCCTGGCGGATGGCCGCATTAGGGGAAGCCCGGTGGGCTTCACCTTTTATAAGGCATTTTCCTGCGCCTGCGCAGTGACTGCAATTTTACCTTAAGCCGCAATACCACATGGCTCCTACGCCGCCTGACAAGTTCCTCTTCAAGCTGCTGGGTGCTGTAAGCGGCCAGCGGATTCCGATAGAACTCTTTCAATATCGCTTTCCTCCTCTCCTGTCAGTTGGCCAGCAACTCCTTCTCCAGCTGTTCAAAATCATACTTGTTTTGTTCAAATCTATTAAAACTGTTTCTCGGTCTGGCCGTCTCTGGTCCTACTTCCTTGCATCGCTGCAGGTTGCGCATGATTCCCAGTGTGTACCGCTCCGGGTAGCTGGGGTAATGCTGGATATGGATCTCCAGCGCCTGCCTGACCACGCTTTCATCAAATCTTTTCCACTGTGCCTCGACCTTTCCGATCACAGACAGGGATATCCTGCCGGACTTGCGGGTCTTCTTAACCAGGCCCCAGTATTTTTTCTTCAGTTCTTCCATTTCCATCCCTGCCACCTCCTATCCCGCAATGCCCATGTCCCGGATCACCTTGTTTAAGTTAGACGGATTGATCTCATCAAACACGCCGATGGTGTTAATATAAGCGTTGACCGCGCCCCGCAGACCATAATTAGTACGGCTGATCTGATGTAATATTTTCATAGATTCCTCATCCATCACATACTGCCCAAAAATCCGATCCATGTCATCTCGGGTATTGGTGGAGGTAGTAACCATCTTTCTGACACCGATCCGGGAAAACAACTGCGCATACTCGCTCTTATGGGTTCCCAGCAGCTTGGTATAAATCGACTCATTCCCTACAAAACAGATCCCGATACCTGTGCTGTCAGAAATGCTACGCAGATGCTCAATGGCCCGGACTGTCAAGTGCTGGGCCTCATCCACGATGATCACCCGCCCCGATCCTTTCAATTTGCTGATAATATCCTTGGTGATCTTCCTGTCTGTTCTCTCCCTGCTCCCCAGTTCATCTGCCAGCAATTCGTTAACTCCCGTTAAAGACGCATATGTAGGAATGATCTCAATCCCTATTGCCAACTGATTCTCCTTCAGGTACTGTTGTACCGCTGTGGTCTTTCCAACCCCGGCATCTCCATATGCCACACTGACCACGCCCCGCAAGTGGGCATAGCTGATCGCCTGTTTGACCATCTTGGTGACAGTAGTCTCCACATACTCCGGTGCTCTAGGAGCCAGCGTCTTTTGAGCCTGCATATCCATCAGTTCCGCAATCTTCTCCGTCACGGTTTCCGGGTTAGGATACTTCCCGTTTAGGTAGCTGCTCACCGCTGCGGAACTGATACTCAGTTTTCGGCTAAGTTCCGCCTGACTGATGTTCTTCTGGCGCATGTAATCCCTGGCCCACTTCACTGCCTCCTCATAACTAACGTTCTTTATGTCTTCGTTCATCTCATCTACCTATCCTTTCATTTTTTCCAGCATCCAGGAGTAGTCGATCATGTCCGCTCCCTCGCTGCCTGCTGCCTCGTCAAATTCTTCCATCCAGTGTCTCTCTTTGTAGCGGATCGGTGTAATAACAGCGGGGTCAAGCTGTGGCTCCCCTGCTGCCAGGTTCTGCTCGGCCTGCCACATGGTCAACGCCAATGCATCATCAACCTCTATCCTCCTCTGCTCTCTCCAGTTCTTAACCAGTCGCTCATAAGAACGTATCTGCTGCATCTTTTCCTTGACTTCTTCCACAGAGGCATAGTAACTGAGTTTTCCTTGCTGGGTGGCCATACAGAGAAACCGATCCTGCTCGTCATAGACTCGGACTTCATTCAGATCATCCGGATTAAAACGAAAATACACTTTCTTTCCAATGTGGTTGAACAACAATTCTTCTGAGTTAAACCATATATAAGCGTCATACATGGGCAGCCTCACTCCGGCACGCTGCACGGTGCAGGGCTTGCTGTTACGCATCAGCATCAGATTCAGCTCTTCAAGGGCCGCAGTACGTTTCTCTATCAGACATTTCGTGTATACCTCGTTCCGGCTCTTTCCGTACATGCCTGCCCCCACGCACTCCGTGAAGTTATATATTCCCTCTATGTACTTGTCAACGTACCTTACAAAGTCCTCTATTGGTGTAAAGTTCTCCGCATATCTCCCTGTGCGCTTCAACCGCTCTGGCCGCTCCGCTGGAGTACCGCCTGTATAACCCTCAAAAACTCTAGAAAAACATTCTTTTAGATCCCGAAATGCCCTCTCTATGATCTTAGATCTGGCGTTCCTGACAAGAGCGGTGTGAAAATCAATCCCCAGGTGCTGCAGGATTGTTGGAGCCTCATGTCCCCAGTCGGCGCTCTTTCTGTGCCCTCTGCCTCCGATATCGTGAGTTAGAAACTCTCGCCCATTATCCGCCAGGATCCGCTTGGGTATCCCGTAACGCTCAATCCCACGGCGCAACGCATAGAGCGTTGCCTGGCTGTTTGGCGTCATGGTCACATGCCAGCCCACCATTTTACGGCTGCGCACATCCAGAAATCCTGTCAGATACACCCTGCTGGGCTTTACTTTTTCCCCATCATTGATAAAAATGTCAAAAGTATGGTTATCACAGACCCATATGTCATTGCTGTTCAGATCTTCATAATCCCTGACAATATACTCACCGCATTTGTCTTTGAAAGCCTTTTCCCCTTCCCGGCCAAGAACGATTTCTGGTACGGGAATTCTCTTCTGAATCTCCCGTGAGAAAGTAGAGCGGTCTGCCATTGGGGGGATCTCAATATTATTTTTTCTAAAGTAGATCTCTGTAAGACGCATACACAGCGCCACCGTTTTTCTGGACTCATCTAAATAATACTCTTGGAACACGTTCCATACCTGGTCCGGAATTTTCCTGCGGTGACCGCCATGCTTGCCCCGCCGGTCCACCAGCCCGGCAGCCCCCATCTCCTGGTATGACCGATCCTTGCGTTTCATCTGCTGATAGTTGATTCCCGGCATACGCTGCCGCATGGCCTGGATAAACGCCTCATCCGCCTGGGCCTTGGTTCCATCGTAAGAGGCGCGGAACTCTTTCCACTCCTTCAGAATCTCCAGCCACTGCGCCGCCTCCTGACGCTCTGCCTCTGACAGTTCCTCCAGCGGGATCTGCCTTAACGGCTCCGGGTCCTGCTGTCTGTGCAGCCGGTCATACTTCTTTTTCAGCTTTGGATCCAGGCTGGACACCGGGATCAGGAAACTCCTGCCTCCTGCTCCGCCTCGGCCACGGGTCTCTCTGGCTGTTAATGTATCTGCTGCAATCATTCGGCGTACATGTTGCACTGTATAGCTTGATAGCTTTGCGTACTCCTCAACGGTCAGTTCTTCCACTTTTTTCTCTCCACCCTTTACATTCGGCATCTGATATGTTATCCTATCAGTGTCTTGAGTAACGCCCTCGGGCGATGGAGAGACATGGGCCGACATCCTGTCAGGGGGAGGCCCATTTTTTAATGCTGTTTTCATCAGTTCCTTTTCTCCTTTCCGGCCTGCCTCATCAGTGCCGGGCGGCCATTCCCGGCAGATGCAGCAAGGTTTCCCCTACCGCATTTCGGCAAAGTATGCTATAATCTCCTTACCAGCAATTAACAATACTGGAATATTTTGAAAGGAGAAAACGCTTATGGCAAGCAAAAACACCAAGCAGACCTCTGCCCGTGCTGCCTCTGCTGCTTCAAAAGTTCTTCGTGACGGTCGAACCAGCAAAGCATCAAAAACAGCAGCAGGAAGCGCACTTGCTCAGACACCTTCTAAGAAGGGAAAATAGTTTGACTGGTAAAAACATGGTGTAGGGCAGTCGCAATGCCCTGCACTTTGTTTTCATCCGCATTCAGTTCATCCAGTCCAAGCAGATCGAACACCGCATGTAGGATTTCATGCATCAATGTCTGTTCCTTAGCGCTTTGCACAAGTCCCCTGTCAATCCGAATCTCATTTGTCATATAATTGATCTTGCCCTTACAGAGTTCTTCCTTGTCTACCACATCCACCTCGTTCACTTGATAGATCACTCCAAGGATATTGATTTCCTCTATCATCTTGATCACCTCCTCATCGGCCTGCCATCATCAGTGCCGGGCGGCCATTCCCGGCAGACACGGCTTACGCCGTGTTTCGGCTCTTCTGCACTTTTCCCACTCTACGGATATATCCTGTCGATCATCTCCATCGCTGCCTCCACATGGTTAAATTCCATGCCGCTAAATTTCATATCGTCAATGACGTATCCCAGGCTGTCACCATCTAAGGGTGCTGCTGCCTTTAACGTGCAGATGGGATACCCCTGATGCCTGTATACTTCCGCATATCGCCCATCCAGATATCTTCCCGTCACCTTATCATTACCCTGTATCATCTGCATCCCCCTCTCATGTGGTCAAATAAGCCATCCTCGGCTCCACCACCGCACTCCTCCAGCAAGCGCCACACTCCACATCATCTTTATATTTGCACTTCCCATAATGCTTCTTGGAATATTCTGTCTGGATCTCAAAATCCTCCGGGCAAAAGCTCTCTATGATCGCGTCTTCAATCAAACTGATTCCCTGCAGTACTGGCTTCATCCTTGTCCTCCTTATATTTCAGGGCGATCTTCCCCTTGCTGTCATCCCACTCCGCGACATATCGTCCTTTTTTAGCCTTACCCGCCCGCAATGGACACCACCTGGGATGCGTTTTGTTCCTTGGATGTCCGTTGTTATCTGCCCGGCAGATAAAGCCCCGTCTCTGAGGACCAAATAACTCCACCGGCAGTTTATCCGCTTTCCCGTGGCCGCATATGAAAATTGGATTGCCGCCACTCTTCCGTTGGAACGGTTTCATATGCTCACAATCTCTACAGTCCATTTTCTGCCTCCTTACGCACTGATCCCCAGTACTTCACGTATCTGGTCTATATAATTGCTGCCCGGCCTGTCACCGGCAAAGATTGTGTTCAGATACTGTTTCTTGATACCCAGTCTGTTACACAACTCTGTCTGAGTCATGTCCAGTTCCATCAGTCTGGCTTTTACCTGTCTCTCAAAAGGCGTCATTTTCCTGGTTCTTCTCATCCCATCACCTCCGATCTATTCAGCCTGCCTCATCAGTGCCAGTAGGCCATCCCTGGCAGACGTAGCGGGATCTCCCGCCACGTTTCGGCCGTCTATATTTCAATGCTTGTAATGCCCATTCCATCCAGGTCAAACATATGTAGCATGTTACCGATCTTCACCACTTGAACATCCTTCCCGTTCCACAGTTGCAATTCAGAGGCGTTATACCTTATTCCTTCAAACTCTATGCTATGCCGATCCACGTGCCTCTTCACCAGAGCGGGCTTTGACATGTTATAGGTGCCACACTCAATCGTTACTCCCGCACGTCGTATAATCGACACGATATCGCCCCGTCTAACGATTGAGATTTCCTCACTGATGCAATCACCTGTTTCCTTCGATGAACGGGCATTTTCACACCTCATCAGCGCCTCAACATAACTCTTCATTCTCTTGTCTGCCTCACTGATTATCTGCTGTTCCATGATATTTTCCTCTTTTCTCCCTAACTTTTCCCGGCAGGGGCGGGATGGAATTATCTCAATAAGCACTTTATGACATCCTGGATCAGCGCTATACCGGAGTCTCCGGTTACATCCACCTGCTTGCTTCCACACTCATACACAATGGTTATGCACTTTTCCTTTCCATCCAGAATCAGGTCTCTAACGCCACTGCCTGCCCTGGTAATCTGTAGCAATTCCTTCAACTTCTGCACGATTGCCCTCTTGTCCTCTTTCATCACTCTGCCTCCTTTGCTATTTTCAGCCTGTCATCATCAGCGCCAGTAGGCCATCCCTGGCAGATGCAGCAGGGTTTTCCCTACCGCATTTCGACAATATGTGGTACAATTTCCTTACCAGTATCTGGCAATACTGGAATATTGCGAAAGGAGGATATCACATGCAAAGAATTTTTAGAAAAATCGGTTATTGCCCTACAATCAAGACTAATGTTTCTCTTCCCATTATCTACGTAGAAAATTCTCCATTTGGAAAGGTTGTATATGAAAAGGGCACATCCGATTGTCCTTACATAGCTACTGGTTTTGAGTGTTCCATTAAATGTCCCATTCATGAATCAGCCGAAGACATTATTGAGAATCCTTAGCAGGATATGAAGAGTCTGTCACACCCGTGGCAGATTCTTCATATTTTACCCGTACCTCAATGTTCTGATCTGATCCCTTATGGTGTATCACCATCGGCTCATCAATATACATATCGCAATAAATAAGATCCAGGCTCAGTACAGGCGGCTTACCTGCTACATGTTCCAATTTGTACCCCCTAACCTGGGGAATAACATGGCCATCTATTGCAATTTGGGTAAACATGCTACCTACATCTTTTTTGGTAGTGATCTCCACTCTCTGAAGGCCAACTGTGCCAGATTGCGGCGACTGTGGTGTCGCCTCGGCCAGCTTGTCCAGCGTCCTGCTATAATCCAGCCCCATGGACACTCTGTTCTGAATTATCTCCTCCTTGATCCTGTCTGACTCTGCCTGGGTCTGTCGGAGTTGATCGGTTAGATCCTGACTTCTTTTTGCCCGCCCGACCAGATCATAGAAGATAGTCATGCCGAAACTCTTATACAGTTCGGCCAACTCCTCCTTGCCGGATACGTCCCTGATCGCGGGGTGATACAGGTAGACCGTTTCGATGATCTCGTAGTCGCCATCAGATAATGCCAGACCGATCAGATCCTCAAACTCTTCTTTTCGCATCGCCTCTCTCCCTTCCCGGTTTTCTTCTTTATACATGTGCTCTCCTTTCCGGCCACTAAAAGAATCTCACTTTTTCCTTGTGCAACCTTTCCCATTTAGCTATAATGTGATTAATTAGTAAATCACTAAATATATAATATATCTCAAAAGAGAGTAGGTCAATATATTTTTACTCTTTTTTGAGATATTGTGCTTTTCTACAATAAATAGGAGGAACTTCATGGAAAGAGTATCCATTGGAACAAGAATTAAACAAAGGAGAAATGATCTTGGCCTCACGCAGGCTCAGATAAAGCAAGAAACCGGCATTTCTACTGGGAACATGAGTGAAATTGAAAATGGAATTAAACTTCCTTCTACTCCTGCTCTTATCTCATTATCTAACATTCTAGACTGTAGTATAGATTGGATTTTAAAAGGGAAATCTCTCAATAGAGATACGGAAACTGATCAAAGAGAATATAGGCTTCTGCATGGTTTTCGTAATCTATCAGAGGAAAACAAAGAAGAACTTATGGAAATATTAGAGATAAAACTCCGAAGATCAACAATGGTATCCGGGGCTAAAAACAAATTATCCATTTCCGAGAATATTAATCAGAAAAATATATCTTAGTTTTTTTGTGTTTAAAGGTTTATTAGTAAATCTTTAAACGCCTTTAATTGATGTTCAAATTAGATGTCATGTATCATATTTCATTTAGTTTTTATTGTTAAATCATTATATATAGTATATCGCTATTGATTGGGAACATTTTGAATACACTATTAATAAAGGTAACTTTGCACTCTCTTTATCGCAGTAAAAATGTTCCCAATATCTATCTACAGCAAATTATGGCCTTACCTTTTCCTTTATTTACGCCGTTTTTGATTGGGAACATTGCTACCAAGGAAAATATAAACATGTTCCCAATATTTTATTCCGTCTCTAAAGTCCAATTTAAACAACCTTTAAATATTATTTAAAAATCCCATTTTTCGCTGTCTTTAACATTCAAATTATTAAACGCTTTTTTAACGCAAAAAAATCGGGACTATTTCAGCCCCGATACACCTCTATTTTTCAGTGCGGAAAAAATGAAAATTTCTGTTTTTCAAATGCCCGTTTTCCTTGTATATTCGGCTTTTTTCAGCTTTTTGCACCTTTTTGCATTTTTATAGTTCTTAGTACACATTCACATTAATGCCCGATAAGGAAGTGCCTCCTGAAACGAAATGTCAAGGACTTTTAGTACCCCCTATCATTTCATTGCATGAAAAAAGCCACTGTAGATTATCGTCCACAATGGCTCTTAGGTCATTTGTATTTAATTCTCTTCACATAAACTCAGGTACAACCTGAAAGTTTCGTGTGTTCGACAAATTGAGATTCGTTGTTCTCTATATAACAATTCTATTTTCTTTCTAATGTATACCAAACATCTATTTCATCTTTAGAAGGTGCTTCCCACATGGATAATAATTTTCCCATAAGACCTTCATCCAGATAATAATCTGAACCACCTTCGCCATTTAATACCCTACAGTTTCGTTCTTCAATGTTTTTATTCCATGTTTGGTCATTAACATCAATGTAATGCCATTCACAATGAACATTCTGAGAGTGACAAAACTCGGTTAAGCTTCTTCTGTTTTCTAAGCTCCAAAAACCCCAATCTAAAATCACAGTACAACCTGTATTTACCAATTCCACCGATTTCCTCTTAAAATAGTTCCAAATTCTTAACGCCATTTCGTCGTGTTTCTCACCCAAATCATTATCAAACAAATCCTTTGTTAATTCATCGCATGATAAAATAACTGCGTTCTCTTTTTCTTTTATTTGATTGGCGTAATAGGTTTTTCCGCAACATATTTTCCCACAGATTGCTATTATCTTTGCCATAAACATTTCTCCTTGTCTTATATAAATTCAAGTTTTTTGAGCTATTCTTCATATTGGAAGTTATTATATTCTTTTTAAATTATCAATTCTTTCCGAATTCTCAGAAGAAGCCCATTCCTTTAATTTATCACAAGGAAATTCCGGACATTTGCCACAATGCTCGTGATTTTTTTCTTCATTACACTTGTACAATTCGCATTCACCTCAAAACACATTGCCCTTTATTTCCTTGCAACCTTTACAATTTTGTTCGGTTTTGAATTTACATGCATCACAATCAATTCCAAAATGTTGTCAATAATACTGTTCGATATAGCCGTAGGCCTTATCAAACACTTCTTTGTCCTTAATTTTGTATTTTACCCATACGACACTCCTGAGAGCCTTTTTCACTTCCTGCCGGCCGGCATTTGTATCCTGCCATCCGTCGAAGCGCACAATCTTGACTATATCGTCAATGTCCGCGACAATACGTTCCACAATAATAGGTGTATTGTCATTTTTCACACCATTGAAGAGTTCCGTAAGCGCCGCCTTGCCCTTGTCAATTTCTTCTTCCGGCACCACTTCCCGTTCTGCCTGCACGGCATCTCTGGCCAGTTCCAGCAGCAATTTCAGAAATTCAATGCTGTTGACCAGGCCCTGCTCATGTTGTTCCCGGAGTTTTTCCAGACGGTCTCCCAATTTCACGAATTTCGGATCATCCCCATGTTTCTGTATTCTTGCCACCAGATCGATCTCAACTTTCCTGGCCAACTTTTTTACATCCTGCTGTCTTGCAATAAATTCATCGATCAAATCCGCATCCAATGTGAGTATTTCCATATCATCGTGCACTTTTCCCATATCCAGATTGGAATGTACAAGTTCCATGGTCTTTGCACCCAGGGCCGCCCATATAAGCCCGCCGCTGTTATTGGTGGGCTTCACCGATTCGTATACCTTGGACAGCCATACATACTCCACCTGAAACGGTGCCAGAAAAGGATCCGGCGACAATGCGTTCCACGCACGATTCAGCACCCTGTAATCCGCACCGAACTCATCCTTTTCCCTGCTGGTGGGGAGGCACTCCTGCGCGGCCATCAGTCCTTCCCATCCCTCCACGGTGCGATCCACCCCCATGAAATAACTCAGACATTTTTTCACAAGCGCAGGAACCGTTTTCTTGACCTCCTCAATATTGGTGACAATTTTTTTCATGCCGGCCTCATCAAAATTAAGGGCCTTTGCCACATTGTCAAAGATACCAATATAATCCACAATCAAGCCGCTGGTTTTGCCTTCGTCATAGGTGCGGTTTGTCCGGCAGATGGCCTGCAATAAGGTATGATCTTTCATCGGTTTATCCAGATACATTACCTGCAAAACAGGGGCATCAAAGCCGGTAAGCAATTTGGAAGTCACAATCACAAGCTGCAGCGGATCGTGGGGATCACGAAAACGGTCAAGGACTTTGGCCTCTTCCTCTTTGCTGCGCCTGAACAGCTTATATTTATCCTGCTTATCGTCATTTGTATCCATCACGATTGTGGATGCCTTTGTGCCCAACAGCTTGTCCAATTCCTCCTTGTATTTCAGGCAGCACTCCCTGTCATATACCACAACCTGGCCCTTGTATCCGTTGGGCTTTATTTTTTCGGTAAAATGTCTCGCAATATGCGCACAGACTTTGTGGATGCGTTTGGGATCGTACATGATCGCCTGTATATTTACACGGGAAGACAGCTCCGCCCGCTCCGACTCCGTCAAATGTTCCGTCAATACATCAAATTCCCGGTCCAGCGTTCCCTTGTCAACCCGCATGTCAATCGGAACAGGTTCAAAATTAAGCGGAAGTGTGGCATTGTCACGGATAGAGTCGGAAAAGGAATACTTGCTCATATAGCCGCTGCGGTCCTCCTCCGCCCCAAATGTGTGAAATGTATTCTTATCCAGACGATTGATGGGGGTGCCGGTCAGCCCAAAAAAGAACGCATTGGGCAATGCTTTACGCATTTTTACACCCAAATCTCCCTCCTGGGTCCTGTGCGCCTCATCAACCATAACGATAATGTTATTCCGCAGGCTGAGTTCACACTCCACTTCCTGAAAGCGAAAGATGGTGGTAATAAGAATCTTGCGAATGTCCTGCCGCAGCATGGTCATCAACTGTTCTCGGCTTCCGGCAGACTCCAGATTCGGAACATCAGAGGCGTTGAAGGTAGCTGTAATCTGTGTCTCCAGGTCCAAACGGTCGTCCACAATAATCACAGTGGGATTCCGCAGTTCCGGATGCATGCGCAGCTTCTGCGCCGCAAACACCATAAGAAGTGATTTCCCGGAGCCCTGAAAATGCCAGATCAATCCCTTTTTGGGATAACCCGCCTTCACACGCTCCACCAGCATATTGGCGCCCTCATATTGTTGGTAACGGCAAATGATCTTGTACTTACAAAACTTCTTATCCGTTGCAAACATGGTAAAATATTGAAAAATATCCATTACTTTTTCCGGCTTGATCATATCTTCAATGCTGATCTGTACGTCCGCCAGACAGCCTTCGGCTTTGTGGTCAGCGGTATGCCAGGGGCCCCATTTCGCCGCCGGCATATTGACGGAACCATAGCGATAGGCTTTTCCCTCTGTAGCAAAATTAAAGACATTCATTGTAAACATCTCCGGGATACTTCTCTCATAATCGGATATGTCCATCGCCCCGTCCAGCCAGGTAACCGCTGCGCGCACCGGGGTCTTCAGTTCCCCAACCGCCATCGGAAATCCATTGACCAGAAGAACTATATCCAGACGTTTCCCGCGATATTCCCACTGATTTGTCACAACATATTCATTTTGCTCCAGCCTGCCATTGATTTCTGTCCCAAAGAAGTCAACGGAAACCTGCTGCCCGTCCTCTCCAAACGGATAAGAATTGTTGTCGAAAACCATGGTCTTAAACAATTCATTCTGGGTGACAAGGTTGTGCTCATTTGTGGACAGAATGATGGTACGCAGCTTATGGATCACTATGTCGGCAAAAGATTCATCTTCGGCGATCTCAGGATTCAGACGAATCAGGGCGTCCTTCACCATGGACTCCACCATAACATCGCCATTCTTGCGAGGCAGATCTCTAGGAGCCATATAGGTCCAGCCGTTCCTGCGCAATGTTGAAATAATCATTTGTTCTGTGGTGTTATCCTCGTTAAACAAGGTCTGGTCCCCCTTTCCTATTTGTGACTGCATTTCTATGCTTAAGGTTGAAATATATTCTGCTTTCTTACTTTGTAGAATCCTGCTTCTACCTGTTCCTTCATCCCAGATTTTCAGATAATATCCGCTTGTATGTGGCTGTCAGTTCAGAAAGTGCTTGTTCCAGTTCGGATTTTGATTTGTCGGTCTGGTGGACGAAGGCGGCAAATTTCTGTTGCTGCTCCATGGGTGGCATAGGAACTTTTAATGTTTTTGCTCTTGCAATTAAAAAATGACTAACAGTTGTTACACCCAGTGTAGCTTCAATTTGATTCATCAGCACAGGCAGTTTCATACAATACATAAAAAAAGTTGAATCAATATCTATTTTTTTTCTGAACCGTAATATATCAGCATCTTTATAATAGAATCGTTCTCCCGGCTTGACTTCATAACATTTTCCAATGGTACTGGTTGCAGAAACCATAATATCACCAGCCTGTGGGATGCCATCCGACTCGCACAAAGAAGCATATAGTTCATCTGAGACAAAGAAATCATTATCTGCGGGCTGATTCATTGCCAGCCGCACCATATCCCTGACTCTCAAAAAAGGTATACCCGAGTCCCTCCATTCTGACTTTAGTATACGCTTACTAGATGAAATATTGAAAACCTCATCCATCTGAATTACAGGATAATTCAAATCAACTAATGCATTACCTCCAAACATCTCCTCAAACCGCGCCTTCACCAGCTTATCCGTTGCATCCAGCAGCTTTTTATACGACTCAACCGCATCATTGATCGCCCATAGAACTTCGGCTAATTTCCGCTGTTTATCCAAGTCAGGCAGTTCAAATTCATATTCTTTTAAATGTTCCCACTTGACACGTGGGGAAAGAGATCCTGCAGATTTGCTAACCGCATAATCAAACAATGCGTCATTTTGAATAACAAGCGGTAAAAGTTCCGGCAATATCCGATTTGGTATTGCTTCAATAACTATGATGTCGCCAGAGCAAATACCATCAAACGGAGCAATCACAGCCTTTTTCAGATACGCTCTTCGACGACCAAATAAAACATTCCCTTTACGAAACATCTTTGTGAATGAACTGTCACCGCCATTATCCCATTTGGTAAGTGTTATTTCCTCTGATCTCATGTGCTCCAATCCAACCGTTGGATACATACCCCTATTCACCTTGCAGGACTCTTTGTGTTCTATTGCAACATCCCCTAACACTACCCTACTCATTGCTCCTCCCCCCTCAACATCTCCGTCAATTTTTCATAATACACTTTCATTCTCTGGGAGCGCGCCTTCCAGTTATCATATCGTTCCTGCAAGGAATAAATTTCTATCTCAACCGTTTCAGGCGCAGGCTTTACATAGAGCGGTATACTCAGAGAAAAGTTGTTTTCCTCAATGTCTTTAATCGTAACCACTCTGGCAAAATCAGATTCATTGACATACCCCTGATACGCGTCGGCAATTTTACGGATATGCTGCTCCTCCAAAAAACTCTGAGCGTTCTTTCTCTCCACTTCCCTTACCGCATTAATAAACAGTACCTGTCCTCTTCGCTCCGGCCGCTTTGTGATGCGGCAGATTAGGATACACGCCTCCATGGGAGAATTGTAAAACAGATTGGGACCCAGACCGATCACGCATTCCACATAGTCGCCTCTGACCAGCTTTTCCCGCATGGCGCTCTCCTCATTGCGGAAAAGCACCCCATGGGGAAACAGAATCGCACACCGACCGGTTTCCTCTTTCAAGCTGGCCAGAATATGCTGCAAAAAAGCATAGTCCGCACGCCCCTGGGGCGGAACCCCTAATATATTTCTCCCATATTTGTCTGAGGCGAAGGCTTCCCGGTTCCACTGACTGATGGAATAAGGCGGATTGGCCAATACCAGATCAAACTGTTTCAGCCTTTTTTTCTCTATAAAAGCCGGCGCCGACAGGGTATCGCCATTTACCACCCGAAAATCCTCTATGCCGTGAAGAATCAGATTCATGCGGCCAATGGAGCAGGTCAGAGCGTTAAACTCCTGTCCATACAGAGACACATTTCTCCACTCCAAACCGTTTTGCTTCAGGTAGGCTATGGATGAAATCAGCATTCCGGCACTTCCGCAGGTTGGATCATAGATCGCTTCTCCCGACTTCGGTTTCAAAATCTCTGTCATAAGATGGACCACCGTCCGGTTGGTATAGAATTCCTGTGCCGTGTGCCCGCTGTCGTCCGCAAACTTCTTGATCAGATATTCATATCCGTTTCCCAATTCGTCCTCCGGGCAGTTCTGAAGGGAAAGGGTTTTGATGCTGAAATGCTCTAAGAGATCTTTCAAAAGTCTATCCGGCAGTCTGTTTTTATTTGTCCAGATTCGTCCTTCTCCAAAAATCCCTGTAAGTTTATTTCCATTTGCTTTTTCAATCTCCCGAAAGGCTGCTGCGATGGCTCTGCCTACGTCCTGCGTCACATTCCTGACACAGTCCCAGTGATACCCCTCCGGAATCACAAAACTATGGGTTTCCTCCCATTCTGCCGCCTCCAGGCCGTTCTCCGCTATGGCTTTCTCTGTTTCCTCCTCAAATACATCATTCAGTCGCTTAAAGAACAGAAGCGGGAAAATATACTGCTTATATGCGCCGGCATCTATATTATTTCTAAGCAAAGTGGCAGCCCCCCACAGATATGACTCCAGTTCCTCCTGCGTAATCATTTTACTCATGAACAAATCCTCCTTCAATCAGCAGCCTCTGTACCTTTTCCTCGGCCACCCGCACCTCTTCCAGAGCCGCAAAGTACTTGTCCCGTACCAGAGCTGGAGAAAGCGTCTCCCGCTCTCTTTTCTCTATGTATTTCTTCACGCTGAGATCAAATCCTCCCTTTTCCAGATCTTCTATGCTTACAATCTTGACCCGTTCTGTCACATCCCGATATTCCTCATAATATTTCAGCAAAACCTCCATATCTTTGAGAGAAATTTCATTCTGCGCGCGCTGCGCCGTATATACCTCTGTTCCGTCGATCAGGCAAACCCGACCGATATGATTATGCTGCTTTTTATTTTTGAGAAAAACAATACACGCAGATACGCCGGTGCTGTAAAAAACGCCGCTGGCAAGGGTGATCACTGCTTCTATTTTATCCGATTTTATCAACTGTTCCCTGATCTCTCCCTCTTTACCTCCATGGAACAGAACTCCCTGGGGAAGCACCACCGCACAGCGTCCCTTTTTAGAGTCCATGGACTTTATCATGTGCTGCAGCCAGGCGAAATCCGCCCGGGAATCATTGGGACAGCCCCAAATATTGCGGCCATATCTGTCATTTTCGAAGGGAAGCGCTCCCCATTTTTTCATGCCGAAAGGAGGATTTGCCAACACACAATCAAAGGTTTTCAGTTTTCCTTTTTCCAAAAAAAGAGGGTCCCGCAGCGTGTCACCCTTCCTAATCTGAACATCCTTTGCACCATGCAGATACAGATTCATTCTGGCGATAGCAGATGTTGAAAGATTATTCTCCTGGCCGAATATCCTCCCATATGTCATCTGATCATTCCTGATATGCCGGATCGCTTCAATCAACATCCCGCCTGTCCCACAGGCCGGATCATATACAGTGTCTCCGGCCCTGGGATCCAACAGCTTGACCATCAATTTTACAATGGTTCTGGGCGTATAGAATTCGCCTGCGTTTTTCTTGGACATATCCGCAAATTTTTTGATCAGATATTCATAACTGTCCCCCATGATATCGGCAGGATAATTTTGGTTGCCCACTTTCACCAATGACATATGCTCAATGAGATTTTTCAGCCTCTGATCATCCAGCTTATTTTTGTCCGTCCATGTGGCATCATCAAAGCTGCTGAACACCCCGGCTAAAGTATCCGGATTAGCCTTTTCGATCCCCGCCATGGCGTTCACGATGGCTTTGCCCACATTGGTGCCCACTGCCCGCACATCCTCCCAGTGACATCCTGCCGGTATGATAAAAGAATGCATCTCTTCCGCCTCCGCATATTCCCTGTCCCCGCCGGAAAAGTATAGCGCCTCGGCATACTCCTCCTCATAGACATCGGAAATCCGTTTAAAAAAGAGAATGGGAGTCACATAACTCTTGAATTCATCCTGGTTGATGGGCCCCCGCAAAATATTACAGGCCTCAAACAAATGGTTAAATAGCTTCTTGCTGGTGGTTTCTTCCGCATTTAACTCGGAATCTCTCACATCCGCGTCCGCGATGTCCATGGCCGATTTAATCATTTCTCCTTTTCCTCCTGTTTCTTTCACCCTGCGCGCTGACTTTCTTATGACCGGAACACAAATCTCTTCTCCAACTTTCTTTTCCATGAACGGAGAATACTTGTTTTCAAATGCTATTACAATCCCTAAAAGTTCCTCGTCCAAAAACGTCAGCGCATGTTTTCTTACCCTTGCAGGCACTCCATAGTAAGCCTCTGCCACCCCTCCGGTTATCGCCGCAATCGTGCCGCTGTCGCCGCCTATGGAAACCGCGTTCCTGACCGCATCTTCAAAACCTCTTGATTCCAGAAATGCCATCAGCGCCTGGGGCACCGTGTTTTGGCATGTGTTGCTGAACTCATATGTATACCTGATGCCGTCCAGTGTAAAATTCATGGGATAATACTTCTTATCTATATAGTCCCGAATCTCCAGAATACTGCTTCCGGCACGTGCCATATATATGGCGGCTGCAACAGCCTCTGCTCCCTTCATTCCCTCCGGATGGCTGTGGGTAATATCCGTTATCACTCTGGCCATCTGCCTGGCCTCGTCCAAACCGGAAGCGGCAAACCCGGCAGCGCTCACCCGCACGGCCGCAGCGCTTTCCCCACTGTTATACGGCCTGGAAAGTTCTGCTTGTATCCTATTATACCGTTCTTCTCCGGTTCCAAAGCGGGAGTGCCTACTGCCTATACGCCGAATATATTCCGCCGCATTGATACGCAGATCGCTATGGTCCGGTTTGCTCATCAGAATCGCCTGCGCCAATGCTAAAGTCATAACGCTGCGATCCGTAAGAAAACACTTATATGTGAGAAATTCAAATTCTTTCCCTCTCTCTTTATTTCGTCCAAATCGGGAACCCACCAGGTCCCCCACTACCGCTCCGATCATTCTGTCCCACCTGCCTGGATTTCATTTTGCAGTTTGGCAATGGCCGTTTTCCATCGCTTTTCCGCTTCCTTTATACTTTTCTGATAGTGTTCCAGTTCTCTTTGGTATTCCTCCGAGACTTTTTTTTGACTCTCTAACGGCGGGAGGGGAATCTCCAAATTCTTCAAATCACCATAGCTAATATTCATTGCAGCCGCCCCCTGCTGCGCAGAGGCAAGCAGTTTATTTCCCACCGGACTGTCAAGAAAGAGTTTTAAGTAAGTCGCCAAAAGCCGGCTCTGATCCGGACGAATCACGATGAGATTTGCTGAAGCGATACATGTGTAGCCCTGTTCCCTGAATACCGCCATGCGCATTGTAGTCCCCCGGGCCGGCAGCAACAGATCCCCCTCCCGAAGAACATAATTTGCCACCTTCCGCTCAGATTCTTCCGTATGTTCCATCCCCCCGTAGTCAATGTCATATTCACGGAGATTGGAAATAGTTACCACGGCAATATTTCCATTGGGATCCTTCCTGCTCACTGTACGGCCTCGAAATACTTCGGCTACATCTCCGAGCATCACTCTCCGCATTCCGAAATATTTTTGCCACTCTTCATCCTGGGCGGCAAACATCTTGTCAATATTCCAATCGCCCTGTTCCTCCAGTTCCTCTTTCATGATAAAAGTCTCATCCGCCAGCAAAAAACTCCCCGGCAAATGCCCCTCAGAACTGCTTTCATATGTTCCAAACTCGTACTTCCGTATCATAATATCATCTGTCTGACCGGCTTTTATGGCAAAAAGACAGGTTTTTATCCCGGTTTCCGCAAATATTCCCGTGGGCAGTTCCGCTATCTCTTCTAACTTGTACATTTGCTGCACGAACTCCCGAAGTTCTTTTACATTACCGGAGGCAAAGGTCAGCCTTGCGGGAAGTACAATTACCAGTTTTCCATCCGTATGCAAATGCAGCAATAAATTCTCCAATGCCACCATTCCATACTCACGGCAGATGAACTGCTGATCTTTTTCCGTGAGATTGCGCCCGCCAAAAGCAGGAACGGATAATATCAGATCAAATCTCTCGTTTAAAAATTCGTACTCATACACACTGCTCAAAACCACCCTTACATTTGCATCTCCCTCAAACACCTTCTCCAAAATGGAAAAAAATATTTTGTGCTGTGTGGTGATGACATAGGCACATTGGGGAGACAGCTTTACCAGCAACTTTAAGTAAGGCGCAAATTTCTCACCTTCCACAATCAGCACACGGTTTGTATCCGGTTGAAAATGTTTTTGAAACAATTCTATCACGGCAGGCCGAATGTGCACGACCCCCATGGATTTGTCTTTGAGTGACCCCATCAGTTTTTCCCATTCTATTTCGCCGGTTTGCAGCAGGGCCTTATACATTTCGCAGAAAGACCATGGACTTTCAAAGGGATTTCTCATTTTATTGGCATCCGCAATCCGCAGCATTGTTTCATAGGCTTTATGTTCGTCACCTTCCCCGCCCTCGCGCTTAAGTTGTATATTTGTATCATAAATCAACAATGCTCCCCTCAAAAACTCCCTGCCGCTCATCCTGTTTCCATAAAGATCATACATGCTCTCAATATCATCTCTTTGTCTGCCCATAGCCGCCTCCCAAATAAGCTACTTTACTTATTTATACGTATCTTATCAAATTCCAAGGTAATTGTCAATAATATTTATTTTTGATATTTAAATACCAAAAATAAATATTTAATGTTTAACCTGCTCCTACATGTCTGTTTTTCTACCTGCATAATAAACTAACCTGTTTAATTACATAAAGCCACGCCTTTGCAGCACTCCAGTTAAGAGCCAACAAAAAACCTCCCTCAGATTTTTTTCAAGGGAGGCTCATTGCCATTAATCTTACTACACTCATTATGCAAAAAATCCGTCTCACACCACACATCCATGAGAGATTAGCTTTTGCTGTATTTCTGACAAACAGCTGCAATTCAAGACATCCAAATCACTTCTTAGATACTGACATGCAAAATCTCTTAATTTGCTTCTTCTTGCAATTGGTTCAAAACAAAATTCTTCTTTATCAAAAATCTTTCCGTCAAAAAAACCTCTGATAAAGCGTTCTTCATTATTTCCACTATGCAACAGTTGATCTATTAAAAAAGTCCCCACAAATCCCATATTCCTTAAATATTCTTGAATATCTGCTTCATAGTCAAAAGGAGGTTCACTGGTTTTCATAACAATGACAAGTTTTATATCCTGTTCTTCAACCTTAAAAATCTTAAATTCATTCATCAGTCAATCTCCCTTCTGTCAAATAATGTTCTGACTATTCATAATATTCATCTATCAGTGCCAGCGTTCTTTTTATTAGGCTACGAGCCTCCTCTACGTCTAATAGCCTGGTTGTATCCAAGGGATCCATGGGGTTATCCCAATGTGACAATTCGTGTCTGTTACTGTTGAAAAAAGTATAACACTTACCTATATAATCTGCTTGTTCAGTCGTTGCTGTCCCCATTCTGTCGGAACACAGTTTGTATTTGCCACTAACCTTCTTAAACATGTTGTATTTAATTTTTTTACATTTGTCATCCGTAATAATATTTGACGCTATCAATATCATTTTCAAATGACCATCAATAGCCCTAATAACCGGCTGTGCAAGAAATGTTCCATCAAACAGATCTCCTGTCAACTTCAAATTACATACTGCCTGATGTAAGGTGCGGGACATCTTTTCCGGCAACTTATCATATGCATTAGGCATATATTCCTGAAACTCCGATCTCACTTCATCCTTATTTATATCAATATTGTAAGAATCCTTATATATCTGAGGCAGTCTTTCGACCTCCACAAGTTCTACCACATAAGCCACGAATGTTTCAAACAGCTTCTTGGGCTTTCCTTGTATTAAAACCTTATTCCCTTTATCAAAATGCGTAATAACAATTCTTTCATTATTATCTATCTTAAGTGAAACTGCATGACCATATTGATTAGGTTGCTCCTCCTTTTGAAAATTAGACATAGAAAATTCTTCTTGAATAATTTCGATGATTGTTTCTATATCAGACCATAAAATATTCTCAACAGTAAACCAACAATCACCTTTTTTAATTTTAGATGTTCCTTTTCCGTCCTCTAAAGCAGTTTTCGTCATAGTACCCTCCCATATTAATCTTTATTTTTCTCTTGTTAACTCGCTTTTTCTTACATTTTCTTTTTTACATAGAGAAGTTTTCTAAGTCTACGCCATTCCCCTTGGCCATAAATCATGAATAATGGGATATTTGGGGTACACTTAATAAGACGTCGTCTCTTTGTGCTATGATTGGCCTCTCTAATCCCCAACTCCTTACGGCAGCCTAACCTCCAATATTAGAAATTTTATCATATCCCTTTAGGGAAGCCATTGTTTTTACCATACTCTCATTCTTGAGCAGAGAATACCTAATAAACATAGCATGTCTCTTAGAGTTTATCAACTTGTTTTTACAATGTTTAAATATATTTAAGATATCTTATGCTTAATTATATTTTTCAAAAACAAGCCTGCAATATAGTCTTGTTTTTTTGCATCACTCCAAACAGAAAATCTATTTCCCGCAGAAATATGTCCTTGTGACTTCCGATATGGGAAGAACTAATATCCAGGACAGAAAATGAAAGTGCTTCTTTAGCTTTAACTCACCAAATTCTTTAGTTTAGAATCTCAGTCTTTGTCCTTCTGGAAAATATCATATCATAATTCTGCAGGAATGGAACCTGTTTTCTGTGGTATTTGAAATTTGTGCATAGCACAAAAGCCTCCCGAAGGGAAGCCTTCAGAGCCATATGATGTCCGGCAGGTCAATCCCGCAGCGGGATCACCTTGTGGTGTGGTACGATGCGTCCCCCGCAGCGCTTGCATTTAAGGATATCCACGCCCCAGAGCTGCTTTATGAAGTGATATAATAAAGTTGTAACGGGAGTAGCTAATGAAGTATAATAAAAATCACAAGAAAAAAGGTACTCATTATGCCGCAAAGCTACACACCCGAATTTAAAAAGAAAATCGTTCGCCTCCATGAGGAGGAAGGCCGCACCTATAAAAGCATCACTGCCGAGTATGGAGTGTCCAAGGCCAGCATCTCCAAGTGGTGCAGCGAATTCAGCAAAGAATGCCAGATGAAGGCCCAAGCCAATCCTGATGCCCCAAATGAAATGGAACTTATGAAAGAGAACCTCCGTCTGCGAAAGGAACCGGAAGAGGCCAAAAAGGAGAATCTCTTCCTAAAAAAAGCGGCGGCATTCTTTGCGAAGGAAATCGATTAGAGGCTTATCGGTTCATTGACCAACACCATAAGAAATACGGCGTCCGCTGGCTGCTGAAGCAGCTGGGAATCTGCCCGAATGCTTATTGCAACTACCGGAAACACCGGAAGGCGGATTATCGTGCCCCAAAAGCAGAGGTCCAGGAGCAGATCAGGGATATCTACCACAACCATAACGGCGTGGACGGTTACCGCAGCATGACAGCTTATCTGGAACGCAGGGGATACCGCTACAGCCGCACGACTGTCCATAAATATATGAACTGGGAACTTGGCCTGCTTCTGAAAAACGGAGATGTGCGCTATAACTGCACCATCATAGACCTCCATGACCGCAGCGTGGTGGCCAGCATTACGGACCGGCGGATTACCAGCGACCTTGCGTCCGTACCCTGCGGAAAGCCCTGGAATCACAGCCAGGGCCCAAAGAAGGGCTGATCCTGCACAGCGATCAGGGCTCCCAGTACACATCAAAAGCATTTGTGGAATTCTGTGAATCATCTGGTGTGACTCAGAGCATGAGCAAGGCTGGATACCCATACGACAACGCACCGATGGAACGGTACTTCAACACTCTGAAGAACGAATGCACCAATCTGTATGAATTCAGGACGGAGGAGCAGATGTACCAGACAGTGGAGGAATTCGCCTATGCCACTTATAACCATGTGCGCCCCCATTCCTACAACGGGTACAAGACCCCCCTTCGAAGCACAGTGCACCTAGTGACAGGTACATGGCACCACAGCCTGTTCCAAGATTCCGAGCCGGAGGAAGGAAAGCAGGTAGATTTTTTTTTGCCACAAATATTACAAAAAAGCTTGACCATTACACACTCTCCACCGTTTACGGAATATTTGACGCTTACCACACTTTCCCAGGATTGTACTTCTTCCGCCGTTCCACTCCCAGGAGCCAGACATGCAAAGAGCGCATGCCTGGCGATTCCAGACCTGCGCCCTAGCAGGGAGAAACGTATGCCTCCGCTTTGACTTCGACACACATTTTCCCCGGACTTTACTTTTTCCGTTGTTCCACTCCCTAAGATAAGACATGCCTGACAGCTTCTAGCCTCTACACATACCTTGGCTTATTGCTCTATCCAGGCTTCCTCTGCTTTGAACAAACCTGACTCGCTATCGAATGACACTATAGACACCAAATCTCCGACCCAGTTTGAATGTTCATCATCACCCCACATGTATTGACGCACTAGGAGTTTCTTTTCTCCATTATACTCTATTTTATCAATATCATATATGCTGTCAACATTCCAATCAGGCTCTATATCAACAGTTATTGCATCTATGGTATCTATCATTCTCGCAACAACGCCGTCTTCTTTAAGCCAAAGAACATATAAGTCATGCGTCCCCTGGCCGCCGGCCCCATGTGAATCAAACAACAATATCAATTCCTCATTAGTATCCTGGTCGATGTCCACCATTTTCATTTTATCAAACGAAGCATCATATGTTTCGCTTATCGAAAAACCAGATTCGGTATTCGATAATTTGACCTCAAATTTAGAAATATATTGACTTCCCTCTATCTCCGTATTCTCAATCTGGATGGTATCATCAACTCCATCTTTGTTCAAATCAGTGACAAGCATTCCTGTTGCCAATAAATCTCTGCTCCAGGTCGCAGAATCATCCTCAACAAATACTATTTGGGACTTATTGAAATGCTCATCTTCTTTATTTGCCTGTTCCGAATTTCCACTGTTCCTTTCATCACTGTTTGAATTACAGCCCGCCATGGCTAATACAATGAAAACACCTAAAATAACACATATATTTTTCTTCATTTCCCACTCCTTACAATTCGTTTTTGTTATCATCGAAGAAGCGGATCGCGCCGTCCTTTGACGCGCTGGAGGAATCATAGTAGTATTTCAGCAAATCTTTGTATGTGGTCGCCACATCGTTATTATATAACCAAAGCGCTCCGTTTTGCTTGAACTCTCCACCATTTTTATACTTTGACTGGTCTGAATTAACACCCGCTTTATAATATGCCGCAAATATTGCACCGCCATAACTTTCCATCCACACGCTTTTAACAGCATCATAATCTTCAGTTACTTTTGTATTTTCGGATACCTTATCCGGTTTATATGACTGTTGCAAATAATTTAAATCGTATCCCTCAGTAGGATTTTTGGGTATAATTAAGTAATGCCATGTAAAAGTCTTTACCGCAATAGCCTGCGCCTGCCTGACCTGTCCGTCAAATGTTTTTCCTCTTACTTCTCCAGCCAACACACCTAAACAATAATCATGAAAATATATTGACTCGATATTACCATCTGCCTTTTTTAATCTTACTTGTGTTGTACTTGTCGGAACAGTCCGCTGGTTAATGACTTCATAAGTAGAAATTCCATCTTCTTCACCTATATGCGCAAACACTTCACCATTATAATTAATAAAACAACCCTCATTCCTGGCCCTCATTACATCTACGGTCGCAGAAAAATTGTTTGTAAACTCATATCCTTTCGTTATCAATTTTTCCGGCTCTGCAATCGGTATCATTTCTGAAATCTTCCAGACGCTTCCTTCTTTAACACAGGTAATAAAATTATAATTGATTCCAGATGAAAAATATTTGCTGTCTTTATATACATCATAATCTACACCAAACACGAAAACCTTCGTGTTGCTCGCATCATACTCTTTATAAAGCATATCCGCAGCATCCTTTAAATTAATTTCCTTTAATTCTACCAAGGAAGCATTTTCAACATTTAAAACGCCTACATGTTCCGCAGCATTTGTTGAATCATTAAAAAAATGCTGCAAGCTTACTCTTTCATCATTACAATGAAGATTAGAAAACTCATACCAATCATGTTCATCCATGGCCTGCACATACGCTTCTACTACAGATTCCGGATTTTCTTCCGCATGAACAGTAAACGTAAACAGACTCATAAGAGATATAACAAGGAGAGCAAACCCAAAAATCTTGCAATCTCCAAATCCCTTGATCCTTCTCGTTCGAACTCCTACTCCATTTTGAAAAAATATTAACATCTTTTTCATCATAGTATCCCTTTCTTGACTTGCCTTACGCAAAATCACTTTGAAATAGTCTGGCAGATTTGGGTATCTACCTTAATGTACGGTATTGCTTTTTCAGTATTTTTTTCTTTTGAATAAGCAGTTTTCGTCTCTGTGTTCGCTGTCACTGTTACAACAAGACGATAGGTTCCTCTGGAAACAGAATAGGTTTCCATAACCGACAAACTGTTTTTTGTACTGGAATCCTCCCAGGATTCTACATCAATCCAGTCATTTCCAGACTTTCTCTGCAATGTTGCGCTTACATGGGTGCTTGTTACATCGCTCTTTCCCCGCACATACCCGGTGATACTGGCTTCTCCCGAATCCGAGATATACAAGTCGGAGGAATAAGATATAATATATGTCATTCTTGGCTCCACTGCCTCCGCCTTAATAGTCGGCATCGCAACGGCTAACATTGCAAGCATGATACACAATGCTGTAATTCCGTAATGCTTCCTTGTCATTTTTACACCCCCTTTCTAACCCTTATATTATTTATAACGATTTGCGCCACTCATTTTGTTACACAAATATGGTATATTTTTATTTCTTTCTTAATTACTCCCATACCCAATGTAAAAATATCTGCTCAATATCCCCTGCAGATAATTGTTTCGCAAATATTGTGTATATACTGCTGCCAAATTCAAAATAAGCGTAGACGGTGCCATCCTCATATCGGTACATTTCCGCCGAATATCCGTTCAGAGGCAAATATACTTTTTCGTCATACTCATTATCATACACCACTGTTCTATCTTCTGCAATCACCTCCTGCTGACAAATCAGCAGTACTCCTTCCTTGTTTTCATATACATATTCTGCAATAACCTCCATCACATTTTCTTCCACAAGAACATACCCCTCCGGGATATAATCCGGGGCATGAAGCTCTGGCTTTTCATCCTCCCTGCCATCTGCTATATATTGGTACAAAAATGAATCCTCCCATACTGTCTTTATGGTCTCAAAAAAAACAATTCGGCATGCCTCAATACTCATGGAAAATAAGAAAAGCAGCATTATAGCGGCAGCCGCTATGTGTACAGATTTCCTGCCAACCTTATATATTTTGTTCCGTACATTCCTGCGTCGTTCCCAGCGCATCAGACGCTTCATCTTTTTTTCAAAGCCTACCGTAAATTCATACTTATAATCTACTTCTTTCTCCATATCCTCTAAAAGAGCTTCCGCTGCCACAGGCATATACCGATACAACCATTCATCTGTTACCTGTATTTTCTCCATCCAAGTTTCCCTCCATCTGCCTTATTTTCTGCTCTATGATTACCTTTCCACGGGCAATTCTCTGCCGCACAGTTCCCTCCTGAATACCACACACCTCTGCAATCTCCCGGTTTTCCATATGGTTTACATACTTTAACATAAATACATCCTTATATTTCAGAGGCAGATTCTTCAATATATCCAATACACCGTTTTCAAGATCTGACTCTATGTAAGCCGCATAACTGTCTTTTTCAACAACCTCATCCAGCATAGTTTCTGTTTTCATTTGACTGCTTCTCTTTCTATAAAGGTCAATCGCTGCATTTCTGGCACAGGCAACCAGATACAGCTTTGTTGGAATATCCTCAGATTCATCCACCTTATCTATGTTACAGGCCAGACTGACAAAGGCGTTATGGGTTGCATCCTCCGCCAGATAAGGATCATGCAGCACATCCAGCGCTGTCTTCATCATCAAATGTCGGTATTTATCATAGAGGACAACAAATTTCCTCTTATCCTTCGGTGTATCTATCTTCATCAGAATCATCATTCAGGTACTCCTTTTTACAGCATATGTCGCTCCCTCTATCCCTTTATAAAGTATAACGCAGTTTCTACTATCATTTGTTACAATTTATCAGAAATAAAGAAAAATTTACAATTTAAAGCGATTTTAAATATTTTTACATGTACGAAAATGTATGCCCCACTTCGGCTCCGGCATACACTTCTCCCGAATTGTACTTTTTCTGCCAACCTACTCCCGGAATATTTCCTCATCCGTTAAAAATGCAGTCATGCAAAACATGACCGCATACAATACGGGAGAGCTTGCTACTGTAAAGATTAACATCCTTTATCATCCTGACCTTTACCGTCACTGTCAAATTGCCGTAAGAATATTATAACAGAAAATGCATTCAATCATAACCCCTTTTCCTATTTTTGTGTACCATTCCCCCCCGCCCCCTCCCAGGGGGAGGGCTTGACAGTTCCACGCCCTGGCCGGGGAATGCGTGTGCCTCCGCTTAATCCCAGACACACACTTTTTTCGAAATATACTTTATCTGTATTTTTTCATAATAATCAAACGCATTTCCTCCGTTTTTTTAACAAGTCATATGTCCTATACTCGTCACGATGCAATTTTTCAGCAACTTTTTGCTCCGTTTCTTCCTTTCGGATGGTCTTTTTCTCCATCCCTATGCTTTTCAGGCCTTTTGAATCGTCCGGCCATCAACGCCTTGAACTTCTATATCACCTTATGCATGGCATTCCTGGCACATCTGTCCATGAAGCCGGAGACGAATGCTCTTAAGGTTTCCATCATAAAAACGGCTGCTCTATAAAGGAGAAAGTGTATTTCAGTTATTACCGGCTGGCAAAAGGCATCACCGGCATACTCTCGTATGCGAAAGAGGGCATCAGGCTCTGGTTTCGGACGAAGCGTCCGGCCTACCGTCAGCTATGCCTTAAGCTGGCCGTCTGAATAGATAAAAGAATAGTTCTCCCACAGTTCGGTTCCGGCGGGGCTTATTTGAGGTACCTCTAATCGCAGATACTGCCGCCCAACTGTATTCAAAAAATGGCAAATTGGTACTTTGAACCTACATATTCATTTTTTTGAGTACAGTTTACGGAAACTCAATCATGTATATATTACCCAGGACAAAACTAATGAGATATTTAATAGATTCCTAGAGGGAACACCGAATCATGTTGCGCTTATGCTTGGATACCACTGTGGACTGCGGCTAGGTGAAACATTCGGTTTGGTTTGGGAAGACGTAGACTTTGAAAATAAGCTGCTGAAAGTAAATCGCCAAGTGCAATGGAAAAGTGACAACAGCCGTACCAAAAATGACAAACTTGAGAATAATGGCAGCAATGCAGCTGGGAATGGCTTCTGGTATTTTTCAGAGCCAAAATATCAATCCTATCGGATTATAAATTTAGATGATGAAATATTGGCCCTTTTGCAAAGAGAAAAAGCCAAACGTGAAAAGGCGGAACCATACTATGATGAACACTTTGTACGCTACTATGTTGAACACCCTTTACAGTTTTCAGGAAAAGAGCCAAAAACGCAGCCGCCACAGAAGAGTGTGTGAACAAAAGTCTGTAAATACAAATCTTCTATGATAATAATGGGGCTGGTGGCTCTCTACTAGAGCTCCA